>Ga0209232_1000532_pt1 | contig 23045 bp, 17 predicted proteins | sample ETNvirenome_2_60_FD_184066 | JGI IMG/M metagenome (GOLD analysis project Ga0209232, IMG submission 184066) | Marine viral communities from the Pacific Ocean - ETNP_2_60 (SPAdes) (version 2) | ecosystem: Environmental > Aquatic > Marine > Oceanic | place: Pacific Ocean | collected 2013-06-22
GCATAGAAAGAATCAAGGAAAGATGTATAAGATTAATCCTAACAACCCTTTTAGCCTCGTAAATGACCTATCTATTTGGTTATTACAACATTATAATATCAGCATCACTTGGAACGAAATGCTAGGTATAAAATTAACAGATGGATTATATGATGAAAGTAATAAGCCTTACTTTATGTCAAGAACAGCAGATTCTAAACTAAAAACTAATTTAGGGTATGTAATGCATCAAGCAGATGCGATGGCAGCTAGAATTGAATTTGAAATGTGGTATAAAGGTAAGCCGACTCAATCAGCACCTATTAAAAAACAATATGCTAAAAAAGGATTATCTAATCCTAATGTAAATGCACAAGAAATGTTTAAAGATTTATTTGGAGATAAATAATATGGAAACAATTATATTAGTGACAGTTATATTAGGAATAGTGTTTATAGGTAAGTATGCTATACGAGAAGGGCAGAGAATAGAACAACAAAAAGAATTTGAAAAAAATCTTAAAAACTTTGATAAAAAGAACAAACAACAATGATAACAACAATTATAATTTTATCGATATTATTAGCAGCATCATTAGCTGTTAACATTAATCAGTTACGTAAACAAGAAGCAAGTGCAGATTACATTGAAGAATTAGAAAATTCAAATACCGAATATTATACATTCTTTCAGAGACTGAAAACTCAAATAAGTCAGTCGACTACAAAATTAAAGCAGATTGATCGATTAGGTTCATTTGAGTCTGATGATGAAACTGGTTTTGCATTCAAAGAGCTCAAAGATATTTATGATGACTTAAATAGAGGATTTTAATGACAGAAACAGAAGAAATACAAATCGAATATAAAGAAGGCGAATCGCCAGTAGATAAATTTTACATATGGCATGCCGCTGAAATGAAAGACCTTGAAGAAAATGGTCCTAAAAAGCGAAGGGGCCGTAAGCCAAGTAAAAAACAATATTTTACTTATATAACAGATAAGGCAATTATTGCATATAATTTTGAACCTAGTTGGTCTAAAAGAAACAAAGTATTTTCAGAATTTATTAATTATCCGTTTAATAAATTAGTTGAAAATATTTATCATACATTTCGATTTTCGTATTTTGATGTTCCTTATGAAGATATAAAAGCTGAGGTAGTTGCTTTTTTAACTGAAAAGATTGGAAAATTTAAAGAAGGTAAAGGTAAGGCCTTTTCATATTTTAGTATTGTTGCTAAAAATTATCTTATTATTCAGAATAATGCAAATTATGCTAAAATGAAACAAAGATCAGATTTATCTGTAGTAGATGATTCTAGAAACTTAATAGGTGAACAAACTTTGACAGATCATCAAGAGTCATTAAAAGATTTTACTAATCAATGGTGTGATTGGTATGATGAAAATCTTAATAAAGTATTTTCAAATAAACGAGATATTATAGTTGCTGATACTATTATTGCATTATTTAGAATGCGTGATAATATCGAAAACTTTAATAAAAAAGCTCTCTATATTTTAATTAGAGAAAGAACCGGCCTTAAAACTCAAAACATTACAAAAGTAATTAATGTAATGAAAAGAGATTATGCTAAGATGTGGTCTATTTATAGCAAAAGTGGTCATATAATAGGCAATGCATAATTATAAAGTCCTTATATTTATATAAAAGGGCAAATTATGAGTAACGAATTCGAACTATTTAAAGGAACAAATTTTTCTGATTTGATGCGTGATATTTATCATAATTCAAAAAAGAAAGGAAGACAAATTGATGGTCTTATAAAAGAATTACAGCCATTAATTAAAAATACAGGCGATGCTACTGTAATTGTGCCTATGATAAAAGATTATCTAGAAGTTTCTGTTAAGAATGATGATGCATTAGTAAAATTAGCAGCAGTAGTTCAACGATTAGTAACTGCTTCAAGTAAAGATGATGATGGAAACGAATTTGGATTAACTGAAGATGAAAGAGCTCGTTTAATAGAAGAAGCAGAATCAGAAATAGAAAAATTAAAACCAGAACAAACACAGGAGATTACAGATGTCGATAGTGACAGCGGAAGTAGTAGGGATAGACAAAGCATTTAAGCCGTCTAGAAGTAAGCTAGGTATTCCATTAAATTTAGGTGCTGTAAAGATACGACTATCATCAAAATCCGGAGGTGGTAGTCCTAGAATCGAACGATTTGCATATCCTATGTTTAATTTTCAACAAGTACCATTAGTAGGAGAACATATTGCTTGTGTTAAAGGACCTTCGAGTATGACTAATCCTGGCACAATGTCTACTACATATTTTTATTTAGGTCCTATTAATATTCATGGTAATAATCATCTCAATCCTATGCCTGGCTCAATGGATGTAGATAAAGCCGGCGGAGGAGGATTAGGGTTAGCTCAATCAGTAGGAGCGACAGCCTTAGGTAAATTTAGATATAAGCCTGGTGCTAACTTTAAGGAAAAGAAAGATGTTCTTAAGTTACAACCGTATGAAGGTGATATAATATTAGAAGGAAGAAATCGTCAATCTATCCGATTAGGCTCATCAATGATGGGTATAACAACACAGTATGCTAAACAACCATTCTATAAAGGTAAACAAGGAGCTCCGATTACAATTATTTCAAATGGACATAAAAAACAATCTGGAGCGGCTGCTGTTGCTAAAGTTGGAATTGGTCGATTAAAAAAATCATTTTCTACACCTACATATGGAATAGAAGATCCTGATACTACCGATTCAATATTAATTATGTCATCCGATTCTCATAAAATTAGTATGGATTTGGCCAAAAGAAATAAACAATATGGAAAAGGTGTTGAAAAATTATCTGTATATCTTAAGCCGCAAATTATTGCTTCATCAGATCGTATTATTTTAAATGCAAAAAAAGACGAAATATTATTGGTAGCTAAAAAAGATGTCAAAGTTGTTACTAAAGGTTGGAAAACTGATATGGAAGAATTTTTTGATACTATGTTAGATTTTATGGAAGAAGTAATTAAACAAAACAAAGAATTAGAAAAATGTTATAAAGAATTAGGTTCAGTTGCACAAAATAATGCAACTCAAATTCATCCAACCGGTGTTGGTCCGTCAGGTCCACCTACAAATGCTGGCTCATTTATCAAATCTAAAACAAAAGCCACTACCGGTGCTAGTAAAACAAAAAATATACGTACTAAGATCACTAAACTTAAAGACGTAATTAAAAAAATGAAAGGATAAAAATGCCTGCAGTTTGGCCCGCTTTTCAATCACAATTAACTAGTTACTTACAAAGTAATAAAGCAAAATCAGAAGACGAGACTGCAAAGAAAATAGGACAATTATATCATCAAGCAGTAAAAACTGCAATGCCTATATTAGTACCAGGTGCTACACCAATAGGAGGAAGTGCAAGTATTATTGCTAATGGATTTAAGGCTTCATTTAAATTAGGAAAAGCTTTAGGAAAAATTCCTGCCAATCCAGCAATTTGGACACCTGCAGGAGTAGCTGTCGTTACATATTGGACCGGTAAAACATTTATGCCTGCTGCTCCAGCGCCCGGAGGTGCACCGCCAGCTACAACACATGTCACAACTATACCAGGGATTCCTCCTATACCACAAATTTATGGAGCAATGCAAGCTAAAACAGCTGTAGGAGTGGCTTCTGGCCTAGTTGGTGCATTTACAACTCATCTATTATCAGTGAATGGATTATGGACAGGATTTACTCCATCTGTACCTCCTGTTCCTTTACCATTTCCGTGGGTTGGAATAGCCTAATTTCAGGTTAACTGATATTTATTAAAAAGGAGAATACTAATGAAAACCAAAACATTTGTAAAGTTATTACGTATGATAATTCGTGAAGAAGTTGGTAAAGCTATAAAAACTGCTTTGAATGAATCATCAATCAATCAAGTTACCGATATTAATTTAAAAGAAATTGCAGAAGATCCTATGCCTAATAGACCTATAGCTAAAAAGCAATATGTTAAGGATAGTATGTTGAATGATATACTTAATGAAACAGCAGCTATGCCTGCCGGCCAAGAAATGACTGATTGGAGTTCAATGAATTTTAAATCAGAAATGGCACAGTCATTTGGGAATCAAAGACAACAAAATAATATTGCGCCAGTTGCAACTCAAGGTATTAATGGAGAGCCTGTTAATATGCAAAACGAAAAAGTTGCATCTGTTATGAATGCAATGACTAAAGATTATTCTGGATTGATTAAAGCAATTGATAAGAAAAATGGTAAAATGGGAATTAGTAAATAATGGCTAGAACAATATATCAAATAGCGCCTATCGATACTAATCGACAACAAGGAGTTGGCCTTTTATTGCCAATGAATAAATCAGCACATGCATCTAACCCTAATTTAAATTCTATATTAGGACAAACTACATCAGTTGGTAATGATTATGCAACTAAAGGTGGTAGTGGTGCTAGCGTATTTGCAATGTCTTATTCAACACAACAACAAGCTATAACTAATCTTAAAAATTTATTAGCAACAAACAGAGGCGAAAGATATATGCAACCAGCATTTGGTACTAGAATTAAACAAGCAGTATTTCAACCTAATACAGAAAATTTAGAATTATTTCTTGAAGAAACAATTTCTGAGTCAATTGAGATGTGGTTGCCATATATTAAATTAGAAGGTGTTGATGTTATTCGTGATGTAGACAATTATTCTTTTGTAATTCAAGTTAATTTTTCAATTACCGAAACCGGCGCAAATCGTACAATTGTTATATTAGCTAATGAAAACAATATTGTAGTAACTGAAGAGCTAGACGGAGTTCAGAATGAAGCATTAACGGCGGTAGGAACATTTGGTGATACGTTTACTGCAGGATCATATTAAGGAGATAAATAATGGCAGAAATGATAAAAAAAGATGTAAGGTATTTAGGAAAAGATTTTAGTCAATTTAGACAAAATCTAATTACATTTGCCAAACAATACTTTCCAGGTACATATCAAGATTTTAATGAATCATCGCCTGGAATGATGTTTATGGAAATGTCTGCATATGTTGGAGATGTATTATCTTTCTATTCAGACCAAAATTTTAGAGAATCATTACTAAATAGTGCTCAGGAAGATGCAAATATAATTGCATTATCACATTTATTTGGATATAAACCAAAAGTAGGAACACCATCTCAAGTTAAATTAGATGCATATCAATTAGTACCAGCAATTGGAAGTGGAGCTAATATTGCACCAGATTATAGATACGCCCTTTCAATAAAAAATGGCATGACTGTAGAAACACAAGATACCATTATATTTAGAACTCAAAATAATATAGATTTTAATGATAATGCTGATGTATCAGTATATGAAATAAATGAACAAGGTGAACCTACCAGATTTACATTAAAGAAAACAGTGTCTGCAGTTTCTGGTGAGGTTGTAGTAAATACATTTACATTTGAAGATCCAAAACAATATGACAAAATTTTATTACCAGAACATAATGTATTAGAAATATTATCTGTAGAAAGTGATTCTGGATATAGTTGGCACCAAACAGATTATTTAGCACAAGATACTATATTTGAAGATGTTGCTAATATTCCATTTAATGATCCAGAATTGTCAGAATTTAGATCTACAGTTCCTTATATATTAAAATTGACAAGAACGCCTAGACGATATGTAGCTCGTGTTAGAGGAGATCTTCGAACTGAATTACAATTTGGTGCTGGTATATCTTCTGATGCAGATGAAGAAATAATTCCTAATCCAAAAAATGTAGGAGCTGGATTAGAGTATTTACGAAGAACAACTACATCAGCTATTGACCCAACAAACTTTTTAGCTACTAGTACATATGGATTAGCTCCTAATAATGAAACATTGACAGTTACATATACGGTTGGAGGAGATGTTTCAGAAAATGTACCAGCTAATACATTGACAGAAAATCCAGCACCAGTTTATTTAAATGATAATCCTACAGTAGATTTAACAGATACAAAAGCAACATTAGCTGTAAATAATCCAGAACCGGCTCAAGGTGGAAACAAACGAGAGAGTATAGAAGCAATTAGACAAAATGCAATATCAGCATTTGCAGCTCAGAGTAGAGCTGTAACAAGAGAAGATTATATAGCTAGATGTTATGCTTTACCAGCAAGATATGGAACAGTTGCGAAAGCATATGTTATTCAAGATACTCAACAAGATACTATGGATCAATTATATCCGCAAGATACTATATCAAATCCATTGGCACTAAATTTATATACATTAGGGTATGATGGAAATGGTAATCTAACTGAATTAAATCTAGCATTAAAAGAAAATTTACGTACTTACCTTTCTAATTTTAGAATGTTAACTGATGCTATTAATATTAAATCAGCACATATTGTTAATATAGGAATTGATTTTGAGATAATTCCACAGCCTAGTTATAATTCAAATGACGTTGTTATAAGATGTATTGAAAGATTAAAGGTATTATTTCATGTCGATCGTATGCAAATCAACGGAAGTATTAATCAATCAAATTTAATATCAGAATTAGATAAGGTAGAAGGAGTGCAAAGTGTTGCTAGTATTAATATTTATAATAAATTTGATGGTAGTTATTCTAACGTTGTTTATGATACCAGTACAGCCGTAAAAAACAATATTATTTATCCGTCATTAGATCCGATGATATTTGAAGTAAAATATCCAGATTCGGATATTAAAGGAAGGATAGTTAAGCCGTAGGAGAAAAAATATGAATAGAATATATTACGCAGAACGAGATACAACATTATATGAAAAACATTCTGATCGAAATACTGGCCGAGATGAAGTATTAGAGTTAGTTAAAATTGCATCTGGTTCGCGTCATTTTGAAGGCGATATTAATTTAGGAATACAAGAAAATACTTATAATAGTAGAATACTAATAGACTTTGGTACAGAAATAAATGCATTGTCTCAATCAATTGTAAATGAAGAAATTCCATTATTAGGAAATACTCCGTTGAGAACTAGTGTATTTTTAAGTTTGAAATCATCGACCGCATCTGATATACTTAGATCTTATACAATAAAAGCTTATCCAGTATCTCAATCATGGGAAGAAGGATTAGGACATTCTTCTGATCAACCAGAATCTAATATAGGAGCTTCATGGTTGTATAGATCTGGCGATGCTAAAGCACAAGTAGCCATACCATGGACAACTGGTTCAGTACATAGTGATGGTACATCAGCAGGTACGTCAGAACCATTGGGCGGTGGGTCATGGATAACTGGTTCTGGATTTGAAGCTTCTCAATCATTTCAAAATGAAATACCTGATTTAAGAATAAATGTAACAGATATTGTACAAAAATGGTTAAATGGGAATGCAACTAATAATGGATTTATAATTAAACGTCCTTACGCAGATGAAGTAGATGGTGTAGTTCGTGGTTCATTAAAATTCTTCGGCCGAGATACTCATACAATATTTGTACCAAGATTAGAAGTATGTTGGGATGATAGTGCAATTGGAACTTCTGACAATGTTATTACTAGTAATACATATGTGCCATACTTTAAAAATATAAAAGCAGAATATAGAACATCAGAGATTGCTAGATTTTTTGTAGGAGTTCGTCCAGAATTTCCAACCAGATCATATGCAACATCATCATTTTATATAACAAAAGATCAACTACCTGTATCAAGTTCTTATGAAATTATTGATTCAATAACAAATGATGTCATCATTAAAGATGAAAAAGAATTTGGCAATTCAACAACAAAAATAAGTACAAATCTTAATGATGGTAGTTTCTTTGATTTAAGAATGGATAGTTTTATGCCAGAAAGATATTATAAAATTAAGTTAACATGTAGGAGATCATATGATACACAAACGTTTGATGATTTCTATTTTAAAGTAGTGAATTAAGATGACACATCCGATTTATAATTATAAAGGCAATTCGAAAACAAGTCCGTTAAATGGACTTGGCGGAGTTCCTCCAAATAGTCCAAATTTCAATCCGGTTGATGGTAATATGATGCGTGCGATTATATCATCATGGATGAGAGAAAGATATCCAGACAGCGCTACTTATAAGTCTGGCAATGTACTTTATTATCCGGAGATGGAGGTCAGTCCTGTAATACTTACTCCTGGACTTCCAGAAGAAAATGGAATATATGTTGCTGAAACGAATAGGAACGCTAATAATTATGAAACTCAAGGAACCTTTAAATTATTAGAAAAAGATATTAATAATGTTGAACCACAAGTTGATGAAGATTCTATAGACGATTTAATTGATGATAGTTTTTCTTTCTTTGTAGATGAACCGGAAGATGAAGAAGTAGTAGAAATAGCAGAACCGGAAAATGATATTTTCATCACACAAAAATCTACAGAATTGGAAGACTGCCATGCTATGTATTTAGAAATGGGGCCAGGTGCTCCGAATCGTCCAATCGATCCTAATACATTTTGTGTTTTCTATATAGATCAAGGCCGTGCTCGTCCTATTCCTAATTATGAGACATTAGAAGTAATGTTAGTGGAACGACAAATAGGTTATGAATCTATAAGATTAGCAACTGAGGGAGAAATAGAATTATATGGTTTGCAAGGTAGATTAGCAGCACCAAATGAAGGAACATCTCCATTAGGTTCTACATTACAATATGAATTTAGTCGTATGCCAGATAGATACCAACAATGGAATTTGCAAATACGATTCGACTCAGGATATAGACCAGTTGCACCTTTTTTAAGAGATCCAGGAGATTATTTTGATCCGGATAATGTCAATGATTTAGGCACTCCTTATGAATCATTAGTATATAATGAACAGTCGTCTATTGAAAAAATGCGTGACAAATATGAAGGTAAAATGGTTGTATATAATGTCACATACGGAAAGGTTGATGATGTTCCAAATACTATAATCGATGCGGATATTAATAGTGTACGTATTATGACATTAGGTTATTGGAAATTGCCTATTGAATTAGAAACATATCGTGCGTATAATGAATTAATGGATATAGGCGCACAACCTCCTAATGAAAATTTTCATATTAATTGGTTGGACCGATTTAATAAAGCTGGATTTTTAACAGCTTTTCAAGGAGGTAGTGGAGGACAATTTATTTCTGGATGGAATGATTTTCCTCATATTGCTGGCGCTGATACATTAGATCAAGCTGAATATAATGAGTATTTTACTAATGTCGGAGGCGATGTATTTTCAATAGATTATCTAGAACCATATGAACCTCGAGGGTCTATTCAATATTATTCAGCTGAACTTTCTCCTGAATTGCGCGCCCAGGCATTAGCAGCAATCCAAGAATTAGAAGATGATTATCAAGAACAACAAGCAATCAATGCAATGAAAGAAACTTTAAGAGAAGAATGGAAAGATTTGAAAGCAAAAGTACAATCCAGTATTAATTCATTAAGTGTTACTTTTAGTGATATAGCAGGAATTAAAGAAGCAAGAGACAAGGCCGGTAGTATACGCGATGATTTAATGAGTTATTGGTATCCATCTTCCGGTAAATGGGGATATTATCGTAAGAGGAGATTTGGTAGTGGAGATAGGAAAAAAGGTGACTCATATGGTTTTTGGAAAATGATTGAAGATAAGATGAGAAATAGTCATGAAAAAGAGTGTATTAAAGCTTATATAATGTCATTAAATGATTTTGATGTTGCAGCTCCAGTTGATAATTCTATACAAACAAAATTATTACTTCCAGCTACAGAAATGACTAACAAGAGTGATATAAATAAACAGATACGTAAAGCTGGTGAAGTGGTTGCTCAATATTTAGATTCGATGCTAGGTAGTTTGGTTCCTGGCGGAGGAGGCCATTTTGGATTTGGAGCACAAATTAAACAAGCATGGGGAGATCTTAAAGAAAAAGTAAAAGGTATTTTTGCTGGCATCGGAAATACAATTGATGATCTAGCTCAATTATTTGGAAGATTTGATATAGCCGATATATATACCGAAAAAAGTATGATTAGAAAACAAATATCTACATATAATAGAAGCCAGCCATGGGGCACTAGTACTAAACAAGTATTTACAGAGCAAGAACAAGAAGATTATGGATATCAATATTATAGTTCTCCGATATATGGTAAGATGACGCCATTTGATGAATCAATTGAAAATATAATAGGATCAGAAGATTATGTAGAAGCAAGAGATGAGGTTCTGAATGACCTTACATGGAGAAAAAGTAAATGTAATATGGCTATAGGAGAAATAGATTCTGCAGGAAATTTGATTACCATGGACCAACTAATAGATTTAAGTGAGAGATTAGCGGGTAGGACATTAGGGTTCGAACAACTAAATCAAAACCTTCCGATTCCAGCACCAGAAACCATGCAAGAAATGTTAAACATTGTTGGTAAAAGATGGATAGCCAAATCACATAACACAGTTCAAACGGTAAGATCAGAATTTAGAAGATCAAGAAAGAAATTCTTTATTAGGTATAACTCTAGGAGTAAGGGTATAGTTAAAAAATATTTTCCAAATATTTCATCTACTCATTTTAAAGATAAAACTTATAAACAAATACCATATGATACTATATAACGAGGAAATGAATGTCATTAGATAGATTTATAAATAAAGAAGATATTTTACTTGCTGGTAATAATGGGCAATCGATTATTCCTATTAAATGGTCAGAAGAATTAAATGCTGGAGGTGCATTAAGTACCGTTAATTTAGGATCTCATGAGGCTATAAATTATGCCGATTCACAAAGGCCTGGAAATAGATTTTACGGACCTAGTGATTTCTTTAACTCTAATGCATATTATGCAGAAGTACATTTATATAGTATGCGTGATGGGTCATATGTTGATTCTGTACGTACTACTTTTAGAGTAGATCAAGCAAATCAAGGTGGCATTAATATTGAAACTCAACATATTGTAGCAGGTTTAGGTATTAAGACCGGTACATATATATGTGTAGTAAATCTTCTATTACTGCAATTAGGATCAGATCAACATCCCGCGTTAAAGATTCAAGAAATATCAATTGATCGTACAGAACTATATTTACGAGGCCGTACTAGTCATCCAGATTATAAAGACTTTCTTAAGAATTTAGATTCTGATTATTTAGAAGATTCTCATGTTAATAAAGAATTGAGATCTGGTAATACTGTTCTGAATTTTGGTAAGAATCGTGTATATACAATATTATCTCAAGCAGGGTGGACAGAAGATGATGGTATGATTGTTAAACTTCATAAACCATTATCTGAAGACTTAGCTGAAGAAGCGATGTGTTGGATAAATTTTGAAGTAGCAGATCCAATTGTTAAATATTTAAGACTTGAATATAACGAAGAAGATAAAAAAGTATATTTACGTACTGCTAATTTTGATGCAGATTCTGATTACAATACTATAACAGAATCTGATTTTAAAAGTTTTTCTCAATTATTAGGATCATCAACTTCAACATCAGAACAAGTTATTCAAAAACTATTAAGTGGTTCATTCGGAGATAGTCCAGTTGGTATTGATTATTCTGCATTTGAAAACTTTATATTTTATTCTTCGGCCGCAGAAAGAATGGCCAATTTTAAATATAAAATACAACAAATTGAACATTATGATAATCAAATAAATTTATTATCAACCTCTGCTTCAATTATTCCGACATTAGGAACTGATAAACAAATTGCTGAAGCGCGCAAAAGTGAAGTTATTGGATCGTTTGATGGATTTGAAAAATGGTTGTATTATGAATCAACATCAAGTTTATTTACTCATCAAGCTGTTTATGACACCGAACATAGAAAAGGAAATCCTACTAGATTGGAAGGAGGAGCATTAGGCTCAGATGTTTATCAAATTCAACCATATCCAAAATTTATTTCAGCTAGTGCTGGCAATAATGGCGGAGGATATTATGTTAATCATTTATCTGATTCAGCTATTGCAACTAGTTGGTATGAAGGAACATTGGCATCTGCATCATTATACGATACTTTAAATGAAACATCATTAGTAAATACAATTCCAGAACATATTAGGTTAGATTCAAATAATGATCAGTATGAATTATTTATTAATATGATTGGACATCATTATGATATTTTATATTCATATGCCGATGCCTTAGCTAAAACATATCATCCATTAGAGCATCCTAAATTAGGACATACAAAAGAAACATTATATAATGTTGCAGAATCATTAGGTTGGAAATTATTTAATGGAAATCAAGCATCTTCATTATGGCAATATAAATTAGGCTATTCTCACGAAACTGGATCATTCTTTGCTAGCACCGGTAGTATATTTACTAAATCAGATGAGGCTATAACAACAGAAGTATGGCGTAGAATAGTTAATAATCTACCTTATTTACTTAAAACGAAGGGGACTGCAAGGGGCGTTAAAGCGTTAATGAATACATATGGTATTCCTCAGACTTTATTAAGTATTAGAGAATATGGGGGTCCTAAGGTTGCTGAAGATGTTCCTTTATTAATAGAAGATAGATTTTCATATGCATTACAATTTAAAGGTGCAGCATTAAATAGTGAAACTTCGCCTCATATTTTATATGGTAATAGAGATTATACAACCGATATTGGAACATGGGGGTTTGTTAGGCCACATTTAACATCGGGAGATGATATACCATCACAAACTAAAGAGTTTAGATTTAAGCCTGGTGTTAAAGAATCTATGTTATTACTTACAAATACTGTAGATTATACACCTGCAGTTGATAGTAGAGTTGTATTCCAATTGGCAGTGCAATACACTGGAAGTTATTCAGGATCAGACCAGTATGGTCGTTTAGTTTTCTCTCATGCACAAGGATATGCAAATCTTTATCCAATGACAGGATCAACAGATTGGGTTCCATTATATGATGGCAATTTTTGGAATGTAAGATGGTTTTGGCAAGCAACTGGTTCTGATGCAGGTATATACAATACAAGTAACAATTTAAATACAACATACCATCTGCAAGTACAACAAGCTTCAGATTATATTTCAGCAAAAATAGTACATGATGTATCTGCATCATATACGCCAATAAGAAGTGATCATAATATAGGATGGGGAGCGGCTGGCAGTAATCAAGAAAAAAGAAAAACAAGGATCGGTGGATGGCCGGGAGTAGGAGGTTCAAGAGATCAGTATAGAGTAAACACATATCTTCGAAGATTTATTGCAAATGATAATTCAATCTCCTTTTCAAATAGCAAAAAACCTAATTTACTTACATATTCTGGTTCTATGCAAGAGTATAGAGAGTGGTTAGAAGATATCGGTGATACTGCATTTGATTTACATACAACAAATCCTACATCATATGTGTCCGGACTAAATCCTACAGCATCATATGATACATTAGTAAGACATTATCCATTAGGAACACAATTAAATGCAGTTGATCATAATAATTCCAATTATTTTATATTATCATCATCACATCCAGCACAAACAGTATTAGATGCACAATTACCGTATGAGACATTGACAGAAGCATTAATAGATTCTGGTAGTTCTTTTGCTTCTATGTCAAACTTTCCTGAACCAACAAATACGCAGAGAGGAAATTATGAAGCAGTTGAAGAAACATATTATGTGCAAGGAGTTTCATTAGGAGGTGCTTTACCAAAATCACAAAAAATTAGATTTGATGATAATAAGTTAATAACTAGATTATCGCCTTCTGCTACTGCCGAAACATCAAAATTTGATGCAGCATCATTAGACACAAATCGATTAGGACTATTTTATTCTATAGCAGATCAAATCAACAAAGAAATTTTTAATCAAATCGGTGATATAGCTTTAGATGATTATGTAGGTGACCCAGATGATCAATATGAATATACATATCATGATTTAACTCATTTTGCAAAAGGATATTGGAAAAAGTATTCTGATAGAAATGATATTAATGCATATATGAGAATTTTTAGTCAATTTGATTTTTCATTATTTGAATCGATTAGACAAATGTTACCAGATCGTGCTGATGAAGTAATGGGACTTTTAGTAGAACCTCATGCATTAGAAAGAGTTAAATCTGTTCCGTTTAAAAAGCCAGAAAAAGAACCGTTACATTATGATGGATTCTTAAACGGAATGACGCCTACTTCATCAGGAGAGTATCCATATTATGAAGGAGAAATGAGTGCAACGCCAAGTACAGTTGATTCTGTAGTAGCGTTCCATAAAGGAGATAATGGATATTCTGATAGTGGAAATTATTTTGGAGATTTTGAATTAAATACATCTGCTAGTACAGATTACTTTACAAAACATATATTTCCGGTAGATGAAAGACCAACAATAACAGGTTCAGCTTTATCTATATATTCTGTAGTCCAATCAGAGCCACCATTTTTAGCAGATAACGATTTTGTTTGGGATATAGTAAACGGCGGAAATATCAATGTTAATGACGGTGTTTATATGGCACAAAGTGCTGGGACAGTAGATGGTCTTCCGTATGCGTCAGACAAAATAAGGGTACAATATAAGACATATAATCAAACAGATACTATTGAAGATATTCGTGTCAATGTTACTCATAAAGATTTGGCAAATGGAGCTCAGACTATATTATATGGAAGAATTATATCAACTGCAGATAATGAAGCATCAAATCTTATAAGAATAGAGTCTACAGCATATCCATATCGTCATTTATCAGAAACTGCAAAGGCAGTCTTTACTTTTACTAGTACTGATGAACGTGAAGATACGTTATTATTTAAAGATGTGCATATACCTAGACGTACTAATGTAACATTGGAATTATTTTATTCAGGTCAAAAGCCAATTGGGACTGGAGGAGCTTCTGTTCGTCCAAATATTGATAGTATTGATTTTATTAGAACAATATCAAAAGCTGGGTATAGTGCATTAGATGATTTTATTGATGTTCCTAGAGCAAGTAAAGATTTCAAATTGAAGAAAATGCATTATCATTTATCGAATCCAGCATTTTCAAAATATAAAAATGATGAATTACGTAGGGTGAGTGCTTCATTACATATTGGCGTAGTTGGAAAGTATAATCAAAATTTGGCGCCATCATCATTTGTATATAGTCAATCATTAATTGATTCGCATTATCGTGATGATGAAAATAATAAAATTGCTTCAAAATATGTAGGTTCATCACTTTCAGCTCCAGGTGTAAATGTAGTATCTGGTTATGCTGAAATAGGATATACACCAATAGTAGAAATATTTATTACAAATCCAAATCAAGTTGTATATAATACAACACCACAAGTTACTGAACAAGGACAAGAAAATCCTGGTAACTTAACTGTAGATGGTGGACCGGCTGTATTGGTAGCACGTCCAAATAGACCGGTTAGAAACACCGGTCGACCAAATGTAAGCTATAGATAGTGTTTAAAATATATGAGAAACTATAGTACATGTATATTTATTAAAAAGATAGGGTAAATCATGGGATACTTAAACAATTCGACAATTACAGTAGATGCAATCCTTACTAAAAAGGGGAGGGAAATTTTAGCATCAGGAAGAGATCAATTTAATATAACACAGTTTGCGTTAGCAGATGATGAAATAGATTATGACTTATATAATCCAGACCATCCGCTAGGTACTGCATTTTATGGAGCGGCGATAGAAAATATGCCTGTAACAGAAGCATTACCAGACGAAACACAAATGTTAAAATATAAATTAGTGACATTACCAAAAGGCACAGGACAAATACCAGTAGTGAGTGTAGGTAACTTACAAAATAATGGTATAACACTTAATTTTGGAGAATCATTTAACATCACTCCACAGACAATTAATATGCAAGCAGGAAATTCAACATTTGGATATACAGCCATTTTATCAGATTCTTCAGCATGTACAATTAATGCATCAGGAGGAACAGGAGGAACAACAGTGCCTAGATTTGTTGGAGATTCGTCAGCAGCAAGAAGTGTAACAGTATCTGGAGGTAATTTTACTATTACTGGTAAACAACATACTAAAGGAAATATAAATGCAACGTTATTAATTGTTGGTAATGAGACAGGAGGAAGAGTAATTATTCCAATTACAGTGTTAAAAGATACATTACCACAAGCCCCTGAAAATTTAACTTATGCATCTTAAAGGAGAACAATAAATGGCACGATATACTGGTGGAAATAATAATAGAATGATGAGAATGGCGGCTCCTAATAGGAGTTTTGCAGGACAAGTATCCCAGCCATCCGTTCAGCAACAAATCCAAGCTCAAGCACAATTATTAGCTAATCAAATGTTGCAGGAAATGCAATTAGCTGATCAACAAGCAGCTTTAGGTAGAATATATACAACATTTGCGAGTGGTGATATTCAAGGAGAATATGAAGAAGTAGTAACAAAAGGATTATTTACAGGAAATACTGGTAGTTTAACTACAATGTTTACTTCGTCATTATTAACTGCAACTCAAAAAACATATTATCAAGAAATTCATTCAACAGGTGATCCTAGTTTGAATAATCAAGCATCATCTGAATTTTCTATAGCATATGGTGATTTTAATGGTTCTGGTTCAAAGGATGTTACCGGTAATTTAAATAATGATACTCCATCTAGAGCAATTTATAAACAATATGCACAATTATTATTAGCTCCTAATGATAAGAAATTTACTATTAACGGAACAGATACAGATTCAATATATGTATTAAATTTTAATAGAGCAAGAATAAGAGAAAAAGTAGATCCTGGTAATTTTGAAATTACATTAGCTCAATTATCATCTTCATTAGATGGAGTAGCGGGGCCTGCATTTTCAAATGCTGGAAATACCGGATCAAATGTTAAGCTAGCTGGTACAGGTAGATATATACAAATTTGTGATGATAGTTCTATTAATGATCCATCAGCAACTGAAGGTGGCCTTGTTTATAATTTAGTATCAGGTTCTATTGATGGTGGAACATCTATATCAAATGCATCAAATCCAGTATATTATGGATTGTTATATCCACAACATGGTGTTGCTATATTGAATGGAGATAAATTAGATGATCAAATTGGCAATGGCGGTGTTAATTTTGGAACAGTTTCAGGTTCACAGATTCAAGGTGATAATGCTGTTAAGTTATACCATTCTATTTCATCTTCCAATGGATTGATGCCATCTGGTAAGAGTGGTGGTGTTCAAGCAAGATCGTCAGAAAAAATTACTGCAACATATTATTTTGTAAGAGTTAAAAATGGAGAATATAATTATTCTAATAATCCAACCTTTACAACCGGATCATTAGGAGAAATAGCTTATTCATCATTTGTTTCAGATCCTCAAACATATATTACATCGATTGGATTATATAATAATTCACGTGAGTTATTAGCAGTTGCAAAATTAAGCCAACCATTATTGAAATCATTTACGCGTGAAGCATTGGTTAAAGTAAAATTAGACTTTTAAAAATAAAATAATAAGATGATATGTCAAAAGTATTTAGACAAATTAAATCAAATGACGTCCATCAACGACCATTTAAAGCGTACAAACATTACAAATTAAATAATTCTTTAATGTCGGTTGGATATGTAACTCATTCTGCTACATATTATGGAGGCCGGATTGACCATAATGGAGAAATTGCATATCCTTTAAATTCTGATGGTACTAACGAACATGTTGCTTGGCATGCAATAAAACAAAAATTTTATAGTCCTAGAACCGAATCATTACCTGAACATGTTTTGAATCCATTAAATGAAAGAACATTACACGTTTCAGCATCCACTTTAACTATACCTTATAACGACTCCGGAGAACGTATTAAAAATGATACTATTGCAATAACTAGTAGTTGTGGTGCATTAGATGTATTTTTAGAAGATGATGGAGATGGAAATTTAATAGATACGAGTATAGATGCAACATCATTTGCATCATCTAGTAAAAATTTCTTTTATATGTCATTCAATGATAAATTTAATGACTATAGAGAATATAGATCTAATAACAATGACTTTTCTCAATATGGTTTAGGAGTTTTTTCGGGTAGTTTTACATATGAATTGAGTGGTCAACAAAAGACGGCATTAAATGCTGGAAAATTTAATATTGTTGAGGGTATAGCTGTTACAAGTAGTTCTGAGCCACATACACCTTCTGGGTTGGCTTGTAGATTTTTAGATGTGCAGGGAAGTCATATACGTATACCTCATGAAGATATATTTGATAGTTTTGGTCATTGTGATGATTGGACTATATCATTTTGGACAAGAACTAAAGGTAATACAAGAACTGATGTAATTCTTTCTAAACATGCTTTAACATCTGAACTTAAGTATAATACAAATGATAATGTTTTAGAATTTCAAGATTTTACATTAGCTAATTTAGAAGGAACTGCTATATCTGAATCACGTGCGCGTGTGCCATTTCATGTAACATTAGCATCAAATCCTGGTAGTCAGCTTTTAGCTGTAGAAGCTAGCGATGGAACAAATAATATTGCAGGATCGATAGCTGGAGAAGATTTTCCTGCAGTATTTCAAACAAGTGCAACACCTAGCGGAAAATGGTGTCATTGGTTAATTAGAAATTCAGGCTCGTTATTACAGGTATTTGCTAATGGTTCAACATTTGGTAGTTATTCAGGTTCATTGCCAGATCAACCAACTGCTAATAAAGCTGATATTACTATCGGAAATCGAACTAAAGATGTTAACGAAACACAGAATGTAGATATTGCCGAAATAAGAATGTATGATTATGCTGTTAATGAAACTGGAATCCAATCATTAGCCAATAACAATTATATATCAGCTTCATGTTATCAAACAAATATTGTAGGTAATGTATTTCATAGAAATGGTCAAATTGTTGCATCATCTCCATTACCTAAACATAATACAGGTTCTGGAATATTTAGTTCAGAACGTGATTGGAATGTACGATGGAGAGGAGTACATACTATATATGAAAATCAAGTTTTTGTACGTGTTCCAAAAGACGTATTGAATGTATCAATTAATCCTACAGCAACATATAAACCACCTACAGATGGAGGAGATGTTTGTACTACAAATCAAAATAATGTATTGCCAGGAGAACGAAGAAAAGACTTGTTTATATCTGGTACATTAAAACCTTATATTACATCAATTGGATGTTATAATGACAAAGGCCAAATGTTAGCAGTAGCTAAATTAGCACAACCTATACAAAAACGTGATGATATTGATATGAATTTTGTTGTTCGTTGGGACTACTAATATTTATATAAAAGAGGAATAAGTTATGGCATGGAGATCAAAATCCAAAGTTCGGAAGAACGCAATAAAACATGGTTATAGAAGCGGCTTTGAACATAAAGTAGCAGATCAATTAACAGAATCAAAAACTAAATTTGAATACGAAACTACGGTTATAGATTATATCAAACCACAAACCAATCATACATATACAATTGATTTTACATTACCAAATGGTATTTTAATTGAAACAAAAGGTAGATGGGTATTAGAAGATCGAAAAAAACATCTATTAATCAAAAAACAACATCCAGAATTAGACATAAGAATGGTATTTCAATCAGCCAAAACAAAAATAAGAAAAGGCAGTAAAACTACATATGGAATGTTTTGTGATAAGCATGATATATTATGGTCGGAAAAGACAATACCGGAAAGTTGGTTACGTGAGAAAAAAAGCCAGTAAAAAACTTGAGCTTACGAGAAATTTTTAATATATTCATATTAATAAAATTTTTTATTAAATTTATTTAAGAAAAACATTATTATTGAAAGTATTGAAATGATAATGAAATAGTATAATTAATTAATTCGCAAATGAGCAAATTCTCTATCATAAATCTTCTTGAATCTGTGTTGGGTAAAGGTAAGATTAATTCTAATGATAACGTTGCATTCCATTGTCCATTTTGTCATCATAATAAAAAGAAGATGGAAGTTAATATTGTTACTCAATATTGGCACTGTTGGGTATGTAATGCAGCTGGAAGAAAGTTACCTATATTATTTCGTAAGTTAAATGTTCAACGAGAAAAAATATCAAAATTAATAGCATTACTTGATGATGTAGGATGGCGACCATCGAAAACAACTACAGATACTCCGGTATTACAATTACCCGAAGGATATAGACCATTATGGAAACTACAAGAAATGAGTCCGGAATTTAGAAACGCTGTACATTACCTTAAAGGTCGTAATATTAATATCCATGATATTCTAAAATATAGAATTGGATATTGTAGAAAAGGTCCTTATAAAGGTAAAATTATTATTCCTAGCTATGATGCAAATGGAAGCTTAAATTATTTTGTAGCACGTGCATATTATGCTGAAGATAAATTTAAACATAAGAATCCTCCGGCTTCCAAAGATATTGTAGGATTTGAATTACATATAAATTGGAATATGCCTATTATATTAGTAGAAGGAGCATTTGATGCAATCTCTATAAAAAGAAATGCTATTCCATTATTTGGTAAGACTATATCAAACACATTGAAAAGACGAATTGTAGAAAAGGGAGTAAAGGACATTTATATATGTTTAGATTTAGATGCCCGAAAACAAGCTCTCGAGACAGCACAGTATTTTATGGCAAATGGATTAAATGTATATTTTGTAGATATAACAGGAAAAGATCCTAGTGATTTAGGATTTGAAAAAATAACAAATGTGTTAAATGAAACACATATTATGAGTGAGACAGAATTAATGGAAAAGAAGATATTATGCGCACTATAGATATTGGAATTGATAAAATAGATAAAATTTATCATATAGCAGATGTTCATGTTAGAAATGTAAAACGACATAAAGAATATCGATTAGTATTTAAACGATTATATTCCTATATAAAAAAGACAAAAACTGATAATTCTATTATATATGTAGCTGGAGATATAGTACATGCTAAAACTGATATGTCACCAGAATTAATAGCAGTTGTATCAGATTTCTTTAAAAAATTATCAGATATAGCACCTACATTAGTAATTACCGGTAATCATGACTGTAACTTAAATAATAGTTATAGAATGGACGCCCTCAGTCCGATCGTTAAAGCCTTGAATCATCAGAATCTACATTATCTTAAAGACAATGGTATATATTTGATATCCGGAGTACACTTTAACGTATTATCAGTGTTCGATAAGCCAGTAGATTATATAAAAGCTGATGATTTTGAAGGAGATTTTAAAATTGCTCTTCATCATGGTTCGGTACATAATGCTTCAACCGATGCTGGATTTACTTTAAGCAATACACATGTCACAACAAAAATGTTTGAAGGACATGATTTAGTATTATTAGGAGACATTCATAAACCACAATATTTAAATGATGAAAAAACTATAGCATATGCAGGATCATTAATTCAACAAAATCATGGAGAAGCTTTAGGTCATGGGATAATGGTATGGGACATTGAGACTAAAAAATGTAATTTTATTGATATACCAAATGATTATGGATATTATACGTATCAAATTGATAATGGAAAAATATTGAATCCTAGTGATAAAATACCATTACGTCCTAGATTAAGATTAAAGGTAAAAGATACCGATTCCGCAACATTAAAAGAAATAGTTGCTAAAATTAAATCTGAATATAAAGTACAAGATATTTCTATTCAAAAAATTAATGCATTAAATACTAATGATGAAAAGAAAAAAATTAATTTTGGTAATATAAGAGATGTAGAATGGCAAAACAAAGTTATAACAGAATATTTAACAGATGAATATGCATTAGATGATGAATTATTAGATACGATTAGGCATATTAATAGGACAGTACATAGTAAACTTCCGGCAAGTACATTGACTAGAAATATAACATGGCAACCTAAAAAGTTTGAATTTTCTAACATGTTTAGTTATGGAGATAATAATCAAATTGATTTTACAAACATGAATGGGTTATATGGGTTATTTGCTCCTAACGCATCTGGTAAATCAACATTGTTAGATGCTTTATCATTTTGTTGTTTTGATAAATGTAGTCGTACCAAATATGCTAAACATGTATTAAATAATAAAAAATCTAGATTTCATTGTAAGTTCGAATTCGAGTTAGGTAAATATAAATACTTTATTGAACGTAATGCACGAAAACATAATAATGGACATGTTAAAGTAAATGTAGATTTTTGGAGAATAGACGAATCAGGAAACCATGAAAGTTTAAATGGAGATCAAAGAGATTCTACAAATAAAATTATTCAACAATATTTAGGTACATATGATGATTTTGTTTTGACAGCATTATCACTACAAAATAACAATACTGGCTTTATTGATAAAAGTCAAAGAGAGAGGAAAGAATTGTTATCACAATTTTTAGATATTGATATATTTGAACAATTGTATCAAATTGGACATGATGATATTAGAGAAACAGCTGCTTTAATTAGAGAATATAAAAGAAAAGATTTTTCGACCGACTTATCATCAGCTAGAGATATTATAACTCAGTATACAGGGTCTTATGAACAAATGAAGATTGATAAAAATGAACATGAAGAAATGAAAACAAATCTTAATGATATCATTTTTACTATGACAAAAGAGTTAAAGAAAGTTGATGATACATTAGCTAGTCCAGAAGATATTGATCAAGAAATTCAGAGTATAGAAGAAGATCTTGAAGACATTGTTATGTCAAGAGATACTCAAAAAGAAATGATTCGTGAACAAAAAAAGCTTATCAAAGAAACTACTCAAAAAATAAATAAGATCAATGAAAAATCTTTACAAGATGCATTAGTAGAACAAAAAGATTATCAAGACACGGTTGTTAAATTAAACAATGATCTTAAATTAAAACAATTAAAAATTCAACATGCCGAAAAAATGGTCTCTAAATTAGATAAGCATGAATGGGATGAAGATTGTAGTTATTGTATGGCTAATCCGTGGTTACAAGAAACAAAACAAGTTGCAGATCTTTTACCTAAATTAATTGATGAAGAACAAGCTATTGAATTTGATATCAAACATTTTGAAGATGGTATTGCAAAAA
>Ga0209232_1000533_pt1 | contig 23020 bp, 21 predicted proteins | sample ETNvirenome_2_60_FD_184066 | JGI IMG/M metagenome (GOLD analysis project Ga0209232, IMG submission 184066) | Marine viral communities from the Pacific Ocean - ETNP_2_60 (SPAdes) (version 2) | ecosystem: Environmental > Aquatic > Marine > Oceanic | place: Pacific Ocean | collected 2013-06-22
TAATCTGTTCTTCCGAAAACTGCTTACGCTTCATCTGTCCGTCCCTTCATCAGGTCGGACTCTAGCTTCAACTGGTGGAGAAAATGGGGGTCAGGTCAGGATGAACGTCGGGAATGACGGGCGGCGCTTCGGCAAGCCGCGCGGTGATTTCTTCCCTCTCGCGTTCAAGTTCGGCCATGCGGGCCTTCATCGTGGGCTGATAGAGCCCGTCCTCGATGGCCGCCATGATGCCCGCAACCGCGCGGTCGATTTTGGCGAGTGCGCGGGCATCGGCGTCAGTCTGGACGCGCCGCTCGCGATTCTCGCGGTTGATATGGTTCGCATAGGCGGCAACGGCGGCTTCGATCTTGTCGACCGATACCAGCCGGTTGGCGACACCTGCGAGCGCGCGGCGTTCCAGCGTCTGCCGCTTGATCGTCCGCCCGTTGGCGCATGTGCGCTTGCGGTGATGGCCGGTGCAGCCATAGCGGTCGCCGACGACAATCGCGTAGGTGCCGGCACACACGCCGCATTCGAGCAGGCCTGAGAGCAGATAGGCAGGACGCCGCTTGCTATGCAGCGCTCGCGCCTCTGCCGCTTCCTTGACCGCCGCGTAACGCCGGGCGATTTCCTCCTGCTGGTGCTTGACCGCCGCGTAACGCCGGGCGATTTCCTCCTGCTGGTGCTTGACCGCGTCCCATAGGTCCTCGCCGACTATGCGCAGATCGGGAACCGCCTTCCTGATCCATTCGGATTCAGGATTGAGGCGGGTAACGCTCTTCCCCGTGCCGGGATCTTTGACATAATGTTTGTGGTTCCAGACGCGCACCCCCGCGTAAAGCTCATTGTTGATGATGCCGGTGCCGCGCCGCACATCGCCGCGGATGCCGGTGTCGCGCCAAGCGGAACCTTTCGGGCCTGGGATGCCATCGGCGTTGAGATCGCGAGCAATCGCGCGCGGACTCTTGCCCGCTGCGAACTCGCGGAAGATGCTTTCGACAATCAGCGCTTCGGCGGGATCGATCTCGCGCTCGCCGCGCACCAGTTCGCCTTCGCTCGTGAGGCGGCGGATCATGGATAGCCATAGCCGACCGCTCCAGCCGAGAAGCCCTTTCCGACGCGCCCGCGCAGACCGCGATGCGTCTTCTTCGCAAGGTCTTTAAGTAACAGCGCGTTCATCGTCCCCTTGAGCCCGACATGAAGCTCTGAAATCTCGCCTTCGGCGAGCGTGACGAGCGGCACTCGTGCAAATTGGAGGTGCTTGAACAAGGTCGCGACGTCGGCCTGATCGCGCGACACGCGGTCGAGCGCCTCGGCCAAGACGATATCGAACTTGCCCGCCTGCGCATCGGCGAGCAGCCGCTGGATGCCGGGACGCAGGATCATGCTCGCACCCAAGATCGCGGCATCCTCATAGGCGCCTGCGATCTGCCACCCCTCGCGCGATGCGCGTTCGCGGCAGATACGCTGCTGGTCGGCGATCGACGCCGAACTCTGTTGATCGGAGGAATAGCGGGCATAGAGCGCGGCGCGGATCATCTTGTCCCCCTTTCATGTGGCGGGACAAAGCCCCGCACAGCCGGTTAAGACAGTGTCCCGCGCGAACACCCTATGGTCAATGCTTTGGCGCCTTCGGGTTTTTCGGCGCGACGTCATTGTCGTTGGCGGCTTTTCGGGCATTGATATGCTCGCGCGCGATGTGTTGCCCGATCGCCTCTGCGATGCGCGTCAGGGCCGCGTCAACCGCGGCAGGAGCAAGTGCGGAAGAGTTGTCATTCGCGGCCGTGAGCGTCTGCGAACGCGGCGCTTCGTCCTTTTTCATACCGGCCTATCGCCCATGGGCCGATTGTCATTTTCGGCGCGGTAGCCGGGCGGGTCGGCGATCCAGCGATTGATGGCGGACTCCCACCACCCGGCACCATGGACGCTGATCTGCACCTGCGCCGGGAAGGTGCCCTCGGCGATCTTACGGTAGAGGGTGGAGCGTGACAGTCCGGTGCGATTGAGAACGGTCGGAAGGCGGATGATCCTTTCGGAGACGGGCATGGCATTTACTCCATCGGCTGGCGTCGGTTGGGCTCCCCTGAATGTAGAACTGGCGATCCGAAAAAATCGCGCAAGAGTGCCAAAAATGGTGCCAACTGCCTCTGTCGTGTCCTGTCGTTTCCTATTGTTTCTGGTCGTTTCCTAGTGGGCGATTTTTCGGGCGAAATTAATTTCCCATGCTGTCCCAGCCAAGGTGGTGGTGCCATGTTTGGCACCGACCGACAGGGCCGCTCATGTCCAATTTCTCCAATATCGAGTCGCCGTTGGCATCACGATCAGTCCCTGCGTTTGGCCATCTGCAAATTGCGAACACCGACGACGTCAGTTGCGCCAATGCTGCTTTCTGTAATTTTTTTTGCGACCCCTGCATCCGCGCCAACTGCCGCCTCGTAGCTGGGCCGAAATAGAACAAAACACGCTTTCTTCTGTTCAGGAAGAAGGGACGGTCGCGGTCGGATATCTCAACTGGACCCATTCCCTGCTGCTGAAAACATAGTCGTCGCAAACTACAGCAAGGAGCATGAAGGTGAGGAAGAAATACCAACTGCTGACGGGGGCAGGCGTTCTCGCGTCCGCCGGCGCCATAGCCCTGATTTTACCCGGCCAGTTCCTGACGGCGGCCGATCATCTCGACCCACCTGCACTGACCGATCCAGCCGTCGATATGACGCCCGACCGGCCCGCGGATATCGCCGACCTCTACGCATGGCATACCGATTCATCGGTGATCATTGCGCTGACGTTCGCCGGTCCCCAGGCCACGTCGCGGCCGGCCACTTATGATCGGGATGTGCTTTACACGGTCAATATTTCCAACGCTATGCCCCGCACCACGGCCGACATTCCCATCCGCGTGCGCTTTGGCCCTGGTTCGGGCGATCAAGTCGGTGTCCAGGTCAGTGGATTGCCCGGGGTGACAGGCGATTTGACGGGTTCCGTCGAAACCGATCTGGCCAAAGATGGTGTCCGGGTGCGAGCAGGCTTGTTCGACGACCCCTTCTTCTTCGACTTGCAGGGCTTCCGCGACACGCGCGCGACGGGAACGCTCAGCTTCAACAAGGATCGCGATTTTTTCGCCGGCCAGAATCTTACCGCGATCGTTATGGAGATACCGCGCGACAGGATCGCCAATGGCAGCAATCTGATCGACATCTGGGCAACCACTGCCCGCTTTGGAGGACAGCTGTGATGCACCGGAAAAATCAAACGGCAGCTGCGGCTGCAAAAACTCGCTCTCTATCTAAAAAAGGGGGCGTAGCCAGTCTGGCTGTGCTCGCCGCCATCGGTCTCACGGCCTGCACCGATAGGGGTGACAATGGCGCCCCGCCTCCCATAACCGTCACGCCGACACCGAGTCCTGCGCCCACGCCCACACCTGCGCCAACCCCGACACCCACGAGCTTCGACGTAACATCCTGCCTCAATCAAACAATTCCAGGGACGGGATTCACGGTCGCGCAGGCGGTTGTGCCCGACACGTTGACGCTAACATTGTCGGCGGCTTCGGGATTTCCGAATGGTCGGCGATTGCCCGATCCGGTCATTGACGTCACGCTTGCCGTCATTTTCCTGGACCTGACACGGCATAGCCCAGCGCTGTTCGCCGGCTTGCCGGTGAATCCGTCGGCCAATGATCGGCCTTTTCGCACTTCTTTTCCCTATCTGGCGCCGCCACAAGGCTCACCGCCGCTGGCAGCGACGGGTGGATCGAGCTTCAATTTCCGGAGCGACGGCCCATCGAGCTATGTTCGGGTCGACCGCATGGGTATGCCTGCTGTCGCGACCGCCCTCATCGGAACGTCAGCCAAGACGGCTTATAATGCCGCCGACCCGGTGAATGACGCCAACGGCGATTTTGTTCCCGAGCTCACGTCCCAGCTCACTGGCTTGACCAATGCGTTGGCGGATGACTTGACGGGGCTTGGCCTGACACCCTGCGCCAGGCCGCGCTGATGCCGCAACCGGCCAAGGACATGTGGCCTTGGGCCTCGCAGTCGTGGCGAAATAGTACCCCGGTCGTTCGGAAACGAATGACCGGGGTACGTCTCCGCCGGGTGTTGGGGACGTGGAACCTGCTTCCGGTCCTGGTCGTGTTGGCGATTGTCGCGGCGGGATTTGCGGGCGACCGATGGCGGGCGGCGCCACCGCCGGAGGCCGCCTCCCTCGACCTCCCGATACCCGCGTTTGGACCTGCCAATTTCGAGGCCGCATTGGCGGATGCCGATCGCCATATTGAGCTGGGCCGAGAGAAACTACGCCGCGCGCCACGTGACTGGACGAGTTTTGAAGTGCTTGCGAACGGTCTGATGGTGCGCGCCCGTCTGACCGGCGACTATAGCGACTGGGCCGAAGCCCGGCGCCTGCTCGACGTCGGCATGGCGATGGCTCCCAAGGCATCCGGACCAGTGGTCGCCAATGCGACGCTGGCGCTGTCCACGCATCGGCTGGCTGTCGCAGAACGCGCGCTGAAAACCATCGAAGGTGCAGCGGTTCCGCCCGATCGCGGCCAGATGGCTGGGATGGCGGGGCTGTCCGGAGACATAGCATTCTACCGGGGCGACATGTCAGCCGCGCGGCGCCAATATGCGCACGGCAAAGGCCTCGGGGGAGATTCCGCCATTGATTTTCGTCTGGCCGTCCTTGCGGCGGCGCAGGCGCGCTTTGCCGATGCCGACGCCGCCATTTGGCGATCGGTGTCCGGAAGCCGTCAACATACGCCGCAAATGCTGGCCCAGGCCGCGCTGCGGCTTGGCGCGCATGCGCTTTCGCGGGGCGAATGGCACAGCGCAGAGCTGTGGTTCACGCGCGCCGACCAGCTTTTCCCGGGCTATTGGCTGATTGCCGCCCATCGGGTGCAGGCGCGCGCACTTCGCGGCGATGCGACCGCTGCCGAACAGATGGCGGCGATCGCGGCGAGCAGCAACAGTGCCGAGGCGATGGATGCGACAGCGATGCTCTTTCGCCAGCGCGGGGATGGCCTGAACAGTCGGCGCTGGTCCGGGCGGGCTGCGGTCCTCTGGAAAGAGCGGCTACGCTTGCTGCCCGAGGCGGCTTATGGCCATGCTGTCGAACACGAACTCGCGTTCGGAGACTCAGCAACGGCTCTCGATCTCGCCCTGCGTAACGTCGCGCAGCGGCCTTATGGCGAGGCGCGCCTGCTCCTCGCCAGCGCGCTTCTGATGAACAATCGCCCCCAGGATGCGCTGGACGAAATCGCTCGCGCCGAAGCGTCGGGTTGGCGCAGCGCACCGCTATATGCCCTCAAGGCCGAAGCCGCTGCGCTCGCTGGCCGACCGGAGGCAGCCGAGGTTGCCCGCGCGGCGGCCGTGCGCATCAATCCGCAGATATTCCATCCCCGCACGCCGCTGATCTGGTTTTCGCACGGATGACCGTCTTCACCCGCATCGCGCTCTCCTGGGTCATCTATTTCGCGTCGCTATTGGCTTTGGTGTCGCCCGCGGCGGCGCATCTGACGCCGAATTCGGAAATCGGCCTGACGATTGGCGCCGAAGACGTCCGCGCCGATATTATCATCCCCCAGAGTGAATATATGGTCGCGACCTCGCATTCGGCGGGCAATGATCGGCAAAGCCTGTCGCGCGCCAGAGCCTATATCGAAGACCGTTTCAAAGTGTTCACGCCGCAAGGAACGCCCTGGTCGGTACGCGTCGATCTTGTCGATTTCGCGCAGCGCGCGGGTCCGCCGGACTTGCACGCGGCGGCCGTCCTGACCCCTCCGCCCGGGGCATCGCCGCGCAATTTTGTTGCCGAGTGGCACGCCGTCGTCGACGAGCTTCCGAGCCACTTCGCCCTGTTTGTCATCCGGCGCGATATAGCCGGCGTATCGGGCGCGGAACCACAAATCGCCGGCGCCGTGCGATCAGGCGCCGCACGCATCGCAATCGACGTCGGTGACGCAAGCAAATGGCGCGAGTTTCGCAATACGGTCAAGCTCGGTATCGACCACATCATCGGCGGATATGACCATTTGATGTTCCTGCTCGCGCTCTTGTTGCCAGCGCCGCTGGCAGCAAGCGCTGGCCGCTGGGCAACCGTTCGCGACTGGCGCCATACGGTTCGGTCGATTGTCGGCGTAGTCACCGCATTTACGATCGGGCACAGTTTGAGCTTGATCGGCGCCACTCTGGGCGGCTGGCGTTTGCCGGTACAACCGGTTGAAATCGCAATTGCAATGTCGGTGCTCATATCCACCGCTCACGCGGTCCGGCCGTTGTTTCTCGGCTATGAGCCAGTGGTCGCGGGCGGGTTCGGACTGATCCATGGTCTGGCGTTTGCAACCTTGGTTGCTGATCTGCATCTCGGTATCGCAGTGGCGCCGCTAGCCTTGCTTGGGTTCAACCTCGGAATCGAAATTGTTCAGCTTGTTATCGTACTTGTCGCTATTCCGGCGCTCATTCTGCTCGCGCCATATCGATACTATCACCCCTTCCGTACCGGCCTTGCGGTTGTCGGCATGGGGGCAGCGGTCGTATGGCTTATAAATCGCGCCTTCGGCGTTGGTGATGGCTTCATGCGAATAGTGGAACAAGCGATCGCAGCAATCGCCGTCATCCTTGCGGTCGTGTCGATTGCTCTCGTCGCCAGCCATTGGTTGCGGCGCTGCTTCCTTCGACTGCGCGCAGTTGGTCAGGAGCACTGAGGCAGCGCCTTCTGAATAGGAAACCACGTAGTGGTGACCTCGAAATCGCAGCCCAGTTCCATAGTAACCGCGAAAGTGTTGGCGTCTTTCCTGCGGCGGCCGCGCTCTATTCCGCTACGCTCCACCGAGCCGCCGCTGTACGCGTCTCGTCGGCTTCGCCGTGACGATCTCTGACGCGGGGCCGGAGCCTGGCCCCGGCTCCAAGGTCATCGCGCATTCGCGCGCTGGCGATGGCCTCCGGCCGTGCGGGGTGGTCGTCGCTCTCCTCTGAGGCCCGCCCGGCAGAGCGCAACCCCTGCGGGGTCCTTCATTGCATTTCGGCCAGCGGTGCGCCCTGCCTTGCTGGCGGGCCTCTCCGGTCGCTCTCGCCGCCCACCCCGCTCAGCCGGGGCTGCGGTGGTTTTTAAAGAGCAAAGGAGAAAGTCATCATGGAACTCGAGCATATCGACATCGCCAACCTCTCGGTTTCGTCCGCCAACATGCGCGGCATGGCGAAAAGCCTCGAACGCGATGCGCAGGTCGAATCGATCCTGCGCGGTCGCAAGGCGTCGCTCGGCATCGACATGCGGTCGGCGCGATCGATCGGTCAGGATCTGGCGGAGATCGCCGGGATCGGCCGCGGAATCTCGCGTGGCATCGGGATCGGAATGTAGGAGAAAGACAATGCAAGACGACGAACCGGAAATCGACGACCCCGCCGCCGCGGCCTTTGCACGGCTCGAAGGGGAAGTGGCGCTGATGCGCCGGGCGACCGAGAAGCTCGCCGCCGAAAAGGCGGACATCCGGATCCCGGACTACAGCACCACCCTTGGCGAACTCTCGAAGCACCTTGGTGCCGTAGAACGGACCCTGACGTTCATCGCGGCCAAGCCTGCAATGGCGTTGACGCCCGAAACTATGGCGCAGCGGATCGACCGCGCCGTCCGGCAGGCGCGTGAGTCTGCCGAAGGCGAAATGCGGCGGGCGCAGGTGCAGCTCAACAACGCCGTTTGTGAACTGCGCGGCACGACCTCGACATTGCGCGCGGCGCATCAGCAGCGTCGTCATCTTATCTGGGCCGCAGGCGGCGGCGTGCTCGCCGGGTGCTTGCTGTGGTCGATCCTCCCTGGCGCCGTTGCACGGGCGGTGCCGGATCGTTGGCAGCTACCCCAGCGAATGGCCGCCCATATCGTGGGCGCGCCCAGCCTTTGGGAGGGCGGTATGCGGCTTATGCAGGCGGGCAGCCCGGCGGCGTATCGGGCGATTTCTGCGGCAGCGGTTATGCGGCACGACAATAAGGGCAAAATTGCCGGATGCGAAAAGGCTGCGCGCGGCGCAAAGAAGCGGGTGCGCTGCACGATCATGGTCGGACACCCAGAGATTTGATTGGCTCGCGCCTTCACCATCGTACCGTCGAAACGGCAACAAGTTGTTCGATGCCATCACATGGCTGCAATCCGGCGGCAAATGCGCTTTGCTGGCCAGCGGAGGATTGAGTGGCGTCATTGTGGTCCGACATTAGCCTAGACCAAAGCCTTCAATTAATATATACCAATCCAATACCAATCTTGGATGGGCATGATGGCGATGCAATTTGTTGTAGGACTTATGTCGGGAACCTCGCGCGACGGGGTTGACGCTGCGCTGATCAAAACCGACGGTCTCAATTCGGTCGATGCGGTGGCGTTTCAGTTTGAGCCCTACCCCGATGATCTGAAAGCCGTCATTGCGGATGCCTGCGACTTGGCCATGGCACATCCGCAGCGTGTACCCAGCCAGTCCATAGACGATTGCGAAAATTTGCTGGATCAGCGCCATCTTGCTGCCGTCGAAACTTTGCTTGAAACGGCCGGTGTACCAGCCAATGAGGTCGCGGTGATCGGGCTTCACGGCCATACGATCGCGCACCGCGCTGATCTGGGCTGGACTTGGCAGATCGGTCAGCCGGAGTTTTTGGCGAACCGGCTGAACATCCCGGTAATGTCGAACATGCGCCACTTCGATGTCATGTTCGGCGGCCAAGGCGCGCCTCTCATTCCCGTCTTTCACCGCGCGCTGTTTTCAGATGCGTCGCAGCCCGTGGCGGTGCTCAATCTTGGCGGCGTAGCAAACCTCACCTTCATCGGCACCGACGGCGCGCTGGTTGCGTTTGATTGTGGAATGGCGAACGCGTTGATCGACGACTGGATGGGTCAAAAAACAAACTATCCGTTCGACGCAGGTGGTGAATTCGCAGCCAATGGCACGATCGACGAAAGTGCATTGCTCGCGATGCTGGACCATCCGTTCTTTTCTGCGCCAGCGCCCAAGTCACTGGACCGTAAAGACTTCAACCTAAACCCGGTAGCAGACCTGTCGGCGCCGGACGGCGCTGCCACCTTGACCGCATTTTCTGCCAAAGCCGTCGCCTTGGGCTTCCAGCAATTTCCTGCCAGACCACAACGCTTGATTGTCTGTGGCGGAGGACGCAAGAACGATACGATGCTCAAGATGATCGAGAAATATTCCGGAATCCCGACGGTGCTTACGGACGATCTGGGCTGGGACGGCGACGCGATCGAAGCGCAGGGATTTGCCTATCTGGCGTATCGCTGTCTCCACGGCCTGCCGATAACATATCCCGGCACCACAGGCGTTGCTGAACCCATGTCCGGGGGCGTTTTGACAAGGCCCGACCGGATGGCTGCTGGAAAAATCCCGGCATGACGTTATTTCTCGGAATCGATGCCGGTGGCACCTCGAGCAAATCAAGGTTGACCGATGAGCATGGCAATATCCTGGGTTCGGGGCATGCGGGACCAGCCAATACCCGCATCGGCCTCGATGCTCTCCACGCCACATTGCTCGACGTATCGATGCAGGCCATCCAGGCTGCCGGGCTGAGCACTGAAGATACTGGCAAAATCCGCTGCGGGATGGGCATCGCAGGGATAACGCGCATGGGCATGAAGCCGAAGATTCAGGCGCTGACCTTTCCGTTTGCCAACGTCCAGCTCACCAGCGACGCCATGATTGCCAATTTTGGCGCGCATATGGGAGGTGATGGCGCAATTTTGATTATCGGAACCGGCAGCGTTGGCCTAGTCAAACGGGGCGAAGACAGCTTCAGCATCGGCGGTTACGGCTTTCCGATATCCGACGAAGGCAGCGGCGCGGCACTTGGCCTTAGCGCCATCCGGCATGCGTTGCGGGCGCTCGACGGACGGACCAGGCCGTCGCCGTTAAGCCAAGCTGTCACCAAGCAATTCGACCATGCGATTCCCCGAGTGATCGCCTGGATGGATGATGCCGCGCCAGGCGATTACGCTAGCTTTGCGCCGCTGGTCATGGACTATGCGGACCTTGGTGATGAAATCGCCTTGTCGATCGTCCGCGACGCGGCACTGCACGTCGAGCGATTTATTGAAACCATCCTATCGCGTGGTGCGCCGCGATGCGTTCTGATGGGCGGGCTAGCCGAGCGAATGAGGCCATGGTTGCGCGTGCGTATTGTGGCGCAATTGCAGGACGCTTTGGGCGATGCGCTCGACGGAGCCCTAATCCTGGCAGGCCGCCCTATTGGGTCCGGAGCATCTCGCCGGTGATCGCATAACCGCCCGTCAGCCAGTCGATAATCTCGCGGGCGGCAGGGGTATCGACGGCAGCATATTTGCGGCAGAATTCCGTAACCTCATCGGCGATTCCCAACCGACCGCGATCCTCCAGCGCATGGAGATCGCGCTGAAGCATGAGCGCGAATTCGGCGCCGCCGATGTTGGTCGCTGCGTTCAGAAATTCCGATGAGTAACTGTAAGCGTCGTCTTTGGCATAGCATGACGGCAAGGTCAGCGCCGGAATGCAGCTCAGGATCGGCTGCGACGCCGGATTGATCGCATGATGCGCCAAATATGGCCCTACGGCTGCCGGACGACCCGTGAATGACCGCAAATGCAGATGGTTCGACATACGCGGTCCATCGTTGACGGGATAATTGTCCCAAAGGGACGGTTTGCGGCCAAGCCGTTCGGCGACGCTGGCCAAATGGCCGATGCTGAATTCGCGCGAGCATATTTCCTCGCCAGTCCAGTAAACCGAAATCGCAGGGTCGAGCAGCTTGCCGAGCTTTTCCAGATATGATCCGGGCCGTTGCCCGAACACGCGGTCAAGCAGCGGGTCGTCCGAATAATAGCTCGGGCACATGAAAAAACGCGACGCTTTGCTGGACCCTATGGCGCAATCGACGATTTCGGCCTGTCGCTCCGCCAGATCGACAAAATCGCCGCGCATGTCGTCGAACAGAATAACCAGATCGTCGATACCGATCGTGTCGAGATGAGCGATCTTGGCTTTCAATTCTTGCCGCGCACTGCGGTCAAAATCGAGATGCGCGCCATAAGGCGTCAGCCCGATACCCGACCGCATGTGGCGGGCTGCACAATGCCGCGCGAATTGCTGCAGATTCTGCGTTTCGGCGTCATCATGCAATTGGCGCCACTCACGGCGCAATTTGCCGTCGATCTTGGGCGCATAATGGAAGAAAGCATAGCCAGCCGGTGCCAGCCGGTCGATCACGTCGCGACGCTCCTTCCAGCTCCACGCCCGACCAAAATAGCCCTCGATGACACCCAGTTCCGGCATCATGCTAAGTCACCTGCGATCCACACATTCTGAATGTTCAGCGCGTCGTCCAGATGGACTAGGTCGGCCCGATAGCCTTCCGATATCCGCCCATAAGCGTTCCCGATGCCGATGAAGTCGGCAGGCGTCGCACTCGCCATTTGCGAAGCCGAACCGAGGTCGACCTGCATCAACGCCACGCAGTTTCTCAATGCGCTGGTCATGTCAAGGTCCGAACCTGCGAGCGTACCATCATCCGATCGCAGCATCCCTTCACGCGCCGTCACCGCGGTTTCCCCGACCGTGAAGGACGTAATGTCCGAGCCGACCGGCGGCATGGCGTCGGTGACGAGCATCAGTTCCTTGCGGCCTTTTGCGCGATATGCGGCGCGGAGCGACGCCGGATGGACATGATGTCCGTCGGCAATGATGCCGCAGATCAGACCGCTGTCCATGCTCGCCCCCACGACACCCGGCGCCCGGCTCTCCATCTGTGTCATCGCGTTGAACAAATGCGTGACGCCCGACAGACCCTCTCCGATCGCCCGCCGCATGTCATCATAGGTTGCCAGTGTATGCCCCGCAGCGACAATGGCCCCGCCTTTCACCAGCGCGGCTATGGCTCCTTCAGGAGCGAGTTCGGGCGCCAGCGTGACCAGCGTTCTGCCATTTTTCAGCGACAACAAAAGCGCGATGGTGTCGGCATCCAGGGCGCGGAATTTTCCGGCATCGTGAATGCCATGTTTGCGAGGATTGAGAAACGGACCTTCGATATGAATGCCGACGATGCCCGGAACGCCCGCCCGGATGGCATCATCTACCGCACCGATTGCTTTGGCAATGACATCAAGATCGTCGCTGATCAAAGTCGGCAGCATCGCAGTCGTACCGAATTTTCGGTGAGCCTCAGCGATCGAGATTATACCGTCCACGGTCGGCGCGTCGTTGAACAGGACACCGCCGCCGCCATTCACCTGCGTATCGACAAAGCCGGGCAGAAGGACGCCGCCATCAAGCGTTTGCACCGCCATGTTATCCGGCACGTCCTGGGCGCGCAGCAACATTTCAATCCGACCGTGGCTCAGAACAAGCGCGTGCCCGTCATACCATGTTTCGCCCGCAAATATGCGAGCGCCTACCAAAGCCGTCTCGGTCATATTGTCTCGGTTACCTTTTGCAGCAGCGGCGGGCGATCCGGATCATAGCCTCGCTGCACCGATATTGCATTCACCATGGCATAAAAAGTCTGCACCATCGCGATTGGAGCGGTGACACTATCGAGTTTTTCGGGAAGCCCGAGCGACACAGCCCCATCAAATTGCCGGCCCGCGACAGCTATTCGGGCCTCACGACCGAGGAACTGTTGGACAATGGACCCCATTCCCACGGCGGCCTCATCCGCCGGCGGAAATATGAGCAGCGGAAAGCCGGACTTTACGAGCGCCATCGGTCCGTGCGCGACCTCGGCCATACTGAACGCTTCGGCGTGAACCCCGCTGGTTTCCTTGAATTTGAGCGCCGCCTCCTGCGCGATGCCGAGCGTCAGGCCACGGCCGAGGACGAACATGCTCTCGGCATGCCGCAGCATCTCGACCCCGGCACACCAGTCATCGGCCCAGGCCGCGTTCAACAGCTGGGGAAGCATTTTTACGGCTTCCCGTGCTTCACTGGCCCGGGTCCAATCACTGACGAGGTGCGCCAATGCGCATAGGGTCGCGATATAGCTTTTGGTTGCGGCAACGCTTTTCTCTGGTCCCGCATGCAGCGGCACGACGATTTCTGCGAGGTCGGCCAACGGCGAGTCGATATCGTTCACAAAAGCGATGACCAGCGCCCCGGCTTTGCGCGCCGCCTCTGCCGACAAAAGGAGGTCAGGACTTTTGCCGGATTGCGATATGAGGATGAACGGCTGATTTTTCATATGAAGCAGCGGGGCACCATAAATAGAACTGATCGACGGCGCCTGCGACACCACGGGAATCCGAAGCCGCGTTTCGATCAGATATTTGGCGTAGGTCGCCGCATGATCGGAACTTCCGCGCGCGCAAGTGAAAATGATCTGCGGGTCGAGCATGCGCAGCCTTTGAGCAAGGTCGCCGATCATCTCCGCGTTCAAGGTATATTGCAGGGCCGCGACGTCGCTGGCTTGCGACGCCTCGCGGTACATCAATGTCCGTTTCGGGTTTTTCATATAATACCTATATAATACCAATTTACGTGCGAGCGCAAGGGTGCTATCGGGTTCAGGGAGACTATATGGATAGCCTTGTAAACTCACTTGCTGACCGGTTCGGTTCACGGCTTATCACGGCGCCCTCGGCGCGAGCGCAATATGCCCAGAGCGAAGGTCATCACGCCCATCAGACACCGTCATTGGTCGTTCAGCCCGCAACGGTCGAAGAGGTCCAGCTGCTCGTGCAAAGGGCCGCAGAAGACCATTGGTCGATCGTCGCCTATGGCGCAGGAACGTCGCTGGAGGGCAATGCGGCGACAACCCATGCCGACAGTCTTTGCATCGATTTCAGCCGAATGAACCGCATCATAGAGGTCAGTGCAGCCGATCTTTTGTGCGTCGTCGAGCCCGGCGTAACGCGCGAACAGCTGAACGAAGATATCAGGGCCACCGGCCTGTTTTTCCCCGTCGATCCGGGTGCCAATGCCTCGCTCGGCGGCATGATCTCGACGCGCGCATCGGGGACGACCACCGTCCGCTACGGCAGCATGCGCGAGAATATTCTCGGACTGAAGATGGTGACAGCCGATGGCAGCCTCGTTCTGACGGGAACGCGTGCGCGAAAGTCCGCCTCGGGATATGACCTCACGCACCTGTTCACCGGTTCCGAGGGGACGCTCGGTCTGATTGTCGAGGCCAGCTTGCGGCTGCATGGCCAACCAGACAAAATCCTTGCAGCAACATGGGACTTCGGCAGTGTCGAGGGGGCCGTCGACACTGTCATCGCGACCATCCAGTCGGGCGTGCCGATTGCCCGGATGGAGTTGCTCGACGAGGCCGCCATCCGGGCCTGCAACCGGCAAAGCGCTTTGAGGTTGCCGGAAAAGCCGATGCTGTTTCTTGAATTTCATGGCTCGGAGGCCAGCGTGGCCGATCAATTGTCGCTCGTTCGGCTGTTCGGCGAGGGGAATGGCGGCGGCCAGCTTCAGTTTGCGACGGCGACCGAAGACCGGAATGCGCTATGGAAGGCGCGTCACCAGGCGCTGTGGGCTGCCAAAAATATGGTACCCGGGGCCGTCGCCTGGATCACCGATGTCTGTGTGCCGATCAGCCAGCTGAGCGATGCAATCATCCGCGCCAAAACCGCAATCGAAGCATCGGGCCTCTTTGCACCGATCCTTGGCCATGTCGGCGACGGCAATTTCCACATTTTCTTCATATTGCGAACCGACGATACCGCCAGCTGGGACAAGGCCCGCATCATCAATGAAGCCGTAATCGATCAGGCGCTTTCGGTAGGCGGCACATGCACGGGTGAACATGGCATCGGGCTGGGTAAGCGGCTGGCGATGCAGCGCGAACATGGCGCCGACAGCGTTGCAACGATGCGGCGGATCAAGGATGCGCTGGACCCGACAGGCCTGTTCAACCCTGGCAAGATATTTCTAGACAGGCTCTAAACCTTGAGCACCCATCCGCGCCGTCTGAGCAGCGGAAGAATGGCGCAGGAAATCGCCGCGGCCAGAATGGCGTAGAGCAGGGATGTGACTGGCCCCGGCAATCCGGTGCAGGCGATACCCTGATATGTCACCGCCCATATCGTCGCGCCGCTCGGCAGCTCGCGGACGATGATAGCGATCAGCAACATATGAATGACATAGAGCGTAAGCGCAGCTTGGCCGAGACTTGCGGTCCATCGGGCGATCTTGTTCCCGCCAATGGTGGACCATATCGATTTAAGACATGCCCAGAACAGAATCCCGATGCCGCAAGTGATCAGCGCAAAACTGGCGGTCCAAAGATTTTTGTTCAGCGGCAACACAGGTGTCAGCGTCAGTCCTGCGGCCAGCAGGAGAAAACCCGCCAGCGCAAGGCGCGCGTTGGAAACCATATGGTGCTTGATCCAGCGCATCACAGCAACGCCGATCAAACCATTGGCCGCCGCGCTCAACGTCGATAACACGCCTTCGGGATCCCAGCTTTGCCTTAGCACCCGGCCCGGGATAAGGTTTTGATCGAGCCACCCGCTGACCCCCTCGCCGGGTTCCATGCCCGGCGGCGCTCCTGCTGGCGTTCCGACCTTCAGCAGCATCCACGAGTGAAATAAGAGCAGCAGTCCGGCGATCAGCATGGGCAGCACGGCGCTGCGCCTGACGACGATGACCGCGGCGCAGATCAGATAGACAATCGCGATACGTTGCAACACGCCCGTCCACCGGATCAATTCAGGATCGAGTGTCGGCCTGATGAGCCAGCTCAATAGGACGCCGATAACGAAAAGCAGAAACGCGCGCCGCCCAACCGCTGTCCAGCTAAACACATGGCCTGGCCTGTCGAGCGCCAGCGGCGCCGACAGCCCGACGATCAACAGGAATATCGGAAATACCAGATCGGCAAATGTCAGACCGTTCCATTCAGCGTGCCGGAGCGTCGCATATGCGGCCTCTCCATCCCCCTGTACGTTCACCAAGATCATCAGGAGCACGTCGATGCCGCGAAAGCTGTCGAGCGATGGATCGCGATCGGTGGCAGACGTCCTCACAATACCACAAACGGCCCGCGCAGTTCGCTCACAAATTCATAGCGTTCGCCGCGATAGGCAGAACGGGTGAGTTCTACCGGTCGTCCGTCTGCCCGGCGGGTAAGCCGCTCGATCCGGAGGATTTCGGTATTTTCCGGGATGGACAACAGGCTGGCTTCGGTTGATCCCGCCAGCGCCGCGCGAATTTTCTGCTGGCCGGTCACCGGCCGGTTGCCGCGCTGGTCGAGCGCCTGGTAAAGCGAATTTCCCAAATGCGTGATGTCGGGTAGCATGTCGGCGGGAACAACCGCGTTCTCGATGGCCAACGGCTCGCCGTTCGCCATCCGAACGCGGCTCAGCCGCGCCACTTCGACGCCTTTCGGCAACTCCAGAATTCGCGCTTCCTCTTCGGTCGCCAAACCGACCACTTTCATGATCCAGATCGTGTCCGTCGCCTCTCCGCGGGCCTCGGCATCTTCGCTGAAACTGCTCAGAAACGAGCCTGGAGCCTGAATGCGCGGCGTCACGTAGGTTCCGGATCCCTGACGCCTCGACAGCAAACCTTCGTCGATCAGCAGTTCGATCGCCTTGCGCACGGTGACGCGCGACGCGCCCATGATCTTGCAAAGATCGCGCTCGGAGGGAAGGGCTTCGCCTGCGCTGATCGCGCCATCCTCGATCTGCTGCCGCAAGCGATGGGCAAGTTTGATATAAATCGGCGAATTGCTGTGCTCGCTGCTAGGGGCCGAGACCGAATTCACGACGCGTTTCCGTCCATCGCTTCGATCGCATCGCGCAATATGCCGCCATGGTAGTGCAACAGCGCGGCTGCTTCGGCCGGGTCTTTCCCCAAGGCGATCAGCACCGCCGTCTTGATATCATTGTCGGCCAGATGCACGGCGTTGACTGCAACAGCCTCGCTGCAATTGCTCAAGGCTCTGACAATGCCGAAAGCCCTGTTCAAAAGCTTTTCATTCGAGATGACCATGTCCACCATCAACCCGCGATACACGCGGCCAAGCCGCAGCATGATCGCAGTGGATAGAAGATTGAGGATCGCCTTTTGCGCGGTTCCTGCCTTCATTCGTGTCGATCCGGCGATGGCTTCGCTACCGGTCGCAGCCAATAAACCATGCTGCGCTGCGTGAAGCAGCCCGGTTTCGGCGTTGTTAGCGATGGCAATCGTCAATGCACCGGCTTCCCTGGCCGTGGTCAACGCCGCAATAGTAAAGGGGGTTCTGCCACTGGCCGCGACGCCTATCACCACATCGTCGGCGTTGACACCCGATTCCCTGATCCTGGATCTGGCCTCGTCGGCGTCGTCTTCTGCGCCTTCGGCACTGTTCACCAGCGCGTCGATCCCGCCGGCCATCAAATATAGCAGGCGCTCGGCGGGCCATCCGAAGGTTGGCCCGAGCTCGACGCCGTCCTGAACCGCAACCCGTCCCGACGTTCCGGCGCCGACATAGACAAGCCTGCCGCCCTTCTGCAGCCGCCCGGCGGCCGCCTCTGCGGCAGCGGCGATCTGCTGGGTCTGGCTCTTTAACGAAGCGATGGCAGACATCTGGCCCTCGAGCATCGCTTCGACGGCTTCTATGGTCGGCCAGCTGTCGATGTCGGCAAATCGCGGGTTAAGGCTTTCTGTATTAGGCATCTGCAATACTCGGTGTGACGGACTTCGATTGAGAGCCGATCAGGCACACGACCGTCGCAACAGCCGTCCCGACGCATAGCTGCCACGGGAATGCTATAGTTTTCATCGCGACGGGCAGGCCCAGCGTATCGACCACATAGCCCTGGAAAGCGACGATGGTAAGAAAGCCCGCAATCAACGCAGCGATGACAGAGGTCGACGATCCGCGATTCGTGAATAATGCCGTAAAATAGACCCCGAGCAATCCTGAATATGCGAACGCCATGACGCCGAGTACGAATTCCAACAGCGGCAGGCTGCTGTAGCGTTGCCAATAATAGCACAGAATCGACATCGCGAAGAGCGCCAGCCCCAGCAACACAGTGGTCACGCGTCCCGCCAGAATGAAGTGCTTTTCACTGGCAGCGCCGCGCTGTTCTTTCCACGGCCGGTAGAAATCGTTGATCAGCACGGCCGCCATCGAGATCAATCCCGAATTTATCGCCGCTGCCGCAATGACGCCCACGGTCACCAGACCCCGGAGCCCCGGCGGGATCTCGCTGAGTATGAAATGCATGAAGACCGTGATCTTCTCGCCCTGAAACGTCTGCACCACCTCATTCCCATCGGAGCCCATCAAATCGGGTCGCTCGTAAAATATGTGCAGCAGCGAGCCGATGACCAAAAACAACAGGATGACCGGGATGGACGCCCAGACCGACGCATAAAGCGCGCGGCTGCCATGTTTGGCGTTGTCGCAAGCGAGCAGGCGCTGCGTGGTATCCTGGTCGAGGCCCGAATTGCCGATATTCAGAAGCACGAGCCCGGTCACAGCGGCAAAAATCGAGAAAGGTGCCGTCAAGTTGAACGACCAGTCAATGATCTGCGTTTTGTCTCCCGACGGCGACATGGTCAGACTATCGACTATTTCCGGTAGCGGGACCGGTATTTTGACCAGCAGAAAGACCAGCACCATGATGGCCGCTCCGACATACAGGACCACCTGCACCAGATCGCTCCATATCACGGAATTCAGGCCACCCATGAAGGTAAAGGCGAGGCCGAATATGAGCAGTGTGAACGACGCGATCACGATATGCTGTGGCTCGACATCGAGAAACATGATCATCGAGACGGCAATGGCCGCCAGATAAAGCCTGGCCCCGCTCGCGAAAATACGTCCCACCAAATACATGGCGCCCGCCGCCCTGCGGGCCGTCACATCGAAACGCTGCTCGAGCAATTCATAAACGGTTGTGGCGCCGATCGCATAAAATTTGGGAATGAGCACCTTGGCAACGAACCAAGCGGCCAGCAAAGCGCCGATTGTGCTGGTGAGATAGGTGTAGTTGCCTCGAAAACTGTTGTCAGGCACGCCGAGAAAAGTGGCGGCCGACTGGACGGTCGACAATACCGACACCGCCACCAGCCAGGTCGGCGCGTGATGGCTGGCCAGGAAATAATCGTCGGCATTCTGCATGTTGCGCTGGGTGGAAAAATAACCGGCGGCCGCAAGTATGCCAACGTAACCCGCCAATATGCTCCAATCCAGCGCGGTGAACTGCAGTGGCGTCATTCGCCAAATCTCCCCATTCTCGGCAGCCTAAATGTCCGCAAGGCGAATGTCATGATGAATGAAGGTTTCGGCGGCGGAGGAACGAACCGATCATTCGCTCCTCCGCCAACAGCTTATCTGCGGATGGTCAGCGAAAAGCCGAAGGTTCTGCCAAGCACGTCATAGGTGTCGGGGAATGTGTTGAATGCACCCGGATTGACCGCAATGGGTGGCTTCTTGGCAAAAATATTGTCGATACCGAATGTGAGCGAAAGACCTTCGATGGGCGGGCGAATCGCGATGTTCAGATCGAAATAATCGAACGCATCAATCCTGCCCACGCTGCCCGCCGTGCTGTCTTTGACCGATCCGATTCGCTTCCAGCCGAATTGCACGGTCAGCGGCTCGCTGTCCCAGGTGAAGGTCGCCCGGTGACGGTAATCGGGTACCACCAGAGTGACGAGATCGGACGAGCACGGCGCGCCATAACGGGCTTTGCAATCGACCGGCGTGAGCACCGCGTTACGCTGGATCGTGTAGTCGGTCACGAAACTGCCCTGATAGCCAAGGCTCCATGTGTCGCCCGGCAAGCCGAACGGGACATCGAAGTCGTATTTGAAATCGACATCGATACCTTCCTGCCTGATCGAGGCGAGATTTCTATCGTCGACGAAAGCGTCCTTGATGAAACCTGTCACCGGATCGCGCGTGACCGCGGCGCATAACGGGTTGTCGGCGCGGGGATCTGTAACATAACAACTTGTGATTGCATCGATCGGTTGGATCTGGCCGACGGCATCGCGGATACTGATCTTGTACCAATCGACCGAAAGGCCGAGGCCGGGGATGAAACTTGGCGTGAATATTCCCCCCACGGTATAGGTTTTGCCCCGCTCCGCCGCGATATTCGCATTGCCGCCAAAGAAATATCCGCCTGTAAGATTGGCCGGATTGTTCGCGTCATAGGCCGCGCGATATCCTTGCGCGGTACATTGGGTGACGGTCGCGGCATTCGTCGCGCCGACGCATGGATCGCCCGCATAACGCGGAAACAACCGGGGAACCGTCCGCAGATTTGCGAAGGGAATCGAAAATACCGGGTTGGCAAACTCACCGATATTGGCATCGCGGATGACCGTTTGGCGGGTTGCACGCAAGCGCAGATCATCGCTTACCGTCCAGTTGATGCCCAGCTTGTTGGTGTCATAGCTGCGATCAGGACCGACTGATTTTGCATACCAGGATTTCCGATAGGCACCTTCGACGTTCAGCTGCTGGATCAGCGGAACGTTGGAGAGCAGCGGTACGACCAGCTCACCGAACAGCTCGTTGACTTTGACGAACGGCGGGATCGGCGGAGCGGATTCAGCGCCCTGATTGAACGATGTCCCCAGATCGGTACCATAAGCAAAGCGCCCGGTTTCTTTGCGGAACTCATAGCCGACCGTAAATCCGACCGGCCCCGCCCAACCGCTGAAAAAATCGCTCGTATCGCCTGCAATATAGGCCGAAGCCACCTGCTGGGTGCGCTTGCGGTCGCCAAAGTCGAAATCCTGCAGCACACTGGTGAAATCGCCGCCCGGGCCGAAAATATCGGTCGTGTTCACCAGGCCCGCGAAACTCGCCTTCAGGCCGTCCCCTTTGACCGTAATCGACTCCTTGGATCTGCCATATTGATAATAGGCATCCCAGCTGATGGCAGGCGTAATTTCGCCGCGCAAACCGATCTGGGCCTGGATATTGTCCCGCTCGTTCTCGGCAACGGTCGGCCCCAGCTCGCCAAGCGAACGGCGGACATTGACGTTGGCAAAGCCGTTCACGAACGTCAGTTGCGCACGCGCTTGCGGATCGAGGAAGGGATTGGTCTCGGAAATCTGGACATTTACGCCCGCAGTGCCGGTCGTCGGAGGGTTCTGCCCCGACCGCGTGCCGCCTTGCGTTTCAACTTTGGAATACATGATCCGGCCGTAGGTTTCGACACCGTCAAACAGCTCATATTTGAAGAACGCATCGGCGTTGAAACGGCGGAGCGGCTGCGCAAGCAGAAACAGCGGCGTATAGTCCGTGGATTGTGGTGTCAGCGTGAAAGCGCCATTCGCATCATAAAAAAACGTCCGCCCGCTCGCGACATCGGTAAAATTGCCACCGATCGGCAACGTCGCTGAGCCGTTCCTTGCGAAACGGCGGTTGCCAGCGAGCAACGGATCGCGATCGGTATATTCCACATAACCGACGACGCTGCCCCGATCCCCCAGCTTCATGCCGCCCATCAAATGGCCGCTCTTCTGGGATCCGCCACCGGCGACGGCGCGGTAGTTGATATTTGCTTGCAGCCCTTCGAAATCGTCGTTGATGATGAAATTGACCACGCCGGCGACCGCATCGGCGCCGTACACCGCGGCTGCACCGCCCGTCAAAACATCGACGCGCTTCAGAAGCGGTGCCGGTATGGAATTGACATCGACGGCGTTGCGAAAACTGAACGGCAGGGCACGTGTCCCGTTGATCAGAACCAGCGTTCGATTTTGCCCGAGATTACGCAAATCGAGGGTCTGCGCACCAAAGGCGTCGCTGCCGACCGATGTCGAGTTTACACCCCCGGCAAGTTGCGGGATCTTTACCGAAATGTCTTCGATGGTGACAGCGCGCTGCAATTGGATCTGTTCACCCTCCAGCGTACTGATCGGGCTTGTGGAAGAGAGGCCCGCGCTTTTGATCCGGGATCCGGTAACGATGATCGCAGTGTCATCCTCTGCCACGACTGGTGCATCCTGCGCCAAAGCACTAGCGGATGCGGTGGCCGCAACCAGCCCAAGGACCGCGCAACTGCCATAGAGTATTTTCGAACTTGTCCCTCTCATGCCCAAACCCCTTCCCATTACGGCTCTCGATCGAGTTGGCCACTTGTAATGCACTTGAAGGAAACCTGCAATACCATTTTAATACCAATATTGGCCGGTAGCGGCTTCTCGGCGCCGGCAACAGGAGCCGAAACGTCGACATCTCGTAGCGCATAGCCTCCTCAAGGCAGGCAAAGTCGCCTCAAGTCTCAATCGCGCAATTGGTACTAACCCGAGGCCAGCACCAATTGATCAAAATAGAAAGTTGGGGATTTCGACCAAGTGTATGCGGAGGGCTTGATTTTCTGACACCGATCGCTGCCGCTGGGGCGGGACGCCAGTCGTTCCGGCCGTTGAACAGGATAGTGGCGCCATGGGTTCGTGGGCCAGCCTGCGGTTCGTAGGAGATGAATCTCGCGTCGCTACGCCAGAATCCGCTCTGTATTGCGCCGATTTCTGCGAGCCAATTCTCGACAAGTGGCGGCCACGCTGCAACGACCGGGTGCTCTGATTTCCGCAAACCGAAGGCATGTCCACCCTTGGCGAATAGGTGGGCTTCCGTTGGCACGCCTGCGCCGTCCAGAGCACGGGCATAGAGCGTGCTATTGCAGATATCGTCGACCGGATCGTCCCAAGCTGGGAGAAGGAAGGTCGGCGGCGTATTCTTCGTTACCCGTATCCCGGGATCTAGCGTGGCGTCCGAGCGACACAGATGACCGGGATAAAATGCAATGGCGAAGTCGGGACGGCTGCTTATGTTGTCGATCGCATCGATAGGTTTGTAGACCGGTTGGAAAATATTGCTGGTTTGCGCGACAAGATAGCCGCCCGCCGAGAAGCCCATAACACCAATTCTTTTCGGATCGATAGCTAATTTTTTTGCCTTGGCCCGTACCAGCCGGATCGTCCTTTGGGCGTCCTGAAGCGCGCGGAGGACCTTAGGCCGTGTTGACAAGAGACTTGCGCCATAGGCGCGTAGCGGCGAGGTTGAGGAGGCTCTCGAACGAGAGGGTGGTTTTGTCGTATCGGGTGGCGATG
>Ga0209232_1000534_pt1 | contig 23014 bp, 42 predicted proteins | sample ETNvirenome_2_60_FD_184066 | JGI IMG/M metagenome (GOLD analysis project Ga0209232, IMG submission 184066) | Marine viral communities from the Pacific Ocean - ETNP_2_60 (SPAdes) (version 2) | ecosystem: Environmental > Aquatic > Marine > Oceanic | place: Pacific Ocean | collected 2013-06-22
TATTTCTATTTGCTTCATCAAATAGTTCATCTTGAGTCCTTCTTCTTTCTTTTGGCATTCTCATTGGGCCTCTTGGCGCATTTCCTTTAACTATATCTTTCCATACCATATTAATCACCTATTTTCAGCCATAAGGATAAGGTTCACCCGAAGAACCATCCCATTCTCCATCACTTGCGGCTAAATTATCTAATTCTTCAATAGCCCCTGAAAATGCCACCAACGCCCTTCTTAATTCATCCATTGAAGAATCATCTTCGCCGCTTCTATCGCCATCGGAACCATCACTTACCATTTTCTTATCCATATATTCATCAGTCATATCGCTACGATTTATTGCTTCCAACAAATCTTCTGCCATTTTTCCTAATTTAGAATACTTACTTGCTTTCTTTATCTCGTCTTTCCATGCCATATTGCTCAATTCCTGTTATTTGTGTATAATGAAGTAAAATTTCTCAAAAAATGTGGTGGAATTTATTTAGCACTTGCGCCCGGTTTTAATTTTTCTCATTTATATTCCCAGAATAAAAATCATATCATTTAATTATGTGGTTTTATTTATTACTTAAAATCAGTTAGTGAAGTTTGCCTGTATATTAGATTAATATATTCTGTTATTTTGGTTTTAGCATCTCTTAATTGTTTGGTAATCTTGTCTAATTTGCTATTGTCGGTATCGTCTATTTGCTGTGGTGACTGTCTTTTTTGTTTAATATCGTCTATCATTTCTTTAATGTATTTATTAATATCATTCAATATCTCTAATGCCTCGTCACCATCAGCCATATCAAACAATTATGTCCAAAGTGGCTCATCATATAAATGCTGCGGCTAATCTCCATGATAATTAAAGCCGAAATCGCTAAACAAGAGCCTTTAGAACCTAATATTTGAATGAGAAGATAGAAATAAAAATTTTGAACAAAGCCATATGGTTGTGCTTTGCAAAACCCTGTCTGAAGGTTAAAGCAGGGTTTCAGTATGGCACAAATTGATATTGATGCGGCTAATGCACTGATGAATAAAATACCATTTAAGAGAGGCAATACAGTAGTCCAAGTATTTGATGAACAGGAAGGAACCATGGCAGAGATGCTATTACATGGTAATTTAATTGCATGGGTTACACCAAGAAGTCAACAACTTTGGATTAGTCACAGTGGCTTTATGACACGCACTACCAAGAACAGATTAAATGCGCTACCAAATGTTCACATCGTTCAACGCAATTATATGTGGTATCTAAACGGTACTTATTGGGCTGGAACAAATCAGTATATTGGTAACGGTATTCCACAGGTATGGTGATTAAATGACAGAAAGAAGAGATGAAAGAGTCCGTTATATTATGGCATGGTGTGAGGAACAAGAAGATAATGATGTAGTTGTTGCTATGATGTTCACATGCCGCCTGTATATCAATACAGAGGAAGAGGAAATGGAATACCATAAGCCTACATATTGGCGAGCCATTAGAAGCCTCGGTATGGGCTACTATCCACATTTGCCGGTTTGGAAGAAGGGCTGGAAGCCTAAAAAATGATATTCCACCACCCACTATAATAGAATCCTGTTCACAGAGTTTGATACGGGTAGTAAGCGATTGGAACTTGAATCCTAAGAGGCACTTAGGAGGGGGATTGCTGAATCTATCGTAGTGGGTGGCCCAATAGGGAGTTTATTTCATTGGCAAAGCCACTACCATATGGTTTTATCTTTGTAACAGTGAAACGAACCCTAGCGGAACTCCCCGTACTCCAAACTGTCGAATTACAGCCCTGTGTTTCACACTTTGTCACCATGGCTCAAAAGTGCTACTACATTCATATCGGTCTTACAACGCATTGTTTCCGGTTTGTTCCACTATGGTTTATGGCCAATACGCCATAGGAAAGTGAAAGGTGACATAGTGGATTGACTACCACTAAAACGGATGCAATTGGGTTGCACTCACTTTGGTAACTTCCGTTCTCAGAAGCCCGTTTGCTATTGTTATCCAAGTCATCAGTTAAATGACTCCCCTTTTGAGGTTCAAGGACTTTCACCAATACAACTTACTCCACGCAAGATTACGCCTTGTAAATGAATGGTGTCGCACCACACGAAACAATACACCTTAACCCGCTACCAGATGGGTTATTCGGTCAATGTCTGCCGGAGTAATTACTTCCAGCAATAATAACAGTGACCGAGAGTATAGGGTTGTACCATTTCATTATCCAAAGTTATTACAACCATATGGTTGCTTTGTAATTTACTTGCCCCATTAGTGGGGTTCCACGCATCCAAATGACACGCAGAACCCCAGAGAATTACAACACTTAGAACACATTAGCACCTTCATATTTATTCCTCTTCAAATATCGCTGGCTTCACATCTGAAATTGTGTGTTCGATTTTATAGCCGCCTATCGCTAAACTAACCAATTGCATGTTTAACATGGTTTTCATGTCCTCCTTATTATCAGCCCAAAAGTGAGCCGTCATCGTGTCATTATCAATCATAAAATCTGTTCTTCCTATTGGCATTATTTTCACTCACCTAATAATTCTTGCATAAGATATACTGCTTCTTTTGTTAATTCTCTTAGAATAGTGTTCATGAATCCTTCTGCTGAAGCCTCCATAGCAAACAAAAAGGACTCACATCCATTAGACTGCATAGTTAGAAACATAGTATCTTGAAACTTATCAAATTGATATTGTTCCATTCCTTTAGAAATCTTTGTAATCATTACTACATGCAATCTTGACATAATATATCTCTCCAAGTAACCTATTCTGAGAAGGTACTATGGTGAGGTAATGACAAAGCCACTACCATATGGTATTGTATCTTTGTTTAATATTGGGTAGGGAGGGCTAAATTTTGGGGTATAGGTCAAAATCCAAAAAAATGGGCCTCCACAGGGGGCGAACCCCCCATGAAGGCAACTTTCCCGTATTTGGGTGTAACAAGCATGAATACTGCTGATTTAGAGGCTCATTCCTCTTCTTCAGCCGATTCCGGTGCTTTTGGTGCTTCTTCAGCCTTATCTTTCTGCTTTCGCACGATTTTAGGCTTCAGAGGCGGCATAGTGATGTGAGATAAGCAACCCTCTTCCACTATAAGTGAGATTCTTGGCTTTTTGTCTGTTAGTGCAGACTTAACGACCTTATCGTGGGCCTTATTCATCTCATCCTCAAGCGAACCAAGAGGAAACCAGCCACCTTTTCTAGCACTTGGCGTAATAATTCGTCTTAGAACCATTTCTGCGCCTTCAATAGCAAGCATTTCCTTGAAAATGCCCGCTACAAGCGGTTTTTGGTGGTTTACGACTAACTTTTGCTCTGTACTCAAGTTACTGCCGGTATTTCTGCTCTCAATCGGCCAATCAGCAAACTTTGAACCATTGGTTCGCATTGCGTTCCAATGGACTGCTCGCTCTTTGGCATCCTCTTCGGTATCTCCAAGGTATGAACACATCATTAGGCCCATTTCGACACCATTAAGGAGATTTACTTCCTTCTTGGCCCCAATATGGGCTTTTTCGTCATAGTCAGCAGAAGCAGGGTCAAATTGCTGAAGATTGGCTTCAACAACCCCCTTTTTCTTAGCCAGCCATGGCGTGATGAGTTCAACCTTCTCATTGTAGTTTTCCAACTTCATTGGTGTCCCTCAATAACACCATTTTGGTCAGATATAGGGCCACTCAACAAAGATAAATCGCACGACCATATGGTTGCACTTTGTATTTACCCAAGACCCCCCAAAATCCGATTTACTCTTCTTCTGAGGGCCATAATGGTTCTCCTGTGATGATTGACTTGAAATTAGGGTCGAAGCCTTGACTGATGACCAATAACTGTGTTAATTTGTCATTTTCAAGCAATATCTCTTTGATATATTCTTCTATCTCTTCAAATTGCGAAAAGTCCATTTCATAGCCTATTCCGGTTTCACCTATCCATTCAATATAATTGAATATATTATCAAAGTCCTCCATAGTTTTAGGAACATACTCCAATCCCCCTGAAGTTTCTCTCATATGTTCCTCATTGTCCCTACAATAGCAGTTTAGGGTTTTGGGGCATTTTGGGCAGTCTGTTTTGATTCCGAAATTAATACTCATTCTTTTCATCTCCTTTTTTTTGTTATTAATAGTGGGTGTCTTGCAAAATTCTGAAAATAATCCAAGATTCTCGTAAAATTATCATTTTTGAAGGTTGGGTTAGGGTGACAAACAAAGCCAACCATATGGTTGTAATCGCTTTGCGCTCGTTTAATTACAACCCTATACTCCCAACCCTAGTTAGGTTGCTTCGAGAGGAATATGAAGCATCAGACCACTTTTAATAAGGTGATTTAAGATGAAGATAGAGAATTGGAATATGAACACGGCTCAAGTCGCACTATGGCTTGAGAAAGAGGCTAGACCCGTCAATCCAGCGATTGAATTATCAATCATGCTTGGTAACGACGCAGAAAACGACGATGAGAGAGATACTTATTGGGGTGCAATTAGAAACCTTGGTAAGAAATACACAGATTTCCCATCAGCCCGCAGAGGCCGAGAATCCGACCTTCCAGACGAAGTGTTGCTAAATGCGACTTCTGTGAAGAACACAGTTATCAGTGCCTTTGCTGCGCTTACTGATGCAGATGTTATCCTAAAGGTTATCTTGCCGCATGGTCGCTCTGGCGGTGCTTACGCAACTATTAACGACCTTGCTGAAGAAATGGGTAACAAGGCTTATCGTGCGCTTCTAAACGCACACAAGGCTAAACCCGAATCCCGATGGGATGGTTCAATGGATGGTAATGTGCCACTCATGACACCACCTCCTGTTAAGGAGGCTTCAACAGACGCTACGGAGGGCGACGAAGAGGAATGATGCTAATTATTCCTCTCGTTGCGCCTTTCCCTTACGGGGCTTGTATGAATACGAATAAGTCTGGTATTTATACAAGCCCCTCCTAAGAGGGAATACACATTAGGGTTTTCGTTATACGGCAAAGCCAACCATATGGTATTGTATTGCTTTGCAGTTAAAAAACCCTGCTCGTACAGGGAAAACTCTCTAAAGAAGTTGAGATTTAGAGAGTTTTTTTGAGGACATTTGAATCAGCCCTTCTTGCCATCCTTGATATTCTGAATGATGTCTGGCGCACATTTAGACTCGTTTAGAGTGTGAGCCTTGAAATTGCAATCAACTTCGGGGTTTGAAATATCAATCCCGCACTTCTTCAATTTCAGTCTGCCTTCAATAATGTTCTTCAGAGTAACCATGTCATTGAATACAGTATCAACCATAGCAGATTCAATAGCGTCTTTACGCTGAATCTTCTCAGGTTTCCAAGTAATCTCGAATGTTAAGATATGCTTTCCATAAGAGTCTAAAACTAATGAGGGTCGCATTACTATGTGGTTATCCTCATCGTTTTCCATGTGATACAATAGGTTGCCCTTGCAAATATCCTTATCTCCATCTAAGTTATCTATTAGGTCACTAGAACACTGAATCCAAGAGCCTTGGGGAGAAACCCATTCTTTAGAAGTAGTTGTAGTTTCAACAGTAACTAAGTCAATATCAACTAAATTCTTGAATGCGTCGTATGCTTTCTTAGCATCACTTTGCCACTTGCATCTCATTAGTGTGTCACCGTTAGGGTCTGTCTGTCGTATTTCCCAAACTGTTCTTTCATCAATCACTTCTTGGAAGCCGTATTCAACAAAGTTACAAAATCTAGCGAATAGAGTCAAGCCCTTATCTTGAAGGTCTTTTGCCAACTTTGCTTGTTGTCTGCTAGTCATTTCGCCCTCGTAAGTGAAGGTCATAGTGCGTGTGTATGTTATGCCCATAACTTCACTCAGAAGTTTAGTACAGGGTATTCATCACAAAGCGACTCATACCTAATTCGCCTATAAACATAGGACGAAATTATACAACAGATATGTCCTACAATAGAATAACATTTTCTTACTCTTATCTTCAATTGACCTTATATGAATAACAATATTATACAATATAATGGTAAAGTGTTCAATACTTCTCATCGTTTCTCAAGAATGAGAAGAGAAGAATCGAGGCCAAAACGGAAGGGTTGTGTAACATAAATTATTTATTATTTTTATATTTCTCATATTTCTCATTTCTCATAGGGGGAAGGCGTTTTTTCAGTGGTCTTACATAACCCTTTCATTATAGAGGACTTATGCCTCACAGAATAAATGAAAAAAGACACCCCCCATGAGAAGAGAAGAGAAGTATTGTTTTTGCAGGTTTCGATGTATTTTGATAGGGTTATGTTGCACAACCCATATTTCTCAAAATGCGAACAATCGTGAGAATAATAGTTATCTTTCAATGACCTTAACATGGGCTAAAATGGATTAACTTGTTTGTTCAATTAGTGAAAAAATTCTTCGCTCTTTCTTTAAGGGAAATATCTCCTTGGTTGGTAATGTCCTCCTTAATATAGGGTCGGAGTGGTGCTATTTTGGCCGAGAGAGGCCCGTAAAAATGGAGATGAAAAATATGGATGAAGAAACATGGAATGGATTGGTTGCAGAGGTCAATGAGTATGTCGCAACTGACGCACTGCCGGCAGGTGTACGACAAATCGTTGAACTAAATTTGCAGATTGGAACCGCAAATGCTGAAGAGAGAGAGCCTTGTGAAAAAGCACTAAAGGCTATCCTAAAGGGCAGAGAAGGTTCACCTTTCGGAAGAAGAGGAACAAAATCAAATGTGCCAGCCGCAGTTAGAGTATCAATTGACAAGATTTGTGCATTGGTTACAGAAGCCGCAACCAACTACTACAACCACCACCCAATTATGAGTGTAATTACTCTAAAGCACACTAAGTCCGGTGGAGGACAGTATGAAAATGCAGAAGAATATGCAAATGTAGTTATGAAGCGAGAGCGAGCAAAACTGCAAAAGTTGTATTCAACAGGTGCTTGGGATGGCCTTTTGGAAACCCTAGTACCTTCTGATGAAGAAGAATGAAAAGTATCAACTTTTTCATGCGTACAGTGATGCCGCTACCCCGTGTAGGGCCACTGAATTTGCCTCTCATCTCTCTTCGGCGGGATGGGAGGCTTTCTTTCTTTATGGCTTAATTCTAAAGTCAAAATTCTTGTTCGTGAATTGTTTAGGATTTCTTTTCGCATGAATTATGAGGTCGAGGCAGGTGTGCGGGGCGAACCTATACTGTACGGGGGGGATAGATTGAGTAAGCAGGAATGCGTGAGCAATTCCGTCAATAACAAACAAATGCTTCTCATTTTAGGTTTAGGTTGCAGAACAGGCGCAACTAACGAAGTTAAGTGAATTAGACATAATTCATTGTTCTCCCTAAACCTATCCTTGGGCTATTGGCGCAGTCAGGTAGCGCAACGGGCTTTTAATGGGGTTTGCCGAATAATAATAACATATCACCTCCTTCCGGTAATGTGTTTTTATCTTTACACAGTTATTTCCCCAAAAGACATCCGTTGGTCGCAGGTTCAAACCCTGCATAGCCCGCTATATTCACAGTGTAAATTTTTACACGATTTCACCGTCTGAGAAAATCGGACTTTTCACATTTCTTATTAATAACAATAAGGAGGAATAAAAATGATAAAAGGAACAAAAGAACAAGAGGCGATTTGGAACGCTATACAGAACACGGAGGGTCATGTATTTGTTAATGCTGGTGCAGGAACAGGTAAGACCTTTACAATAGTTGAAGGTGCAAATAGAGTACAAGATATGGATTGTGCTTTCTTAGCATTTAACAAATCTATTGCAACTGAATTAGCAAAGAAACTGCCTAACAATGTTGAAGCAAAGACTTTCCATGCGTTTGGATTTGCAGCCATTAGAAATGCTGGCATTAGAACTAAAGTAAATAATTACAAAGTAAATAATATCATTAAAGAAGTATTAGGTGCTGACTATTATGTTACACCACTAAAGAAGTTAGTATCACTTGTAAAAGGTGCTATGGTTGAAGGAAACAATGTCACCGCAATTCGTGGTTTGATTGATGAATACAATATTCAGTTTCAATCAGAAAGAGAAGAACAGCAAGCAATTCAGATATTGCCAACTATTCTTCAGATGTGCCGAACTCAAACTCATTTGATTGATTTTGATGATATGGTTTGGATGCCAATTGTAAATAACTATCCTTTGCCACACTACGATATTATGTTCGTTGATGAAGCACAGGATTTCAATGAAGTCCAAAGAGAATTGATTTCAAGATGCGTAAATGGTGGCCGATGTATTATTGTCGGTGACAAAAATCAAGCAATTTATGGCTTCCGTGGGGCAGATTCAAACTCAATTGGTATGTTTGAGAAGCGTCTTAAAAATGGTTCAAGAGAAATAAGTCATTTCCCATTAACAACAACATGGCGTTGTCCTAAATCGGTTGTTTCTGAAGCAAACCGATATGTTGCAGATTATCATGCACATGAGGATGCACCCGAAGGAAATGTAATTGTTCGTGCGGCATTTACTCCACTAAGAAATGATATGGTATTATGCCGATATAATGCACCATTAGTTAGTGCATTTTACGATTTGATTAGTCAAGGTAAATCAGCATACATTCTTGGCCGTGATATGACGGCTGGATTGGTTAATGCAGTTAAGAAGATTACAAGTAACAACCACATGGGTACAGAAGAATTCTGGCAGTTGTTTATGACTGACTTTGAATTCAACCATGCTAAGTTGATTAACCAAGATAAGGTTAATCAAGCACTTGCTCTTGAAGATAAGAAGGAATGTATTTCCATCTTTACTGAAAAGGCTACCACCGTTGGTGGAATTATCTCTGAGATTAAAAGAGTATTCGATAACAATGACGAAGGAGAGATTATGCTTTCCACTGTTCACAAGGCTAAGGGTCTTGAAGCAGATAATGTCTATATTCTCGCTACTGAAAGAATGCCTCATCCAAAGGGCGGTAGTGAAGAAAACAACATTTGCTATGTAGCAATTACAAGAGCAAAGAAAAACTTATTCTATTGCGGCCCTAAACCGCAGACTAACTGAGGGGGAATAAAAATGGATAAAGATACACCAAAAATAATGCCTAAAAGCACTGAAGAATTTGTATGGGACATGCTAGAACAAGAGTATGGTAAACTTAGAGTTAAAGTTAGCCATGAACTTAGACATGAGAGATTATGTGCTGTTCTTGAAGGAATGGCACAAGCACACGGAAACTTTACAGATAATCCTAGTTCTGTAAATTGGAATCTAATGATTACTGCTATGATTACATATCAGTATTGGAAGCAAAAGAAGGTGGAATAATGTTAGAAGATATACTAGAGTTTTGCGGATATAATTCAGCATACAGCATGTTGAGTGACCATATGACAATAGAAGAAAGAATCATGTTTTTTGAGGACTTAGTTAATAGTCCTGAAGATGCAGTTGATTTTGTTAAAGAAGAAGTTGAAAGAATAGCAAAAGACCTTTTTGAATGGGTTGATAGAGATGCTTTGATGGCACAAGCAGAAGATATGGCTTTTGCTAAATATAGAGATGGTGAGTGAAATGGCTGAAACATTTGTAGCAAAAAGAAACTTAGGTAATGGGCGTTGGGATAAAGTCCTAAAACGCAGACTAACTGAATTATCTGTTGCTGATAACTATGAAGAAGCAAAGGAAGAATGGATTGCCACAGGACAGGTTTGGTGGGGTAATGCTGATGCGGCCCCCGATTGGGTAACTAATTCTCAAATGGGTCGTGGTAAATGTCTTTGTGGTCATGTAGTAGTATATCACTTTGAGATAGTTAATACGGAAAATGGCGTTGTTGAATGTGTTGGTTCAGACCACATCAATACCTATCTAATTATGAAGTCAATTGCTGAAGATAAGGGAATCCCTATTGATGCAATTACTGATGCACAAATCCAAGAATGGATTAATGTTCGTGTGGCTTCTATGAAAGCAGAAGCATGGTGGGCTGAAAACGGTGAATCGTTTAAGATGATGTTTAACAAAGTCAAGGAAATTGATTTGCATTTCAATGTTCATACTACCAATAATACCTATTGGTGTAATGAAACCGAAAGATACCGTTATGTAACTAAGATTAGAAAGGTCGGTAGTGGTGAATTCGGTACTCGCTTTTTCAAAATGGCTTCAGTGGTTTGGAGATGGAATCATCCCGATAATTCTAAGAATCAACAAACAACAAGAGGCTATCCAAATGACCTTTTGATGCGTGACTTGTCTTATCTATTCGTTATGTCTAATCAGAAGATTGCTGAATATGAGAAATACAAGACTGAGATAGAAGAACGCAAGCAAGAATTGATTGCAAGAAGAGAAAGATTGAGAGTCCAAAGAGAACGCAGACAGGCTGAACTTAATGAAAGACAAAGACTTCGTAAAGAACAGTGGGAAAGAGATAGACCGGCAAGAGAAGCGGCTCAAGAAATTCGCAAATTACAACTCAAGAAAGAAAGAGAAGAAGAGGCTAAAAAACAAGCAGAAAGAGAAAGAATTAGAGCAGTCGAAAATGCTCGATTCTTGAGAGCCAATAGCGACACATTTGAGAATATGTGTGGATATTACGGTATTCCTTACTTCGATGAATCTTTTGCTGGTACTGATTGGGAAACTAATTTCTTGGCTGACATTAAGATGAAACTAACTGAAGAGAAAGAATTGTCAAACGGACAATTACAAACTCTTAGAAAAATCTTAGACCAAGACTCAGCAACAGAAAAGCAAATTGCTTATCTCAAAGACTTAGGTTATGAAGGTAATTTCGATATACTAACTAAGCGTCAAGCAAGTTGGGAAATCAATAGGCTAAAGAGGCAACTTGGGATGCTGAAAGGATGATTAGAAAATGGTTACGCTCTTTACAAAAACCGTCGCAAAGCCCGCCACCTAAATGTGATATATGCGCTCTAAGCGCAACTAATTACATGAAGATAGAAGTTAAGTCATTAGACTTAAATGAATTATCTAAGGTATTATTGCGACTTTGTGACGGTTGTAAAGATGAGGCATTGTCTAAATATAACAATAATGGGCTACCTGCCCCGATAATAAGGTGGAATAAAGAAGGTGATTAAATGAGTCATTATAAAAAAGCAATAGAATGTATAGAATGCGTACAACAAAATATGAATGATGAAAAATTCGTTGATTGGTTGTATAAACAATTAGGATTAGATTTAATGGAGGATGCCGATAAATGAATATATTTGCATTATCAGAATGCCCCAAAGAATCAGCACAACAAATGATAAACAAGCATGTAGTAAAAATGCCAACTGAAACTTGTCAAATGTTGCATACTAATATCTTGTATATGATGTTCCTTTTGGAGAAACCTGATGCAGAGCCTTCACTAAAAAACTTGAAAGCATATCATAAACTTATCAAATCTCATTTGATGAAACCTGCTATGCTAAATCATCCTTCGACTATTTGGGCGAGGGAGTCTTTAGATAACTTCAATTGGCTTTTAGCACATGGTAAAGCCCTTTGCGAAGAGTATTCTTTTAGATATAACAAGCGTCATGGTTCTCATGACAGAATTCGTGATGTTGATGATTATGGTAAGTTACTTAGAAGCCATAGTTTCCCTTGTGAAGAATTGACTCCTGTAACTATTGCTATGTTTGATGAGTATAGAATACCTAATACTCATAAAGAACATTGTTGGGAATTCGTAATCGAATCTTATCGTCACTATTACCTTGAAGGTAAATGGCGATTTGCTGAATGGAAAATGAGAGAACAGCCCTTTTGGTGGCCTAAGTTTCACTTTGCTAAGAAATACAATATTAAAGCAAGGGCGTGGAATGCTACCAATCCTAAATACAAAATGAATATAATGGCGGAGGAATAAAAATGCAAGAAAGATGTTTGGCTTGTGAAAAACCAATTAGCAAAGATAGATACTATTGCTATGGTTGTTTTCAAGCATTAGAGGATAAGGTGAACACTAATGAAGTGTGAAATATGTAATGGGAATCTATACTATTTAGTGTATGATAAACATGCAGACAATATGGCGAAGATGGATTGCTTAGATTGTCTAAGTGTTATTCAATACAACGATGATATAAAGGAAAGAATAACAAAACTGTTAGTGAATGCAAGCCCACAAAAGTTAGCACAAATTGTTGCTACAATGCTTGTAAATGCAACAGAAGATAATGAAGTGGAAAATCAATTTGAGCCACTGATTGCAACAAAAGACAGAACCCGCCTGTTAATAGCGGGAGAAATAATATCGGAGATGATGAAAAATGGAAATGAAAACAAATGTTGAATTTAGAGTAATAAATACAAGTGAGATGCCACCGATTGTAATTACACAAACGGAGGATGATGGCCCAAAGGTTGTCATCAATACATATCATAGAATATGGATTAGTCTAAATAGAAAGATAATTGCAGGTATTCTTGAGAATATGCAAGAGAAGATGGATATGCTTCTAACAGGATATTTACAGGAACAAAGACAATTTGAGAAAGATGATTTGGAGATGATGAATGATGGGATTAATGAATGAATTATACATTATGTTGAGTAATGGCGATTCAATTGAGCGAATTGCTGATTGGCTTATTCTATTAAATGTTAATAGAGGAACCCACATCACAAGACAGAAGGCGATGGACACCGCCAGCCGATTTTGGCATGACTTCAATGAGGTTGAATGTCCTCCTTAATATAGGGTGAAAAATATAGGAAAATACGGAGATGGAAACTATGATTAAAATTAGAATTCTAAACGAAACAGGCCACACAGAATTGATGCTTGAGTCCGACTCAATCATCGAACAGATTGACTCACACCCGACCCATTGGTGCTTCATTGATGGTGAAATGGTTGCGAGAGAAGGAATTGCCAACATTAATTGGGACACGGTACAAAATGTCGACCTAACCCCTGCTGTTGTTGGAGGCTCTTGTTAGATAGGTTAAGCCTATTTTCACCCTTTTGGGGGGAGTGATTTTGCCTTACGCTCATTGTGGCAAAGTCGCTCTCCCCTTTTTTCAGTGATGATAACTGATTTAGTTAATTTTATTGCTGAAGATGGACTTAAAATATATTTGAGCGAAATTAAGGGTTGGTCGCTCGTTACGCCCATATTAATAGATGGCGTAGCCGTTGTAAAACCCGACTTTTATCCCAATAATTATGTAATTGCTAGAAGCAAAAAGGGATATATTTATGCGTGTGGCGATACTCGCATAAAATACCGTGATGAAGAGTATTCCTCAACACAGGACTTACTTGATAAACACGGTGCTAAAGCATTAAATGATTTTCAAGATTGGCTATTTCTTGAAGAGAAAGAATGGGTGGTGACAAAAACAGGATTGGATTGGTTACATTCCTTCACCACACTAGATAAATGGCCTAAAAGAACAAAACTAAGGTGTTAAAGATGATGAAAAATACACAGATATTATCAGATATTACAGTACATATGAAGTATGCAAAATACGATGCAGAACAGTTACGAAGAGAAACTTGGAGAGAGATATGTGATAGAAACATGAATATGCACATTAAGACATATCCTCAATTAGAACAGGACATTAGAAATGTGTATGAGTATTTTGTTGTTCCTAAACAAGTATTGCCTTCGATGCGCTCTATGCAATTTGGTGGTAAGCCAATTGAATTGAGTCCTAATCGTGTTTATAATTGTGCATACATGCCAATAGATTCACACATAGCGTTTAGCGAGGCTATGTTCCTTTTACTCGGTGGAACAGGAGTAGGTTATTCTGTTCAAAGACACCATGTTGAATTAGTAAATGAAATTCAAAAACCTAATCCTAACAGACAACGAAGATATTTAGTTGCAGATTCAATTGAAGGTTGGGCTGATTCCATTAAAATACTAATGGAATGTTATATGGGAATTAGAACATCAACCCCTGTATTTGATTTCTCAGATATTAGAGAGAAAGGTGCAATTCTAATTACTTCCGGTGGAAAAGCCCCCGGCCCTCAACCATTGAGAGAATGTTTAGTAAAGATACAAGGAATACTTCAGAATATTCCTAATGGAACTAAATTAAGTCCTATTCAATCACATGACATTATGTGCCATATTGCTGATGCAGTATTAAGTGGCGGTATTAGACGAGCCGCTATGATTAGTTTGTTTTCAGCAGATGATAATGAAATGATTTCATGTAAGTCCGGTAGTTGGTGGGAAAATAACCCACAGAGAGGTCGTGCAAATAATTCAGCAGTATTGCTAAGACATAGAGTAACAAAAGAATTCTTTATGGACTTATGGAAAAGAATTGAATTAAGTGGTAGCGGAGAGCCGGGAATTTATTTCAGTAATGACAAAGATTGGGGAACTAATCCTTGTTGTGAAATTGCTTTGCGTCCTTATCAGTTTTGTAATCTTACAGAAGTAAATGCTTCTGATGTAAAAGACCAAGCAGACTTAGAAGCAAGAGTCAGTGCGGCTTCGTTCTTAGGAACATTACAAGCAGGTTATACTGATTTCCATTATCTTAGAGAGATATGGAGAAAGAACACTGAAAAGGATGCACTATTAGGTGTGTCAATGACAGGTATTGCTTCTAATGTTGTTGAGCATTTAGACTTAGAAATGGCGGCTCTTGAAGTAAAGAAAGAGAATGAAAGAGTATCTAAAGAGATAGGAATTAAACCTGCGGCAAGAACAACTTGTGTAAAACCAGCAGGAACTACTTCTCTTGTATTAGGTACTTCAAGCGGTATTCACGCATGGCATGATGACTTCTATCTAAGAAGAATTAGAGTAGGAAAGAATGAACCTATTTATTCATATCTTTATGATAATCATGGAGAATTAATTGAAGATGAATACTTTTCTCCGCATGATACAGCCGTTATTTCTGTTCCTCAACAAGCACCAAGTAATGCTATTACTCGCCATGAGTCAGTATTTGATTTATTAGAGCGTGTAAAGAATTTCAGCATTCGTTGGGTTCGTGCAGGACATAAAGATGGGTTAAATACTCATAATGTTTCAGCGACTATTTCTGTGAAAGAAGATGAATGGAATGAAGTAGGAGATTGGTTATGGATGAATAGGCATTATTACAATGGTCTATCTGTATTACCGTATGACGGCGGAACATATGTTCAAGCACCATTTGAAACCTGTGATAAGGAAACTTATGATAGTCTATCTAAATCATTAACTGATGTTGATTTAACAAGAGTAGTTGAAACACAAGACAATACCGACCTATCGGGCGAAATAGCCTGTGCGGGCGGGCAATGTGAAATTTAGGTGAATTAAATGAAACTCTTCAGTAATTATGAAGAGTGTGTAAGAGTAATACTAATTATGTGTCAAGGATTAAAATATGAGTCTTTGATTAAAATAAAAAATGCAATAAATGTTTGTGATTCTTATATTGAAGATACAGATAAAATATTTAGATTAACATACTCGTTTAAGGAATGCTTGTGGGATATAGATATGGCAGTACGCCAAGGATTTAGTAATTATTTGATAAGCGAATCTAATAAAATAAAAGAGGCTTTGGCATACCATGATGCAAATTGTGATTCAAATAAAGAATGCGGAGTATGCCAAGTTATCCATAAACAAATAGAAACAATATGTGGTGAATATTAATGAAAGACAAAGACCCTAAATATATTAAGAATAAACGAAAGAATAAGAACACTGCTACCCGATGTAGGGTATGTGGAGGGCAGTTATTGACTGCTGAAGAAATCAATAAAGAAATGCACGAAAGGTGCAATAAAGACAATACTAATATGTATATGATGTGATGTTAATGAGAGAAATAAATTTACAAATACAAAAACCAAATGATGCAGGGCAATATTCCCGAACCCTAATTACAAGCGAAACTAAGCGATTCAGTAACAATCATTGTTACTTCATTAGAAACAAAAAAGACCCTGTTCATGCAGGACTTGTTGCTTGGTGGAAGAAAGAATTGGCGGTTAGAAAGCATCGAGGCTATTACAGTAATTATGGTGAAACTGATGAATATGAGCATACCATCTATATTCAGAAATTGCCTGTTATTGTTTCTAAAGAAGGCATTAGATATTATATTAATGGAAAGGCTGAAAGCCTAAATACCATTTGTAATGCCTTAGCAAGAGTCACATACAAATCTTGTTTTGATAAAGAAGCCCCTGTGCTAATGAAAACTTTGATGAGTAGTCTTTCTCTATCTGAAAACATCAAGTATTGTTTAGAGAATCGTGCGCCATATCATTTCTTTTCAGACTTTGAGAAGATTGAATGTCGTCTTAATATTCAACAAATTAGTGCTAAAGAATGTGCAGTTGAGGTTAGTGACGGTACATGGGGAGTAATTAAAAATAAGGAGTTAGAGTCTTATTGTTCCTTTTATGTTCAAGGACATAAGAAAAGCAGATGGAAGTACATTTCTCCTGCTAATCTTTTTGAAAGAACGGTGGGCAGAAAACCTTCAGATTCAGAATTGACTCTAATGATTGAGTTTTTGAAACAAAACCGAACATCAGACCTTGTTGAAAAGAGAGCAATTCAGTTAGTAAATGATTTGCTATTACAGCATGGCTCTCGATTAAAAGCCGTTTATGAGAAGGGCGAATTACAGAAGATTTATGTTCGTGGGAAGGAATATGATTGGAAATTAACGAATGATAAATTCAAGTCCCAAATTCAAATGGTTAAGACCTATGTTAAACAACCTCAATATAGAGATAGTGAATTCGGTGAGATGATGGTTAAATATCGAGAAGCATTAGCAGAATATGAGGCAGAATTAGCCATAAAAGATGAGTCAGAATTGACTCCACCAAAGATGCCTAAAAACTCTTGGCAGTGGAGAGGGCCGATTTGTATAGATAATATGACTTCAGATTCGCCATTAGGCGACCAATTTGCGGCAAGAGCATTAGCCTTGCTTAATGACACTTTTACAATAAAAATAGTATCAACAATAAGAAGATACCTAATTAAAAAACCAAATGACAATAAAAGAGTTGATTTTAATGAAATGTAATGAATGCGGTGCAACAGAAAATTATTTTGATGAAAGAATGGGAGAAAGAATCTGCAACGATTGTGGACTTGTTTTAGTACAGGAAATCTTTGAACAGAATGTTCATATTCTGAATAAAGCCGGAGATGTTGTTCATTCAGCAGATAATGGTAAATTAGGTTCAATAATTAGCGGTAAAGGTTCTTCCAAATTCAATAAGTTTGGAAAGAACAGTGTTACTCCTAAGAATGTGCAAAACGGGCTAATGCACTGTAATATGACATTAGCCGCTATTGCACCCCAAATGAATTTGGGTGAAAGAGTCGAGAAGATATATCTTGAATTATATACAGCAAAGAAAATGGCTAACTATTCTTATGAAGAGAGAGGGGCCGCTATCGTACATTATGCTTTGAAAGAGAATGGTACGCCATATACTTTCAAGGAAATATGTTCCGAGTTTGAATGTAATAAGACAAGAGTAATGAGATTAACAAGAAAGATTAACCAGCATTATGGTAATAGAATCCTAAAGCAAACTAATCCTTCTTTTAGCCTTCAAAGAGTATTGAATCTAATTACTGATGACAATGTATTTTATCTCCAAGCAAGACAGGTCTTAGAAAGAATAGAACCTGTTCTGAATAGAGCAGAATATAATAGAGCGCAGAGTTATTTTGCGGCAGTTTGCTGGATAACTGCAAATGTCTTTGTTAGAAATGATATTACTTCGGTTTTGATTTCTGAAAAAACAGGGTTCAGAAGATGGAATATCCACAAAGAAACTAAGAAGATTATATCCCTTCTTGGTTTTGATACAGTAAAAGAAATGAAAGGAAAGGATATTAATTTTATAGGTGAATGAAAATGAATTTAGATAATATGGACAGCAATAGAGCAAGTTGTACTGTTTGTAGCAATACAAGCGTAACTAATTGTGATAAGACAGGACTACCGGCTTGCCGTGAATGTGTAGTAGTAATCCCTGTTAGTGGCGGTGGACTTGAAATTGTGCTTTACAAACATGCACATATCAAGTATAGAAGAAAATACGATGCTATTAGAGAAAAGCATTATGGAAAGAAGGAGGAATCAAAATGAAAAGAAAAGTATTAGTTATAGGAACAGGCGGAATTGGGTCATTCTTGATTCAATTCTTAGATAAGGTGGATATGTATGCTATTACAGTAGCAGACCCCGATATTGTTGAAGCGAAGAATATACCATATCAAAACTTCACTAATGAAGAGATAGGTAAGAAAAAGGTGGATGCTATTGCAAGATATAATAGCATATTAAACACGCACCAATTTCCTATTCTTAGTGAACAACAAATGAAAGGATATGATTTGATTATCTGTTGTGTGGATAATTTAGGCATCAGAAAGACCTTGTATAACACAAGTCTTAAATGGCTCGATTTGAGAGCGCAAGGCAGAAATGCCGCACTTGTGTCACATAAAGCAGACCCTAAGATGTATGATACCTTATTGGCTGGCCCATCCGGTTCATTCTCTTGTCAAGGAGATTCTTGGGATGGTTCAAACAAAGGAGTACAATTTATGCAAATCGCTATTGCAGGAATTGGCGCACAATGGGTACAAAGATGGTTTAATGGCGAAGATGTGAAAGAATACATGGTGATGAACGCATGAAGTTTAGTTTAGACAATGTGGGAGAAATTCTCGAATATGAGGATAAGAACGGGTGTATTTGGAATGAAAAAATAGTAGCCGTTTGGTGTCAAGTATGTTCAGCAGAATATATTGGCCCAATGAATGAGGCTGGCGGGTTTCTGGCCAGACATGAGTATTTCCATAATTGGGAATTCAAACAAGAAACAAATGAAGAGATGGTGGCGTAAATGAATTACAAGACAGGCAGATGGACTAAAGAAGAAGAAACACAATTGTTGGAATATGTGAATGATGAAGTATCTTGGATTGATATTTCAAGAGAATTACGAAGAAGTATTTCAGCATGTAAAAGCAGAGTTAAGAAAATAGATAAGCGAATAATTGAACAAATTACTGAAATTAGTAATAGTGTGGAAGTACAAGAAGAAACTGCTCACTACCTTGGTGACGAAGAAGAACCTGTTGATGATGTTCTAACAAGTTTCCCAACAGGTAGTTTTTCATCCTATGAACAATTTGTGAAACAAGTAGGTAATTACATGGCAGATAACGAATCAGTATTTGTAACGCCTTTATCTAATTCAGATGATTTTTGGGATGCTGAAAAGGATTTGGATTTGTTAATCCATTTCTATGAATTAAGCATAGATGAAGCAAAAACACGATATGGTCGAAGTTACGGGCAAATCGCAAGTCGTTTAGAATACCTTGTTGATAGCACAGAACCCGAACATATTATGCAGGTTATGAAAGCGACAGACACGATTAGAGTCAAGAAGTTACACTTGGCCGCATTGACTGAAGAATCGTGGAGAGTTAAGCGTAAAGTGAGTAAAATACGCAAACTACAAACAAAGATTGAGAAACTAACTCAATCGGTACTCAAAAATTTAAGAGGTGACAATAATGAGCAAGAGCAGTGATTGGGCTATGAAAGAAGAAGAAAAAAGAAATGGTGATGACGGGTATGATAAATACCTTGCAGATTTAGAGATAGCAAGAGCAGAAGCAGAACAACATATTGATGCTTATTATGTGCAAGGCGCACCGATAAAGGACTTATTTGAGCATATATGGTATGCTTCAACTGAAATACTACCTAAACTTGAAGTGCAGATAATTATTGATTCTAATGATGCAATTCATATTTCAACAGGTTCAGCAGGTTATGTTGATTTTAAGATTGACCCTGTTGGAATGAAACTGCCTATCAAGTGTTGGATTCATACACACCCATTTGGTCGTGCTTATTTCAGTGGTACTGATATTAGAACAGTATCTATTTGGGAACCATTAATGAAAGAAGCCTATGTATTAGGTGGAGAAGGTCACTATGGTTATTGGAATCAAGAAATGCCAACTGAATTGCAGATTTATCATAGTAATCAATATGAAGAAACCCAAGTATGGAATAGAAAGGGAGAGGAAGAAGAATGAGAATTAGAAAAATAAAGGAAGGGCAATCAACTGCAAGAAAATATCCTGAAAAGGCAGGTCATTATCTAACTATGACTCTTAGAGAAAGACAAAAGCAACATAGACTTAGGCATCCTAATGACAAAAACATTCCAAACCCAGAAAAGGGAATTTATTACCGAAAGAAAAGAAAGGGTGGTAAGAAATGATTCAGTGGTTACTTAGAAAAACAATTAATGGTATGGGCCGAGTTTATGTTATTCTCGATTCATTTCTAAAGAATGAAAGTGGCCCTATTCTTGGAATAGAGATTGATGAGGATTTTGAACAGATGTCAAGAAAACAATTGTGTCAATATGTTGAACATAAGTTTGGTTGGGAGAGTGGAGAGTTTTGGAATCTTCATTCAACCGATAAGATTAGAGTATGTTGCCAAATAGCAAGAAAGAATAAATTTAAGGGAGTGAAGAAATGATAGCAGTAGGAGATTATGTAATTATTAAAACAGAAGAGAACACCACTAAAAGTGGAATTAAGATTAAACATAACAACATAGGATTAGTTATATCTTGTGTAAAAGATAAGACTTTGGTTGGTTGTCGAGTAGTATATGATGATAGCCATATTTACAAAAGTCAAGGACAACATATGTTTGTGCCTTATGATAATGTATTCGCAATTGTGATTGAAGGTGATTCAGAATGATTATCAATGGAGAAGAAGTAAAACAAAAGTTATTGCAAGGAATTGATTTGGTTGCTAACACAGTTAAACCAACATTAGGGCCGCAAGCAAAGACAGTAATTTTGCAAGGTAATCCTCCTGTTGTAATTAATGACGGAGTTACAATTACTAAGTATATTTCACATGAAGATGCTTATGTTCAAATGGGAATTCAATTAGTGCAAAACTTAGCAAGTAAAGCACAAGAAGGCAGTGGTGACGGAACCACTACCGCTTGTATTTTGGCTCAAGCAATTTGCCATAGAATTATGGATTCATTAGGTAAAATGTCTATTCAAGAATTTAATCAGCAGATGGAAGATGCTAAGGAATATATTATTCACTTCTTAGAAGAAGCCTCCTATCCTGTAAATGATAATGGTATTCTTGATATTGCTACAATAGCCGCAAATAATGATTCTGATATGGGTCAATTAATTGCTGACGCACTTGAGAAAGTGGGACGAGATGGAGTAGTAACTGTTGAAGAATCCAAATCACATCTAACCGAATTAGTGGTTAGAGAGGGAATGGAAATACCGGAAGGCTACATCAGTCATTTGATGGCTAATGATGAAGGTAAAGTAGTATTCAATAAACCATTGGTATTCCTTTCTAATGTTCCGTTTAGAAACTTCGGCGAACTATTGCCGATGTTAGAATTAGCGGCTTCGCAGAAAAGACCTTTACTTATTCTATGTAAAGGAATGGAGGGTTCTTCATTGAATAATCTATTAATGAATATTCTAAATAAAACCGTTGATTGTGCAGTAATACTTGCACCTAACTTTGGTGATGCTCAATTAGATGAATTGGGTGACATAAAGGCTTTAATCGGCGGAGAGATTTACAATGCTGATTCTAAAGACGACCCAACAAACATTACCATAGATGAGTTTGGTACTTGTGAACAGGTCATAATTACAAAAGAGAAAACTACCTTTGTTGGTGCTGATGGCGATACTACATCAAGAATTAATCGCCTAAAAGAAACTCTAAAGGATATGACAGGATATGATGCTGGTCGAATTAAGAGCAGAATTACTCGCCTAAAGGGCGGAATTGCTACTATTAGAGTTGGTGCTGGTTCTTCTATTGAAATGAGAGAAAAGAAAGAAAGACTTGATGATGCGCTTAATGCAACTAAAGCGGCATTAGCAGAAGGTATTGTTGTTGGTGGAGGATTAACTTTAGCACTTGCCGCTATCGAAACTAATACTAAATTAAAGTATGATTTAACTTGGTTGGTTGATGCTCTCCATGAACCAATTAGAACATTAATTTCTAATAGTAATTTAGATGTAGGTGCGACAATGACAGAAATTGTTCCTGCTATGGGAATAGGATTCAATGCCTTAACAGGCAAAATAGAAAATTTACAGAATGTTGTTGACCCCGTTAAAGTAACTAAGAATAGTTTCCTTGCGGCTATGTCAATTGCACAGTTATTCTATTCAACAGATGTTGCAGTATTGTTGGAGGAATAAATATGCTCGATGATAAAGACATAGTAAGAATGACTATTGTTTACAAAGATGGTTCTATGATTATTCTTAAAAAAGAAAAGGATGGGTCAATGTCTGTCGATAGGAGGCAAAAGTCATGAAGAAGAGAGCAATAACCGTTACATTACCTGCCCCGCACAAAGCGCAAATTACATGCCCTATTTGTAAAGGAAATAAATGTGTAGTTTGTAATATGACGGGTAATTTGAAGATTGATGTTGCGCCAAAGATACCTATTCAAAGAGCGCACATTATCAAGTATGTTGTTGAGAACATACATGATGTTGCTAATGAGATTACTAAGAAGTATGGGCTTGTTCCCGAAGTCAATACGATTGAAGTAATTGAAATAAATGGAGGACAATACGAAATAGTGCAAGTATCATCTTTAGGTGGTGCTTGTTGGGTAGTAAATCGTTTAGATGAATTAGATACTCCCCGATATTTCACATCAAGAAAAGAATTGGATAAATTCAAACAGGGGTGGTTTAGTGAATGATAATACTATGCCAACAGTCGGGCGCATAGTGCGGGATGCCACAACTGATTGCCTTATAAAAAAAGGAAAATGGTGGAACATTGAAGTCATTGATATTAGATGGTTCAAAAATGATAAGCCTACAAACAAAGGCATTCGTCTTAATTTAGACGAAGCAAAACAATTAATGAAAATATTAAGGAGAGAGTTAGATGAAGAGAGTCAGTGAAAAATCTGCAAAAAGAAGTTT
>Ga0209232_1000537_pt1 | contig 22929 bp, 8 predicted proteins | sample ETNvirenome_2_60_FD_184066 | JGI IMG/M metagenome (GOLD analysis project Ga0209232, IMG submission 184066) | Marine viral communities from the Pacific Ocean - ETNP_2_60 (SPAdes) (version 2) | ecosystem: Environmental > Aquatic > Marine > Oceanic | place: Pacific Ocean | collected 2013-06-22
TTTGATGGATGAGGCAATACAGAACATACGGAATGATCGCGATACTGCGAAAGAGTTCCTCAATGAATTGGCCAACCAGATCGCTCAAAACGCAGAAAACAACCGAGCCCTGTCACCTGTAGCCGCAAAGCATATCGAAACCATGCAGCGTTCTAATGAACAGCTAGTGAAGGTTCTCACCTTGAAACAAAAGGAAAGAACCAAGGAAGTCGGACTGACTGACGAAGACAAGGCTAGTCTCTTTGATATGATTCAGGGAGAGGCGTAATGGCAATCAAAGATAATGTTGACTTTTCAGCTTTTTCAACACCAGAAGAAGGTTTTCAGCTTTTTGGAAACTCAATTAGAAAAGGATTTCAATATGACTCCTATGGAAACAGAAGTAAGTTTAACGCTGTTGTTTTGTCTAATCCTATACCAATTGATCCCGATGATTTAAAATATTTTACAAACTCTAGCAATGCAACCGCTATTAAAAGGACCAATAAATTTGTTTATAGAGCGAGAATTATTGGCGATAACTCGCCACATCAATTTTTACCAGATCCTTGTGACACAACCTACGCTGCTAACCAACAGCAGGCTTTAAAAATCATAGCAATGCACACACTATTTGTTTCAAATGTTGAAGATGGTAGTGCAATGTCGTTGCCAGCAATCAACTCTATTGTTGAAGTCGAACTATCAAAAAATTCATTTGGCTATAATTTACAACATGGAAAACATATAAAGGTTGTTACAAATCCAGATTATGATTCTGCCACTGCTGTTAATTGTGACTCGTTACAGAGCATAATGAATAACGCAGACGCCAGCCCCGCGTCGTCCTATAATGATGGAGAGAATATTGGCGGACCCCCTCTTGATGATCCGAAGGTTAAAGAAATATATGATGAATATATTAGAATGACTGGGGGCAACTTTGCCCCACCTTCTGGTATGTGCGGCAATTTGCCTGGATTTCCTTTAGAAAAATGCAAAAAAGGCAAAATAGGAACAAGAAGCGTAACTCTGCACCCTAAATTTTTTGACATAGTAAAACAAAAATATGACATGGTAACGGCACAAAATTTTGGTGAAGCCATTGATGGTGGAAGCACCATTAGAACGGTTGAAACTCAAATAAGTTTGAGGATTAAAAACGCTACAAGACCATTAAGTGTAGGAGAATATATAGCTGCACAGACGAAAGGTGTTTGGGATCCCCCCACAGCACGTCTACCAGTCTCCAAGGGTGGTGGTTCCAGACACATATATGGTTGCGCTATAGATTTTAAAGGGATTTTAATGGAAGACGGCACCAAAAAAGCAAAACTACAAAACTCGAAAGCAAGGCAATCAAAAACTTATGCTTACTTGCTTGGACTACAAGAAGAAGGTTTTAAAAATTATAGTGTAGAACCATGGCACTGGAGTGTAGACGGACATTAAAATGGCAAAAAAACTATCAGATAAGGGCTCCTCAACAGAGCAAAGAATAAAAGAAAACAAGACTGTCAATACCACACCTCCCAATAGTGGTATTATGCACATGAATAATTGGATTGATGAAGCTGGCGCCCAATATAAAAATGCTCCAAACGAAAAAATTATATCCAAAAATGGGGCATTTGTTGTTCTTGGAACAGACAGGCCAACTTCCGAGGCTTCCGGTTATGGAGCCAAGGGCAGCAGCCGCGCCGCCTCTATTGATTTGGTTGTAGGCCGCATGTCATCTGCACGAGGCGGTAAAGGCGTTAAAGATGGCACCTTTGTTGATAACAACTTCGCAGCAGACGCTGCAAGAATTTATATAAGCCAGCAGACCGATATAGATACTAATTTTGGTATTGTGGAGGGATCTGTTGGTAATCCTCGTGCTAGAAGTGCAGTTGGTATAAAAGCTGATGGCGTTAGAATTTTTGGTAGAGAGGGAATCAAAATTGTAACAGGAAAAGGTAATGCATGGAAAGGCTTTGCTCTTAAAGGCGAAACTAATTCACTGGGAGGCAAGATTTCACAGCCAGCCCCTGGCATTGAACTGATTGCTGGGAACAATGTTGAACCAAGAGAAGTTCGTGGCTTTTCTGGAAGAAAAGAGACTATTGAAACTCTGCAACCTGTTGCTATGGGCTACAATACTCGTGATTCTCTACGAGAACTGAGCGATATTTTAGATGACATATTGGGTGCTATAATAAATTTTGCATTGATACAAACTGCGATAAATACCCAAACAGCCACAGCGTTTGCTTCAAGTGCTGTTTTCCCGCCACATGGCGCCGCCGCAGGCGCCATTGGAACATCAAATACAGTCGGACTCCCCTCACAGGTGCTAAGCCCTCTTTATCATGCAAGATTGACCAAGACTTATGACTGGGAACTAAATTATTTGTATCCTTTTAGTTACAAGTGGATATGTAGTAGAAGTGTTAAGACGACCTAAATAATAGAGAGTTTATAATGGCAGAATCAAAATTTTTAAAATATCAAGATCGGAATGGCGACTCACTTATTGACATTTGTGAGATAGAACTTGCACGCGAACAGCCAGTTTGTAAAGATTGTGTTCCAAATCCAAAAGCATTAGTTCCAAATTGGAAGACCTCACCGCCACTTGAACCATTTCTCAATGAGAAATTGTGCCAGTATCAAATAGCAATTACAACCCCTGAGACCACCACAGGAGGAGATTCTACAACAACGGAAGAACAAGCCGAAGCAAACCTTCAAGCTTTCTATGCACAATATGCCGATGAAGTATATGAAGAATTTTTAGATTTTTATGACAAAGGCGCCACAGACGACAATAAGGCAATCCTGTCGGAAAATGTAGACTTCAAAGATTACTATCTTGAAGCTTTGCCATCTTCTCACTTACAGTTATTATATTCTTTTCCGTTTGAGATTCTATCAATGCTTGCGGGCGAGGAAGAAGATGAGGAAGAAGAAGAAGAGCCAGAAGATGTGACTGTTGATTACATAGCCACCGATATGGCCACTGATATGATACGCATCCGAAAAGGTTTGAATTTATATTCTCGTTATGAAAAAGTTTATAAATTTACTGATGGTGGCTCCCTTGTTTTTATAGAAACTGGAGGCTTATTTAATTTAGAAAAATATGGTGATGCTGGATTTTTTCCGGGTGCGTCGATTACTGCCGGGCTACTGCCGCAGTTAGATGAGTTCCTCAATAACAAAGGTTTTAATATCGCTGGCGTTGGCGGAATTGGTGGACTTTTTGAGGACACAGTAACAAGGATAGAGTTTACTTTTACTGGTAAATATAGGCTCAAAAAGATGAAAGTTTATTCTGAGACTTGTGGAGAAAAGCCAAAAGTATTCAATAAAAGAAAATTGAAAGCCCTCAATAAAAAATCAGCTTGGAAAAACCGAACAGCAGTCGCTTACTTTGCGCAGATGAAAAAAATGGAACGTGATTTAACAGCCCGCGTTCCCAAGCCATGGCTTGAATTTGTAAAAGAATACACGTATCCAAAAGTTGAGTCAGTCATCAATGCTGGCTACACCAACACTGATCCAGAAAATTCTGTTGGCTCATGTATTGCAGGCAACCTTGCCGCCGAGGGCAAACAACTAGGTCAAGATATTTTAGATGATGTTTTTGGCTTAGGAGACGCAATTGCGGCACAGTTCCACAAAATGCTTTGTAATGAAGATTACAAAGAAATGTTGGGACAAAAAATAAAATTTGGCCAAATTCCAAAGGCAGCACAAGATGTGGCTGCCCAGGGGGCGAATGTTGATCAAATAGACGCAGCAAAATTTGTCCCTACCGGAAAAGACGAAGATGCATCAAAAAATATTGGAGCGTTTGCTATTGAGCAGGCATTCAAGGAACTGGACGAAAACGATCAGGTATTTGGGAACTTCTGTGCGCTAATATTGGCAGGATTTGCTGGTGGTGGTGATGCAACAAGACAATTAGATTTACTTTGGGCTAATGGTTTAGATAAGATTAGAGTTTGTGGTCTTTTCGATTTAATGTTGGATGCCCTTCAATGCTTGTTTAAGGGAATGACGCTAGAAGAAGCTTTGGCCAGTATGCTTAAAGCAGCTTTGACTGCCATGTCTATTGAAAATTTTGGTGACCTCTTTATTGGACTACCACCAGATAAACAACAAGAGCTTAACGCCCTTGTGCAGAAAAAACTAAATGAAGGTGACATCTTCCAGCCTGATTCGCAGGCACAAAGAGTTTCTGATCAAGCTGCCGAAGGCGAAAACGCTAGAGTAGATGTTGATAGCGATGCAGAATTGTTTGTAAAACCAGAGTTTAAAGTGCCCTGGGAGAACCCTGAGCTTATAAGTAAGCAAAATAAAGATATGATGCGTGAAGGTTCTTATGAGACGATGACCCCATCAGGAATCCCACCAGCAACTTCAAGAGAATCTGATGTTGCGAATGCGACCGTCAAAGCTCAATTGCAAAATGCTGGTTCTCAATTGAATCCAAGCGTTGTTATGGAAGCTTACATCGCCGCTTTAATTGAAGTTTATAGCGAAAATCTACTAGATTTGATGGACATTCTCAACAAGTTTCCCGGCGCCCAAATTATATCTAAGATAATCGCACTTATTGACTGCCCAATTCCACCAATTTTTGATCCAAGTATAGCAGATTTTTTGAAAGATATTGAACTACCTTTTTGTAGAAACACTAACCACATAGGTCTCCCGAGACTTGAGAATCCATTTGCTTATCTACCAAAATTAAAAGACATTTTTAGACTCTTGTTTTTGATTATTAAGATACAAATTCAGAAACTTGTTGTAAAAATTATAATTAAACTCATTATTAAGCTTTGTGAGCTTATTGGTAATGCTATATGTAAGGCACTTGAAACAGTCGGAGATATTGCTGCCGCCCTTCCAAGTATCGCTACTGGAAGGAGCACATTTAAAGATGTAATTCGTGAGAGTATTTGTGGTCCTGACACTCCAGATGAGCAAATCGATGACACAATTGTTGATATGTTCCAAAAGATGGGCGCCGGCGGCGCAGCATTTGCTGATAGAGAAGCAGTAATGGCGTTTGCTGAAGACATGTCCGCCGCAACCACCCGCCGCGAACTATCAAATGCGGTCATAGGAGACCCATCTGAGACTTTTCTTAAAGTTATTCAGAGTCTTGTAGAGTTTGAATATCCACAATTTGCAGAAGCATTCGACAGTAGGGAAAATATTTCTAGCTTCTTTGGCAATGTCGGAAACCTTATGCCAGCAGCAGCTAAGCAAGCAGTTAAGGACTTTGCTCGCGGTCTTGGTGATGACGATGAGTTGCCGGCAAACCCAACTCTTTGTGCAACCCCGCAGCAAATTGAAGATTTTTGTTCTGCCAGAGCAGGATTGCTTGAAGGAAGAGCCACCCCAGAACAGATTGCGAAACTTTGTAATAGCGCACGTAACACTTTTAAAGATGATATTGATGATCTTGCAACAATTTTAAATGACGGCATTCCAGCCTATATTGAAAACAACCTACCCCCGTTATTATCTGATCCTGGCTGCGATAATGGTTTGGCACCTTTTGAACCAGAAGCAATTGCTAAGGCAACAACCAACGCTCTTGACGGCAACATGGAAGCACTTAAAATTGCTTACACTTATGATATGATTGGGAATGGCCCAGGCGAGAGAAACTGGGGCTTTATGAATATGGTGCTTTCTGATACTATGGGCAACCCATATACAGCACACGTTAGAAAGTCTTTTAACTCTGGCGGCTGGCTTTCTAAGAGAAGGTATGTAGATTTTAATGCTCAAAGTGATGGTGGTGCGTCTTACGGTGACGATGCAACCTTCGCAAAAACACAAAACCAGCAAGGGGCGTTTCCTAATAAGGTTGCAGACTGGCTAATGGAAGAGATGCCAAAGCAATTCTTGGCTAGTAGTTTTAGTTCTACAAATGAAGGTAGAGACGACAAAATATCTAGAAAATCATTTGAAGATTTAAATTTTGATGGTTTGTTTGGAGATGTAAATCTTCTTAATATACCCGATATGGGATACAACGTTGACATTAGCGTTAATTTTGACGAAGAGCGAGTAAAGTTTAATCGCAAGGCAAGAAAGAAGTCCGCCGATTTAGAATTAAAGTTTAGAGATAATGCTAAGGGCACCGCTGACTCCGAAAGTCAAGCTCCATTCTCATATGGATTTAATATGAAACTATTCTTGTCTGATATAGTCAAGGAAGATGACGAGTTCAAGAATAGGCAGGATGACAATGCAAGAATAGTCATTACAAATGTTGTCAATACATTAGCAAAAGTTGAAGCTGGTGAGGGTGCCTATGCCGAAGCTGGAGGAGATGCTGATAAAAAGGAGAAAAATAAAGGTGGAGCGATTCTAAAGTGGCGAGCTTATGAGTTCCTTTCCACGGATAATGGACTTGACGGACTTGACTTGCTATCCTACAGAAGATTTTCTGAGACCGGAGATAAGGCAAAAAACTACATTCCACAAGTGTATATGCTTCAAGATATTATAGAAAAAGCTGGAGGTACTCCACCCAGCGCCCAAGACGTAAAGAACACGCATGATGCAATTATGGATAGGTTGTTTAAGAACTTTGCCGAACAAGTCTATACAAATGAAAAGGCGTTTACATATGGTGCCGAATATGATGATATAAGTTATTCGGATGTGGATTATGGTGTGGAAAACGATGCCGGGGAGTTTATCCTATATGCAACGTATGCTGACAATAACGATATCACAAACGAAGATGCAGTATTGGGTGTCAGTAGGGATCAATATAATAACGGAGACAAGGCGAGAGTATATTACTTAGACCCTGCCAAGCATGGTGGAAACTATTTTAACCCTCCCGTATATATCAAGCCAGTAGAGAACACTGGTTGGCTTGGGTTTGTAAATGTTATGTTCCCAGAAATTGGACCATGCAAACCATATCGAACAGACGTAATCGACTTTGGCTCGATTCAAGAAAGAATAAATAGCACATATTCTAGCATTCCAGAAGATGAAAGGCTCAAGACAGATCCCGATTGTGTGCGCGAGGAGCCTTACAATAGGATTCTTGAGCGTCCAGCGAAGGCTGGTATTGAAGGCTTGATAAGTGCAGCCATTAGAATTTATGCGAGTGTTCATATTCTCAAAGCATCTGCCACATTTACCAAGTTTAAGCCAGACTTTAAAAATACTTTTAGTTCCCTTTACGCACAATACATCATAGAGAAGATGCAAGAAGATTTTAAGGATGCTCAGCCAAGTGGCTTTTTTGAATTCTTTAACCCGTTCAAGGATGAAGAATTTTGGTATGCATTCTTAGAACAATCAGTCCAAACATATGCTAGAAGATATGCAGATGGACAATTACCAGATCCTCCTACTCCAGTTGTTGATGCATTGCTTAGAATTGAAGAGGCTATAGGCAAGCATAGACAAATTTTTAAAGATGACTACAACACCAAAGATGGTAGAACAATCATGGGTGTCCGCACAGCAAGAGACATCGGCGATGCCGGGCGACTCCAAACACTTAAGAGTTACAGAGGCGACAAAAATCTTGAAGTGATTAAAGAGACCGAAGATGATGCAAAACTAATCTTCCAAGAAATGGTGATCGAAGAGCTACAATTTATGGCTGATACTTATGTTAAAAATATGCAAGATGTTGGCCTTGCTAGCGAAGAGGACATGGTGGGAGATATAAGAAAATATATTCTTGAAGAATTGACCGCTGGCGCTCTTGATCTTGAAATTGACAAAGAAATAAAAGAACAAGTTGAAGAAGTACCCACAGAAGATTTAGAGGCTGCCAGCGACTTATACGCCGCGCCTGGGGTCTTTATCACAGAAGATGGGGAAGAGTATTCTGGCTATTATCATATACACATAGATGAAGAAGGAGATCCAATTTATATGGAGGGCTCCTACCACACTGAGGATGATCATCCAGTGCTGAGAGTATCTGCTAACAAGGTGATAGTTCCAATCGGAGATATATCTTGGGACGAATCCAGCACTTCTGATAGCAAGCCATTTAAAATTCGTAAATACATCAGAGTGGGAAGTGATAAGGTTTATAGCAATGACGATGCTAGAGAAATACTTAACAACGCGGCAACTGATGCTGGGTTGGAACCTAGCGACACAAATATATCCGATTTATTCCCAGGCACGATGGAGCTTCTTCTTGATGAAAATGGCTCAGCAATTGGCATCACGGGTGAGCTTGGCGTTCGTTATGGGATTGAATTTTATGTTGGTGTTACCAGAGTAGTTTCAGTTGAAGTAGACGCTCTTGATTTACCAATCGATCAGTTCCAAGAACTCAACGCTAATACAAAATTACTTCTTTGTCTTATTAATAATTTACTCGATGATCCAGATTTCAATGCAATTGTTAAATATGTTTTTCCACTAAACAAAATTCTATCAACAATCGCAATCTACAACGATATGGCGTTCGTTCCCTCAATTGGGGAAACAATTAGTGCTGGTGAAGAGTCAGGTACAGCTAGCTCTAAGCCCGGTCGCTACATAGCGGTATCGTATGATGGAGTCGATGACGAGACAGGCGACCCAATTGTAAATATAACGGCTGGAGATGGCAGTGATGGTTGGTTTGCAACCGAGAACAGGACACCTGGATTTTTCGTCGGTAATGGACTATTCTTATTACACTATGATAAGTGGGATCAAAACATATTCACAAAATCCAAATTCAGGGTAAAGAAATTATTTAAGGGTTTCTATAATTCAAGAGATTTTGATCCTGGCGGCGACGATTCTGATGGTCCCGGTCAGGCACTTATCTCCCAGCTTTCTGCTGCCTTTAGACCAGCATCTGGACAAAGACTTCTCCCTTGGTGGAAGAAGAGAATGCTAAGAAGCAATCCTTTTAATGCAGATGGCGGTATGTGTGATAAAAAAGATTAGTGCGTAGTATTTATAGAGGAGAACAAAAATGGCTTCTATTAGTGTAAGATTACCTCTATCGCTTGATAATACTGACGGGTTTGGGATGATCAAGCAAGTCACAGCTATGGTAAGTCAAAATTTAAAAATGCTGATTCTCACTAATCCTGGCGAAAGGGTTATGGAGCCTGAGTTTGGCGTTGGGATAAAACAATTTTTGTTTGAAAGTTTTGAGAGTGATGTTTATGCAAGAATAGATAATAGGATTAGAGAACAGGTGCAGGAATACATGCCGATTGTAACAGTAGAAGAAGTCAATTTCTTTTCTTTAGAGCCTGATTCAAATAAAGTATCATTTAGGTTAGTGTATTCTATACCGTCAATCGCTGTAAGTGATTTGTTAGAATTTACTATTTAAATTGAAAAGGTAACAATATATGCCACAAGACCCAAAGAAAAAAATACCCATTAATTATACAAATCGTGAATTTACTGGGATTAGATCAGATCTAGAACAAATAGCAGAAAGGTTTTATCCTGATACTTTTCAAGATTTCAGTGAAGCCTCTTTTGGCTCAATAGTTCTCGATTCTATAGCATACGTTGGAGATCAGCTATCATTTTATCTGGACTACAATGTCAATGAAATGTTCCTCGATACGTCGTATCAATATTCCAATGTTCTTCGACATGGAAGAATTATGGGATACAAAAATCAAGGCAGACCTTCCACGTATGGCGTAGCCTCTTTGTATGTTTTAGTTCCGGCCTCTACAGTGGGTCTTGGACCTGATGATAGCTATTTGCCCATTTTAAAAAGAGGAAGCAGATTTACATCACAATCTGGCTTAAACTTTGTTTTGTTAGAAAATGTAGATTTCTCAGATGCAAAAAATCAAGTAGTGGTTGCTAACGTAGATGCTGCCACGGGCGCACCTACTTTCTTCGCTGTTAAGGCATATGGTAATGTGGTGTCTGGATTTTTTAAAAGAGATACGTATACTTGTGGCAACTTTGAAAGATTTAAGCTTATAGAATTGCAATCAAATAATATTTCCGAAATCATTTCCGTTACAGATGCCGAGGGCAACGAATATTTTGAAGTGGACAACTTATCGCAAGACATAATTTATCAAGAATTTTCAAACAATAATTTTAAAAATGAAAATGCCCCATCTATTATGAAGCCTTTGCTAGTTTCAAGAAAATTTATATCTTTTACTGAAAGAACAAGAACGTTTATTCAATTTGGCTCAGGAAACCCTAATGAATCTGACGTTGTGGCAGATCCACAAAAAGTTGCCATGAATATTTTTGGAAAGTCGTATGTCACAGATACAACATTTGACCCAACTAAACTAACAAAAAATCAAAATTTTGGCATAGTCCCGACAAACACCACGCTAGAAATAATCTATAGAGTTACAAATCCAACAAACTCAAATGTAGCAGTCGGCGCTCTAAATAAGGTTGCTAATACAAATTTTGAATTTGAAGATAGGCCAAGCTTGATTAGTTCTAAGGTTGATGCTGTCATAAGCTCGATTGAGATTTTTAATGAGAAGCCGATAACAGGAGATATATCTACCCCAACCGCAGGCGAAATAAAAAGAAGAATTTATGATTCTTTTTCCACTCAAAACCGCGCTGTTACACAAGTAGATTATGAGAACTTGGCATATAGAATGCCGTCTAAATTTGGCTCGATAAAAAGATGTTCAGTACAGCGAGATCCAGATTCTCAAAAAAGAAACTTAAATATGTATATTGTTTCAGAGGACTCGTTTGCCAAATTAATCTTATCCAGCGACACGATAAAGAAAAATTTAAAAGTTTGGCTGAATCAGCATAGAATGATTAACGATACAATAGACATAATTGACCCATTTATTATCAATATGGGCGTGAACTTTGTAGTGTCCGCAAGAGAAGGTGTCAATAAATTTGATTTAAATCAGAGATGCGTAGAGGCTATTGGAAAACGTTTTGGAACTCCTTACTACATTGGAGAAGATGTTAATATATCAGAAATGTATAAAGAACTTGGAAAGGTTCCAGGCGTATATGAAGTCTTATCCATCATAATGATCAACAAGACAGGGACAAATTATTCAGGCAATTCAATTGATATCAAGAAAAACTTGTCACCCGATGGGTCGAAACTAGTTATACCAAAAAATGCAATTGTTGAAATTAAATACCCAGATACAGATATCAAAGGACAGGTTAAATAATGGCTATTAAACGCTATGTGGCTGATGCAGATAACACTATCTCAAACGCTTTTAAAGAAAATCTAACCACCCGCGCAACAGGCTCAAATATGGGTCAGGCTGATGTCAGCGAAGTGTTTTCAATTTATGCTCGCGCGTCCACATCCTCTGCTGAATTATCGAGAGTTCTGACTAAATTTGACATTGGAGCCATTTCATCAGATCGTGCAGCAGGAACAATACCGGCATCGGGTAATGTTAGTTTTTACTTACGTTTATTTAATGCAGAAACTGTCAGAACTGTTCCAAAAAACTTTACTATCGTGGCACAGGCAATTTCAAGATCTTGGAACGAAGGCGATGGCTTAGATCTCGAAAATTATAAAGATCTTGGAAAATCAAATTGGGTAGCAGCCAACTCCACAACAAATTGGACTACCGCCGGCGGTGATTATCATTCGTTACCCGTATTTACTCAGCAATTTTCTACAGGACTTGAAGACTTGGAGATTGATGTTTCAGAACTTGTAGAACAATGGATCGCAGGAACCAAACAAAACTACGGTATTGGCTTGCGCCTAACATCTTCCAACGAAGCGTCATCATCGGCCAACCCGACCGGGGCAGAAGATTCATACTATACAAAGCGTTTTTTCGCAAGAGGAACACAATATTTCTTTAAAAAGCCCGTAATTGAAGCTAGATGGAATTCGTCACTACAAGATGATCGCGGTGATTTTTATATGTCATCATCATTGGCACCTGCAACTGACAACCTTAATACTTTATACCTATACAATTATGTTCGTGGTAGACTAACAAATATACCTGCTGTTGGAACAGGAGAGATTTTTGTTGACTTGTACGAAACACTCGGTGACAGCGCAGTAACACAGGCAGTAAACACACCCGCGACCGGCGGATATGTTTCGACTGGTGTGTATTCGTGCTCTGTATGTGTCGAGGGTTCTTATTCAACTTTGCGAGATGTGTGGCATACCGGCGGCGTTGAATACTTTACCGGCAGCGTTAGCCCCGAAAGTTTTGCTGCCACTTCTTTCTCAAATGGAAACTATCGGTATGTTGTAAATATAAAAAACTTGAGAAGCAAGTATTTCTGCGAAGAGGAAGCTCGCTTCAATGTTTATGTGAGAAACAAAAACTGGTCCCCAACTATTTACACAGTAGCGTCAACGGAAATAGAAAACACAATAATTCCTAGCGCATCATACAGAGTTTATAGGGTTTTAGATGGATATAATGCTATACCACACGGCACGGGTTCGAACTTACAAACAATACTCTCCTATGATGTTTCAGGAAACTATTTCAACCTCGACATGTCGCTTCTTGAACCGGGATACGAATATGGCATCAAGCTCGCATTCTATGATTCACAGAGGCAATCTTGGATCGAGCAAGACCAGAAATTCCTATTCCGAGTAGAAGATTATGAGTATTAAAGATTTATTTGGCAAGCAAAGAACATTACTTCCGCAAACAACAAATAAAGAATTGTTGGAAAATGTTGAATCTACAAAAAATGTAAAAGAAAAGCTGGAACTGAAGAGGACTTTTGTTCCGCAAATAGACTATTCAGAACCAGCAAACTTTGCTAAGTATGGCTCTGCCCACTTATACTATAAGTCAGCAATTGAAAGAATACACGATTTCTTTCCATATGATGGGTCTGACGCTGAAATAAACGAATTTGTAAATAAATCGTTACCACATGAAAAATATATATTTGATAATTTATATCCAAGAACAAATGGTTACGCAAATTTTGATGGCTCTTCGCATATTACTCTAAAGGGCGGACCTCACGCCACCTCGTATACAACACTTGGAAATTTATTTAAAGATGCCGATTCTAGTAAGCGGAGCCAAGCTAATATATATGAATCTAATATATATCAGGATAACAACAAGCCTTCAGACTATGGCGGTGGAACCAGAGAATCAAACCTTAAATGTGATTTTCAACAAGGGGTAACAGTTGAATTTTGGCTAAAAGCGCCAAGCCCTTCTGCAAACTCAAAGCAAACAATTTTCCACTTGACAAACTCATCTGGTGGAGATGCTTTAACAATATATCTATCTGGCACAGCAGGCTCGCCTTTTCATGTTAGCCTTGATAACTCGTCAGCAGCAGTTTTTTCTAATCAACAGGTTGGCTCAACGCCGACCACCGCGTCGGTGTCGTCTTGGTCACACTACGCCTTATCTTTTAAAAGTGCTAGCGCTGGTGTTCAAACAAAACTTTATGTTAATGGACGACTAGATTCGTCAGATGCGCTGGGATCTGCTGGCGTCAACACCCTTACTCAGAAAGGCACTATCGCCCATATAGCCTCGGGCTCTGTAGGCTTTCTATCAGCGTCAATCGATGAATTTAGATTTTGGAAAACTGAAAGAGATGCTTTTCAAATAGGTTCGCGTTATTTTACACAGGCTCGCGGTGGCTCAAACACTGATGTTTCCAATGCAACACTTGGTGTATATTACAAATTTAATGAGGGCACAACTGGCATCACGTCCACAGATGAAATAGTATTGGACTATGCAGGGAGAATTACAAATGGAACTTGGAGCGGCACACCTTCACGAACACTTGAATCGGCCATTGTAGAAGCGGGCGCTGCTTCTAGCGAATTTAAAGATCCAATCATCTATAGCTCTCACCCTTCAGTGTCATCTTTAAAATCAGATTTGGAATCAAAAGGTAGGTTTTACGACCTTAATAACTCTACAAGATTTATAAATTATTTCCCAAGCTGGGTTATAGAGGAATCTGAAAACGATGATACTAGCCAATTAGAAATGGTTTCCCATATTGTTGGTGCCTATTTTGATAAACTATATTTGCAAATACAATCAGTTACAGAATTCAAACAACCGTTGTACACTAGCTCATCTTATAAGCCTCTTACTTTTGCAAGACATTTGCCACAATCCCTGGGTCTTTACACACCAGAAATATTTATTGATTCTGATATAATAAATACGATCTCTAATAAGACAGAAAATTTTAATTTTGAAAGTGATTTAGAAGATACTAAAAATCTTATTTATCTAAATTTATATAATAATTTAGCATCAATATTTAAATCAAAAGGCACTGAAAAATCAATTAAAAGCATATTGAGATGTTTCTATATTGATGACCAAATTATAAAATTAAATACATACACAAATAAGGCAAGATACGAATTAAGAAATAACTTAGAACAAACAACAAAATTAAACAATTATATAAATTTCAACAACTCATCTAGTGTTGATGCTGTGGTATATCAAAGGCAAAACCCCTCCAACACAGCAAACACAATTGGATACATATCAGGTTCCGAAAACGAGGGTTATGAGTTTGCTTACGGTGCAACTGTACAAGCTGATATAACATTTCCGTATTTCAGGACTACGGTAGACGTAATTGATAGGAGTTTTTCCGAAGTATCACTTTTTGGTGTAGTATCTGCAAGCGTTCAAAACCCCGATGATACAAAATTTTTATCAACAGACAATACCAACTTTCAAATTTTTGCTGTTCGTGAGAGCGAAAAATCAAAAAATGCATACTTTAAATTAACTTCTTCGATTTCTCCAAATCCATTTTCTGAAATGACCAGTAGCGTCTTTTTTGGGGTTTATAATAATCAAGACTGGAATTTTTCAGTTTCTATTGAGCCAAATAAATCTGGTAGTGTTAAATTTGTTACTGGCTCTGATGACTATAATTATATATTAAGGTTTGAGGGGCATAATACGCTTCTTGGTGATGTCAGGGACACTTTCTCGCTTGAGCAAACATTAACAAAAACACAAGGCAACAACTTTTTAAAATCTGCTAAAAGAGTCTACGCAGGCGCTTATAGACAAAATATAACTGGCTCCTTGGTGAATAAAAGTGACGTGCTGCTATCCGGTGTTCGTTATTGGCTAAAAAGCATTGATTATAATGCAAAGAAACAGCACTCTCTTGATTTTGATAATGTTGGAATAAGCGATAATTATGAAAACATTTCCGCTCTTGATCCTGCAATAAAAAATCTAGATGTGCTCAATAAAGATATGCTAGCATTGAGTTGGGAGTTTTCTAATCTGACCGGTTCAGACTCGACTGGAAATTTTTATGTAACAGATTTTAGCTCAGGGTCAGCGCAGATAAGAAACAATTTTGGTTGGGTTGGTAATATTTCTGGCTATATGCATTCAGGCTATGGCTTTGGGTTCCCCAATTCTTCAACCAAGGCAATAGAAAATAAGAGAATAAATGTTTTTAAATTTGTTGATCCAGAAAGAAGCACTTCATCCGACATGGTTACACTCGTAGACGACTCTCAAGAGTTATTTGGAATCCCAGAAGACGTTGTAAGCTACCATCACACTTTAGAAAAAAGTATGTATAGTGCAATATCAGATGAAATGTTAAAATTCTTTGCTGGCGCTGTAGACTTTAATAACTTAATTGGAGAGCCTGTAAACCGCTATAGAATGAACTATAAGGCTCTTGAGAAACTCAGAGAAGCTTTCTTCCGTCGTGTAGAGAACGTTAAGGAGGTTGAAAAATATGTTGAATATTATAAATGGTTTGACGATTCTCTCGGTGACATAATTAAGCAATTATTACCTGCCTCGGCTGTAATATCAGAAAACATATTTGATGTCGTAGAGGGACATGTGCTTGAGAGGAATAAGTACCAATCCAAATTCCCAACAATAGAGTTTAAGGCCCAAGACCCAGAGACTCCGATGTTAGGAATTAGAGAAAAAACACTTGATTGGGAAAGAGCCCACCACCCAGCTTCTAATTCTCAGAGAGATAATTCTGAATATTGGAAAAATCGTGCGATTAGAAAAAACTCAGATGTAGTATCGTCTGGAAATGACGCCGTTGATGAACAGCGCGATAATATAATTGAGACGGCAGAAAAATACAATACTCAGCCAGGACCAACCGTAAGCCAAATCAATAAGCAAACATATTCTGGTCAAACTTTTGTTCTTAGAAAACTTTCCAGACCATATAAATTAAATGTAGATTATAAAACAAATCCTCCAAGAGTTATTAAAGGAGGTGTCAACTTCGACTTAAACAAGAATTTTGGATTCCACAGAGTTGCGCTACACCCTGCTGGGCCAATAAACACAGAGGATGGTATTTTTGTTCCAAGAAATGTTTTGCTTGCATCCCTTGAAGACTTAGCACAAGTTGAAGAAACAAATGACCCGCCAAAGAATCCAAATAAAAAAATAAAAAGAAACATAAAAGTACAATCTGGTAGAGATTATGAGGATGGGGTAGGCTATAAAAATATCAAATCTGATATAGCCTTCCCGTTTAATATTATTAGTTCGTCCGTTAAGACCGGGTATAATAAGCAAGTTGCAGAGTTAGTGTCATCTAATTTTCAAATTGTAAATGTTCACAATGATGTTTATGGTAATGATATGGAAAAACCAATGCAGGGACCATTCACAGAACATGTGGTCGGCGGCTTGCAATATAGACACGTTGGAATTAACAAGGGCAATGATTCGTATCTCACCAGACCAGAGGGCTGGAAGATACTGCTTGGGCAAAATTGTGATGTATTAACTGGTGCTATCGGCATGGTCGGCGCTGACTATCCATACCCAGAAGCGAATGAGGTCGGCGTCACTCCGTATCCTTTAACGGGTGCCCAGAAAGCATTCTTATACAGGGACATGGTCGCAAAAAGACCTGTGAATATAAAAAATATACGCCACCGCACCGGCTCTACTGTTCTTGGGAATTACAATCATAATTACGATGTTGTAAATTCTGTTGGGTCTTTTTCAAATCCAAGACAATTTATAGAATCACAACCAATCCTGCCAGAAAATACTTTCACCCCCCAAACACGTTTTGCAACATCTGCTAGAACCATTCTTGATATTAATAGAACAGAACTTGGACATACTGATTTTAATGGCGATTATTCAGTGAGCTACCTCCACAGTGCCTCTGGGGAGTCTGTAATAATTTCAAGATTTGCTGCGCCCGGTGGTATTGAGGTTATGACAAGAGGATACCAAGATTTTAGATCAAGCGACTATTCAGTTTATAATGCCATGAACGCTAGAAATCTCACTGTGAGAAGGTCATTCCAGGGGGTATCGTCATCCATAGCTTCCGAAACCACGGGGATCAGGAATTTTGACCACACCGGTCGAGACTTCGGTTTGATGAATCTTTCCGCACGCCATTCTGGAAGGTTCTTCCGCGATTCAACTTTGGTGCCCGATCCCGGCTCATCAGATAATGAAAGTCCTTCGTTTCATAGGGTTCATAGAAACAATAAGCCAGTGGCAATTGATGAAGGCCGTCCCGCAGTTGAGCAAAAATTTGATAACTTAAATGTTCAACACCAAATACCCAGATCTGATAGGCAGTATAGTTGGATTTCGCACTCCATAATACATATGGACGGCGCCGATCCAAGATACGCTGGATTTATGAAAACTCGCGAAAAAACGCCTCCACCCGAAGCACCATATTATAGAATAGGTGACTCATATGTGCCATTTTTTGAATATGTGACTGCTTCTGATCCAGGGTCACCAATTTATCAGAACACAACAAGATTGAATCTGTTAGTGAGAGATGGGACAGGTTCAGCAATGAATACTTTAGGATTGAATACTCTTAGAAGAACATTGTTAACCTCGCTGCCCATGCATCGTAGGCTAAACGCATTGCTGATCCGTAGGGGCGATTTGTATGGCTGGAACTGGACAGGCACAAGACAACAAGACCATCCGATTATAAGAATAGAGAAGAAAGAAAATAAAATAAGTTCCATCGATCCCCAAACAGGTCTAATAAAATCCTACGATATGTCTCCTGTTAACATGTCAGGCAGGCCAGTATATCTTAACATTTATAAAAATACCGGCACATCACCCCAGGGCTCGACCTTTGTGCCAAGACTTGGCACAACCATAAAAGCAACATACAACAACCTAAAGCAAGGCTTTAACGACCCAATGCTCGCGGATAGAAATAGTACATTGAACGCTGTTGCTGCGGATAGAAGAACCCATCTTGAAGATATGGTTCAGATGATTAATGAAAGCCCGACTACATCACTTAATTGGGTGTTATACTCGGAAAACATTTTCCCATCTCAAATTAATTCTTTCAATGGCGAAAAGACTTTCAGAGACGACTATGATAATCTCTACTGGAGAAACACACAAGATGATAGGGAATCACTTGGAAACACTCTTGTTAATTCATTTGATGTAGATGTAAATCAAAGCTCTTGGGTGCTAGACGCTCCTCCCGATTTTCTTACTCGCGCCGCCCCGCCAGGGCCGGCAGATTTAAAGACTATCGGTGGCGGTGAGTTGCAGAATACATACTTCCATTATTATGATGATGTGCCAGGACCTCCATCAGACTCTGTAATAATAGGGGCTCTATCGCCCTCCGCGCTTTACTCTAGAAAGCATCTCCTAACAACTTACAAATCTGTTGTATCGCCGTCCGGTGTTAAGATTGCCGAAACTGGTAGCTCTCACACAAGCTTAACAAGTCATCCAATATCTGTACGTGGAGGGGAGGCTAAATGGCAAGCTGGCGAAAAGGCAGGCTTTGTAAATTATGAAGGAACGACCCCGACATTTATTTTCGATTCATCAGAGCCGTGGTTCAACAGTTATGCAGACTATAAGTCTGAACTAAAACTTATATCGAAAGATCATGGCATAGTTCCTGAATTTAGAATTAGCGAAAAGGTTGCAGATTACTTAAAATCAGGACCAAATGCTGCTGGATTAACAGACACCTTTGAGGTAGTTGGGACCACTCACGATAGTGATGACCCAGGATTCTATAAGGATTTTTCAAACTCAGAGTTCCTGAAAGAATTTGCAAATATTTCAGAGATAACAGATACCACTCCAAAAGAAATAAGATTGATATGTAAGGCTGTGACACGCTTTAATCCATATAAGGGATTCTATCCTGCACAGAGAACCATTGATATGGTGTCACAATTTGCTGAATCATATAAAGATTCAATATCGGCTAATGGCTATGGGGCTCCAGCAGTATCTGGCAGGACTGCTATAGATGATAATGGTTCATTATTAAGGCCACTTTTACAGCCCCTATTTGCACCCGGCATCCTTTACAATACAATCAAATCAGGCATCTCTGTTGATTTTCCTGTAATCACGACTCCAAAGAAAACAATAGTAAACCCCGCCGGGACGAATATATATGCTCTCCGAGGTGTGACTGATCAGCCAAATGGGCATAGAGAGGAATACTCTGGTGGCGTATTTTGGGACAAAAGGCTGCCATTTGAGACAATTCTAGATCCAGATAGGCACATGTCCAAACTTCAGATTTTTGATATGGAGCCTCACCCATCAGCTAGTTTAAATGCAACAGCCTCACTTGTGGCGCCCTCTAGCGACCCAACTTTCAAAAAAATGTCAAACAACTTTTTCGCAGAAGTGGCTGACTTTTTCTTAAAAGATTCTGAATACACAACACTTAAGTCTGGAATTGTTGAAGGTACTTTGTCCTTTGAATCTGGCTCAGTGTATGGTGCTAGGTTGAAAATACGACGCTCCACCAAGGGCTCAAGAACCTACCTAGATGATTTTGACAACGCGGGCAACTCCGGTAATAACTTAACAAGTGGATTTGCTATTGGCGGACTAAGAGTAAGCTCTTCAGTTGGTTATGGTACAAGCTCCATACAAATTCCGCAAGATCCAAAAAACACCCCGACCTTTAAAGAAACCTTTACGATGTATTCGCGCCCATCGGCGTTTGGGCCAGCAATCTGGGGGAGAGCAGACACCGGCATTAAAGAAAATAGTGGTTCATTGGACTCGCTTGTTGGATATAACTGGTCTTTTACTCCTCCCTATTATCATGGTGAATCTTGGGCAGATCTTGTGTTTTATCCCGATCACACAAAGAAATATACCTTGGAAGAAATCCTATCAGAAATAAAAGTAAATTACTTAAGAGTGGATAAGGGCTACCCAACACGCGGCTTAATGCCGGCTGAAGCAAATACCATATATTCTGCAAACAATGTAAATCAAAACGCAATGCAATTAGATTCTGTTTTAAACATGTTTGGAATCGAAAATATTACTTTTGAAGAAACAAATGATATAACTGGCGGCAAAACCAAGCGGAACACAACTGTTGCACAGCGATGGGTAATTCAGCCCAAGGCAGAAACACCTATGCTTAACTTTAATGACGAAGGTGTTAACAAAATAACAACTGTCAATGGGTATTCGCTGAACCCAACATATGGATCCGAGTCGGTCCCAAGAGGAATGTGGCACCAGTTTGGTAACATTCCCGAAGAGGCGAATAAAGGAATCTTTTTGGAAATAGAAGACATACCAACAAACTGGCTACAATTCCACCAACAAGCTGTGAATTTAGATTCGATATATAATAATCAAGACGCTGATGCTAATGGCGAAGGCTTGTATAAAAATATGGAATCCTTGACTGATCTTTTCGGCTTTAAAGATTCCTCAGCAAGACTCGGTGAGCTTAAAGATTCACAGACGATTAGGGAAGCAATCGTCGCTGTTCCATATATAACAACGACAAATGGTGGCTGCGGGGATGTTGCGGGACAAGAAACAACTTCAGAACAAAAGCAGTTCTTTACAATCCCAAGAGAAAGAATAGATGCCGCGCTAAGTGTAGGAACCAGCAAGGGCGATGCAGAATCTTCTGCTGGAGATTCAATTAGAGACCTAATACAGAACGTTAAAGATTATGTGTTACCACCAGACTTTGATTTCTTGTCGGATCAAAAGAAGAGTCCTCTTGTTATGTACTTCTTTGAGTTTGAATATGAATTTGATAAGGATGATCTATCTTACATTTGGCAGAACCTTGCACCAAGAGGTTATAAGAAGATGGAACAGAAAGTCCAAACTGCTTCTCATACTCTTGCGAATAACGAATTACTACAGCCAGAAGATATTCTTGAAAATGAAAACTTGCGTTGGATGGTCTTCAAGGTTAAGCAGCGTAGCATGTCAAAGTATGAGAATAAGATATATCGCCAAGTAGGAACTAAGGGCGCAGATACTTCTACGTCAGGATACCAAGTGGAATACAATTGGCCATACGATTACTTATCCTTTGTTGAGATGGTCAATATGGATGTAGAGGTTCTCATGGATAACGAAGTAGAAATGGTCAATACATCAGCACAGATAGCAAAAACCAAAATTCCCAAAACCATCGACAATAGTAAGATAACAAGTGCCGCAGAAGATATCATTATCGACAGAGCACTAAGTACAATAGACCTACCGGGTGATATGACATGAGTAAATTTTTAAATAAAAAAGAACAGGTCATTGATTTCAAGCTGACAAATTACGGCAACTATCTGCTTTCAATTGGAAACTTTAAGCCGACATATTACACATTTATTGATGACAACGTAGTATATGATTCAGCCTATTTTCGTAGAACTGGCGAGCCACAAAACGAAATTCAAAAAAGAATCAAAGAAGAAACGCAATATCTAGAATCTTTAGTTTTGTTTGAAGAGGTTGGAAAGAATGATCTTCCAGATACAGAGATGAATTTTTTCCCCTCCGACGTGACACCAATTCAAAAGACAACAAGAATTGATGAATTTAGGCTTAATTCAATAATTGGTGATTCGTTTGTCGGAGAAGATAAACAAAAAGTCCCTTCATGGAAGGTCATATCTTTGAGATCTGATATTAGCTCATCGTCAGAAGTAGACACCATTAATAATACAAGAATACCACAAGTAAATATCACAGCAAATTATTATAAAAAAATTGCTGACAGGCAAGAATACACACAAAGAACCTTCAACACATCTACTGATAGAGATTTAGAAGTTGTTAGCAGAACGTTTGCAGACGGTAAAGTGGTGTATTTGGAAATGGCCGAGCCCCTAATTTATGTTGAAGAGGCAAATACAGAAGTCTTAAATGAAAATTTTGATATTGAAGTGTTCGAAGTACAGGATGGTTCAACATCAAATGGCGAAAGGCTAAACAGAAAATATTTTCAAAACATACAAGAGCAAATTGTTGATGGACTCATGGTTGCAGCAAATCCTGTAGAGCCTATAACAACAGAATTAACAAACGATGCAATTGAAAAACTATTCTCTGTCTATGTTGACGGAGAAATAGATGCCGAGACCGCTTGCAAGATTGCATCAGAATTTAACAAAGAAAGTTTCTTGGTCGATCTTGACTTTGATTGCAGTGCAACCACACAGGAAGACTTGTTTTATGATATTTATGGTAGTGAAACGGAGGCAGAGATATGTCAAACATAGCATTAAAGGGTGACGTTATACAAGATCTGGGTGAATACCTCCCCAATCCATATATTGAGAGCATTGAAGTAGTCGAAGCGCTGCCAGTAGACCGACCTCAACAGGTAACGTTAAATATTCATTGTTCTCTTTTGTTTCTTATATCGGATGATTATAATGTTGAGGATGTGCAAGCAAACATTGAACAAACAGATATATATGCAGTAATCCTATCTAGTGCTGGAAAACAATTCAAGAAGCAATTAATTATTGACAGAATATCGTCCGATTCTACTACTAACGATGAGATTTATACTTTAGACTCGGGCGATGGAATTTCTGATAGGATAAGCGACGGCGATTATCAAGATGATTTATATGACGAAGAGGGCAGAAGAATTCTGAAAGTAAATTTTAGTTCAACCGTTTTATTAGATGTAGACGAGGGTATTGAGAGAGGAAATGTTTATCTTTATGTGTTTTCAAGT
>Ga0209232_1000538_pt1 | contig 22924 bp, 22 predicted proteins | sample ETNvirenome_2_60_FD_184066 | JGI IMG/M metagenome (GOLD analysis project Ga0209232, IMG submission 184066) | Marine viral communities from the Pacific Ocean - ETNP_2_60 (SPAdes) (version 2) | ecosystem: Environmental > Aquatic > Marine > Oceanic | place: Pacific Ocean | collected 2013-06-22
TTTAACTGACACTACATCTGCTGCCCAAGCAGGAACAAGCGTTTCAGTAAACCGTGACAAATCAGCTCGATACACTTTGCCAGAACCGCCACCAAACCATACGAAACGTTCATCAGCAGCCAAACTAAATACTTGTCCCACATCATCAATAACAGGACCATACGTTACTGATCCTGACCCTGCATCAATAGCAGCGATACGCAAACCCTTAGTAGTCGCCAACGCAAGAATGCCAGCATAAGAAACCATGTCATTAATTTTTTCGCCTCTGGGCAGTTCAGCTACTTGTTGTGGTTCGTCAAGCAAACCATCAGCAGCAGCTACAGATATAAAACTAATAAAGCCTGTATCAGCAGCGTTACCTGCTGCATAGAAACCTACTGGACCTGAACTAACCGTAACCCAGCTACCGCCTGCTTGTGGAATAGTTGAATCAAGGCTGCTAGAAACTTTCGCACCGCTAGAGTTAACTTCAGATATGTTATCGCCATCTAAGAAAAACAGCCTGCCACCAACAAGTCGAATAAAGTCAGGGTTTAACGATCCAAAACTTGCTGGTTGCGTAGTAGCACCAAGATTGACGCTAGCAGCAGCCCGGTTAGAGCCATACGCAATAAACACTTTTGAACCGTCAGACGCAATATCAGTTATAGTCTGCGGACTAGCTAAAGCTGTAACTGCTGACCAGTTAACATCAGCGTCAGCAGAGTTAAACGAGTTAGAAAAATACAAGTTAGTTCCTTGAGCCACATACATGTACGACCCAAGCATTTTCATCTTTACATCAGTCCACGCAAACGTGTCATTTTTAGATTCACAAATAGGCAACAAACTAATCTGCCCCTCAGTCCACACATCCACACCAGACGAAGCACTAAACCTTGACCGATTAGAATTAGCATGATCGTAAAACTTTTGCCCAGACCCAAACGACCAATCAGTCTGCGACCTCAACCAAAACTGAGAACTTATTGACTGCTCACCAGGCTCGTCAGACGTATCTCTTTGCTCACGCAACGTAGGAATCGCAGTGCGACGGTACTGGTCAACGTCAATGTTGTACGAACGTGCATCAGCATCTATCGTTAGCGTAACTGGTAGCCGTTCAGCTTTGTGAACCATTTACACCCCTCTATAGAAAGAGTTTTGTGTCTTAGTCCCTGACCTCATCCAATACGTTGGATACTGCTGATCTAACCTAGCAGCTTCAGCATTTATTCTAGTTTCACGCAACGCTCGAAGGTCACGCATAGAAGCAGATATAGCACCGGCAGGAACCTCATCCGCTCTACGACTAGACCCTTGCTCATCTATAAACTCACGCCGAACAGGTCGAGTAGACATTAACCGTAACGCTGCTCCAACTGACGGCAAATCATACGCTGATGAATGCAAGCCAACAGTACTTAACGCTGTTGACGTAGCTGCCAACGCAGTAAACCCTGTCTTGTATTGGACTCTGACTTTCTGCCCGGAGTTAGCGTCATCATGCAGAACTAGGGCATACCCTGATGCGAACGAAGCGGTATTGCGATCTCGTCGCAAAGTCCACGCAGGCAACACCGGCTCAGTATTCTCAGAACCATCATCAGTGTACGTTACTTGGTACACAGTCAAAACGTCGTCAGTTACGCCAGTAAGATCGTATCCATCTTGAGATATGTTGTATGTAAACTCAACAGTTTTCATCTGATACAAACCGTTTTGCGGTGACGACAAGTCAGCTAACTCATCGTTAATAGCGTTTAGCACAAGTTGTGCAGGGAACTTAGGGTTAACAGTTACTAAATCACCTGTACTGTGTGAAGCAGCGGTTGTGCCTCGAAAGCCACGCTTAACAGTAGCGTTATTTGTTGAAGCGTTAACGCTAAACACATACATTAGCTCAGTGCCTACTTCAATGATTGATCCTTCAACAATGCTAGAACTGTCATAGGTGAATGCTACGGTTGTATCACTTGTACTTAAATCTGCTGATAACTGGTCATGTTCTTCAACATAATCAGTTAACAACAAGTTCTTAGTTTCGTCTATCCACGTTTGAGCAGTCATCTTGCCTCAATACTATTCATAAGTCTTTCGCTTTCTTTCCTACTCGCATCACTAGAATACAAACGACCTGCCTGAATTTCGCTCTTAGTCTCAGCGTGCTTTTCTAAATGCGCTGAACCATTGATAGATTTAGGTTGCAAACCACTTTGACGCAACCGCTTATACGCAGACATGTCAGCATCTTTCGCTTTTTCAGCTTTTTTCGTAGCGTCTAAATCAATAACAGAGTTACGAGAAGGCATAGCAGAAGGCGCAATGTTTACACCTGAAATAAGTTTGCTCATTGCTCGCCCACAAGTAACGCAATGAAAGGAATGCTCATCATTGAAGCCATGTATTATTTCTTCAACGTTTCCACATTGTGTGCATCTATAGTCATACCGTGGCATAACCCTCAACCTCTATTCCGTAACCAGCATTTTTTAACAAATTTAGTTCATCATCTGTAAAATCGGTAGGGGATTCATGCCCACCATATATTGTCCGAGAAACTGTACTCATGTCTGCCGGTTGTCGAGTCGTTACCGACCCATCGTTTAATATAAATATATTAACGCCTCTAGCCGTCGGAGGATAGAATCTGCGTAAGTTCCTAGCAGGGCTAATAGTAGGGAACCTGGTAACGTCTAATGATGGAACCGTATTTTCAAATACAGGCACATACTTTTTGTGAAACAATAATTGATCTACAGACGTTGTGGCACTAATTGTAGACACATCTATGTTCTGGTCCATACTGACGGTCACAGACGGCGTTGTAGACGTTCCACCTATTACTGATGGTTCTACATCAGCATTGCCTGAAATCGTCGCAGACGGCGTTGTAGCAGCCGTAGAAACAACGCTAGGAGCGACACTTGCTGTGCCAGATATAGTCGCAGATGGCGTAGTTGAAACACCAGCAATAACACTAGGAGCTACGCTAGCCGTACCCGATATTGTCGCCGACGGCGTAGTAGTAACGCCAGCAATGACGCTAGGAGCTACACTAGCTGTCCCTGATACAGTCGAAGCAGGAACAGTCGTCGTACCTGCAATTACCGCAACGACAGCATTCGCAAAGGCTGTCACGGTTACAGCCGGTACAGTCGCAGAACACGCTATTGTTGATGCGTTTACTGTCGCATCTGCCTGCGAATAGCTTACGCTTGAACTTGCGTAGGTAACCGCAGATGAGCTGTAGTTTATTGTCACCTGCTGACCTCACTACTCGTCGCCGTACAGGGACTCCTCAGATGCGGCATTTTTACCAGCCAAAGAACATGACTTATCGCCAACTTTAGTAGCAGCCCAGCTTTTAAGAACAGACAACACAGCAGCAAATCCAGAAGCTGCTACTAGTTTCCAGTTACTTACTCCCATGTCAAGGAAGCTGTTACCACTAATTGTGGCTACTGCTGCTTGTACGAACGTCGCTCCGCATCTTTCAAGTAAATCTAGATATTCTTTCATCGTAATAATGCCTTCCAAGTATTTGGTCCAACTACGCCGTCAACATATAGTAGCCGACGCTTTTGAAACTCCACAACAGCCTTTCGAGTAAGTCTGCCATAATCCGAATCTATTTTGTACCGATACAATCCCTTAGCAGCTAACAACTGTTGCACTACTTTGACCGCTGCCCCTTTAGATCCTTTCTTCAAAGGATGTGCAGTAACCAAAGCTTCTATTTCAGCAAACGCAGCAGCAATGCCTTTAAGATCTTGTTTTGCTGTTTTCTTAGCTTTTGTGCCTTTCAATGCTGGCGCATCAAACCATTTAACTTTACCATTAACAACTTTACAAGGCTGATGATGCCACCATTCACCCGGCACATACGCAACCATGCCATACGATTTAGCTATGGCGTTCACTTGAGAAGTACTGATCCCCCGACCAGTAATTCTAAAATCAACGGCATAACCCCAGTTATCAAACGCTGGTTGTTGCATGTGATAAGAACCTTGAAACCCTGAAGATGTTTTGCGATCAGGGTTGGCTGCTAGGTTAAAGCCTGCTTTGCCGCTTTTGTATCCGTCGTAGAAGTATTTTTGTTGTGCGTAGGTTCGTACTCCTGATACGACTTTGACTTTGTTGCGGATACGGCTGTCTTTGAAGAATGCTTCTAGTCTGCGTTTGAACTCTGGGTGTAGTAGTTCGATGTTAACGTGTTTACTGGTCGTCGGTATCATCTAGTTGTTCTGTTAGCTTTCTGATTTGTACTGCTTGTACGCAAATCTGTAGTTGTAGTGGGTATTGTTTTTCTAATTCTTTAAGTATTTCTACTGGGCTAAGTTCGATTTTATTCTCCACTCTCTTCTTCTTGCTTTTCGTATTCTGTGATTAGTTGTCCTTGATCATTTGTCGCTTTCCAATCAATGACAGTTTGATCATGTCTTTCTCCAATGACCATCCAGCTACATTGAGCACCTTCAGGTCCGTTGATCGTTAAGGTCTTTCCTGACAGTGACCAAGTGACAGCGTTTCCTGATGAGGCAACCATGCTCCAAGAGTTTGTGTTGAGAGCTTCCCATGTTCCATCAGTCATTCCTGAATCCTCGTCAAGATCAACTGTCGTTGTGCTACTTGCATCAAGTGTGATTGTTCCTCTATAGATGTTGTCTGCTTTTGGTCCCTCAATGAATGAGTGTCGCAGTCGCCAGTCTCCTCCTCGTGTTGGGTGTGCAATGTCAAAGGTTCCTGAATCCTTTGTGAAAGACCCATTGATTTCTGCACCGCTACTGTCAATGATGAAACGACTTGATGAAGTTCCAGTGAAAAAGATGTGTTTGTTAGCGTGACTACTGTCTGCTCCTCCGTACAAGTTGTAGCCAGCACCATCACCGAGCGATGTTCCACCAGAACGCAGTTCTAAGATGTCTCGATTTGTGCTTGGGCTGTTTCTCAGAGCTGATGTAGTTGTTCCGAGTAATTTGAAATAGCCAGTGTCGAAGACAAATGTTTTTGTCCCATTGATTGAAATATCGACTTCTCCTGTTGCTTCTGCATAGATTCCAGTGTCAGCATCTCCATCAAAGACAATTGTGGGTGCTCCTGCTGACCCAACAACAAGAGTCACAACACCATCGATGTCTACAGCGTCAAGGTTCGTGGTTCCATCAACATCGATATTGCCACTAAAATTAGTTGTTTTAGCAACCGTAATAGCCTCAGAACTATCAGTAGTCGTAAACGTAATATACGCATTATCGGCTTCCTCAATAATCAAAGCAGAAGCTTGATTATCAGGAATTTTAATAGAGTTTTCACCAGCATTCGTAAACTGCAACGCACCATCAGCGCCACCAGACAACACTAAATCGCCAGCAATATCAGCAGAGCTAGACAGATCAAGCGTAGCTGCATCTAACTCACCAGTTAGCGTAACATTACGGAAACTAGCAATGTCTTTACTAGCGTCAACAACAACAGCTTTAGAAGCAGTAACAGTACCGCCTGTAACGCCATCAAGAAGATTAATCTCAGCAGCAGTCGAAGTAACTGCTGTAGAACCAAGAATTAAATCACCTTCAGGAATAGTAACATCACCAACAAACGTAGGAGTCGTATCCCAAGCAGAAGTACCAGTACCAGTACCAATTAGCACAGCACCAGAAGAAGGCGTGGTATCACCAGTACCCAACTTCTCCTCAATCTGCAACACAGCACCATTCACATTATTATGAATCGTCGCATGGTTAGGCGAATTAAGAGTATCAGAATCCGCTATATTATCAGGAAGCTCATTAGGATCTCTGTCTAAATCACCCGGAAATCTAGTTGCCATTATTCACCTCTTATGGAGTTAAGTCAATCGTAAAAATACCGCCAGAAGCAAACGTAATCGTAAACGTTCCATTACTCGACGAGAAATCAGAACCAAAATCAATGTATGCGATAAGCGGATCATCAGTTAAAGAATCATCATAAATCACAGCGCCCCTAGCGTTCGTGATTGTTGCAGAAGACCATGATGTGTCAGCAGCATCAAATTTAATTGTGCCACTTGTCTGTGTTAAAGCCAAACTGCCTAGCGTGTTACCGCCCGAAGTGTACCCTGTCCCAGAAACCTCGTTGGTTACATCGGCTTTAAAGTCATGCGCCCCAAAGTCAGGGGTGTACGACGACGTAACCAACATAATCTTGATCGTGTCACTGTCCAGGTCTAACGCAAGAGTATTTTTCAAAGCGTTAAGAAAAGTTATTCCATAAAGACCACTAGCCATCAGCGTTCTCCTCGTCAGTTACAACGCTGGCTTGTATTGTCTCAGCAGCTATAACTACATCTACTTGTTCATCTTCCATGATTCACAATAATAATCTAATCAAATAAAGAAAGATAGAGGGTAGGCTAACCTCCCAGTACAGTCAGCCTACCCTGCTATCTAATTAGGAGCTATTAGTTAGTTCCTATTGAGGATGATGTTTCAATCCTTCGGATACATTCCTCACGGAATCTTCCGTATCCTACAAGGTGATACCAACCTACTGTGTTGAATCGACGCAAGCTGTCGGTTACAGGACCGAACACGATGCTTGGGTCCGCACCGAAACCGGCTGCCCGGCTGTGTGCTTTCGCAAGAGCTTGTCTACCAACTATTACAGTTTTGTATTCGTCAACATTGGAAGCACCAGCGTCAGCGGTTAGCGTGATTCTTGGTGTTTCAATGAAGTCAACTCCACCGAATGTACCAATGCTACCGTTTCGGACACCTGCTCCGTCTTGACGGATTTGGTGTTGGATAACGTCAGTTACTGCTGTAGCTGCACGAAGATCGAAAGAAACGTCAGGGTGGATAAATCCAACGTAAACGTTTCCGTCAAATGCAGGTGCAGAAGCAGCTCGTAGGTTAGCAACAGCTTTGCGGATAAGAGCAGCGGTGATAACGTCGCCTGCTGCTAGTTCTCCTGTAGCGGTTGCATCGCCACCGAATAGTACGTTGCTGCCTTCAGTTACAATGTCGTGAACAATCTTATCAAGGCTGTCACCCATGTTGTAACCGATAATGTTAGCAGCGTCAGCGTCTATGTTTAAGAAGCTGGTTCCTCGTGCTTTAGCGGTGGTTTGTATTGTATTACCGTACTCAGCAAGTGTTACTGTAACTTGTGCGTCACCCATTGTTGATGGTGTGAGGTCAGAAGTTTCAGATATTGCTGAAGTAGCTTGTGATAAATCGCTGTACTTTGTGAACTTAACGCTTGCTCCAGCGTGCGATTGGTTTGTGGTTTTCACATCGCAAACCATCTCAAAGAGAGGTTGTGATCGCAACGCAAAGTAAGCGAGCTGTTCAAACGCTGCATTACCAGCGGAGTTCAGCGAACTCATTTGTGTTATTGCCATTAGGCTATTCTCCAATTAAATTTTGGAGCCTACCTCACGTCATAGCGTTAAAAGTACCGCCATTAGATTCCCACAACTGTCGAAGTTCATCTTCGTTAGTAGTTTGTTTAATTAAACTCTCAAATTGAGGATCTGCGACAGGACCAGCATCATCACTTGCCTCAGCGATTCTACGCTCCGCTTCGACTTGTTCCATGAACTGTGCCTGCTGCTCCAAATTAGCTGTATTGACCTGGCTTACCACATTTGATAAACCTGCACTAGTAGCCTCAGCCTGTATCGCTTCAACAGATAGCTCGCCTTCGTAGCCTTTCATGAAATACTCAGTCATCTTATTAGATGGATCTAAGCCAGCATCACGAAACACTTCTTTGCGTTGCATCTGTTGAACTTGGGCTTCAAGCTCATCAGCTCTCTTAGCTTTCGCTTCGAGTTCTCTACGCCAATTTGGTTTGGATTCGGTACTTGAAACTTCTTCTGTTTCAGTAGACTCTGTTTCCATTATGTCACTCACCTTCTCATACACGCTAACAACGGTGGAATGCCAGCGGAGTTTAATTTAGTGTGAACGGCTCACCCTCTTAACGGGGCAGATCACATAACTAAATATAGGCAAAATGAGTGTTTGAGTCTATAACCTATTAATTTTGTGCTGATCCAAGACCAGAAGCACCCATTCCGGTTACCAAACCACCAGTTCTTTGCTGAGAAGCTGCCTGCCTACGTTGCCTTAATCTACGCACTTGAGCTGTAGTTTCTGAATCTAAACCAAACGACGCTGCTGCTAACTCTGTTGAAGTCACAGCATTCTGTTCACCAAATACTTGTTGTGTTAGACCTGCTTGTTGTCCTAAACGTTGCGATATTTCACGTTGTTGTACGTTCTGCCCGGCTAGTTGTCGAGCTACACCTGTGCCTATTCCCTGGCCTGTGGCTTGTATTGCTGCTGCTGATAAGCCAGCGGATTCCATTTGTAAGCGTTGTTCTATTACGTTTACGCCTCGTTCTGGGTCTAAGAAATAAGATATGAGTTCTCCGTCGTTTTCTACGCCTATGCCGTACATTTCTTGTAACTGGTTTTTGAGTTCTGGGTTAATGTTGGATACTGCTGTTGAAGCCATTGAAACTCGTTGTGTCATTTCGGCAGGGGACACATCGTTGCCTATAAAGTCTGCGAAGTCGTCAGGGTTGTCGTAGAAACCTTCTGGTAGTCCTGCTGCTGCCATTGTTTGACGATAGTCTCGTTCTAATCGTATGTATTCTGCTGGGCTGATAGCTGGCAGTCCTTGTTGGCTGCGTAGTTCCAAGCCTTTGAAACGTTCTTTAAATTGCTCTGTTTGTTTCAGTTGGATCATTACGCTTTCTGTTGATGCACCTTCCATTAGCAAACGGTAAGCGTCGGCAGATAACCCATCTAAACCGTAACTTGTTAAAGCGTCTTTGATGATTGTTAGTGCATCTCTGTTGTCTTGGGTTTCTTGCGCTTGCATAACAGCGCTATCGTCTACAACAGTTACCGGATCGCTTGCAGGTGGAGTTGGTGTATCCGGTGGAGTTGGTGTATCCGGTGGAGTTGGTCTAACCGGCGTTGGCGTTGGCATTGGCATTGGTTGTGGATCACTTGGCACAGTGATGTCTGAGGGGTTAGGATCTAAGTCACTTAAATCAGGAAAACCGTCAGGTAATGGTCTTGTTCCTACTCCTCCACCTCTTGTATCTCCAAAACCCATTACGCTACCTCCCCAAACGTTTGACCAATCGAGAACGCCAACGCCCTCGCCTGGTCCTTAGCATCATCAGTCTGTTGCCACTCAGGAGTAGCACGAACAAAATTCCGAACCTCAGAAAGAGTCATTGGTCGAGCATTAGTACCAGTATCAGGAATGTACTCAATAACATCAGAGAACTCATCCAACATATCTACCTGCCTACCAAGCATCTGCTCAATCTGATACTTGTACGGTGAAAAATATTGATCTGGGGTAACACCCATTTCGTTAATAACTTTATCTAACGTCGGGAACCTAGATACAGCAGTAGCTTTCAAATACTGCTCATACTCTGTTTGCGTAGCTTCCCCAGTATAAATCTTCTCAGCCCAATCTTGAGCTGCATCTTCTGTCTGTGGGACATAGTATTTGTACGCTAACTGTTCTAACGCATCTCGACCTGCTGAGAAATCAGAAAACTCATTGGTTATTTCGTAATTAGCTAACTGTCCGATAATCATTTCACGGATAGCTTCTGTGTCTTCACTATCACCGTTTTGTGCTAGTGTCTGCGCCAACGTAAATGCGTCTTCTTCTGTTAAGTCAAATCCTAGGAATTGTGCTTCTTTGGTTAGTGCGTCTGTTGTTGGCTCTAGGAACTCTTGTCGTTCTGGGTCGCTCATTTCGCCCCACATGACATCGTATGTTCGCCGGGCTACGTCGGTTGTTTGCCACCATTCTGTTTTTTGTAGGAGTCCTTTGACTCTGGTCATGCTGGTTATGCCGTTGTTGACGATGTAGTCCATTAACCCTATTTGGGATTCGGCTGATTCGTCGTCGTGGCTGACGATGGTTCCGTCTGCTGTTACACCGATAAGCATGTTTGTTGCGTGTTGTCTGAAGAAGTAGCTTGCTCCTCCAAATTGTTCTTGGAGTAGCGAGTATATTTCGTCTCGGTCTGCTTCTCGTTCAGCCATTATTTGAGCAGCAGTAGAACCAGTAGAAGTCTGTTGTTGTTGTTCTGTTTCTAAAGTTTCAGGTTCCGCAAAAAGCGAATCAAACCCAACTTCAGCTTCAGTCAAACCACTCAAATCAATGTCAGCCATTGCATCAGTTTCAGCATCAACAATGCTTTCACCACGCCTCGCAGCAGCAAGTTCCTGTTGCGCTCGAACAGTTGTCTGATTACGACCTACACGTTGACTTGGGCGCACATCTTCAATTTCAAATCCAAATCGTTTATCTGTCGCTGTTCTCTGCCAAGCCTGGTTAGATGTTGTAGTGTCACCTGCATACGGTGTACCAGATTCAACCACTACCGAATCTGGTTCAAGATTTTCTACAGCAGCTTTGAAACCTTCAGGATCATATTTGAATAATACTTCTCTTGCTAAATCAGCATCTTGTCTTTGATTTAGCCCTTCCCAAATTGGTTTTAAGTCAGCAAATTCAGGTTCAATTTTTTGTTCAAATACGCTAAGAGCTGTTGTAAGATTATCTACAATTTCTTCTGAACTAGGAAATTCAGAAACAAACCTGTACGGATCATCTTCTGTATTGCGTTCGCTAAACTCAAGAGCAGGAGTCCATGAAGTATCAGCAAGTTGAGGGATAACATTAGCATAAACTTCTTTAACCGCACTGTTAAAATCTTCTTTTGATTCTCTTGTAGGATTCTCTAAAAGAGACGTAATTAAATTATGCGTTTCATTAATTTCATCAATGCCACGATCTTTAAGTTCTTTAAGAACAGCATCATAAGATTCTTCATAGTAGTTACCTACGCTAGAATCATCCCACCAATCCTCATCAGAATCAAAAAATCTGTAAAACCGTTCATTACCAGAAGATACCCCTATAGGATTTCTTTCAACCGGAGTGCGTCGGCGATTATCCTCAAGATCAATAAACACACTCATCGACGACCTCCAATACCAGCAGCCTGCATAATCAACGCAGCAGCATTAGCATGATCCATAGCACCAGCCTCAACCGGAGCAGCACCCCTAGCGAACTGTTCAGCTTGAGCACCAACAGCAATACTAGAAATACCAGAAGCCTGCATACCATGAATCTTATTAACAAACTCTTTCATCTCTGGACCTGTCATCTTACGACCAAGCACAGACGCAGACGCATCATTCAACGCTGCCTGCAAACCAGCCGGGTCCATATACGCAACAACTCTCTTAGGAGTCCTTTCAGCCTCTATCTCAGCAACACGATCTTGAAACGCTTTCGCAAGTTCAGCAGATGTCATTTCACCAACGTCACCTCGTTGAAGAATATCCAAAAAGTATGTGTTGTCGTAGGCTACTGCATCTTCAGCTAAACCAATAACGCCTTCAACAGCTACTTGAAAGTTAGCCATGTCTAACGAACCATCATCGTTAAAGATTCGTTCGTAATCTCCTCCATACGCACCTGGCACACCAAGAAAAATCTCGTATGCAATAGCTTTCTGTTCTTGTTCGTTTAACGCTCCAATAGCTTGACGAACGTTATCAGCAGTTATCTGCACTGTTTCATAAACAGGCACACTTGTAGCAGGAATAGGAAATCCCTCAAACTGTGTAGTCGTTTGATAAGTAGTCTGTGTTTCTGTGCCAAGCACAGGACTACTCGAAGCACTAAATAACCCTGGAGTTGTGCCGTATTGATCTATAAATTCTTGCTCGTAAGTATTTGCCATTTATGCCTTCAACACGGATACAAAGCTATTACTCGGTATCATGTCATTTTCAAAATACCTGTCGTACACAACCTCAAACTCAGGTCGCATAGACAATTCTTCTTTTTCTGTCTGCCAAAACAATAATAGGTCAGCGTTGGACTTAGATTCTAGATTCAAGCTTCCATTTTCCTCAGCGTGCCTACGAATCATTTCTTGTTCAATAAACCCACGCAATTCAAAATAATCAAGCAAATGCTTAACTGAAGGTCTAGTCGTAATTAAATCCGAAAACTTATCATCACTTAACGCAACAACAAAGCCTTCAATAACCCTAGCCATTTTGCCTTTATCTCTACCTGAATCCCAAGCTTCACCCCACAACGGATGCTCTTCACGGATCTCAAGAATCTTTTGTTGTTTAAAGCGTTGCAACGCACTTAAGGCACTACTGTTCAAACTGTACGGCAAACCTAAAGCACGACGCTCATCTTGAATGGTGCGAACAAAATCATTTAACTCACCGTACTTAAGCCAACCTTCACTAACGTCAACACCCTCAACAAGTTCAAATCCTGATTTAAGCTCACGACGTTTCACGCCGGGCATTAACGGACCTACATCCATTTCTTTCTGACGAGCATACGCTGCTTGATTAAACTTGTACTCCTCGTCTTTACCGCCAAGACTTAACGTCACCCACGCACCTATCTCAGGATGTGACTGCACAAGGTCTTGATACTTAATGTACGCTTCTTCTGACACAGCAGACGCAGCAACACCATCGTTCAATTTAGTCATTCGACCAGTTAAGTACACGAACTCATCTCCGTGTTCTTGTAAAAACAACGCTGTTCCTACGTCATACCCATGTTGTCTTTGCAAATCTTTAATCTTTACCATTAAATCTGCGTATGGGGATTGAAGAGTTGTGGGAGTAGGAGAGAACAAACCTGATCCAACACGGAACATAAAGAACCGTTGCGATCTTTCTTCAGCTTCTCTGATTCTTCCCAACACCCATTGTTCATTGCTTAACAAACCAGAAATACCGCCAGGCGTTGACTCTTCATACTCTGTCAGTATTTGTTGAAAGAAATATGTTACTTGCCGTTCTTTGGTAGGCGTATCCATAAACGTGTTCCGCAAGTTTTGAGCATACGCTGGCGTAAAGTTAGCAAGAGTACGATCAAAGAAACCGCCCTCAGGATGCCCAAATGGGAACATAAACTTAAACGTATCTTCTAACGAAGGATCTGACAGTATTGCTTCACGAATAGGAATAGAAACCAGTGGACCAACACCGGGAGTTGTTGACTGAAGCATTGACGCTAAACCCTCTTTACTGAACCTAATGTCGTTTTCAATCATTGACTGAGCTAACGGACCAGGTGTTAAAACCTTTGCAAGATTCTTAACTGGTTTAGGTAACCGGAACACAATGTAACTTGCTGTAGCAAACTCACGCTTTTCTTCCTCAGTTAAAGGGCGACCTAATTCTTCTCGACGTTCAGCTATCTTCGCTTCATCGTATTGAGAAACTTGTTCCATGCCTAAGTATTTAGCGTTCCAAGGTGTCTGATACAAGTTAACCATTTTGCCTACAAAGTACGGATTCTCTGTAGCGAGCTTGCCCCATCTACCTAACACTTCTTGCCAAGCGTTAAAGAATGGGAATATGTTTGCTGTAATTTCAGCAAACCTTGTTTCTTCAGCTAAATCATATAGCAGATCTCTTGTTTCACCCAACGCTGCTTTCCTAGCATCGTCTTCAATTTCAGTTAACGTTCGTTGAGAAATGTTGACGTTACCGTCAGCGTCGGTGTACCTGGCTAATCTTCGATTAACTTCACGTTCATATTTTGTTCTGTAGTAAGGGTTCCTTGAAAGATTATCTGCTGGTATTTCACCCAACAATTTAAACATCTTCTCAACCATTTCGCCCATCGCACCAGTAAACGCTCCCCTGCTAAAATCAACGGTTCTTAAGTTTGGTGATACTGAAACACCAAAATCGTCTGCCCCTGTTGCTTTTCGGAAATCATACACTATTTGCCTAATGTCATCTGACGGAATTTCAACGTTAGCTTTATGCCATTTGCGTAATTCAGTTTCTACTTCGTTCCATGTGACGTTACCGCCTGCTGCTGCTCTTGCACGCAAATCATCAAAGCCAACATCTCTTGGCAATATCTGTTCAAATTCTTCAATAATGTCTTGCGCTTTAGCAGTAAAGTTTTTTATATTCTCATCAGTAGAATACTTTAACTCGTCAGCTAATCCGAGGCGCAAACGCAACTCACGATTACTTCTAATTTCTTTTGCTAATTGTTCAACTTTAATTTTAGGATCTGCTTCTGACCAAATAATTTTGTAAAAGTTCGGATGCTTGTCGCTTATTTGTGTGGCACGCCCAAGCAACCCATCCCAACCTTTAACATATTGCGCTCTTGTTGTGCTTTTATCTGTGATACTCCAAGGTTCCCAGTCAGCGTCAACATAATCTAAAATTTGTCGTTGTTGAGCTTTGGTAACACCTTGCAACAATTCAGATGTGCTTTTTACTGACGATACTGACGCAGACATAATTTCACGGAAATCAGAAGTATCACCGTATGCGTTACGCAATGTTGCACCGTTTACGCTCATGTTAGCCATGCCAGCTTTGTCCATTAGCACATGCGCTCGTTCTAAATTGTCAACAATGTCATCAATGTTTTCAATACTTACCCCTTCAGGTGTGATTACATCGATGGCTTCTCGCATGCCGTCAGCTCTTGCAAGCATTGTTTCTGCTTGTTGCCGTAACCCTGCGTCACCGTTTTCTAATGCTTCAGCTAATAGTTTTCTAGCTTCAACTTGTAGTCCTTCTGCGACTATTAACCCAGCTCGTCGTTTGGCTACGTTTCGTACTCGTTGGTATCGTCTAGCGGAGTATATTGTTGACCAGGCTATTGCTGGTGTGAATCCGAATAGTGCTGTTCCTAGTCCTAGTCTTGCTAGTCCTGCTTTGTTGCCTAGTTCGCTGAGTCCTAGTGGTAGGTGTTTGCCTCGTTTGGTTTCGTTTATGGTTAGTTCTTTGGCTTGTTCGTTTAATAAATTATCTATTGTTTTGCCTTTAGATTCATGCCATCGAACTGCATCACCTAAATTTTCAACTTTAGCACCTTGTTCAGTTGCTTGTTCAACTGCTTCATTCATGATCTTCGGAACAAAATCATCCAACTTCATATCAACACCATGAATTGCATACGCATCACGCATATCACCAAAGCCACCCAAAAGATTACGCAACTCAACCATCACACCCAAATCAGCAGCACGACGCAACGTTTCATCCAACTGCACACGCCCTGGCCATTTAGGAGTCAACAACACAAAAGGTCGCCAAATCTGCATAGACGCAGTCGCCAACGAACGCCCCGGAGAAGTCATCAAACGAACACCATCAGCAGTCTGTTGCAACGTTCGCTTAACCTTAGAACCATTACGACGATAATGTCTACGAATCTCAGTATTAACTAAATCCCAACGTGGCATAACCCCTGACTGACGCATCTGCTGAGGAGTCATAGCCGTCATGATTGTATGCGTAGTACTAGTCTCAGGATTAGTCACAATGTACTGACTCTTCCGTTCTTGATCGTTCACAGATATTGCACGACGACCAGGTCGTGTCTCATCCATGCCTCGACGAACCCTGCCAGCTTCACCAACAGTTCGACCACTTTCCAAACTATCACCAATAACTAACGGATCATCAATCATACCAAGTTGCAAATCTTCTGCTGCTTGCTCAAAAGACTCAGTTAACGTTTTCTTCTGATTAATACCTGACTCAGTTATAAAACCGTCAGCTCTTGTAGATAAACTTTTAACAACTCGTTCAAAAAGTTCTTTTAACAGAACTGGGTCACCGCCCCGAGAACTTATTCTTGCCCATTCGCCAAGATAGTTAGCGATTTCTTTTTCTTTAACTATTCTTTTAATTACTCCTTTAACAGGAATTTCAACTCTTGACGCTGCTTGAAGCATTCTTTCAAATTGTGTAAACGCTTGAGTGTCAGAAAAGTTAATTAACGCTTGCGGATTTCGTTCTGTAAAGATACGAAGTTTACGCCAACCTACAGGAGTTATAACACTACGAACAGCGTACTCTTTGTAACCGCCTTCAGCGTCGTCACCTGCTCTGCGTGTACGCAACGCATCCATTTTCAACTGGTAATAATCTCCAAAAGAATCAGTGTACACTTTGCCAACTAAACCATTAGCTTTAGCAACACCTGCTTTTTCCAAATCGTTCATAACTTCTATGCCAGTAATTTTACGCAACATCATTTCAGTCATCGCACGAAGATCAGGGTTCGTGTTAACAAGGTCAGGAAACGCTGTTGTCGGATTGCCAGCTACGTCAACTACTTGCCGTGACTGCGACTCAAGAACACCCAAGTAACCGTCGTACATGGTAACCCAATCAACACTATTCAACTCAGCAGACTCTTCAGATATTTGCTTCCTCAACTCAGCTTTCCTAGCTTCATTCTTTGTCTTGCCGAACTCATCAACCATTGACAAAAAACTGTCACTATTCAACAACTCCGTAGCTTGCCCTGCTGCTTTGTGTACTTCTCGGAACACGCTCATGTCACCCATAACAAAACGAGCGTTCAACCTTCTTGCCTGCGGAGTAGCGCCACTCGCTATAGCAAACGCTGCCTTCTCAGGCATTCGACTACCTTTACGACTTAACGTTTGACGCAACAAAGTAAACCTTGCATTAACCGCTGCATTAGCTTCATCCGGGAACAACACACCAGTATCATCAATACCTTTAGTTGCCTTAACATAATCCTGACCAATATCATCCATGGCTTTTTCAACTCTTGACCACGACGAACTATTCAAATAAGTATTTACACGATCAGTAACTATTTGCGTGCCGACAAGATTCCTAGCGGTAATTTGTTCTTTACTTAACCGTGGCTTACCTAACAATGTTTGCCGGAATATGCCACCGCCGGGTGTATAAATTTTTTGAGGCTCTAACAAGCCCCCCATTTTTTCAAAGTTTGTGCGACCAGCAAGTTTCCTAACGTTGCCAGCATTGTCTACAGTAGCTATAACTGTTTTACCTCGAAGAATGTTTGCACCGCCACCTAAACCTATAGCTAACGGATCTGCAAATTCTTGAACAAAATCAAAAGTACCAGATATTAAATCAAATAAAGAATCTTCACGAATGTCGTTAAACGCATCTTGGTCAAACGGATCTATGTTATATATGGCAGCAGCCACAGATTGACCAAACGTTCTTTCGTCATTTATCTCCCACGCAGAAGCCCACGTTGACCCATCAAACAATTCTTCTAAATTAGTACCAAATTTAGTAGCGTTAACAACTGTCGCTAACGTTCCTAACGGTCTGTCAACCAGGTTTTGTATACTCCAGTCCCATGCTTCCATTGTTGGTTCAAGAACAGTCCGAAACGGTTTACGAATTTCTTCAGGAAGTTCACCAACAACAGAACCAATAACGCCTTCAGGACCAAACGCACCACCAAGAACCTGACCAAGCAAATCTTCTTGTATAGAATCAACAAAGATCTTAATACCTTCACCAGGATCAGTTGTTGCCTTAGCTAACGCCCTACTAGTATCCCAAGCAAATTCAGCGCCTCCACCGACAATGTCTTTAACACCGCCGATAACACCGCCGACCATATCAAAAAAACCCATTACTGGTCCCTATTAATAAAATCTTCAGTGTTCCCTACAAACGCTCTCATCTTACGAACAGCGTTACGCAACTTCGGATTAGCGAAAGGTTCAGAAGCCATAGCCTCCAACGCAGGCAACGCAGCCATAATACGCATACGACGCTCAATAGTAACTTCAGGAGACACAACCTCATTCGGAATACCGCCAGTAGCGACTGGTTCAGAAGGTCTTTCCGTAGGTCGAGTAAACGCTGACTCGCCAGGTCGCATCGTAGGTATCTGCGGTTCCTGCATTTCAGGCAACGCAACAACACCCTGCGATTCTTCCTGCATCTTCGCCTGACCGTACTGTTGACCAGTAGCAGTCTGCGTTTTCTGACCTTTACCTTTTCGTGGCATTACAACGCTCCAAGAAGTTCACGCAAACCGGCTGCCCCTCCCTCGGCAGGAGGCGGTGCTACCATAGCTTCTGCTCCTGCTCCGGGCTGGGCTATGCCAGGTTGTGCTTCAGGGGATGTGGGAGATACCATTTCGGCTTGACGTTCCTGCGCTTCACGCTGTACTTTCTCAACAGCTTCAGGCAATTCCATTCTGTCAGACTTAACAAGTTCAATAATGCGAGCAACATCAGACGGCGGTATAGCCCCCGACGCTGCTTGCTGCTGAATGCCAGCCAACAAACTTTGCTCTAATTGTTCAGACGTAACAGCGTCACGTTCAGATTCAACATCCTCAACCAGAGGATCTATTTTCATAAAAGATTCTTTTGACATCGTTCCCATTGCCAGCCTTTGACCGCCAGCGATAACAAGATTATTAATGTCAGCCCCAGCGTGACTATAACTGACCACATTGTCATCTGTCGTAAAGTGCTTGTTCGGAACATAATCTACCTTGCCTTTCACTTTGCCCATTGAAACATAGAAAGACTTTGATTTATTACCTGCATGAGCTTTCGCCATAGCAATAGCTATCTTGTTTTCTGTTTCTAACGAGCGAGCAAGGATACGTTGCGATTCCTGAACAGCGAAATCAACAACAGCGGAAAGCACAGCGTCACCACGGCGACCAGTACGAATGTTGCTCGTAGATTCACCACCGAACTCGGCAGGGACACCAGCAGTTAAACGTTGCGCTCTTTCCAAACGATCAATAGCAGGGTTCGTCATGAAACCTGGCTGTAATTGCATGTCTCGCAAATCACCGCCACGAAGAACACCAACCTCACCTGTCAACCCATTCGCAGGATTAATAATAGTTGGCTGTTCACCAGCACGACCCACTAACCATGTATCAGGGAAAATACCCTTTTGCACAGCTATGACTTCTAACGCCATAAGCTTTGCTTGTTGCTGATACATTCCTAGTATGCCGTCAAACTGTCCGTTCGGTTCATCTAACGATATTCGCTGTGACATGATGACCGGGCAAACACCTGTCAAGTTAGGTGTGCGTTCCAGCTCTGCAATAATTGGTTCGTGATTATCGTTCATTGTATGCACGCCAACACTATGAGCAGGATTGTGTATTGCTACTAAAACGTATTCTTCACGGTCAACGTATTCAATAAGTTCGACAGGTCTGTCATTGTCGTATGGTGCTTCGTTAACGCCAGCGAATCGTAACGCAGCGTCAGGATAATGTCTACGAATCCAACCTTGCGAACGCTCATAACCAAACACGCAATCAACAGGACTCATTTCATCAGGTCCACGCAAATTAGACGGATACGCTGTCAAAGGGTCACGCACATTCCAAGTAGGACAATTTTTTTCATGGTCAAACCGTATCTGCACAATACTACTTGCATACCCAATAAGATGCCTTGCACGTTTTGCAAGTTGCATATCAATACGAGAGTTCTGCCACCAACCAAACAACGCTTTGCGACGAATCGCAGCAAACTTTTGCGCTTGCTTCGATGACTCATCTTCAGGTGGGCAAACAATATCAGGAGTAACAGACGCTATCCGCATAGCAGTCTGATCCAAACCCTGCGCTAACAAATTAGCAACAGATGAAGCTTCTGTAGAATCTATTTCCGGTAACGGCACAATAACGTCACCGTTGTAATGGTCACGGATAAGACGCATGCGTTCTTTGACACCAGCATAATTAGATGACCGTGTGTAGTACAGGTCTACGATTTGTTCAGCGCTTTTCATGTATTAGCTTTCTGTTACCCACGAAGGTCGCCATAGTTTGAGCGGTTCAGACATAGGCGTATATAATTTTTCAAGGTTATGTTCTACGAACCATTGTGCCATCACACAGTCATCAGTTCTAGACCCTGTACCTTCTGGGTTCCATTTTGTTACCTCATTCACCAACAACAAAGAATGAGGTCTAGCATCAGTTCGTTGCTTTCCAGGCAATCGAATACGCCCCAACCTGTACAAAGGAGCCAACATTTGCACACCATACTTGGGATCACCCTTGTTTCTAGAGTGCGTGTAGTGCGGTACTAGCTCTACGCCTCGCAAAGCTGACCACCGTCGGAAATGATCGTACTGCAAAATAAACTTTTGAGCAGCGTTAGCTTCAACTATCCAATGCGTAATCGGGTGACCTATCTCATTACTTATCTGCCACCACTCTTCAGCTATACCAGTAAACTTTTGCGTGTCATGGTTCCAGTCAAGGAACGATGGTGCATCCATTTTGCGACGATACGATTCCAACAAGTACCTGTATTCGCTGTCAGGACAATACGCCCAGCATTGCAACGCCCAAAAATTAGACGGAGAAGGGTCAGCAGACGCTACAACCATTACATCTCCGGGCAAATAGCGTGGCACTTCCCACAAATCACGGTCAGTGTCCCAACAACCAATGTAATCTACGCCGTTTTTGCCTTGACCGCCAGTAATCCATAAAGGATCTACAAGCACTGACGCAGGGTCGGAGTCCTCTTGCTGGTACAAAATCTCATATCGGTCAGGTGTTTGCGCTTTCACATGCCGTATTTTTCGCCACGGCAACCGTCGAGGATACAACAAACACCCTTCAGGATATGGAGGAGCGTCTAAACCATGTAACTGTTCGCATTTATCGTCATAATGAGCCTTATATTTAAGGTGACTATACTTGCGTTCACCCTCACCATCTACCTTATCCTCATCAACCTCGTCGTAATCCTCATCAACAGGAGCGATTTTATCTAACGCATAGCGGTAAATATCGTCAGAAGCCATACGCTGTCCTTGCAACACAAGCAAACCACCCGGCTCTAACCGTGTTTCAGCTACCTCATCCCACCAACGATACATGTCAGAACGAGACTCAGAGTTACGCATCTTGCGAGGATCCCAAACATCATCCCAAATAATAAGATCAAAACGACCACCTAGGAAACCGGAGTCCATACCGAACGCTGACCATGACGGTTCTTTCTGCGATAAGGCTACGTCACCTGGTTGCACAATCGTGAATGCTTCTGCACGCCAAATTTCTTTAGCGTCAGGCTTAAACTGACCAAAGTCTTGCTGTAATGTGCGTTCAGCGTCAACCGCTAACCCTAATTTGATGTCGTTTATTTCGGCACGAGCGACATGCTCTCGTTCAAACTCCGCACGCAAACGTCTTGTATACCACTCTGCTAATCGTTGCGTCGAGGAACCGAGCATTCCCCTAATACCCCTATTACGGACTGTCGCCCATGCCGGAAGCACCTTAGCGAAAAACGTTGATTTACCGCTGCCCGGCGGTGCATTTATAACAACGTATTCCTCTATAGGTGTTTCAAAAAGCGAAAAAATTTTCTCAGTGGCTTCTATCTGCCACGGTTGTAGGATAATCCCAAAATAGCGTAAAGCAAATTTTTCTATGTTATCCCAACACTCTTGTATTTCAGGATCTAATTCTTCGTAACTAGGTATGTTAGATACGCCTAGCTTGCCGACTTGTTCCTTAGCAATTACATAGTTGCGAGTAGATGCAGCGCCTGATTCGTTATCTCTAGCTGAATGATAGTTAACGCCAGCTTGCTTTGCTGCTTTCCAAATGCTGTTGCTACGTCGAAGAATAAGGTATTCAACCCATTTTTCTATCGGTGTAGCTTTACCTGATGCCATTAACCATTAATACCATACGGTTCGTAAATGTGGACTATAGACCAACAAAAATCACGGCTACCATACTTGCCAACTAAATCTAGGAAGTCATCTCCGTCAGGACCAAGCACACCGTCATGGTTTTCGCAATACACAGGCGAACAAAACTTTTGTTTAACGCCTATCTCTAACCATTGTTGAAAAGTTAATTCCATTTACCACTTAGTCTTATTAGCCCAATACGCAGCCGACATCTTACCCTTAGCAATGTTCTTAGCATGACGAGCCTTAAAAGACTTACGCCTAGCTTTACCCTTAGCAGTCTTAGGGTTCTTACCAGCACCAGACACACCCTGCTGACCAAACCTAATAGTCTTAACCTTGTTACCCTCTTTAGCCACAACAACATGCGACTTCGTAGGATGCTTAGGAGTACGCTTAGGTTTGTTATACCCAGACACGCCAACTCTAGCCAAACGAGGATCTTTCTTTTTAGGCATCAGCGTTTCTTCTTAGCAGGCTTTCTTTTCTTAGCCGTCTTAGCAGCTTGCTTAAACGCCTTATTCGTAGGCGCACCCTTAGAACCCGGTTTACGCATACGCTCACCAGACCCAGCCTTAATACGCTTACGTTTCGCATGAATGTTAGCGTACAAACCTTTCTTCTTCTTAGGCACTACATTCTCCTCTTCATCTTCTTCTTTGCTTTTTTCTTCTTAGGCATAACCTTTTTCCTAGGTTTCATAGCCTTACCATAACCATACGCCACAATAATCTCCTTTACTGACAGCTCTCACAAACGTCTGGATTCTCTAACCCACACTGTAACACCTCGTCATTATCATCATCAATTATTTCATCGAAATCTTCAGAAAACACAAAAAAGCCCCTTTCAAAAAACATTAGCCACGATATACTAACACAAGACCAGAAACCATCAACAGGGAACTGTGATCCCTCGACCCATCACAGCAACGCTTGCAAGAAGCGCCCCACTAACTCTGGGTGTGTCAGCCGTCAAAGGGCTAACGGACCGTTATGACAACACAAACAAGGGAATGCGTGCATAACGGCGTAGCGCAAAAGACAAAGCGACTACAAGGTCAAAGCAACCTCAATGCTTGGGAGGAACCCAGGGACACCCACGACCAAACACAAACCAACAAAACACGCACCAACCAAACACCAAACACAACCGATCAAAACAAATCAAAAAAACAACCACCCACACCCCACAAAACACGCACAAACAACAAAACCAAAACCCCCAAAACACCAATAACATAACGCACGCACGCACCCCGCCCCGGCACATTGCCCCATTGCGTAACATAGCCGAATAATTAGCCGAATGGGCTACCCTATCCACAGTAAATCTTTAGTAGATAGGGCTACCGGCTAGAC
>Ga0209232_1000539_pt1 | contig 22901 bp, 27 predicted proteins | sample ETNvirenome_2_60_FD_184066 | JGI IMG/M metagenome (GOLD analysis project Ga0209232, IMG submission 184066) | Marine viral communities from the Pacific Ocean - ETNP_2_60 (SPAdes) (version 2) | ecosystem: Environmental > Aquatic > Marine > Oceanic | place: Pacific Ocean | collected 2013-06-22
CTTCCAGGTTTTGCAGTTGCTCTATGTATATTGATTCCAAATAATCCTGTTTGAGTATTATTTTCATCTAGATCATACTTACCGTCTTTATTATTATCTCTATAAACAGTTACATCTTTTTGTTGACCTAATGCAGGATATTTCCCAGCATGTAATCTAATTTTATGAGAACCTCTATATTGGCCTGGCTTTAATACTGCTACACCTTCTTTTCTCATTATGTTTTCAACCCAATGTGTTCCTGGGTCTGTTGTGCATTTGTAACAATGAAATTGCCATTCGCCATCTACTTTATATGAAATAGTAATATGGTCATCAAATGCATTTGTAACTCTTCCTTTGGTTTCGTTATTTCTAACACCTACAATGTTTACATCATAGCCTTTATTGTTAGTATCTTCGAACCATTTGTAGCCTTTTGCTTTAACAGCGGCTTCTATCTGTTCTTTTGTATACATAGTCGTATTCTCCCTTAATTATGGTTTATTATAAATATGAGAATGAGTTAATTAGCTATCTCGTTCCGAACGCTTCTTATTACGTTTGTTTCGTTTACTCGAATCTCTTGTAAACTCTTCCCATCGTTCTGCCTTTCGCCTTGGTCGTTTTTCTACCATAGGCTGAAAATCATCCATCCTATCTCTTCTAATTTTTGGCATCTTAATTTTGAATTCTAACTTTAAGTTTTTTGATTTTATCTAGGAATGATTCAATCGAATGATCATTTCCTTTTTCATCTTTAATAACAAGATGACCTAATACTTCATGATTTTGATCAACTGCATTTAATAATATGTTAAATCCTTTACTTGCCCAAAATACGCCAAAGCCATTATCGTCGCCTAATTGATTTACATCATTAACTGTATCGGCTTCTGTATTGTTTGGATATAATATATAATATCTCATATTACTGCACGTCCTTTTTGTTTTTCCCAATCCTTTTCTGGACGCACGTTACAATTTGTATTCCATGCTCCCTTAAGTGTTGCCATATCAATTCCTAAATCTGATCCTAAGGATATCATTGCTTGAATATCTTTAGGAAAACAACTACCACCGAACCCTAATTTACCATCTGGACCAGGAACTGCTAAATGTGAATGTCCAATTCTTCCATCTCTGACAAATCCATCTACTGCAATATCCCACTCTACGCCTACTCTATCTGCAATCAATTTCATTTCATTCATAAAAGATACTTTAGTTGCAAAGAAACAATTGTTCATGTACTTAATCATTTCAGCAGTTTCAAAATTTGTTTCGATGCATGGCACTGATTCTCCAAATCTCCATTTATATAAATCGGCTACAATTTTTGTATCACTTTTTTTACCACCTAATATAAATCTAGATTGATTAATAAAATCAAATTTTGCAGATCTTTCTGTTAAAAATTCTGGATTGAATACTAATGATAACCTAGGAAATTTATTCTGTAATATTTTGGTTGTTCCGGGTATTACAGTTGATCTAATTAAAATAATAGCATTACCTTTATATACATTATCAATATCACTTAATGCTGACTCTAATATATCTAAATGCATACTTCCATCTGGATTTGATGGAGTTGGCACTGACACAAATATTACATCTGAATTATTAACTGTATCTTCTAATGTATGAGTACTCCTTGACGGATTGATGTCATATGATCTTAATTCTGCATCACAACCTGTTTGTGCTGAAAATCCATATTCAACAGCTGTTCCTACGAACCCTCTGCCTATTACTCCTATTCTTTTCATAATTGTTCCTTTATATAATCTCGTAAATTTATTTTTGGCTCCCATGCTAATATATTGGAAGCTGTTGAATCGTCACATAATGTATTTTGTGCTTCTCCTGGTTTTTCTTCTTTATAGATTGGCTCAATACCAAACATATCTGCTACTTCATTTACTGAAAAATTTTCTCCTCTTCCAAATTCATAATCATAATCATATGCTTGTTGTTTCATTATTCGTACTAACCCATCTACAATATCATCTACGTGAGTGAAATCTCTACGTTTTTCCCCATCTCCATATATTTCACATTGTATATTATTTTCAATGTTGTTCATCCATCTTCCAATCAATGTAGTATATCCGCCTTCTGTTAATTGATAAGGTCCATAAACATTATAAAATCTAGCAATAGACGCCTTTAATTCAAAATGTTTTTGATATAGTTTGATAACATCTTCTCCCATACCTTTACTAAATGTATAAGGATTTTTGAACTTACCAGAATGGGCAGATGATGTTCCAGCATATATTAATGGCACATCATAATGACAACATGCTCTTACTAAATTATAAGTTCCTATAAAATTAGTTTCAATATAATCGGCTGGACGTTCATACGATGGCTGTATTCTAGCTATTGCAGCTAAATGAAATACCACATCTACTTCCTTTATATATTCATATAAAGTGTCTACCTCTACTGTTGCAATATCTTGTTCCCAACAGTATGCCGATGGATGAATATTTTCTCGTTTACCTGTAGAAAAATTGTCTATGATGGTTACTTGGTGACCATCTTTAATTAATCTATTAACTAAATTTGTTCCTACAAATCCAGCACCGCCTGTAACTATTATTCGCATTTTATTAGTTCTTTTTCATATGTTTCTAGACTATTGATTATAATTTTTATGTTACCTAATTCAAATTCTCCTAATTCACCACTATCTTTTACAATTGCATTTAGATTCTGAATATAATTAAAATCGTCATTAGTAAAATTATTACCATCTATTTCAACTATAATATCCGTTCCTCCATTTTGCCAGATATCTAATGCTTCTTCTAATTGAGTATTTGAATTAGTGATATTAAAACTTTTTTTGTAAACAGGAGTTATAATAGGTTTCATAAACTCATCATGTAATACCGGAGTTCCCCATTTTTTAATAAATTTTTTCATATTGGTAGTTGTTGTTCCAATCCATTCATCTGAATTCTTTCCTGGCGCACCACCTGAAAATGTATTAAATCTTGAACCTCTACATGTTAAATGATATACACATCCTCCCCAAGTTTGTATAAACTTAATTCCATTTAATTGGAACCTATTAAATATATCTGAATCTTCTTTTGATTGTGGGGCAAATAAAGGATCATGTCCTCCAATTTCTTGAAAATCTTTTTTATAAAATGCCCAAGGTGCAAATATACCTTCTGTTACTTTAGTTAATTGATGTAATTGTTTTTCTTTAAACCATTCTAATAATTTTTGTTCTTCAAAATCTTCTGGTTCTAATCCACAATCAAACAACATTTTTTCTGGACCAGGTGGATGTAATGAAGGTTCTATTCTAGTTAATGATACAATTGTTTTTTCTTTAAGTTTATGCTCTATTTGATCTAATGCTCCAGGCATTAAATACATATCTGCATGATATACCATACAAATATCATGTCTAGCTACTTCATTGATTAGTCTGTCATTTAATATAACTAATCCTTGTCTCTCTGGACCTTTATTTCGTATTGCTTGAAACTTAAGGTCTTTCTCCATTGTTTGAACACACCATCCCCATGTCCCATCTGTACTTGCATCATCTGCTATACAAATCTGAACTTCATGATCGCCTTGATGCTTTCTAATAGCATCATAACACCATTTAAGATATTTTAAGTTGTTCCTTGACGGTATTATTAAACTTATCTTCATTGAAATACTTTTTATAATTTTCTTTTGCTTTATTATTACAATATAAATAAAATTCTTCGTCTTTCCTAAGCTTTTCAGCTATTTGTTTTGCATGAGTTATATCACCTACTTTAACTGTACAATCTGGATGACATACTTCTTGTGTATCTAATCCTTCATATCCAATACATGGAATGCCTAAATATGCACAGTTAAGAGCAAATGTTCCTGCTGCATGAGTTCTCATTAAATGAACTCCATATTTGAAATTATTTAATGTTTTTATCCATTCTAGCCAACTCATATAAGGAAGATGATTCAAATTTTCCATATGTTCTTCATTTTCAATCTTTCTTCCCATTGTAGGAACATATATAGGACATTCAAAATTTTGTGCTACCATATATGAATCAAATCCTCCGTACCAATGACAAAAATTACCGCCTATCATAACATTCGATCTTTCTACTTTTGGTAGATCTGAAATTAAATCTTCGATCATTAATGTCGGCATTAGTCTACATTCCTTACCAATAAGTCCTTTATAATATTTAGCATCTGATTCGTTATGAACATATAACCAATCCATCTCTGTCAATGTATTGAAATGCCATATTTGTTGATCTAATGGAAAATCTTGAAAATACCAATGAGGTCCTTCTTGCATGTATGCAATTTTATCACAACATTTACGTAATGATTCTATTAAAGGATATTGTGATAATTTATCAATATTATTTTTAGGCAAAGTAACTATTCCTAAATCATATTTTTCTTGAACTTGATGAGCATTCCATATAGGATAATGAGTTGCATTTAAAACACACATCCATGCTGAGTCATTTCTCATTCCTTGATGATCTCTTGGTATCTTACCTGACCACCCGCCTTCTGTAAACCATGCTACTCGTTCCATATCAAATCTTCCATTTCTTTTTTATTCATCCATTCTGCATTTGCTGATGAATGTTCTTTATCTAAAGTATTTTCTTGTTGTAATGGCACTATATATACATAATCATCTAATACATAAGTAAAAGGCACTTCTCGTTTACTAATCAATGTTTCATTTAATTTTTCTCCCGGCCGTTTTCCTATAATTTCTACTTCCTTATTTGAGATAACTTCTGCTAACTTTAATAAATTTACATTCTTCATAATCTTACAAATAATAAAAGATTCGTCTGTGATTGTTGCATAATCAATTGCCTTATAAATTAATTTAGCAGATTCTTTTTTAGAAAACATTAATCTATTCATGCCAGAATCTGTTAATTTTAATGCATTATCTTTTTTTGCTTCTGCCAACCAAAATGGAATTACTGAACCATTACTATTTGCTACATTTGCAAATCTTGTACAAACAAATTTTGTTTTATCATTATGATATTGTTTAAACATTGATTCCATCATACTTTTTGTATATCCATATACTGAATCTGGATCGCATGCTTTATCTGTACTTATACCTATCGTTAATGGAACTTCTGCTCTTACACTAGCCTTTATAATATTCAAACTACCTACAATATTTATTTCAACTGCTTTAGCTGGATTCTCTTCTGCCAAATTAATATGTTTTAGAGCAGCGGCATGAATAACTATATCTGGCTTCACTGTTTCAAAAATATTTATCATAGAATCTAAATCACATATATCTGCTAAAAAACTTTTCACATTTGAAAAATTTTGTTTAAGTTTAGCAATTTGAGTTTCATTTCTACTAACATTGAAAAATTCAAATTCATTGTAATATTGTTCAATGAATGATGAACCTACTGTTCCAGCTCCTCCTGTTATTAATACTTTTTTCATAATACGTCTTCCCATGTATAAGATTTATAGTTTGGATTGAACAAATTTATATAATTTTGTTCACACATTTTGTTGGCCTTTACATACCAATCATTACTTCTTCTTTTTTCATTCATAGTTCCATCCTTTCGTTCTCCTTCTATATACATTCTTTTATTAGGATGATTTCTATTATGAACTAACAATATATTTTTTATTACATATTGTGGTATATTTCCTAGTACTTTATTTGTCATGAACATAAATGCAGAATCTTCATGAACAAAAAATACTGATTTAGGAATATTGACACCTGCCTTTATGACTTCTGATGATATGACCAATCCACAGCCGTTAAACTTATGTTGGGGCATTATTCTAACATCCAATTCATCTGTCTTATCATTTATATTATTCATTTCATGTTTGTTCATTGTATATTTCAGGCTCCACCAATTATCATAATCATTTTCAATAAATGGTTTATCTGTAAAGTCTGGATGTTCTAATGTCTTCCAACTCTCGTCCCACATTTTACACATCCCAAAGAATGCTAAGTATTTTGGATTGTTATTTTGTACTGACGTTTGATGTAAATTATCTAATATTCCAAACATTTGTTTAGGTAATATGGCATCGCTCTCGCCCCATATAAGAACATCTACTTGATCGCAGTAGTCATCATTAAATCCTTTCCTATAATCTGCTATTGTATGAAGATCATCTGTATAACGAACGTTTCCAAAATTACATATTGATTCTATTTTTTCAATACATTTATTCATTTGTTCTTTTGATATACATTTTTCTAAATCTTGATTCATTACAATTGTAAAATCTACTATAACTTGACCATCATATTGATCAATAGCATCCTTCAATGAATCTACATATTCTTCAATGATATCACATTCGTACCACTGAACTAAACATCCTATTGCAAATTTAGTTTTCATATAACTCCTCATATGTTTTTTGCATCCAATGTAACGTTGCTTTACTATTTTCATTATTCGGAATACAATTGAAATGATATATCCAACCTATATGTGTCATTGTCATATCATTATTTAATATTTCTTTTCTTGGCATATCTGTCATATTGTATTCATATGGTAATAGTTTTACATCAATATCATTCATCTGTAACATAAAATTCATTGGTGTTTGATCTGTACCAGTATGATATGTATTTTGCATTGTGATTAGATTATCTTTATTTTCATTATAAAGTTGAATCAATGATTGAAAAATATCTTTATGTTTTTTATTGACAATTTGAAATCCACCATTGATATATTTCCACCAATCAATTTCTCTACCATTAAAAATATGTTTTGAATAATTTTCAATACTCCTTAATATCCAATCATAAGAACCCTCATTATGTACACCAGTATATTTATGATCTGTCATATCAAAGAAGTTAGGACAATCTGGATGTACAATTGTATCAGAATCTACCATCAATACTTGATCATAATCTATATCGTTAGCATCTAATATATCAAATAGATAATAACGTTGCCAACATATAGCCATTTCTTCTTTTGGTAATAATAAATCTTCCAATACAAATAATTCTGCATTATTCTTTTTACACCAATGTTTCCAACTATCAATAGAATACTTGTAAGGAAGGCTACGTTCAGGCGTATATCGTCCAGAAGTATCATCAAGTTTTATGTTCATTATAAATACTACATTTTTCATATTCATCTCAAATTACAAATACAACCTTCATTATCAATAAACTTAGTTCCGGCTGCATGGACTAAATTTTCTGGCCTTTCGCCTATAAATTTATTAAGACGTAAAACGCCTTCTGACACTTTTTGATCTATTGCTTGTCGTACTTCTCCTGGAGGCAATCCATAGTCATCAAAAATGTATATTGGATCATCTAAATGTTTTTCTGTATTTTCTATATCTAATACAACTTGATGATATTGATGACCTGCATCTATAAATACCACATCTGCTTTTGGTATGTTCGTCCATTCCTTCCCATACAAATCAGCTTTAATAAATGTAATGTTATCACGACCTTCACAACGTATTTTAGCTTGTTCAATATTCCAATCATTCCATTCAACTGTATATACATGTTTAAAGATATGGCTCATCATTCGTGTACTTTGTCCTTGTGATGTTCCCAATTCTAATAATGTAGCATCTTTATACTTATCATTATAAAATGTATCTAATATATCCTTTTTAAACTTCCTACTAGTTGTATACTTTGCCGTATCTTTATGATCAATTTCATTTAGTATATCTGAAATATTAGTATATTTGTCCTTATAGTTATTTTCAATCATATTCCATGTTTGTTTCATTACATCTGAACGTTGATCTTTTGGTATTCCATTAAAGAACCAAATATATCCATATTTTATAAAGAATGGAGTCTGATCCTCTTTAAGTTGCCAATTATGATGAAACATATCCTTTCTATGTAAATGTGTTAACTTGAATGGTAATGGCAAATCTAATTTAACATCTACATTTTGCATTTGTAACCAATAGTTCATTGGAGTTTGTTCTGTTCCTTTTTTTACTATTCTATCTTGCAATTCACAAAATGTATCGACATTATCATAATATAATTGTTTAAATGATTGCATTACCTCTTTATGAGATTCATTAAAAATCATAAACCCAGAATTAATATATTTTGTAGTATCTAACTTAAAGTCAAAAAATGTTTCATATCCTTTAATACTCTGATATGTCCAATTCATATTATCAGTGTCTCTCAATCCACAAAATTTTCTTTCTGTTAATTCAAAAAAGTTTGGAGCATTCCATTTAATAATAGCAGAACTATCAACTAAACAGATTTGATCATAATCAATCTTACGCTTATCTAATTCATCAAAACAAAAAATTGCTTTTTGCCAATTTACTCTAAACTTCATTAGATCCTTTTCAACAGGCTCTGTGAATGCTACAAATTCACAATTGTTTCGTTTACACCAAAACTCCCATGATTTGCGAGAATATTCTAAATATTCAAATCCACCATATTTTTGATCATGATCTGGATTAGCTATTCCAGTCCACCAAACTACATTTTTCTTCATTATAAATAACCTCTGCTTTGTAAATAATTAATTGGTCGTTGAGCATTATGAGGAGTCCACATAAATCCACGTTCTCCTTCAATGAAGTACGGTGTTACTCGATAAGTATCTGATAATCTAACTGACTTAGAATGATATCCATGAACTTCACACCATCTCCAAAAATTTCTACCTGGAGCATTCCATTCATCAATTGAATCTGTATCAATACGATCTCCTTTCAATACATATGGTGTATCTGTTTCATTAGTTCTTGTAAAACTTATATCCGATCCATCTGTATTTGTAGTTGTTATTATATGTAAGTCTGGAGCTAGTTTATCTAATAATTCTTTAGTTACTACAGTAAATGATGTCCTAGGACATGTCGTGCCTCCATGCGTTCCGGATGCCATATGATGCCATTCAAAATTAGACGGAACTGATTCAGTTCGGCCTGCAGTTGGAGAAACAATTAATTGAGCCTTTTGTTCTAAAATATCAACAAATAATGAATCAGATAAGATATATGTATCATCATGAATATACATAACGATATCATATTGACTTTTCCAATGACGATCTACCCATTGACTGAATAAAAATAAATCTCCAACATCATTTGGCTCTTCATTGTAAATATATCCAAGATCTTCTATTTCAGCTTTTGTGATATATCGTTGATACAAATCTTTATCACAATTTTGTAGAATATTATCGCCACCTCTTTCAAATAATTCATTTTTTTCATTTGATACCACTTCTTCTTCCGGGTCTCTGTGAGAAACTATGAACATATCAATTTCCCAATCTTTCGGAACATGTTGTTCTTTCATTCGTCTGTAAAATTGGTATGGATAATGCCAACCACTAATCACTACTGCTAATTTTTTCATTTTATTCTCTATAATGTTCTATGTATTCCTTCTCCATGATATCGTAAATAATCAACATTAGAATAATCATAATTTTCTAATCGATAATTTACCCATTCACCTGCAAAAGGACGTTTAATATTAATACAACCGGCTATCATATCTATTCCAGCACCTACATCTAAATAGATAGCTTTTTTATATTTTGTAAATGTATGCAATAAACCAGACTTTGCATGTCCGATACCTAATAAAAATATATCTGACTTTGAATCTTTTAATTGATCTCCAATAAATTTTTCTACTAATTCAATATCATCTGCAGCATATTTTTGAGGAAAGTGAATATAATCTGAAAATGATTCTAATCCTAAATATTCTTGATATTCTTTATGTTGCATCAATTCTTGTATAACATTTAACTTTTCACTAGCTCCTAATAATCCAATTCTTCCAGCAAATGATTCGAAGAACCATTTATTTGCAACTAACCCATAACCATATTCTGCAGGATAATCTATTTCTCTATCAATCACTGACTTGAACATGTTTCTGTTTTCTGGATATATTTCACATGTATAATAATCACATTTTTGTGCTCCATTTGTAAATTTTTCATGTCCGATATCATCATATGATTTACTCAACGCTCTTGCGCCTGGGGCTGCACTTCCAATAGGATCTTTTGATAAAAATCTACCATCACCATCACCAAATTTATAAAATGTTGCTGATTCTTTATTATCTACTAATCGTCTTATATGTGTTTTAAAGTTTTGTAGATGATTTTGAAAATTAGGATATGTATTTTCATCACGAAAACATAGATGATTATCTAAATTAGTAGTTCCTTGTATTTTATATATGTCTTTATACATTTGCTTTATACCAGTTTATAGTTTTAGCGATTCCAGATTCTAATGACGTAAATTTATAATCTGTTTTTAATTTTTTTACATTATCTGAATTAAACTCTTTACTAACAATCTTATCTGCACCACCTTCCCATATCACCAACCCTTCAAAATCTAACTGTTTTACTATTATAGCAACAATATTATGTAATGATGATATTATGCCTGATGATATTATAATTGGCTCATTATCTGTTGAACCTATAAATTGTTCTGAAATTGATATAATATCATGAACAAAAGTAAATTCTCTTTCAATAGACCCATCTCCATTCAATACCAAATTTTCTTTGTTAATTTTTGCTTTATAACATTTATCTATTATCATTGGAATAGCTCCATTACAAATTTTAGTATTTGGTCCATAAACATTACCTAGGAATATCACTTTAGAATTTAATTTATATTGTTGATAATATATTTGTGATAATATTTGTTTGATAGAATGATTATATGAATCAGATAATAATTTAGATGTCTTATCTAAAAATGCATTGATAGACGCAAATACTATCAATTGTTTTACATTTGCTTCTGCTGCAGCTTTAAATACGTTCAAACTCATTCTAATATTCTCATCAAAATAATCTACTGGATTTTCATATAATAATTTAGAACTAACTTTTTTAGCTGCAGCATTAATTATTATATCAGCTTTACTATTCTTGAAGAATGTAACAGTTTGATTATAATCTAATAAATTAACATCATTGCTAGATATTTTTTTACCAAAATTTATATTAGACCCTAACAGTCCGGAACCACCTACTGTTAAGATATTATTTTCCATTTCGTATTCTCCAAGATTTTTCATCAAATTCCATTCTTCGTAATTTAAGTTTTCCTTCATTTGGTACAGCTACACCATCATCACATCTTTGACATATACTAGCTTTACCATTTGATATTTCTTGAAATCGTTTTGTTTGGAATAATTCATGATATGGCATATGTAATAAATTGCCTATAGGTTCTTCTAATCCATAATCTTGACAACATAATTGTACACCTCCATCTGGTAGTAACACATTATGAATAATTCTATTACACCAGTTATTCTTCCATAATGCTTCACCAGTTAACTTTCCAATATTTCCGGCTCTTGAATTTAATCCTCTATTGCCATATCCGACAGCTCTCATTCTCTTACCACAATGTTCTTCTATCTCCGGATGAAGTTCATATCCTGGTGCACTATGTGTATGAAATTTTGCTCCTACTGCTCGGGCATTATCTATCATATAATCTAATAAATCTAAATACTTTGCTGATATTTCTTTTCCCTTCTTATCTTTATCACGAGGATCATTTCTTAAGAATGAAGTTTTTCCTATCCTTCCTATAGTTTCAAAATAAGTAGCAGATGGAGTATGTACACAAAAATGTTTAAACTTTCCTATCTTTACTAATCGATCAATAATTTCTTTAGTAACAAACATCAATGTAGTATTTATTCCTACTGTATGTCCTTTTTGAACTGCATGTTCTACCATTTCAATGGCATCTGGATTTTCAAATGCTTCTACATATCCAGAAAAATGTATATCAACATTTGGGTCAATCGTAGATAAACATTTCTTGAAAGTCTCAACAGACATCATAGTTTCACGATTTTTATCTTTTTTAAGATATTCGTCCATAAATGCTTTATGAATATTATCTCCAGCTGCATTAAAATGATTGTTCAATGTTTTCATATGAACATTATTCATATATCGTCTTATGAGTTTAGTCTGTGGACAATATTCACACATATTTGCACAGCCTATTTTAGTCGTTATTTCAAGAATGTACTTCATTTATAAATTTTCTTCAAAATATTTGTTTACCCAATAAATAACATAATCAATATCCTCTTCTGTCATTGCAGGATGTACAGGTAAAGAAATTAATCGTAACCATTCTTTATCAGCTACTGGAAATTCTCTATCTTGATGTGTCATATGTTTTTGTATAATTTCATACTTATGTAATGGCTTAAAATGGACTGATGTATGTACATTTTTTGATGCTAAATAATCAATCAGATCTGCTCTATGTTCTGCAGGAACTTTTGCACAATAATATTGAACCGTCTCAGTATGTGGAGGTCTTTCTATACATTTATGTAATGACTCATTATACCTTTTCTGTACATGTCTTCTTTTCTCTAAAAACCCAGGTAATTTTTTCATTTGTTCTAAACAAATAGCTGCTGTTAGATCTATCATATAACATTTATAACCTATCTTATCAACTTCATAATCCCATGTATAACCTGGCTTTCCTGTAACAGTATCTTCTTTTGCTACTCTAGAAAATGTTGATGAAACACCAAACCAAGTCATTTCTTTAAGTTTGTTATATAATTTTTCATCATTCAATGTAATCATACCTCCATCACCACATGGCATTGTTTTTACCGCTTGGAATGACCAAACTGCAATATCACTAGCTTGACCTGCACCTGGAGTGTAACAACTATGAGCACAATCTTCTATAATTAATCCATCATAAAATTTTCTTATTTCTTTAATAGGAGCTGGCACTCCGGCTTGGTTGACTGCTATAATTGCTTTTGTATTAGGTGTAATTGATTTACGTACATCTTCTGGGTCCATACACATTGTAATCGGATCAACATCTACTATGTTTGTAGTTACATTTTCTTGCCATAATGGAATCATTGCAGTTGCCATAAAAGATATAGTAGGATTAATTACATCTCCATCTTTAATGTCTAATGCTTTCATTACCAAATCTTGTCCATGGGAGTTACTTGTAACTGCTACTGCATATTTAGCACCAACTAGTTCAGCAAATTCCTTTTCAAACTGAGCTACTTTCGGTCCTTTACCCCACCAGCCGCTTTCAATAACTTCTTTTAATACTTCTATTTCTTCTTTGCCACCATATGGTCTTAATACCGGTAACATATTTTTTCTAATTTTCATTTTATTCTCCTTTAATTTATGTCATTGGATTATTAGGGTCAATTTCACCTCGACCTAATTCATATATATAATCTGAATCTAAATATCTATCACTTAAATATGTGATATATTCATGTCCTATTATTTTGTGCATCTTGTAACACACTAATGCCGGAAATAAATTTCCATATGAACCTATACCTCCTGTACCTCTATAATGTGGTTGATCTGTATCACACCATTCATCTTTTGTAGTAAGTGGAGATATATATGCTTCTTTTCTAGGTTCAAATCCTCCTATATGTTTGACCTCTTTATATTTCATACATATGAATGAAGGACGTACTTTCTTAAATGTCAACACTTCATTAAATAAATGTTGATTTTCTTCTTTAACATAATCTTTATAACTAGCATTATCAAATTGTTCTGATATTCCAATTATTGTTTTTTTCATTGGATCGAATTTATTCTCTGCATAATCTCGACAATTGCCAATTATTTTATATCCTTGTGATAATAATGCCAAACATTCATTAACAAACTGCCAATCTTTTATAATTAGATCATCATGCATAAAGAAACACAATGTTTCATCTTCTAAATCTAGATAATCCACAGCTTGGTCATAAGCACCACATTCTTCAGCTCCATTAAAAAATTCTTTGTAATCAAATTTTTCTTTTATTTCAGCTGTTGGTTCTTTATGACAAGACCAGAATACATTAATATCTGAATTATCTTCTTTAAGATCATATAAACCGTCTATTAGACTTTTCTGATTCATATGCCAACCTACTATTATAAATTGTATCTTCATATGCTTAATATAACATTTTTTTATCGTAAATCAAAGTATTTTATTGTAAAATTTACTAAATTCTTCAAACATTTCTTCCGGTGGACAATGATAAATTTTATGATTTTCATACTTATCAAATATTGCTACATTTTTTAGATCATTTGTAAGATCTCTCTCCCATTGAAACTTTAATCTAAATCCTTCTGTAATTGTTTGTTGAGTAAATGTTGCAGCTCCTTTAACAAAAAATGGAAATACGGCTGTACCTGATGCTCCATAAATACTACATTTTGTTTGTTTCAATAATGCAATCTGACGTTCTACAGAATCTGGTCCAGTAAAAATAATATTTTTAATATTTTCTGTATTTTCAAATGTTAATGATGCTCCGGCTGAACTGCCTTCTTTTTTTGGAATACCTATCATAACAACATTAACATTTAATTTATCCACTATCATTTCTATAAAAGTTTTCCAATGATCTGGATTCCAATCTAGATAACATATATCACCTAATCTAGTACGTATACGTGCCATTACTGCAACAGTTTCTCGATCATTATCAAATCGTATTTCATCATGAACCGATTGCATTATTTCAGTTGATGCATCATAATGACGAAATATACCAAATGGCTGTTCTGCCATTGTACGAGCTTGACTAATAGGCATAGTTCCAGGCAAATAAATTTCTATGTTTTTATATTGACCTATATATGGCTTAACAATTTCTTTAACATATTCTCGTAAATTACTAGGTATAATATCTCTACCATTTATATGTTCTCCAAATGTTGCTGGATATTTTAAAGTATCTTCTAATTCTTTAGTATATGCAAAATAATTTTCTGTGAAATCTTTGTATAATACTTTACGTCCTTCAAAACCTACTGCAAATGCATCAAAGTTTGCATAACGTTCTAAACGTTGTTTTCTAATTTCAGGTATCCACCAACTCAATTCATAACAAAATTCACCACACCATGGACCAAAAATAACTAAATTTTTATTCATTGTCAATCTCATTTAATTTATTCATATCCATGGACACATCTTTAGGTATCCATTTATCACATATACTTGGAGAAACATCTTCTTTAGTACATTTAGCTAATTCATACATCGTCTTTCTAGAAGTTCCCATATTAAATATTCCTGATTGTTCTGTATCAACTAAATGTAAAATCTTTTTTGCTATCACATCAACATAATCAAAGTTTCCTATTTGATCGGACCATGCCTTTTCATGAACAAATGGATTAGGCTTATGAGCACTTCGTACTATTAAATAGTTATTTGATTTAAGTTGTACATGAGCGTCTCCTAATAATTTTGTATATCCATACCAATTATTACAATGTACAGGAACATCGGTTTCTTTTGCATCAGAAATTGAATTTGCATAAATGTAATCTGTAGATAAATGAACTAATTTAATTTTCCAGTTATTACAAAAATCAACTAAATCTGCTACACCTTTATAATTAATATTCCAATGATTTTCTTTTTCTGTAGAATATGTATCTGTACATCCTACTGCATTAATAATAACATTGTATGGACACCATTGTGCAACTCCATCATATATTTCTGTCATATGATAAAATGTTTTTGTATTTGTTATATCAAATCCATTTTCTTTTCTAGAAACATATTTTGCTCCGGATTGTTTAACCAATTCAGTTGCTAATAACCCATCTCCTAATATCAACACTTTACTCATTCGTAACCCCCTCTAACTTTTTCATTATATTATATACATGTAATGCTATATTTTCCGGATGATATAATTCAGAAAACTTTTTACGAGCATTTTCAATAATATAAGAATAATTGTTGTAATTTCCTAATATATCTTCTATTTTTTCTTCTAAGTCTGAATAATCATGTTTACATGCTATATATGTTTCTTTATCAATAAATGTATTAGGATATGTATCAACATGACTCATATCTGGTTTGATTAGAATTGCACCAAATTGTGCTGCATCTAAGTCTCGAGGAGCCATTTCTCCATAACCATATGGTGCTAATAATATTTTTGCATTTGATATTCGTTGATAATATTCTTCATGAGAAACACGAACGCCATTTTCTAATTTTGCAATATTATAGTTCATATCTGATAATATATTCATCATTGGCTTTCTATGATTATCATAATGCACACTTTGTAGTTGTCCATGCTCATACACATCTACTCCTTGAGGATATTGGAACATTGCAGATACATCATATTCTTTTGGTTTAGAATAGTCATACCATTGAACATTTATTCCTGCCCAATGAGTTGCTAACCAATTAGTCCCAGATAATACTATACGATTGGAATATTGATCAAAATCATCTAATTTATAATCTCCGGGGCCCCAATAGTATCTTCCTAATTGCCATCCTTGTTTATATAATGATCTATCTTTTAATAAACTATTCTTAAGAAGTAATAAAGCTTTTGATTCTTTAAATACTTCATACGATCCAATTAATGATGTTGAATCTTGTCCATCAAGTAACATATAATCGCCTGTAATTTTTGATAGAAACTCTAATCCGTTATCAATTGATTCTTGTAACGATACTTTTTTATTCAGAAAGCTCGCTTGAGCAACCCATGCATAATCATATGAATCTCCTTGTGTGAATTCAATTCCTACATCTCTTAAGACATTATGAGCCCACAAATATGGTCGGAATGCACATTCATTACGATGTACCTCTAATTCATATAATTTTATTTTGATCATATTGTATCATAAAAAGCATTTTGCCTTTCTTGCCTTCCAATATTTTTTGGATGATATAATGCAAATTTTTCTTCTGCAGGAAGATTTGCAAATTTAGTATAACCTTTCAATTGTTCATGAACTGGCTTTATCCAATATATTTCTTCTTTATTTCTATATATTCTCATTTGCCAATCAGGAAAGTTAACCCATCCATCTTCATTTACTTTCCAACCCCATTTAGCAATATGTCCTTCTGTAATGCCTGCTACTGTATTTACTCTAGGAACCCAAAAAGCTTCTGTATCTTCGTTAGCTTCTAATATGAATGGTAGAGCTTCTAACAGATATTCATTCGGCATTTCATCTGCATCTATTTGAAATATCCAATTTCCATTACAGTTTTTATTCAAATTATTTTTATATGCTGCAAAATTTTTATTCAAATCAAATTGGATTAAACTATACTGATCATGTGGTTTTGATTCCCATTTTTCACATTCATTAATAACTTCCGGTGTGGCATTCTTATCCATTTGAACGACAACTTGATCTTCATCTCTTTTGTGTTCGAATAAAAATGTTAATAATTTTTCTATTTCTTTATGCTCATTGCATACTGTTATTGCGTAACTTATTTTCATTTTGCTATATCTGGATTTTGTTTGATCGTTTGTTTAGTTATTAGATCTTTTAGTTTAGTTGTGGACCAACCATGTGATCTACTAGTGTAAATAATTGTTGGCGGTAAATCATCACCAGTAAATGGTTTTGGTTTGCCATCTTCAATATAATCTTCTCCTAATATTCTAATATCTGGCTTAAAGAACTTGATCAAGTTATATAATTCTTTTTCGGTTTGATAAACATATACTTCATCTATATATTGGATTGACATTAATGCCCTGTATCTATCATATAATGGAATAACTGGTTTATATTTACTATATCTAGTTCGTGATGGATCTCTTTGTAGAAATACAATGAATTTATCACAATATTTTTTTGCTTCTTCAAATGTAATAATATAGCCGGGATGTAGTAAATCAAAGTTGCCGGCTGTAAATCCTACTATTTCTTTATTGTTCATTATTTTCACCTTTTACGATTGAATATAGTTCATTTAATGCACTATCAAAGTCAACCTTATCATATGTCTTACCATTCTCTACATCCAATCTAGATGTGTAATATTCGCCTTCTTTTCCTGGAACTGGATACTTTAATCTATCATCACCTTCAATCATTACAATTTGAGATACTTTCCATTTCCATGAATCTATTGACTTGCCCTCTGCATATAACATAGCACCAGGCAATTGCATAAATGTTGGATACCATGCTCTATTTTCTTCATCAACCACTTTACATGATTTCATAAGATCTGTTAATCGTTGTTCATAATTTTTTTGAAAGTCAGATTCTTCTACTAACTTTTCATGAGTAGTAAATCCAGATTCCATACATAGATAAGATTCTGTATTTGTTTTTTCATCTGCTTCTACTAATACACATTTATTTCCAGTCACTGGAGATATTGCATCATATTCTAAATCTTTCATGCTTCAACTTTTTTTAATTTAGGTAGTTTTAATTTAGGAGATTCTGATTGTGTCACTTTTTTTAGTTTAGGTAATTTTAATCCTACTTGTTGAGGAACTCCTTTTAATCCTCTATCTACTAATTCAACAAATATTTTAGACATTTTATCACGACTAAAATTATCCTTTATATATTGAGTTTGTTTTCTAGATACTTTAAGATATTTTTTATAATTGTCCATAACATCTTGTAATACTTTTGCAGCATATGCATAATTAACTGTAAACCATTGTGTGCCATTTAATATAAATTTATCAGTCGCCGATGGATGTACTTTAGTTAATTCTCCAGGAAGTAATGTGCAATAATCTTTATGTAGAAAATCAATTTGTCCGGACCATCCTGATGCTATAATAGGCTTACCTGTCAATCCAAATTCCATTAATGGTCGGCCAAATCCTTCACCTTTTGTAAATGACACCATTGCTTTTACTTTTGGATGATTATATAATGAATTCATTTCCTCATCTGTCATGTCTCCATGTAATAGATATATATTTGGGATATCATTTCCGTATGGAGCAATAATCGATTGAATTTTATGAAACATTGTTTCTCGATCAACTATTGAAAAAGAAGCATGAGATGTTTTAAGTATTATTCCAGGTCTATTCTTTGCAGACTTTCGTTTAAATGCTTCACAAAATGTTTTAATCATCATACCAATATCTTTTCTATCATGTCCCATTTCTCCTTGCAACCAATGTCCAACGAACAGATAACAAAATTCATCTTTAATATCTTCAAATTCATTACTAACAATATCATGAATTTTTTTATCTTTCTTATACACATTTAAGTCAGCGCCTTCAAATAAAACTTCAATTGGCTTTTCTAATTTTAATGTTCCTTCCTTTTCTTTTGTTTTTTCATTTACTTTATCATATACTACATTAAATCCAGATTTAGAATGTTGTGACGTTGTTATTATCAAATCCATTTTATTAGCACCTTGAATAAATTCATGAGGTACAGCTGTAGTTTCGATACCGGCTGTTACTCCTATATTATATTTACCATGAGGATGAAATTCGTTTGGAACTGATATTTGAATAAACACATCTGGCTGACGTGTTATGTTGCCTCTTGCTATTCTTTTTATTATTTCTTGATGTTCTAAATTGTCAGCTTTTAATGCATCCATAGGCGTCGCACCCCATGGTAGTGATACAATCTGAATATCATATTTATCGGCTTGAATAAGTCCTGTAACTAAATCTCTTGTATGATTTCCATATCCTGATCTAGTTGCTACCGGTCCTTGTACTACTATAAATGGTCTCATATTATAACTCCTGGTTTTTCAATTTCTTTAGCTTGTTCTACTTTATACATTTTGAGCCTCTCTCTAGGTGTCCATTTTTCTAAACATTCTTCGATACATTCGCTCATTCTTTGACTCATTCTTCGAGCTGACATATTTGATTCATCTCCACAAACCCAATCATGTCCTGCCATACCACAAGCCTCTCTCGGTTCTTTATCCATATCATACCATTCTTTGATTGCATTTGCTACATCTCTAAAATCGCATCTATCATCAAATATATAAGGCGTCATTGGCGATCCTTGTACAGATCTATTAGATGGAAATACTGGCTTGCACCAATTAGCATGATTCTTATATGTTCCGTCATGATTAGTTGGAAAGTCTGTTGTAAATTTTATCCAATCGCCATTTTCATCTTCAAATCTACAACCATCTTGCAATCCTCCTGTTACATTATTAACAATTGGAGTTCCAGCATGTAATGATTCACACCATGAAATTCCAAATCCTTCATTGCTAGCAATATTAACAGTTACATCTGCTACATTATAATAAAAATTTAACATTTTTTGATCAACTGGCTTATCTGAAAACAATATTTTGTATTTAGGACAAAGAGCTCTTTTAACGGCCATTAAATCTGTACCATTATCATCTGAAATTGTTGTATGCATAAACAATGCACATTTTTCAGCTTTTTCTTTTGGCAAACTATCGCAAAATGTATTAAATGCTAAAACTAAATCGGCTGGTTGTTTTCTTCTAATGTTTCTATTATTCCAAAATACAACAAATTCAATATCATTTGTACGTTTAAAATTATTACGCCATTCTTCATATTCATTCCATACCGAATGTAATTCAGTAATAGGATAAAATGATTTTTCATTAACACCATGTGGTACATATTGAACTGCCCAATCCGGCTTTGGAAATTTTTGTAATACATTTTTTACAATATTATTTGTTTGTCTAGATATATTCATTAACAAATCACAAGACTCATAATATGGTTCATTCCAATGTGGATAAGGAAGATCATCCCAAATATTGTAATACATTAAAGGTATTTGTCTTCGTAATTGATGTTCCATATTATATAACCAACCCCAAAATCTAGGATCTGTAAAATGTAATATTGCATCTGGCTTTTCAAGTCCTATAATTTCAGATAATACTTGAGGATTTCCATATCCATTAGATGCATAAATTTTTACTGAAGCATCATTAACATTTGTTTCTTTTTGTACATCCTGACTAATATCCACACATTTTCCATGATCTGGATGTTTTACTGCTGCACCTAACTGCACCCAATCATACTTATCAACTGTTCCTAATACAAACTCTCTAGACATTGTGCCGATACCAGAATGCATTCTTAAATCATCTGATAACAAAAGAATTTTTTTCTTTTTAAGCTTGTTCGGATCAATCTTCTTTAACTTTGGTAACTTTATTTGATTCATTCAAAAACCCCTTATAACTTTATTATAAATATGCTTACGGTTGTTTAACACCACCTTTTTGCATTCTTTTTATGTTGTAAATTCCATATAAATTTAATACAATTATTATAGAACTCAACGCTAAGTGACTATAATTACTTATGAAAAAATCATATGTAATCCATCCTACATCTCCTACAATCCACGCAATCATTGCGTATTGAAATTTTCCTTTTGCATTTAAAGTATAGCCTATCAAAACTAATACTGTACTTATCCATCCTAATGCTTCTATCATGATACTATTGTTACTGGTTTATTTAATTTTTTTGCTTGTTTTACTGCTGTCATACATCCAGACTTTTCAGCGCCTTCTTCTATAAATGCCATCATTACATCACAATCTCTTGCTATCAACATATTTCTATGATGAAATTGAGATACATGATATGGCTTTTCATAATATGTATCTGACATTGCAGAATATAAATTTTTAGTAGTATGGGCAGGATTAAACTCTCTATATCTCATACCAAATTCCAATGCATATTTTCTTGCAAACTTATCCGCTCCATGTTTAGCTCCACCTGAAATGATTATCAATTTATCTCCAAACTTTCGTTTGAGTTCGAATAACGTAAGTTTTATTTTACGTATATTTTGATAATCTCTACTTCCTATTATAGCTACTTTCATCCTTTAATTCTTTCTGCTCTAGCACATAAATCAGGTTGATCTTTAAATTCACACCATTTACAATGTTTATTATTCTTTCCTGCTATTGCTGGATATTTTTTATCTAGATTATAAGAACCATCTTTATGAAATGCAGAATCAACAAATCCTTTAATCTCTCTTGTCAATTTATTTCTAGTTGGCTTACCACTTGCTGGAGCAAATTCTGTAATACGTTTCTGAGGAAACATTGCTCCTTCAATCAACTTACGCTTTACAATCATATATTTAACATCGATATTTTCTACATCATACCCATATTGTTCTGCAAAGTATTTTTTATATAATACCAATTGAGATGTCTTTGTTTTATCAGCCTTTTGATATTTATTCCAACCTCTTGTACTAGTTTTAATATCAATGATAGTTATTTTATTATCACGTTTATCTCGTATAACAATATCTAAATATCCTAACATCATTACTTTATCATTATCTTCTTCAACTGGATGATATATAGGAACTTCAATACCTATTAGTTCTTCATTTTTTCTAGAAAAATATTGACCTCTTTTTTTCTTAAACCAATCTATAATTGCAACACCGTCTTCATAAAATTCACCTAATTCAAATTTATTTGAAAAATGATCACCCATCTTATCAACAGCTTCTTTATAAAGATTAAACATCTGATCTTTAAGATATTTGTTAAGATCGATTTTATCTGCTGCTGTTGCCGTCTCATTAAACATTACCGTAAGATAATGTTGTAATGTCTCATGCATCGCCGTACCAAATATAGTATGTATAGATTGACTAAATGTTCTTAAACCTTTTGCATAAGCTAACTCCCAATGTTTAGGACATTGCGAATACATAGAAAATTGAGAATAAGATATCTTGCGTTCGTCTGGTAACGGATCTCTCTGGTTATACTTTAAAAATTTATTCATATATTAAATATAAGAAAAATATTTCAATTAGGCAAATTATTTGCCCCATTTTTTACTAGAAACTATTTGTGCAATAATGCCATAAACTGATAGATCTTGGAAGGTGTCTAATTCTGATTCTCCAACATTATCTTTATGACCTAATATAATTAATTGTTTTAATCTTTGTATTTTATCATTTATTCTAAACCATAAACCAGTTAATGATAATTTTACATCACCA
>Ga0209232_1000542_pt1 | contig 22808 bp, 48 predicted proteins | sample ETNvirenome_2_60_FD_184066 | JGI IMG/M metagenome (GOLD analysis project Ga0209232, IMG submission 184066) | Marine viral communities from the Pacific Ocean - ETNP_2_60 (SPAdes) (version 2) | ecosystem: Environmental > Aquatic > Marine > Oceanic | place: Pacific Ocean | collected 2013-06-22
ACATAAATTGGATTAATGAAAATCAAGAACTAACTACTAACCCAGTTTTATCATCTTTTCAGAAGGCAGATGACTATTTAAATATAGAAGGTAAAGATGTAGATTGGATATTATTTTTTGAAAACGATGTATTCCCATTTGAAAATAATTTTTGGGATAACTTAAATCTAAGTTTACAAACAGATAAATTCCTTGAAAAAGTTGGTTTTATTGGTTTCAGTAGTTATCAGAAATATACCGATGGAATAACAAGAACACCTGGTAGTCCTACGATTGGTAGAGGTTGTATTTTAGATGAAATACTTGAATCACCACATTCAGGTTGGTACAAAGATTTACCAAATGAATGGTATGATACTGATTATTTTGTGGTTGAAGTTCCAAACTGGCAAAGTGTATGTGTAAACAGAAAGTTATTTAGAGAAAATATTGAAATAGATTTCAACCACGAAGATAGGTTGTTGTCTGTCGATTCAGCCTCACATCAATTTATGATTAAAGGAATTTACAATATAGTGATACCTAAATTATCAGTTTATCACGATAGTGGAGAATTAAAAAGAAACATTAATTTAAAGTCCGATTCTAATTACTCAAGAGGTGATGTTTCACATAGAGTTTTTAAAGACACTTGGGGTTGGTCTTGGGGTTTCAGAAATAAAAATTTAAGACAAGAATTTAACATGAATTTTAATTTATATACAAATAGTATACAGAGTAAAATGTTTAATATGAAGGTATCAGATGGGCCTAAAAGGATAGAAGACTTTGAGTAAAGTTATCTATACTGCTATCATTGGTGGGTATGATGAATTGGTTGAACCAAGTTATAAACCTGATGGTTGGGAGTTTGTCTGTTTTACTGATAGAGATTTAAAATCGGATACTTGGGAGATTAGAAAAACACTTCCACTTTATTCAGACAACACAAGAACTGCCCGTAAACATAAATTACTGGCTCATAGGTTATTTCCTAAACATGAATATAGTTTGTGGATTGATGGTAATATTAATGTGGTGGGTGATGTTAATAAATTGTTACCACATTTAGATGATTGTAATTATGCAACTTATGACCATTCACAAAATAAATTAGACCCAAGAAGTTGTATTTATGATGAAGGAAAAACAATATTAGATTTGGGTATGAAGAATGGTGGAAATTACAAAGATGACCCAAATATAATATCAAGGCAGATGAAAAGATATCGTGAGGAAGGTTACCCACCACGAAATGGGTTGGTGGTTCAGATGGAAGTTTTAAGAAGACACAATCAAGTGGATGTAGTTGATGCTATGGAACATCATTGGGTTGAGTTAAAGTATAATAGTAAGAGAGAACAATTGAGTTTTAATTACATAGCATGGAAAAATAAATTAAAGTTTAGTTACATTCAAGGTGATTCGAGACATAACGATTATTTCATCAATACTGGAGCACACAAAGGTAAAAAATGAAAAATGTTATATTCATCCCAAACATAGATTTGGGTGATGGTAGAAATAAATGTTATCAATATTCAGTAGATAGTTGGAGTCATTTTGCCAAGAAAAATAACTGTGAGTTATTAGTTTGGGAAGATTTGTTGTGTCCAGTTGAACAGATGAAAATTACTTGGCAAAGATATTATATGTTTGATATTTTAGAATCCAATAATATTGATTACGACCAAATCTTAATAGTTGATGCTGATACAATAGTTCATCCTAATTGTCCTAATTTTTTCGAATTGACAAATCATGAATATAGTGTGGTGAAAAATAATGGAAGTTTCGAGTGGACAAGAAGGTCTATGGATGGATTTTCTAAATTATTGTTTGATAGTAAAGTCCCTTTCAATGTTTGGGATTACTTCAATTGTGGGTTTCAAATTGTAAACGAAAAACACAAAGATTTTTTCGAATATGTCAAGAAGTATTATGAATCGAATAGGTTAAGTGTTCAATCTGCTATAGATAGAGTAAAGGCAGGAACAGACCAAACCTTACTAAATTTCTTAACACGATTACAAAATATAAATTTGAATTATCTTCCAATAGAATACAATTTACAAGATTTACATAGTAAACAATTACTTTACATTCATGAAAATTGTTGGTGGCCAGATGAGTTGATATTTGAGAATTGTGGTTGGGTATTTCATTTCAATGCTATACCACAAAATCAAATGGGTAGAGATGCAAACTATTGGTTAGAGAGAACATATAAGGAGTTTTATAGATGAAGATAGCCTTTTTCTCGGAAACAGGTAATAATCAAAAATACCCAAGAGATTTTCCAAACGCGAGAACAGAGGTGGCCTGGTGTTTGGCTTTAGATGCTCCAATGTGTAGTTTGACAAATCTACCAAGTGAACATTTTGATTTGGGAATAGTAATAGTTCCTAAAAATAATCCAAACATAGACTTGAACCACATAAGAAAAGTATGTGATAATGTAACGATAATGCAGGAAGGACCACATTGGTACTTTCAAGATTACGAATTACCAAAACAATTTCACTACTATAATAATTTACTTGAAGCAGATTGGGTATATTGTCATAATGAGTCAGATGTGAGTTACTACAAAGGGTTAGGTTGTAAGGATGTAAGAGTGATGAGAAGTCTTATGTTACCTGATGGATTGGTTCCAAGAAATGAATGGGGTGACGCAACAATCATCGGTGGAAACATGGTGAGTTGGTATGGTGGTTTTGATTCATTTGTAGTGGCAAGACAGATAGGTGACCCAATAGTTGCTCCATCGATGGGAAGGAAGCAAGAATTAGAGGATTCTATCGAAGAAATAAACTATTTACCTTATATGAGTTGGAGAGAATGGATAAGTTCATTATCTCAATACAATATTGGTATCCATTTGATGAGGACTCATGCCGCTGGAACATTTGCCATGAATTGTGGATTTCATGGAATACCTTGTATTGGATATAGAGGATTGGATACACAAGAAATAATATTTCCAAGCACAACAATAGAAGTTGGTGATTTGGATGAGGCACAAAAGATAGCTAAAAAACTGAAATCTGATGATGGATTTTATAGTGCAGTTAGTGAAGAAGCATTGTATAGATTTGATGAATACTATACGGAAGAAAAATGGTTAGAAAATTGGAGAGTTATAAATGGATGATAGAAAAATAAGTTTCATTCAACCCTCACGAAATAATAAAAAATATTTAGAGTGGTCTTACAAAAGTATCAGAAGAAACTTAGGACCTGAACACGAGATATGTTGGGCTGACGATTTCTCAGATGATGGAACATGGGAATGGATGAATAGTGTTTGTCTGTTAGACCCAAATGTAAAGATACATCGTAATGAAGGCCCTACAAGATTAGGACATACAATACTATATGATACATTGGTGGATATGGCAACAAACGATATCGTGATGATTTATCACGCTGATATGTACGCCTGTCCTAACTTAGATACAGAGATACTTAAACATTTGGAACGAGGTACGGTGGTAAGTGCTACAAGAATAGAACCACCACTACATCCCAAAGGTCCTGAAAAAATTATTGAAGATTTTGGAATTGAACCTGAAGAGTTTAATGAACATGGATTACTACAATTCGTATCAAATTATGTGGCAACGAGAGAAGATGAAACTACAAATGGCATCTTTGCTCCGTGGGCGATATATAAAGATGACTTTACGAGTATCGGTGGTCACGACCCACTTTACGCTCCACAATCAAAAGAGGACTCGGATATATTCAACAGATTTAAATTAGCTGGGTATGATTTAAAACAGACTTGGAAGGGTTTTGTATATCACATGACCTGTCGTGGTAGTAGATTTGCTGATGGAGCACAACGAAATCCTGATGGTCAAGTCTTTATGAAGAATAGGGAAACAGATGAATGGTTGGAACAGAATCAAAGGTCTACTCGTAATTTTGTTCGTAAGTGGGGACATATGGTAAAACACGATGAACTATTACATCCAATCATTCCACCGAAATATGATGTGGGATTTGTAGTTGAGAATTGTAATAATAATTTACTAAAAGAAATTGAACCTTGGTGTTCAGATATCTATGGTGATTGGGTTGGTCACAAAGGGTTTGGTGTTAATGATTATGTCAAGAATGAACAACCAAATACTCGATTTGATTTACAACAGAAAATTCATTCAGACCACATTGAACCTGAAAATGATGTAGTTGTTAGGTTTGATGCCAGTAAATTGAATCAAGATAACTTCCAAATATTAGTGAACTTATCAGAGATACTTCAAGAAAGTGGTGAAGTGGGTGAGATGGAGTATGGTATATTTAAGTTCGAAATAAAATCATTAAAAACATATGAAAAGGATTTAATAAATGTCGTATAAGGATTATATAACAGAGATACCTAATTTTCCGATAGAAGGAGTAAACTTCAAAGACCTTTCACCATTACTGGCAGACCAAGAAACATTTAGGTCAGCACTTGTGGATATGGGTGGACACTTTGATGACGACTTACCTAATTATTGGATTGGTATAGATTCTCGTGGTTATTTATTTTCATCAAGTCTGGCCACATATTTTGGTGGTGGTGTAGTGTGTGCAAGAAAGGAAGGAAAGACGCCAGGTGATAAGGTGTCGATAGGTTATGATTTGGAATATGGTAAGGCCATATTAGAATTACAACCTTGGTACGGCCCAAATGGTACAAACAAGGTAGTGATTGTGGATGATGTATTGGCTACAGGTGGAACCCTCAAGGCAACTAACGAGTTAGCAATAAGAGCAGGATATGAGGTTGTAGGTAATTTGGTGTTAGTAGATTTGAAATATGTTCCAAGAGTAGAAGATTTTAATTTAAATGTAAGGAGTGTAATACAATATGATTAGGACAGCAGAGTTCGTATCACCTGGACATCCAGATAAGATATGTGACAGAATATCAGATAAGATTTTAGATACTTGTTTAGAACAAGATTCTGAATCGAGGGTAGCAATAGAAACAGCAGGTGGTCATGGTTCAGTTCATTTGACTGGTGAGATAACCACAAATGCTGAATTGGACTATGAATCAATAGTAAAGGAAGTTTGTGGTATTGAAAATGTTACTCATAATGTAGTGAAACAATCTAACTTCATCAAACAAGGTGTTGATGTTGGTGGGGCAGGAGACCAAGGCATTATGGTTGGTTACGCCTGTGATGAGAACGACCAATATGTTCCACAAGAATATTATATAGCAAGGGATTTGTGTAGACATCTATACGAGAAATTCCCTTATGATGGTAAAACACAAATCACAACAAACGACCATTGGATTACTCACATAGTTACGAGTTTTCAAAATACTGAAACGGAAGAACTAAAATTAGCAGTAAATGATTATATGGAATGGGAAACCGATGATATAAAAATTCATTGTAATCCAGCAGGAGATTGGACACAAGGTGGATTTGACGCAGACGCGGGATTGACTGGTAGGAAATTAGTTGTGGACAATTATGGGCCACGAGTTCCAATCGGTGGTGGAGCATATAGTGGTAAAGACCCAAGTAAAGTTGATAGAAGTGCAGCATATATGGCAAGATATATTGCTGTAAGTGAGATGAAGTCTAAGAGATTAGACGAGTGTTGGGTTTATCTGAGTTATGCTATAGGTGAGAAAGAACCACTACAAGCTACTGCAACAGATGGTAAAACAATTTGGGATATATCAGAGAAGTATTCTGTGTATCCTAATGATATAATTGATTATTTAGATTTAAAGAAACCAATATACTATGAAACCTCACAATGGGGTGCTTATGGTAATGGTTTTAGTTGGGACTTATTATGAGTAAAAGAAAAATGTGGAAAGATGCAGATATATCACTTCTGAAATCTTTACCAAACTTAGATGGTGAAAATCCATACGAATTAAAAATGAAACAACCTGAATTAACATTCTTGGGAGTATATGAACAACCTGATTTTGCCACATTGTATATTTTGATGCATCCTAATGGTAAAATAGTTGAACTAAAATCTCTAAAGATATACCTACAACAATATAGGGATATTATAATATCATACGAGAGATTAACCAATGTGATTTACGACCATATGATGGAAGTTTACACACCACAGAGATTACGACTTGTATTGGATTGTATGCCACGAGGTGGTATTATGTCAAGGGTTACTATTGATTCCGATTGGGGAGTAAAGGGTGGAGATGAAAAATACAATAGTTGGGGTGAAGATGTCTGGTAATGTTATCAAGAGAATTTTTAACAGAGCGAGGTTATTGCTGTGGACACGGATGTTTGATGTGTCCATACGAACCCAAACATAAAAAGGGAAATACTAATTTAATGAGTGAAACATATGGTGAATCAAAAGGATTAGATAAAAAGACATTAATAGTCTGTGCACTTGAAGTGGAAACACAAGGTCAGTTGGATGATTACGATGTATTGTATACGGGAGTTGGTAAGGTAAATGCTACATTTTCACTTACACAAAAGTTTGGTAAGTTTGGTAGTTACATTCCATATGATAATATAATCAATTATGGAACTGCTGGTAGTCGTAAATATAAAAAGGGTGAGTTGGTAGATTGTACTAAATTTATTCAACGAGATATGGATGTAACTGGTCTTGGATTTATGAGAGGTGAAACTCCATTTGAACAGGACCCACCTTTTATTATACAACAACAGAATGTGGAGTTCAATCCGATTGGAATAGATGCAACTTGTGGTAGTGGTGATAACTTTGTAGAGGATAAAACTAATTACTATGGTGAGGTGGTAGATATGGAAGCATACGCATTAGCCAAAGTGTGTTATCTATACGATGTTCCATTTATATCATTCAAGTACATTACTGATGGAGCCGATGGTGAGGCTAACAATGATTGGGAAGAGAATGTATCCAAAGGTATAAAGGTCTTCAAGGAAAAGGTTTTGAGTAAATTGGATGAACCCTCGTAAGTTTAATGCACTATCGACAAGTGAATGTGAAACGATAACACAACATTTATTAGATTTAGAATCAAGAGGATTATATGAAATATGGAGAGTGGCTAATTCTCCTGCATTTTACAATCCACCTATTGGATTACAAACATTATATAAACTAAGAGATGAGGTATCTAAAGTGGTTGGTTTAGATTTACAGCCAACTTATAGTTATGGTAGAATTTATCGTAATGGAAACAAATTACCAAGACATATTGATAGGAAAGCATCAGAGTTTGGTGTTAGTATCACGACATATTCAACTACAGATTGGCCATTGTATTTTGAAGTAGGTGGTAATGAAACGAAAGAAGTTTGTGGTGTTGGAGAGGGTATAATTTACAAGGGTTCAGAAACTCCACATTGGAGAAATGATTTTAAAGGAGAATTACAAGTACAATTGTTAGTATTCTATGTAGATTCTAATGGTCAATACTCAAACTTAGAAAATGACAAATTTCTTGGTACAGATTTAAATAAACAAATTCCAAATTTATAAGAAGGGAAATAAAATGAAAATATTAGTAAGTGGTGGTGCAGGTTTTGTTGGTACTAACTTAATTAAAAAATTATTAAAAGAAGGATATGAAGTAACATCGTTAGATAATTACTCAACTGGTTTTAAAGAAAACCACCAAAAGGGTTGTCATTACATTGAGTATGATATTTCAAGTCCTCATACACATGGAATATATGTAGACCATAATACATATCCATCTTGGAGAGATGAGGAGTATGATATAATATATCATATGGCAGCACTTGCTAGAATCCAACCCTCATTAGAGAATCCCCACCAAACTATCTTGAATAACTTTTATTCGACATTAAATTTGATAGATTTTGCACGAAAGAACAATACTCCATTTGTGTATGCTGGTTCAAGTTCTAAACATCATGGTTTATGGGGGAGTCCATATGCTTGGTCTAAATTTGGTGGAGAACAATTATGTGAATTATACAATAAGGTTTATGGTTTACCAACAGCAATTTGTAGGTTTTACAATGTCTACGGGCCACATCAATTAGAAGGTGGGGAATATGCTACGGTGTTGGGTATATTTATGAAACAATACAGAGAAAATAAACCATTGACGATAACTGGTGACGGAGAACAGAGAAGAGATTTTACACATATTGATGATATAGTAAATGGTGTAGAAAAGTGTGGTAGGTCTTTACTAATTCCTAACGAATATAATTCAGAAATTAGTGGTAAAATATTTGAATTAGGTCGTGGAGTTAATCACTCAATAAATGAATTAGCCAGTTACTTTGGTGATTATCCTATTGAACACATACCTGCTAGAAATGGTGAGTATGATGTTACATTATGTGATGATGATTTGGCACATAGATTACTTGGTTGGACAGCAAAGGAAAATATTGATGATTATATCAAAGATTTTGTGAATAATCAATAATGACTTACTATTTATTACTGAGTGGTGATACAGACAAAGATTATCACGACACTAATGTTTTAGGAGAAGAAAGTTTTGGTAAGTTTTACACAGGCCAAGGTATGAAAGCCTTTCACAACATAGTTAATAATAAACCAGAGTTATTAGAGGACATCACTATCTTGGATGACCATAAAAAACACTACACAATAACAGAATTCATGGACATATTGTCTAAACTAAAAATCTATACTAATTAAAACTTTGCCTAATAGGAGAGAAAGATGAATGTTAGAGAATGGGAAAAGTATGAAGAAAGATATGAGGAAAAACCAAAAAAAGTAACCAAGAAAAAGAAATCTTGGAAACAAATAGACGAAGAAAAACGCAACAAAAAAACCAAGTGGAACAAAAAAAGAGGAGTCAAGAAATGAAATTTTATTTAGTTGATAAATTAGATAACATTAATACAACAGTTCAGTTAGATAGTGGTGTAGGTCTGAGTGGGGCTAGAACTTACTTTCTCGGTGTGAAACATATAGAAGAGGTAGAGTTTGATAAGTTGTGGAAAGTCATGACAAAGGAAGAGTATGATACTCAATTTAAATTAGGATTAAAAGACAGGCAAATGGATAAGATGAAATACGAATGGTGGAAAGAAGATGCAGCTATTACAGATGAAGAGTTAAAAATTTAAGGTGAATCATGAGTACAAAAAAACAAAGGGTTTACAAATCACCCATAGGAGCGATTCCTAAAATTGTAAATAATTTTGAGTCAAAGACACTCAATCAAAAAGTATTCTATGATATAATAAGTGAAGAAGAGACACAATTAGTTTTATGTCATGGAATAGCAGGAACTGGTAAAACATATGTATCAATCTATAAGGCATTACAAGATGTACTTAGAAGAGGTACAGGATATGATAAACTAATTATCATCAATCCAACTGTAGATGTTGGTAACGAGGATAAGTTAGGATACCTACCTGGTGAATTAGACAAGAAGATACAACAATATAACGAATCAACATTTACCATATTGGATAAGATAGTTGGTAAGGCAAAGGCTGGTAAGATGATTCACGATGGAAAGATTGAGATTGGAGTATTAAACTTTTTGAGGGGAACTAACTTAGAGAATTGTTATGTTATATTAGATGAAGCACAGAATGTATCACCTATGCAAATCAAAACAATTATGACGAGAATATCACATGATTGTAAGATGATTATTCAAGGTGATTTATCACAATGTGATAAATACAAGACCAATGGTGTTACCAACTATGAAAAAAGTGGATTCTATGATGTATGGAATAGATTAAAAGGTGTCGAGGGAGTCAATCATATGGAGTTTAGTCGAGATGATTGTATCAGACATCCATTAGTCAAGAGAATACTAAAAACATACGAGGATGAGCACGAAATAAGGTTATAATGGTAAAGACAAAGTTAGGTATAGACAGAGTATTTTGTATTAGTCTACCTACAAGAAACGATAGAAAAGAAAAGATTAATCAGAGATTTGGTAAACTTGATTTTAATTTTATCGAGGCAATACATGGTTCAGATATTGATACTTCAAAACTGATAAGTGATAACAAATTAAATAGTGAATTTTATGACCCAATGGGGGCCATAAATAAAAATGTTATCGCCTGTTCTTTATCTCATTTAAAGTGTTGGGAAATTTTTGAATCTAGCCAGACAGATATTTGTTTGATTTTAGAAGATGATGTGGTTATTACACAAGATATATTCACAAGTGAAACTGATTTGGAGACTAATGAGGTAATCATTCAACCCTCTAAGTTTTGGAAAGAGATGTGGACACAATTAGAATCATTGGATTGGGATATAGTGTTTCTTGGTAAAAAGGAAAAGTATGTTGATGGTATAGATAAAACACCACTATTTTGTAAACCATTTTGGGGTTCTGGTTTATGGGGAGCACATGGTTACCTAATCAATAAAGATTCAGTAAGTAAATTAATAAAAGATTATCAACCGATAAAATATGCAATTGATGTATTCCTTGATAAATGTAGTGAGGATTACAGAGTTTATGCGTTAAAAGAATCACTTTTCAGACAAGAGACTGATATTTACTTACACGACAAAGACCAACCTGAGTTGGTGGATTCGGACACATTCCATAATAAAAATAGGGATGGAAAGTTTACCAATGTAAAAGTTGATGAAATCGTAGATTCTGTAGAATTTACAAATTATCCTGCATCATCCGAGTATATTGGTGATAAAAAATGGCCACCTTTAATTAAGGCAAAATTTAGGTTATGACATTCAAAAAAATAAAAAACGAACTTACTGAAGAACAGAAAAAAGAATTAGAACAGATTGCATTAGAAATAGAGGCTGAAGCAATACAGATGAGATTGGATTACGAGGCTACGGGTTCAGAACATAGTGGTAGTATGGTGTTTATTAACCAAGAGAGTCCGTTATTAGATAATGAAGAAGAGGAACTTGGAACCACTATGATTGTAAGTTCTACACAACACATCAAGAAAAGAATGGAAGAAGAAGAAGGTGAAGGAGATGGTTGAACCAACTCGTCACGAAAGAGTAAAAATTAATAAAAAGACATTCGAATCATTCTTTGAGGAATGTGGGTCTTATTTTGCTAGAGATATAAATACTTCGGCATCTGAAGTTTGGACTCGTGTAATAAATAATGAAACTGGAACAGAGGTATTTGAGTCCATTGAAAAAAAGGATATCAACAGACTTAAAGAATTATATGAGGAATATTATGTACATGGTATATCAGAGGGTGCAAGTTCTGGTAAGGCTCTGAGTAACGATGAATACAGACAGAATAAGGCAAAAAGAAATATTTTTAGGATAAAACCCTTATATGTTCACTTAAAAGACGGCACTGAACAAGACGATATCGTGGTGGCTGAATATATTGATAAGTTATATAACAGATACAAAATACCAAATGAGATAAATATTGGTAAGACTTGGGGTTGGAATTTTGGTGAAAATTTTGTTCACTTTGAATTAATGGATTACATATATTTTCTTGATATAATACAGACTATACTAAAAGAATATAATTTGGATAAGACATTTTTTATTGGTGATGGTTCAGGTTTATTGAGTTGTTTACTTTATAATAATTTCAATATCAAAAAGTCAACTCATGTAGATTTATCACATTTACTTTTGAGACAATATATCAATAATTTTAATTCTGATGTTGATATCAAACATCATTATGCAGAAAGTTTTGACGAGGATTTGAAACACGATACACAAATCCTTATTAATCAAGATTCTTTTCCTGAGATGCCGTTGGAATCAATGGAAAAGTATATTAAGAATATGGATGATAACAATGTTCCATTTGTGTTATCCTATAATATAGAAAATGGAACGGAATTTAACCAACATCATATAGATTATAGAAAAGTAATTTTAGATAGTGGTTATGAATCAGTATGGAGACACAATTCAACGGTCAGGCCTCCATATGTATTTGAATTATTTTACAAAGGAGAGAATAATGATTGAGACAGCAGAATGGGTATTGATTGGAATACTGATTGGATTACCTATTGGTTTTATTATATCGAGTGTCTTAACATCCGATAAATTAGAAGACTTGGATACAGAGGTACAAGATTTGAGAACACAAAGACAACTTCTCAAGGAAGAGATATTTAGATTGAGTAAACCGCAGTCAAAACCTCAACCAAGAAAGAGAAGAAACTATAAACCAAAACCAAGAAACACAAGGAAAAAATCATGAGTGGATTAGATAAGTTCCTAAAAGTAATTGATGAGGTTACCGCATTTATTGTCGGTGATAAGAGAAGTGGTGATGATAGAAGAGTCAAAAAATCTAAAAGAAAAAAGACTCGTAGAAAAGTCGTTAGGAGAAAATAATGTTATTAGATAAATCATTTGAATACTTCCAAACTTTTTCAGAGCAAGATTCAGAGGGTTTGAGAAGTATGTTTTCGGATGATGTAATATTACACGATTGGGATATTATTGCAAATGGTATCGATGAGGTAGTACAGGCAAATCAAGACATCTTCGATTCGGTAGATACAATAGTTGCTGAACCATTAAAAACATATCTTGATAATAATGTTGTTATAACAGAACTCAAGATAATTATTAATGAAGAAGAAACACTATTAGTAACAGATATTATTGAATTCAATGAATTTGGTAAGATTAAATTCGTAAGAGCTTATAAGGGGTAAGAAATGGTATTAGATAGTTTATTAGCAGGAGTAATGTTATTTACATCATTTGCTGCAAGAACACCAAACACACAACCCAATCCCGATGACTATGAAGTTAGTATTGGGATAAGTAATGACGACTTTTATATCAACAGACAATGGGAAAGAGAACTTGGTGAACATTATATAGATGATTTGTTTTGGGCTAAGTTTGACAATGGTATTTACTTTAAACCAGAATATATGAACAAGGAAAGTCAAGGTGTACGATATCTAAAGATTGACTCAAGACGAAGTTGGAAAGGTTTTTCATTTGGATTTACAAGTCGTAATGATAATGATAATGTATTGAGTTCCAACTTTGAAACATTCGTATCATTTGGTGGTAGTAAAAAGAAAAAGTATTACGATGATAAGATAGAAGTTGATTTTTCATTTGATGGATATTTCCCACCGAGTGAAGAGGATGGAAGAGATACATTCGAGTTTGAAAACAAATTCAAAACATCTTGGAAAATTACAGAAAGATTAAGAATATATAAAACTGGTGAAATATCAAAGTTACAAGGAAAAGACTTTTACAAGGCAAAAATTGGATTTGAAATTTCTTTATAGGAGAATAAAATGTTAAAGACATTTGATGAAATAATAGAGGTAACATTACACCACGAAGGTGGATATGTACACGACCCGTCAGATTTAGGCGGAGAAACTAACTATGGTATAGCAAAACGATTCTATCCTGATGTGGATATCAAAAACCTAACGAAAGAAGGGGCAAAGGAAATCTACAAGAAAGACTATTGGGATAAGAACAAGGTGGATGATTTAACCGATGATTTAAAACATATATTCTTTGATATGTGTGTGAATCAAGGTAGGGGAACTGCCGTAAAGATACTACAAAGAGCCATCAATGGTAAAGGTGGAGATTTAAAAGTAGATGGTGGATTCGGACCTGGTACAAAGAAGGCATTTGATAAGTATAAACCTTCATTGGATAGGGTAAGGTGTTACAGACTAAAACATTATTATGATTTAGTAAACAGAAAACCTGAACAAGAAAGATTTTTATTTGGATGGTTCAAAAGGGCACTTTCTGTATAATAAAAACTTTTTATCTTATATTTATATATGAGTTACACATCGGGTAGAGCTCAAACAGAGGATGGGGAGCATAATTACTACATCTCAGTAGAACTCGGTAGAACGATTAAGTACAATTATGTTCTAAAGCAAAATAGACAACCCGCTCTACTCTGTTTTCCGATGTGACCAACTCAATGGGAAGAAAATAGGAGTAAGAAAATGGCATTAGTAGATTTAGTCAAAGGAAAAGACACACCTACACCAAATAAAGGTGCAAGTGGTAACATTCCAACTGATTCACCAGCAGGTGCAGGAGAAAATTTTGTACCTTACTCTTCAAGAATAATAGATGGGGCAAAAGATGTTAACCCAATGGGAAGTCCAATTGGTAGACATTTAAATAATGGTCTTGATGTATTACCACAAGGTAACCCAAATGGTAGACACATCAATAGTGGAAATACCGTATTACCACAAGGTAGTCCACAAGGAAGACATATTAATTCCCCTCTCGGTAATGGTTCTTTAAGAAAATCACCATTAGCAGGAGAGTAAAGTGAATCAAGCCGATAGAAAAGAATTTGATTTAATACACAATAAAATAGATACTATCAAAGAAGATATTGAGAGAATGAATAATGATATCAATAATGCTCATCAAAAGACCGATGAAAATTTGAAGTTTATAAAAGAAAGTCTATTCAATCCACACGAAGGATTATGGGCAGAAACGAAACAAAACACGAGTTTCAGAGAATCAACAACCAAATGGAGAGGTGTTATTGGAGTTGGTTTTATTGGTCTTGTATTGGATAAAATTTGGGGTATGTTCCAATAGACGCAGAATACAATTATTTAAAAAAGAAAGAAGTTATAAACAAGGTTATGTGTGATTTATGTATATTAGAAGACAAAACAAATACTTACTTGGAAACGGATAAGTTCATAATATTAGATTGTGATTCTTGTTTCATTCCTATGGCAGTATGGAAAGAACACACGATGACAATAGACTCAGAGGACGAAAGACTAATGGAAGAGTCACTCGTAAAAGTTGCAAAACAATTCTACAAACACGACAATTTTAAAATAGATAAGAACCAACGGGCAATACCTGACCACCTACATTGGCATTCGAGGTTGGTATGAGTAAGGTATTCTTAGATTGTGGTGCAAATAGTGGTCAATCATACGATTGGTTCATGGAGAATAAAGGTTCAGATGAATGGGATGTTCATTGTTTCGAACCCTCACCTGAATTTGTCTCATCCCTATCAAGTAAACCTATGACCTATCATCAAAAGGCGGTTTGGATAGAAGATGGTAAAGATACTTTTTATGTTAGAGGTGGTTTAAGTTCTACACTATATAAAAACAAACAAGATAATATTAAAAAACAACCTCAAGAAGTAGAGGTCGATACAATAGATTTTTCACAATTCATAATGGATAACTTCAACAAGGATGATTACATAATTCTTAAGATGGATATTGAAGGTGGTGAATACAAGGTAATAGATAAGATGTTAGAGGATAAAACATTTGAATACATCGATGAATTCTATGTGGAGTTTCATGGTGCAAAAATACAAGATTTGTACCCTTACTTTGACGAGGTATACGAAAGAGAAGGTGTTGATGCAAAGACTTATCAATTACAAGAAATAGATAAGTATAATTTAAAAATATGTGAGGTCTATCCTTACAAAACTTGGGTGAGGTTTTAATGATAAGTAAAGAAGATATAAAAAGAATAAATAACCAAGAAGAAGTGTTTGATGAACTAAGAAAAGAATCACCAAAAAAATGGTGGTCGGAAAAAAACGCCACTCACAAAAATACGCCTCTCGATAGGTATAACGAACCCATGTACCAAAAAAACGCATCACACAGAAATACGCATCACACTCGTCAAGGTGGACGGACAGACCTTTCGACTTCGTCTCAAGGGCTATCACCGTCCCGCACCGACAGAGTTATGAGGATACTGAGGTCATGGTGTATCATAATATGGGGGTGGAGTGGTATCGTGGCAGATAAAATGATAAAAGAAGTAAAGATAATAAAGGGTATACTATGGAAGTGATTTCTAACGAAATGATAATAGAGATTTCCTTAATTCTTGCATTCTTTATATTCGGGTTAAGAGTAGTGAAGTGGATAGACACACCAAACAATTAATACTCTCGATGATTCCAAAATGGGTAGGATTGGGGCTGTTAATCTTAATAATAATATACTATATAGGAGTAAAATAATAATGGGTGAAATAATCTTTAATGTAATGTTTTATAGTGTATGTGTGTATGTGAGTTATCAACTGAATAAAAGTCTACACGAGGATATCTTTCCTAAAAGACAATGGAAATTTATAAGTGAAGTGGATGGAAAAGAATACACAATAGAGGAAATGTAATGATTTACGAGGTAAATGTATGAAGGAATGTATGGTTATGATGATGTCAATGGTAGGAATAGGAATGATAATGTTATGGATTTTAATAGAAATACCAGAGGAGAGAGATGAAAGAAGATAGTCAAGTAACTTATAGTGTTATACTTACAAGGTTAAAACAAATGGAAAAGGTACAGATAAAAACATTAGAAATTCTACATAGGATTGAAAAGTTATTGGATATTGAAGAGGACGAGTCTAAGGTTGATGAGGTTGTGAACAGACCACCTTTTTATTATCATCCTGATGAAAGGTAAGTAATGAAGATTAGAATAAATACAATTGATTTACATGGATGGAAACACGAATTAGTCAAGTCAAAACTATTGAGTGATGTTATAATGAGGGTGAATGAGGGAATGGTTCCATTGTACATTATAACGGGTAATAGTATTAAAATGAAGACATTAGTGGAAAATATTTTAACACCTCATGATTTTAAGGTTGAGTCAACCCCCAATAGTGGAATGGTGAAAGTATACTGAAGGGACGGGTCGTTCCGCCCCGAAATCAACATACCTATTTAAACACTACTGAATACACTTCTACGGCCATAGAGACAACAACTCTATGGTTTTTTTATGCCTATATATTTATATACACGAGTGGATGTGGTTTTCTCAATGAGTTACGAAGTAACTAACGGAGAGAACTAATGAATTTTTTACAATTTGTACAAGGGATTTCAAATCAAATTATAGAGTGGTTAGTCTATCATTCTATGGAACTTATATTGATTGGAGTTCTACTAATTTTATGGAAAATATTTTGGGAGATAAGTTAGACCAACTAAACCAACTCAAGAAACCAACGAAGATTGAGAAGGAAATAAAAACAATAAAGAAAATTATAACTCATCCAAATCGTGTTTACGGACATGGTTTAATTTCTATTACAGATTTTGAGAAGGTTATAACGAGATTAGAAGTATTGGAAGAAAAAGTTAGAGAATTAAGAATCCACACCAACACAAATGATAACATGGATTTACTCAAATGATACCAATAACGATAGAAAATATTTTACTATACCTACTTATATTATATGTTTTGGACAATATAGTCCAAGAGATATTCTAACCACATTACCCCACACCAACCCACAATTAACCCTATCAAACCTATCAGATATTAAAATATATCCCTCATCTTTGTCTCTAAGTCAAGGTTTTTTTTGCAACGAACTAAATAATCTGTCATAGTGTCATATCGGTATAATGTCGGTACTGATAGATTTATTTTATTGCTCGTTTCGGGCCTTGGATTGGTAACTCTGACACCTTGTCACACCCTCTGTAAGAGTTTTTTTCGCACATTTCCCTATGTCATAATGTCATGATGAAAATAATTGAATAAATAGCTTGACTTATATACATTATTATTCGTATATTCTTAATGTCGAGAAGTGCCTTTTTTTAACCCGTCCCGAAATACACTAAAATAAATGAAAAAAAGTGAAAAAAAGCCTTGACTTTGTCATTTATTCTGTGTATATTATGGTGTTGGTTGAGTCGATTACTTATAAAATTAGATAACTGACAAACGATAGAAGGATGTTGAGGAAGATTAATCACCTTCCGAGTCTTGTGGTGTTCCGAGATTGAAAGAGTTGATTACTTGAGTAGGTCGATTGAGGAGATGTGGGGTTCGAGTCTCCACCTATCGTCAAGAAAACAAAGTAATATTAATAAAAGGAACGAATATGATACTAAAAATACTATAAAAAGCCCGTACCCATCGTGGGGATAAGAGTGAAAATGGTCTAAGGGCGTGAAGACCACCAAAATAAAGTAAAAAAAGACTTGACTCGTATAGGTTTTTATGTGTAAATTAGGGGGGGAGTGTATATAAAAAAACCGTCAATTTAAATTATTATAAAAAACTTGAAGAAAAGACTTGACTCTTATTGTTTTTCTTCGTATATTCTAATAACAAATAAAGGAAAAAAATGTTATGATAAAACAATCACTATTAAAAGAAATTAAATCTCTTGAGTTGGATGAACTCATGTTACTCTCAAACTACATTACAGATGTTAGGTCTACTAAAGGTAGGACTACCATGAGTGTAGGTTCAAAGGTATATGTGGTTCAGAAGACCAAGAAAACTGAAGGTGTGATTACCAAGATGAACCCTAAAAAAGCTTTAGTCAAGATGAGTGGTATGATATATAGAGTACCTTACTCAATGTTAGAATTGGTTTAGATTTACTCCATAGACCGTGGTATGGTTTTGATTAGTCATACCACGGAACTCCTCCGCCTCGGCACTATCACAGAACTACGGCGGATAAACTTGAAAATAAATTAAAAAAAGACTTGACATTGTCATTTATTATGTGTATATTCATATATGATAAATAAGGAATATAAAATGAATTTGAATGAATACTTGAATAGTACTGGATTTAGTACCAAACATTTAGCACTACTACCGAGTGTGGGTAGTGTAATCAACACCAAGACGGGTGATGTCTTCCCAATAATGGCTGACGACAACATAGATTTTAGTGATGGTATGTGTGTGAAGGAGATGTACGAAGACCAATTCAATAGTGAGGAATGGTTTAAATCACTACATACTTGTGATAAACCCGTTGTGTATAATACATTACTGAATTTAGGAATAACAACTTTTCCAACATTTTTTTAAAAAAGACTTGACATTGTCATATATTCTTCGTAAGTTAGGGTAACAATTAAAGAGATAAAAAAAAGGATTTAAAATGAGAGATTTATTCGATAAAGAATTTCAGAAGGAGATGGATGACTTCTTCGATTACATAGACCACGAGGTCTTGGGTAAACCTAAAGAGGAAGAGTATGACCACTCACTCGATACTATCGATCCTGACGAACCCGAAATACCGGGTCCTGATATAGACTCGTATGGGTATAACGACCAGACCGAAGTGGAATACCTTGAAATGAAGGCGGAAATACACAATGGTATATAGGGTATAGATAAAAAGATTTTATCTCTCAATAACACCCGAGTTGATAACGGGTGTATAGTGGGGTGGTTTTACAATTATTCCTTTTCCACCCCACACTCAATTAATTTAAAAAAGGACTTGACTCGTATACTATTTGTTTAGTATATTCTACCATAGAGATAAGGAAAAAAATTATGAAGAAATCCAAAATAAAAAAGATAACTAAGGAATTACAATCCTACACGGATGTCCAACTTGGGTATTTCCAAGCAATGAATGACATGGATGAGTTCATGACGGATAGTGTTGTGGACAAGGACTATGTCGACCACCTTTTAGGAGATGTGAATAACTCCTACGATGGTGTACAGATGGACACGGAGTTCAACGACTTGGATGGTGAGTCGGATTGGTTCATGGATTAGTTAACTCGGACCCGATGGGGTCGACATGACACATTGACATTACCCAACCCACTCTAAGTAGTGGAGATGTAAAGGTCGGGTTCGAATCCCGAACACTCAGAGTATAGGTTAGGTATACACACCATAACTCGGACCTGGTCAACCACCCCAATCTGACAACCTGACAGAGGGGGGGTAGGGGTTTGTCGTGAATCGCGAGGTGTGACATTATGACATGGGCATCTGACTCGTCTGCATATCGAGGTCAAAATTTTGAATGTATAGCTCTTGATACATTTACGCTATCTCTAACGAGATAAATAATATTTAACTAAAGGTATAGTATAATGAAGATAAAAATAGAAAAGAAACTTAATGGTGATGACATCATTAAAACTGAAGAACTACATATTGAACTACCACAGGCCATCATCGATGAGTTGAATTGGGAAGATGGTACCGTAGTGGAATGGGAAGTACAGGCTGATGGTTTGATTTCCTTGAGAAACATAGAAGGGATTGAATTGTAATGAATTGGATTCTTGTATTGATTGGCATTATCGTGATGTTGTTAAGTGTGGATGTGGTGGATTGGATGGCCGATAAACTATCCCAACACTTCAACAAGAGAACAAAATGATTTACATAACTCTCTCATTGGTAATACTCTCCATAGTAGTGTGTATCTCACTAATCCTCTCAATGGATTAAATGATTCGTCCACTACTACAAGAGATATACCAAGACGATGCATGGAAGATGATGGTGTGTTGTATACTATTAAACTTAACTAAACGACAACAGGTTGATTTAGTAAGAAATGAATTATTCTCTCTCTACCCTACTCCCCATGATATGATTAATAGTGATGAAAAGTTTTTATCTCATTTATTACAACCGCTTGGTCTACACCACAAGAGAGCACACACATTAAGGAGATTTTCACAAGACTATATAAATGGTTTTCAATCCATTCAAGAGTGTTACGGCGTAGGTAAGTATGGTATGGATTCATGGAACATATTTCAATTAAACAAAATGACTAACCACTCAAACGATAAGGTATTACATCAATACCTTGAGGAGATTAAATGAAACAAAACATTACAATTACGGAATACATTATGATATTTATTATCTCAACCATCATATGGTTTGGATGGGCACAATTTCAATTTTAGGAGAGTAGTATGAATGACTTGGAAAAAGGCGTTATGAGGGTGGGTATGTTAATCATTGTAGGGTGTATGATAATACTATACCTACAGTTGATTAGTTGTACCAATCATCCTAATGGAGCCTTAAACCATACTCCACCATTAACAAGTATCAATGGTGAGATAGTGAAGGAGTGGCCCAATCACCCCCCTATAGATAAGCATTATATTAAGGATGTCCGCGACGAAATACACGAGTATAAGTTACCTGTGATTATGCACTCCCACACCCAATTGGTTCAGTATTGTAAAATACATCATGGTTGGGAAGTGTTGAAAGCTTATTGGAATCATAAGGAAGATGATTACGATTACTTCGTGAGTCGTCATAAGAAATTTTAGACGGCGGCGTATTAAAGAGTATTATGTCTTTTTTATGCGTATCTTTTTTATATGCGTTTTTTTCCTAACCCCTTTTTTTAAACACTAAATGAAAACTATTAAACTAAACATAGATGATAAGGTGTATCACTTATTGAGAAGTATTGATACCGATAATTGGATATTGGATAGCTTCGTCAAACGAATATTAAAATGTATTGATGAGGGTATTGAGGAATACGACATGAGATTCAAATTTCAAAAGGATAAAATAAATGAAAAAAACACTTGACTCGTATACCAATTCCTTAGTATATTCTTGTATGATAAACGAGATAATAACTAACAAAAGGAATCAATGATGGAACAATTTAAAACACATGAGATAAAAACAAGGTTTGGAACTTTTACCATAGAGTATGGTGAGTTGGATACAGCACCTACTTACTTACCTGAGTATATGGTTGAGATAAAGTTCAACGGAACTTACTTAGGTCATACGATTATTACTGGTGACCCAAGAGATTTAGATAAGAGAGCAATAGCTACTATCTTTAATACCACTCAACAAAGAGATAACGCAATCGTGGAGTTAAGCTAATGAATGAAACTATGATAATGGATTTGGAACTAATCAATATACATTGTGAAAATGTAGATGATTCAATAGAACACTTGGGTATTACGGATACACCATTTAAGTTCAATGATGAATTAGAGAGGATGGAGTTTATGGTTAAGATGTTGTATAAGCATCCGCATCTACTCAAAGATTCGAAGTGGACATTAGCTGAAGCCTAATGGAAGACTCTTGGTATCACATCAAAGCTCGTGACACCTCATTAGATAAACCGAAAGGTATGGTTATAAAGTTTTGGTTATCAGGTACATCGGAAGATGATGTTAGAGAAAAATTAAAAAAGAAAACAGAAGTCAAGGATATAGAATGGGTAAGGAAAGAAACACCACCGTTTGTTTAAAGTGTGACAATACTTTATCCGACCATAGGGTTCATTTAGGTTATACAGAATGTTTAGATTGTAGTAAAGAAGAAAAGTATTCAGCTCATACGGTTTATCCGCACAAGACTGGTGGTTATGTTCAACCCATAAAGAAATCACAATCCGATAATCTGAAACGAATGGATAGACGAAGTGTTGGTGGTGGTGGTAAAATGGCCAAGGGTATCATGAAGGATAACTCTTGGGATAGATGGTTGAAACAATATGAGGAAAGTAAGAACAATCCTAAACCAAAGAGAAAAGTTATATGGTCTACCCCAAAGGTTACTTATCTTAGTATGAGTGAATCAGAGGGTTTAATCCGTAAATATTATAATGATTGGGGATACCAACCCACATTGGATTATTGTAAGGAGTTGTACTTAGATGATAAGATATCTATGGTTATGAAGAATCAGTTAACCAATATGATTACCGACCAACAGATGTTACCAAAGAGATTAAGAAAATGGGTTCAAAGAATAAAGTAAAATATAATGTAGGTGGAGTTGTCGTGGAGATAGATGGTAGCTATAAGAACAAGTTTAGGGTTCTTCAAATGGCCATGACTAATTGGGCAAGTAAGAATCGTAATCTACCTATTGATTCACCTGAAGGTAGACAATATGGTAAGGACTCGGATAGGTATAATAAATTAAAAGAATTATTTGAATTTCATAAACCAAATTTTATCAAGAAAAAACACATGATAGAAGTAAACGAATTGTACAGAAGATACAATGTATAAATGTAAGAGATGTAAGAAGAAAGTTGAACATCTAGCATTAACTCAA
>Ga0209232_1000543_pt1 | contig 22793 bp, 22 predicted proteins | sample ETNvirenome_2_60_FD_184066 | JGI IMG/M metagenome (GOLD analysis project Ga0209232, IMG submission 184066) | Marine viral communities from the Pacific Ocean - ETNP_2_60 (SPAdes) (version 2) | ecosystem: Environmental > Aquatic > Marine > Oceanic | place: Pacific Ocean | collected 2013-06-22
GTGCCCCCGCACCGGCCCGTCTATTTCAAGATCAGTTCCTGATATTCGGTGCTGCCGAGCTGCTCGCGCATCTTGCCGCGCTCGCCGGATGCCGTGGTGGCCGAACGATTGTCCTGCGCCAGCAGGGCGTTGACCTTTTTCCGCATCGCTTCCTGCTGGGCGGTGGTCAGGTAATCCTTATACTCGACGATCAGGATCAGGTCGGGTTCGCCCGCACGCGGGTTGTTGGTCGCCAGCACATGATATTCGACCACGACACCCTCGGCCCTGCCCAATTCCTGGATTTTCTTCCAGCTGGTCGCCAGCCAATCCATATAGTTTTCGAACTGGCCGGGCAGCACGTCGATGCGGCCAGCCTCCCAGACCGTGCCGGGCTTGTAGCTCGATTCCTGTGCCATGGCGGGTGTGACCTGCGCGGCGGCGATCAGCATCGCGGCCCCGGCAACGAGCGTTTTCATCGGTATCATCGTCTCTTCCTTTCTTCCTCTCCATCTTCCCGCTCGGAGATCGGGCGGGGGTCTTCAAAAAGGCTAGGCCGGCACGGCGCTGGCGAGCGCAACCCGTCCGCGCAGCCGGCGGCGCAGCAGCAGGATCAGCGCCGACATCAGCAGCGCGACGACCGAAAAGGCGATGAGCGCGAACTGGAAGCTGCCCGTCGCGTCCTTCGCCGCGCCCCAACCATATGGGGCGACGAAGGCGCCGATCTGCGACAGCGTGTTGATCGCCGCCGCCCCGACCGCGAGTTCGCGCACGTGCAGCGCCTCGGCCCAACCCGACGATGTCAGCATCGGGATCGCGAAGCACACGGTCGCAAAGGCGAGATAAGCGATGCAGACCAGCAGCGGCGAGGGCGCCAGCCCCATGACCAGCACCGCGCCGGCGAGGACAAGACCGCACCGGGATGCCATACCCCAACGGTCACCATTCCGGTCGGCATGGTTGCCGAGGACCAAGACGGCGGCGGCCCCCAACAGACCGCCGAGCGCGACCAGATAGCCGATCGCCTTGGCGTCGAGCGTCGTCGCATCCCGCAGGATCAGCGGGGCATTGAGGATGACCGTCGTAATGACGGCGATCAACAGAAAGCCGATCGCGCCGAGCAGCAGGACGCGCGGATTGCGGAAGGCGGCCAGCACATCGTGGCGGACGGGGGCGCCGATCCGCGCCTGTTCGCGCGCGAGTTCGGTCTCGATCCACGCCTTTTCGTCCGGCGTAAGCCACGCGGCGGTCGCCGGGGCATCGGGCAGATAGCGCAGCACCACCAGCCCGAACAGGACCGTCGGCAGTCCCTGGACCAGGAACAGCCATTGCCAGCCGTGGAGTCCGCCGGTGCCGTCGAGAGCCAGTAGCCATCCCGACATGCCCCCCATCGCGATCGACGCCAGCGGCGAGGCGATGAAGAAGCGGCTGACCGCGCGGCTGCGGTGGCAGGGCGGAAACCAGTTGGAGAAATAGAAGATGACGCCGGGGTAGAAGCCGGCCTCGGCCACGCCGAGCAGGAAACGGAGCACATAAAATTGCATCGGCGTCGCGACGAACATCATCGCGGCCGAGAGCAGCCCCCAGGTGATCATGATCCGCGCGATCCATTTGCGCGCGCCAAAGCGGACGAGCATCAGGTTCGACGGGATTTCGAACAGCGCATAGCCGAGGAAGAAGAGGCCGCCGCCGAGCCCGTAAATCGTCGCGCTAAACCGCAGATCTTCGTTCATCTGCGCCGCGGCAAAGCTGACGTTGACGCGGTCCATATAGGCAAAGAGATAGGCGATCAGAATCAGCGGCAGGATGCGCCAGAACGCTTTTCCCATCGCCGAGCGTCCGATTGCCGATATGTGCCTGCGGTCCGTCGCCATGACGTTCTCCCTGGTGCAGACACGGTTTTCCCGTCGCCGGAACCGGGTTGTTCCCGGCCGGCGCAACGCGCTTAAAATGTCTGCAATACCCGCGGCGGACTATGGGTTTCCGTGGCGTCAGCCGTCAATCGCGCTATCGTCAATAAAGCGTCAGCCGGACGTCAATTCGATAGGGGAGACGGCGTTTCCATACGATTGCTGGGCGATGGCAACAGGTCGGGCCAGCCATATTTGTCCCACGCGGCGGCCATGCCGATGCGCTGGGCAAAGGGGATGAACTCCGGGTGCTGCCAGATTCGCCGGATCGGATCGACATTGGCCCAGATCGACAGCAGACAGAGCGTGTTCGCGGGCGTGATCGCGTGGCTTGCCGCCTCGAACAGCCGTTCGGGGTAGCCCATGAAGATCGCGGGCAGGACGACGGACGGGTCGGCGGGATCGTGCAATTGCGTCTGCATCATGTCGAGCATCGCGCAATAGGTGGCGCGATCCTCGTCGCGGCCGCTGCACACGCCATTCGCGGCGACATGCCAATAGGCGTCCATCATCGCGGGAGGCATCGGGTCGGTCCCGGCTGGTGGAAAGATGATCTTGTTCATCAGCCCCTTGGTCTGCTGATACTGCTCGACGGCCAGGTCATTCCGGCCCGATGCTGCAGTTGCAACGGCCAGCCACATCGAGGGGAAACCAAGATCGACCATACGCTGGCCCGCCTCGATCGCGCCGTCGATGTCGCCCATATTGAACCGGCCGACCGATCGCAGGTTGAATTTCCGGCCATCGACCGGATCCTGATCGATCGCCGCCTCGACATATTGCATCGCGTCGGAGGTCCGTCCGCAATAGAGCAGGAACGAACCGAGCCGCATGCAGACCGCCGGATTCTCGGGTTCCAGCCGATAGGCCTTGAACGCCAGATCGAGCGCGCCGACAATGTCGTTCTGCGTCCACTGGTGAACCCCCAGCAGCGAATGGGCATAGCCCGAACCGGGGGCCAGGTCGATCGCGGTGCGCGCGCAATCCGCCATGCGTTCCGATTCCGTAGCCCGGTCCAGGCATGGCGTATAGACGGCGACCAACTGATGGGCTTCGGCGAGCGCAATCCACGCCTCGGCAAACTGGGGATCGAGCGCCACGGCCTGCTCGAGCAGGTCGACCGCGATCCCCAATACCCCATCGCCGAACACCCGTGCACTGAGCGCGCGACCTTGCAGAAACAGGTCGTAGGCCTCTTTGCTGCTGGTCATGCCGCGCACCGTCGGCGGCTCCATCGCGATGCCAAGGGCATTGCCGATCGCGCTCGTCACCGCTTGCGCCACCGTTGCCTGCAGCGCGAAAATCCCGTCGAGCGATCCGTCGTAACGCTGGGCCCAGTTTTCGAAACCCGTCGCACCGTCGATCAGATGGATATGGATGCGCAGCCTTTCGCCCTGTCGCTGAACCGAACCCTCGACCAGGTGCGAAACGCGCAGTGCTTTGGCGATTTCGGGCGGGGTCAGCGGCGAATCCCGGAAGTGGAACGAAGAGGTTCGCCCGGCGACCAGCAATTGCGGCACTTGTCCCAGTGCCGTGATGAGTTCCTCGACGACGCCGTCGGCGAAATAATCGGGGGCGTCGCGCCCGCCGACCGACTGAAAAGGCAGCACCGCGATTCTCGTCCGCCCGCCGTCCGCCGCAGCGACAGGGGCGGAAGCTGCTGCGGGATCGTGAGCGCGCCATGCGTCGCGCAGCCGTGCGGACGTTTCGCGATCTCCGGTCCGTTCCAGCGTGGCCAGCCCCGCCTCGACCGCCGCGTGCAGCCGCCGCTCGGTATCGCCGCCGCGCCGCGCCAGCCACTGGTTGAAGGCCGCGCCGAAGTCCATCTGATCGAGGATCGGTTTCGTCCCGATCGCATCAAGCTGCTCGATCGCTGCGGCAAAATCGCTGCTTGCCAAGACGCCTTCCAACGCGGCCAGATCGGTCAGGACCGCACCGGGATGCAGCGCGACGCTATTGCGCGAGACGTCCAATATGTCCGGCGCGTGCGGCGCGAGCAGCTTGCCAAGATCGAGCAGGCATTGGCGAAGGCTGGCTCTGGCGTGCGCCTCAAAGCGGCCGGGCCACAAGAGTTTGCTCAGAAAGTCGCGCTCGATCGCCTCATTTCCGGCCAGGCACAATATGGCAAGGACACCCCGCGCGCGGCGGTTGGTGATCGCGATTTCGTGGTGATCGGGAGTGCGGAGTTGAAACGTGCCGAACAACGAGGCGTAAGCCGCGGGCTGGCTCGGACATAGAGTCCCCACCTGTTCCATTGGCCCGTTTGCGCCTCCCCACCGCTCGGCAATAGTAGCGCAGGCCCAACCGGCCCGGCAATTGCTATTTATCGCCCCGCGGCATGCGGTGACGTTGGCTTCCCGTTTGCTGGTAATCATGACCGTGCGCGCGGATCGGGATAGTCAAGAGATGCAAGTCGTTCTTTGGGCGGGGACGTCCGCTTCTGACCAACGATCGCTAATGCGCCGTCGCTGTCACCTGATTTCGTCCCCCCCGCTTTGCCCGGTAAAGTCGTCGATCGGCTTCTTCGAATATACTGTCCATTTCCGCGAGAGCATTCAGTTCCGCGATTCCCCCACTGATCGTGATCTCGAACCCTAGCGAGGCCGACAGGACAGCGATCTCCTGTTGGAGGCTTCCGAAAAAACATTGGGCTGCTGCGATGTCGCCGGTCAGCAGGATGAGGAACTCGTCACCGCCCAATCTCGCCACAAGATGTTTGCCCCCGGCGAGGCGCACAATGGTGGCGGCCAGTTCGACCAGGGCGCGGTCGCCGACTTTGTGACCGAACCGATCATTTATGCCCTTGAAATTGTCGATATCGACCAAGGCGAGACAGGCCGCCTCTCCCTTCATCGGAACGCGCTCTATCGCAGCATCGAAGCCGGCGCGATTGGGGATTTGGGTAAGCGGATCCGTCATTGCGAGACGCGCGATCTCCCGCTCGCGCGCGCGCTGCGCCGTGACGTCCCGGACAGTCGCAACGGTCCCGACCACCCTTTCGTCCGACAGCACCGCCTTGACTGTCGCCTCGAGCACGCGAACCTTGCGATTGGCGAGATTAAAATCGGCGATATGGGCTTCGGCAGGAACGGCGAGGGCAGCGCGGGATAGATCGGCCAGGACCGGGCTGATCTTCAGCGCCAGCTCGTCGATCGACGCGCCGCGGCAGGCGGCCGCACTTAATCCCAACAGCTCGTCGGTCGCGCCATCGGCCCATTGGCAACCGCCGACACCGTCGAAACTGAGGATCGCGTCGGGGGAATGGTCGAGGATTATCCGCAGCAGTTCTTCCCGGCGCGCGGCCTCGGCCAGCGCCTCCGCGCGCGAGGCCACGAGGGCCGCCACGGGCAATGCCGTCCCGAGCATTATAGCGAGATAAGACTGGAAGAAGATCGCTTCGAAAACCGGGCCGCCCTGCACCAAAGCGACCGGCCCCACATGGTAGATCGCGGCGAGCGCACCGGAAATTCCGACGATCACCACGCCGGCTTGCGTGGCAAGACGGCCTGATCGGAAAGCCAGCAGGAGGAGGCTGCAGAGGGGCGCAAACAGGACCGGGAGGCCGCTCTGGCCGAACACGAACGCGCTGACAGCAGCGTGAAACAGCAGGAGACCCAGATCTTCTATCCGATTCCGCGGCGGGCGCGCCCGGATCGCCGATGCATAGCTGCCGTCGAAACAGGATTTTAGAAACGGTGTGAGGATGACAATGCCGAGGGCGTTGCTGGAATACCAACGCTCCAGCGAAGGTAGAAAGGCCTCGCCATAGTTCACCAACGATATAGTCGACCCGGCAATTGCGCCAGTTGCCGGTGCAATCAGCCCGGCCCAGAAAAGAAAGGTGAATGTCGCGCGGGCATTGGCGAGTATCTCGCCCCGATCCGAGCAGCGACGCAATGTCCAGGCCGCGAGAAGGACTTGGGCCATATTTATTGCGCCGTACAAGATGATACCCGGAGCCCATTCGCGGGTAAGGGCGTTGGCCGCAAGGTTTGCCGCCCATCCGAGCGCGAGTGCGAAAGGCCAATCCGATTTGGGTCGGCTCAGCAACAGCGCAAGCACCGCAGCATCGGCTAGCCAGACGGTTGCGTGGCTTTTTCCGTCACTGGTGAGAAGGATCGTTCCGGCGGCGAAGCTGAAGTATAGCAGCGCGGCGGTCAGCGCGAGCGCGACGCGGTGTTGGGACCGGCGAGTCGGCAAAATGATATCCTGTGATGGCATCGCGAATTGCTCAGTGTAGCGGCGCGTCATAGGGCAAAGATCGAGCGCGATACAGCATTCTGATCTTTACGGAAGAACCCGCAAAAAATTTAGCTTTGATTATGGATCATGTGGGGAATCTGCTCCCGGGGCGCTACCGATCCTTGGACTGCGCCGTTGTTCCGCTGCCGGTTGCCAATATCGTGCTTTTTGATATCCGGCAACGTCGGCATCCCGATGCTTTCGCGATGGGGTCTTTCCGGGTCATCGCCGCAGGCGTCTGAACCTTGTTGTCGGCTTCGGCCAACTTGGGTGGAGCTCAGCAATGACAACGCCGTGGTTCGCTTTGCCCTGGGGCATGGCCTTCGCCGCGCCTTGAGCCTAAAACCGCACGCGCGCCGATACCCCATAGGTGCGCGGTTCGTTCGCCAGGATGCGGTTTGCCGTGCTCCCGGGAAAGGCACCGTTGTTGAGCCCAAGCGCCCCGCCGAGCGGCTGATAGACGGCGAGCGGGCGATAGTCGGTATTGGTGAGGTTGCTGCCGAAGAGCGCGAGCGACCAGCGGTCGTTGGGGCCGTTCAACGTCAGCCGCGCGCCGAGCAGCGCATAGCCGTCGGCGAGCGATTGCGGATTGGCGTCGTTGACCGTGCCGACATATTGGTCGGACACGAACGAAACATTGGCGTTCGCCGCCCATGTGCAGCCGCTCGACCCGATATCGCCGTTCCAGTCGACCCCGACATTGCCCGACCAGGCGGGCGAGAAGCTGGTCGGCTTGCCGGTCAGATCTTGCGTCCCGCCAATGCCCGGCAAGCCCGAGGCGCCCGCGAAATCGGTGAATTTCGAGTCGAGATAGGCAAGCGAGCCCGACAGCGAGAAGCGGTCGCTCGGGGCGAGCTTCAGGTCGAGCTCGAAGCCCTGCTGGCGCAAATTGCCGGCGTTGCGGACGACGAAGCTGACCCCGTCGAAGGCGCGGTCCTGAAAGCCCGCGATGTCCATGCGAAAGAAGGTGATGTTCGCGGTCAGTGCGCGGTCGAGCCAGCTTGTCTTGGCGCCGATCTCGTAATTTTTGACCGTCTCGCGGTCGAAGATGCGCCGCGTCGAGACCAGATTGCCCTGTGGGTCGAAGGTCGAGAGCGCGGGCACGCCGCCCCCCGAATTATAGCCGCCCGATTTGTAGCCGGTCGAATGGGTGGCAAAGAGCATCACATGGTCGGCCGGCTTGTAATTGAGGCTGACGCGATAGGTGAAGCGGCTTTCCGACAGGCCCGGACAGTCCAGCACTTCGGGCGCGCGGATCGTCTGGGTAAAGGGGCTCGATAGCTGTGAATAGCTGCCGCGCTTGCGGTCGTTGGTCCAACGCCCGCTCAATGTCAGCGTCAGCGCGTCGGCAAGGTAGATGTTGCCCTGGACATAGGCGGCGGTGCTGCGGACTTTCTGATACACATCCTGATCGGTCGCCGCGACCCCGGCGGTGCTCGCCAAATAGGCGGCGCAGGCGGTGCGCCCCGGCCCCGCGGGGACGAGGACGTTGCAATATTGCGTGTCCATGTTGAGCTGCTCGCCGAGCGCGAGTTTTTCCTCGAAATAATATAAGGCCCGCGACCATGTCCAAATGGCCGCCCAGCCATTCGCGTTCGGGCGAAATGAATTGCAGCTCGTGGTTCTGGCTGTCCGAATCGAACAGGCTGCGCCGCGTCGCGAGCGGCACAGGCAGGAAGACGATGTCGCCGTCGAGCTGGTCATTGGTCCATTGGCGATAGCTGTTGATCAGGCGCAGCGTCGATCCGCCCGCGATTTCGAGCGAGGCGGTGCCCGATACGCCCCAATTCTTGTCGAGCAGCCCCGAGGCGACCGACTGGTTCATCACCCGGTCGTTCAAATTGGTGTCGGGGCCGCCGCTGAACGCTGCTTGCAGAAAGGCCAGCCGCGCCGGGGCGACCGACCCGGGGTCGACGTCGAAATTGACGACGCCGTCGCCGTCGAGCCGCACATAATCGCCGCGCACGATCCCTTCGAGGTTGCCGAATTCGGCCCCGACGGTGCCGCGCACCGCGACGTCGTCGGACCCGCCATAGGTCTTGCCGTCGAAGCGGTTCTTCCGCGGCCCGTCATACCATTGGCCCATGGCGGCCAGGCGCGCCGAGACATTGTCGCCGAGCGCGACATTGATGTGGCCTGCCAGTTTGTAGCGGTCGAACGATCCGGCTTCGGCCGACACTTCGCCCGAAAATTCGTCATCGGGCAGCGCGCTGCGGATCGATAGCGCGCCGACGCTCGCCTTGGGCCCGAACAAGGTGCCCTGCGGGCCGCGCAGCACCTCGACCCCGTCGATGTCGAGGAAGGCGCCAAGGATCGAGCCCGAGCGCGGAACATAGACGCCATCGACGAACACCGCGACGCTCGGTTCGATCAGCGTGTTGGCGAGGCTGCCGACGCCGCGGATGCCGATGTGCGTCGATCCGGTGTTCGATGAGCGGACGGTCTGGAAATTGGTCGCGACGCGGCCGAGGCCCATTACGGTGAGGACGTTGGCGCTTTCCATTGTTTCGCCGCTGACCGCCGCGATCGAGATTGGCACGTCCTGGATATTCTCGGCGCGCTTCTGTGCGGTGACGACGATCGCGTCGCCCATGTCGGCCGCAGTGTCGGCGGGGGCCGCTTCCTGCGCGCCGGCTGGCGTGGCCGCGAGTGCGACGGCGAAGGCGGCGGCTCGTGCAGGCAATCGTCTTCATATGTCCCTCCCAGGATGATCTATTGGTGATCTTTGATCGAAAGCTATCGGCGCGCGGGCGGCAATATTTCACATTTCACGACAGGTTTTTTGCAATGCGCGTCACAATGGTGCGATCGCGAGCCAGCCGAGCACCATCGCGGCGAGCAGCACCGTCTCGCCGATCATCAGCGCGACGGGCTTCCACTCGACCTGCACCAGATCGCCGAGCCGCGTCTTCATGCCGATCGCGGCGACGAGGCACCAGCGTGAGAGCGTGTTTCCGGCGTCGGTGACCGTCGAGGGGAGCGCGACAAGGCTATTGAGCGCAACCAGCGCGACGAACGCGACAGCAAACCAGGGCAGCAGTGGCGGCCGCTCGGTGCCCGGCGCACCCGCTTCGCGTCGGCTGATCTGCCCGGCGACAAGAATGACCGGCAGCAGCATCGCGACGCGGAGCAGCTTGACGATCGTCGCGTTGTCGCCCGCGTCGGGCGAGATCGCATAGCCCGCGCCGACGACCGGCGCGATGCTGTCGATCGACATCAAGGGCAGGGACGGCCGCCGCCTGCAGGACAAATGGGCCGACGGTGGCCGATCGCACCTGGGCCTGATGATGGAAGGCTTTCCGAACCTGTTCATCATCGCCGGTCCGAACGGTCCGTCGGCGCTGGCCAATTTCATCCTGCTCAATGAACAGAATGTCGACTGGGCCTGCGACTGTATCGCCCATTTGCGCGCCAACGGTCTGCGCACGATCGAGGCCGATGGTGCTGCCGAGGACGGTTGGATGCGCAAGGTCACCGAACTGGGCAATCGTTCGCTCTATCCGACCGCCAACACCTGGTACACTGGGGCCATTGTGCCGGGCAAGCCGCGCAACTTTCCGGTCTATATCGGTGGGCTAGGCCGGTATCGCGAAATCTGCGGCGACGCGGCGGCGGAGGGCTATCGCGGCTTTACCCTGGGGTAAGGCCGGTTGCCGTCGGCGACGGTCGCGGGGCTAGCGCGTGACGACGTCGCCCGACATCGGTGCCAGCTTGCCGAGGAAGCGGTTCTGCGCCGCAAAGTCGATGCCTTCTTCGCGCATCGCGGCCTGTAGATTTTCGACCAGCGCGTTCAGGTCGCGCATCCGCACCCCCATGTCCTTGTGCGAGCTGGCCATGTCGCGGCCGCTGTAATCGCAACCGGCGTTGAGGATGTGGCAGAATTGCTCGAACAGGGTGCGCTTCAGCCGCACCATGTCGTGCGCCTTGAAAATTTCGGCGATGCGCGGGTCGGCCTCGGACAGCTCGACGGTGCGGTGGGCGATGCGCCGGATGCCGTCCTGGCCGCCGAACGCGGTTGCCATCGCGGTACCGGCGAACGGCGTCGCCCCGGCGTTGCGGTTGCTCTGGACATAGGGATCGACGGGCAGCTCACCGGTCGCCGGATCGCGGACCTTTTCCTCGACGCCAAATTCCTTGTCCCAATCGACCGGGGGTTCGGCGGCGGGCTGCATCAACAGGGCGGCGGCGAGCAGGAACATCAGGCGATCCCTTAAAAGGCGATTTGCGCGGAGAGGAAGCCGCCGCGCTGCTGGTCAAAGGTGGCGATCGAACCCAGATCGACATAGGCGGCGGTGACGGTCAGATGGTCGGTCAGCGCATAGGCGGCGAACAGATCCCACCAGTCATCCTCGCGCGCGATCGCTAGATTGTCGGGCTTGCTGCGAAATTCGGCGCCGATGACGGCGCGGCGCGACAGTTGATAGGCGACCGATCCTTCAAACTGGAGCCGGTGCGCGTCGTCGCCCGCGGTACCAAAGCCGAGCAGCCCGGTCTGGTTCGCCTTGGTCAACCGCGCGGTCGCGTTGACCAGCACGCTGTGGCTGAGCAACAGCTTGGTGGCGCTCAGCGTGATGTCGGTGCCGCTGCCGTGTGCGGCGCCGACGGCGCGCGCGACCGGGGCGTCGCGGTTGCGCTTATGCTCGACGCCGACGCTGATCTGCGGCAGCAGCGCGTTGCCATAGACGGTGTCGCCAGCGAGGCGGAGCTTGGCGGCGAAAATATCCTGGTTCAGCACATAGCCGCGGCCGAGCCCGAGTGCGGTGCCGACCTCGCGGGTATCGAAATTCTGCCGCGCATAGCTCAGCTCGATGCGGTTCGCGATGCCGATCGCCACGCCACGGCTTTGCCAGCCATAGTCGGGCAGTTCGATCAGCGTGATATGCCCCGACAGGCCAATGCCGCGATCGGTCGCGCGCCCCGCGATCGTCGACCAGGTGGCGAGCCCGCCCCCGCTGGTCCCCTCGATCGTCGCGACGCCATTGGTGAGCAGCAGCTTGCCGCCGTCGATCAGCGGCGCCTCTTCGGCGGCGACCGGGGTCGCGGCGCAGGCGAGCGAAAGGGCGGCCAGCAGGCGGAAAAGAGGTTGGTCCATAATGGCTTCATCGCAGCAAGAGACGAAGATTGCGTTAACTATGAAATTGAAACCTTGAGAGAATCTTAAGCTCTGTCCCGTAGCTGGACAGGATGAAGGGACCAGTTTTCATCCTGACAACGAGTGCGCTGGCGGCACCGCTTGCCGCGGCCTGGGCGGCGGCGCCCGCGGCAGTTCAGGTGCAGATTGTCGACGAGCGCGGGCTGCCGGTCCGCGATGCGGTCGTCGAACTGACCCCGAACGGCGGCTGGCGCGGCGGCGCGATCCGCTTTGGCTGGAAATCGGCGATGGCGCAAAAGAGCGTCGCCTTTGTCCCCGGCACGCTGATCGTGCCGCGGGGCAGCGCGGTCGCTTTCCCCAATCTCGATAGCGTCCGCCACAGCGTTTACAGCTTTTCAAAGGCGGCGCGGTTCGAAATCGATCTTTATGGCCGCGACCAGACGCGCTCGCACAGCTTCCCGGTCGCCGGCACCGTGGCGCTCGGTTGCAACATCCACGACCAGATGCGCGGCTATCTCCGCGTCGTCGACACGCCCTTTGCCGCCAAGACCGACCAGAATGGCATCGTCCGCCTGTCGGGCATGGCGGCGGGCGGGTATCAGCTGACCGTCTGGCATGCGCGCGCGCGCGCGCCGGGCGGGGAGCTGAAACGCGCGCTTGCGGTCGGTGCTGGAGCGAATAGCCAAAAGATCGCGCTGAAGCTGCGATGATGGCGCGCTCCGCCCTGCCCAAACGCTTTCGCTTTCGTTCGCTCAAGCTGCGGATCGCGGTGGCCTATGCGGCGCTGTCCACGGCGATCCTCGCCGCGATCTTGCTGCTTGCGGGCAACGGCATCGCGCGTTTCGGCGAAGACAGCGCCTCGCGCGACCTGGCCGCCAATGCGCGCGTGTTCGACGAGATCATCGATCTGCGCGCCCAGCAGATGCGCGGGTCGGCCGATGTGCTGTCGCGCGATTTCGGCTTTCGCGAAGCGGTCGCGACCGGCGATCAGGCGACGATCGACAGCGCGCTGGTCAGCCTGCGCGAACGCTCGCGCAGTGCTGCGGCGTTCGTTGTCAGCTTCGACGGTGCGATGATCGGTTCGGCGACGGCGTCGCTGCCCGCATCGGTGGATTTGTGGGACGCGCTCGACGGCGGGCAGGACCATGGTGTCATCCAGATTGGCGACAAGCTGGCGCTGGCCGCGGCGTCGCCGATCGAGGTTCCCGACACGATCGGCTGGCTCGTCCTCGCGCAGCCGCTCGACGCCGCTGAAATGCGCGGGCTCGCCCAGCTAGCGGCGGTCGATATCGACGCCCGGGTGGTGCGCGCCTCGCAGCTTCCCGTGACGCTCGCCGCCGCACCCTCGGGACAGGTGGTGGAAAGCGGGGATCGCGAACGCGTGCTCCATCATGTGACGGCGCTGCCGAGCTTGCAGGCGGGGATCCGGCCGCGGCTGGTGCTCGACCACTCGCTCAGCCAGGCGCTTGGCGAATATTCGGGACTGCAATGGCTGCTCGCGGCGCTCGCCGCGGCGGGGCTGACGCTGGTCATTGTCTTGAGCTGGCGGATCGCGCGCACCATCACCCGTCCGCTCAGTGCGCTCGACGAAGCGACCCGCCGCCTTGGCGAAGGCAAGGACGCCGCGGTCGAAGTGACCTCGGACGACGAGATCGGCCGCCTTGGCGCGAGTTTCAACACGATGGTCGCCGCAATCGCCGAACGCGAGCGCCAGATCACCCATGTCGCGCTCCACGACGGGCTGACCAACCTGCCCAACCGCAAATTGTTCGTCGAACAGCTCGACCACGCGCTGGCGCGGCGGCGCGACGAGGCGCGGCTGATGGTCGTCTATGTCGACCTCGACGATTTCAAGGTCGTCAACGACACGCTCGGCCATCCGGCCGGTGACGCGCTGCTGCGCAATGTCGCGGCGCATTTGCAAGGTGTGCTGGGCGATGCGATCGTTGCGCGGCTGGGCGGTGACGAATTCGCGATCCTGTTCAGCGATCTGCCCGCGACCGAAAACCTCGCCGCGCTCGCCGACAAATTGCAGGGCTGTTTCGACCGCTCGATCCTGATCGACGGGCAACAGGCCGATGCGTCGGCCAGCATGGGGATCGCGGTCGCGCCCGACGACGGCATCGACGGCATCACGCTGATGAAAAACGCCGACCTGGCGCTCTATCGCGCCAAGCGTGAAGGCAAGGCGACGCATCATTTCTTTGAACAATCGCTCGACGAGCAGGCGCGCCATCGCCGCCAGATGGAACTCGACCTGCGGCTGGCGATCCGCGACGGCGGGTTCGAGCTGTATTTCCAGCCGCTGTACAGCATGCACGAAGAACGGCTGATGGCGTTCGAGGCGCTGATCCGCTGGCCGCATCCCGACCACGGCATGATCAGCCCGGTCGAATTTATCCCGCTCGCCGAGGAAACCGGCCTGATCATTCAGATCGGCGAATGGGTGATCCGCGAAGCGTGCCGCCAGGCGGCGACATGGGATGGTGAGCTGTCGGTCGCGGTCAATATCTCGCCCAAACAGTTTTTGACCCCCGGTTTGGCGAACATCGTCCTGTCGGCGCTGGCGTCATCGGGGCTGCCGGCCAACCGGCTCGAACTGGAAATCACCGAGAGCATTTTCATCGTCAATGTCGAAAAGACGCTCGAAACGCTGCACGGCCTGCGCGCGCTGGGCGTGCGCATCGCACTCGACGATTTCGGCACCGGCTATAGCTCGCTCAGCTATTTGCGGTCGTTTCCCTTCGACAAGCTCAAGATCGACCAGAGCTTTGTCCGCGACCTGACCCAGGGCGGCAATGCCAACGCCGTAATCCGCGCGATTACCACGCTGGCCGACGCGCTGGGCATGGAAACGCTGGCTGAGGGGGTCGAGGACGAGGCGCAGGCCGAAATCTTGCGGCAGGAGGGCTGCCACCAGATCCAGGGCTATCTGCTCAGCCGCCCGATCGACGCCGCCGCGGTGCATGTCTTCATTGCCGACATGGTCGCCGAACCCGATCAACATCGGCTGATCGCATAACCGGCGCCGCCGGACGCCGGGCGGCCTTACAAAGCAGCCGGCACCCCCCATATGAACTTTATGCCGCTGGACCACGCCGCGTCGTAACGTGGCGGGCCAACTGTCGGGCATTGTCTCCTATCGATCAAAATGGCTTTGGTTGGGTTTTCCGGGACAGGAAAATGATCGCGCATCCGGTGGGCTGACAGCCCGGGTCGGCGATCCGAAAGGCATGCCCTCATGATCGGCTATTTCATCCTTCTCCACCGCTTTCCCGAACAGTTCAAACGGATGTTCCGCGCCATCTATGCGCCCGGCAACAGCTATGCGATCCATGTCGACAAAAGCTCGGGTCCGGAATTCGCCGCCGACATCGCCGATTTCCTTCGACCCTATCAAGGCGTCGCGATCATCGAATCGAAAAAGGCGCTGTGGGGTGGCTATAGCCTGGTCGATGCCGAGCTGCGCGGTATGGCCAAATTGCTGGCGATGAGCAGCAGCTGGACCCACTATATCAACCTCAGCGGCCAGGATTTTCCGCTAAAGTCGCAGGCCTATATCCGCGAATTTCTGCGCGCCAACCCACGGCGTCAATATATCCGCGCGCTCGACCAGCGGACAATACGCCCCGATACATTGAACCGCGTCAGCCATATGTTCGTCGAGGCGTTGGGGCGGATGTTCCGGACCCGCATGCCGCGCGCGTTCCTGAAGGGCGCGACGCCGTTTATCGGCACCCAGTGGAAGGCAGTGACGCGCAGTTTCTGCCAGTTTGCGGTCCATCACCCGAGCGCCGATCGCTTCAAGGCCTTTTATCGCCGTAGCTTCATCCCCGACGAGGCGTTTTTTCAGACGCTGATGATGAACAGCGCCAACCAAGGTGAGGTGATGAACGACGATCTGCGGACGATCGACTGGGTGCCCGATGGCGACATCAAGCTGCGCCCGCGCACCTTCGTGACCGCCGATGCATTGCGCCTGACGCTCAGCCCCGACCTGTTCGCGCGCAAGTTCGATCTGGACGAGGATGTGGCAATTTTTGATCTGATCGAGGCGCATCTGAAAACGCCGGCGGCGACCGACTATGTCGGCGATCTGGCCATCAAGCCATCCAAGCCGCGCGCCAAAACAATCGAAGCGCTGACTCCGAGCTGAAAAGCCGTCGGGCTGAAACAGCAAGGGCTCCGCCGATGGTTCGGCGGAGCCCTGCGCGCGGCGATGAGCCGATAGGGATTAGCCGTTCAGGCGATCCTTGACGGCCTTGGCCGGACCAAAGGTCAGCTTCTTGGCGGCCTTGATCTGGATCGTCGCGCCGGTCGAAGGATTGCGGCCTTCGCGCGCCGGGGTGGCCTTGACCTTGAACTTGCCAAAGCCGTTGACCGAAACTTCGTCGCCCTTGGCGGCGGCATCGCCGATCGCGGCGAAGACGGCATCGACGGCCTTGCGTCCGTCGGCTTTGCTGAGGTCCAGCGACGCGGCGACGGCGTCCGACAGTTCGGCGTGATTCATAAATTCTCTCCTGGTTTCGGTCGGGCGAGTCCCGGCCAATGCGCTGCCATAGCCGCATGATACGGCGTTCGCCAAGCCTCGGTTTTTCGGGCGGTCGACGCGCGAAAACTCAGTTTATCGCGGGATCGCAGGCGGCTTGAGCGTCAGCGGCAGTCCGGCGGTGAGCAACACGACCTCGGTGGCGACCGCAGCAACCGCCTGATTGAGCCGGCCCGCCGCGTCGCCGAAGCGCCGCGCCAGCGCATTGGCGGGCACGATGCCCAGCCCGACTTCGTTGGATACCAAGATGATATGGCCAGTGAACAGATTGATTATATGACATAATTCTGCTTCGGCATGATCAAGGTCGGCATCGGCGAGGAGCAGGTTCGACAGCCACAGCGTCAGACAGTCGACCAGCACGACCGCGTCCGGGGCATTCAGCGCCGCAAGCACCGCGGGCAGATCGCGCGGCGCCTCGACGGTGCGCCAGCGCGCATCGCGGTCGGCCTGATGCCGCGCGATGCGGTCCTGCATTTCATCGTCGAATGCTTCGGCGGTTGCGACAAAATGATGGTGACCCGCAATCGCCTCGGCGCGCGCTTGCCCATATCGGCTCTTGCCCGACCGCGCGCCGCCGAGGACAAACAGCCGGGTGCCGGTCATGCGCGCACCCCGGCGAGGGCCAGCAAGCCGTCCAGATCGACGTGGCGCGCAAGTTCTGTAGCGATGTCGTCGAGCGCCGCATCGACGTCGGCGGCATAGTCGCGCCCGCCGCCCACCACGCCGATGCGCGCCAGCAGCGAGCGGCGCAGGTCGGTCGAGGCGAACAGGCCGTGGAGATAGGAGCCGATCACCCGGCCATCGCTGCTGATCGCGCCATCGCTGGCGCCATCGGCGAGCATCGCGAAGGGCTGGTCGGCGCCGGGGCCGCGCGTTTCGCCCATATGCATCTCATAGCCTGCCACCTCCGCGCCTAACGCCGAGCCGGTGACGCGGCGCAGCGTCTTGGCGGGCGATAGCGTCGTTTCGACGTCGAGCAGCCCCAGCCCGTCGACCGCCGCCGCCCCCTCGATCCCCAACGGATCGGCGATCCGCCGTCCGAGCATCTGGTAGCCGCCGCACAGGCCGATGATTATCCCGCCGCGCCGGTGATGCGCCCGGATGTCGATGTCCCAGCCCTCGGCGCGCAGCGCGCCCAGATCGGCGATCGTCGCTTTCGACCCCGGCAGGACGATGATCGCTGCCTCGGCGGGGATCGGCCGCCCCGGCGGCACCATCACCACCTCGACCCCGGGTTCGAGCTTGAGCGGGTCGAGGTCGTCGAAATTGGAGATGCGCGGCAGGATCGGGCAGGCGATCAGCCGCCGCCCCTCGTGCGGGTCGGCGGGACGTTCCAGAATCACCGCATCCTCGCTCGGCAGCCGCGCCGCGGCGCTCAGCCACGGAATGACCCCGAAGCCCGGCCAGCCGCTGCGCCGTTCGATTTCGCGATAGCCATCGTCGAACAGCGCCGGATCGCCGCGGAACTTGTTGATCAGGAACCCGCGGATCATCGCCGCATCGTCGGGATCGATCACCGCGCGGGTGCCGACGATCGCCGCGATCACCCCGCCGCGGTCGATGTCCCCAACCAGCACGACAGGGACATTCGCGGCGCGGGCAAAGCCCATATTGGCGATGTCGCCGGCGCGCAGGTTGATCTCGGCGGGCGACCCGGCGCCCTCGACCACCACAATGTCGCACTGTGCTGACAGCCGGTGATAGCTTTGCAGGACTTCGGTCAGCAGCGCGCCGCGCGCTTCGCGAAAATTGCCGCTGCCCAGCGTCCCGCGCACGCGGCCGTGGACGATCAGCTGCGACGTGCAGTCGGCCTGTGGCTTCAGCAGCACCGGGTTCATGTCGCTGTGCGGCGGCGTGCGGCACGCGATCGCCTGCAACGCCTGCGCGCGCCCGATCTCGCCGCCGTCGATCGTCACTGCGGCATTGTTCGACATATTCTGGGGTTTGAACGGGCGAACCGTCAGCCCGCGGTTGGCAAAGGCGCGGCACAGCCCCGCAACCAGCACCGACTTGCCGACGTCGGACCCGGTGCCCTGCACCATCAACGCAGCCATGCCACTCCTCCCGCGATCAGCCACAGCAGCAGGCAGGCGCGCAGATAGATCGCCAGCGCGCGGTCGATGTCGTCGCCATTCGCGTCGCGGCGGCCGTCGCCGATCCAGGGCTTGTCGTGCATCACCCCGTCATACGCGACTGGCCCCGCCAGGCGAAGCCCCAGTGCGCCCGCCATCGCCGCCTCGGGCCAGCCGGCATTGGGCGAGGCGTGGTTTCGCGCATCGCGCCGCAGGACGTGCCAGCCGCCGCGACCGGCCAGACAGATCAGGGCGCCCGACAAGCGCGCGGGGATCCAGTTGGCCAGATCGTCGCTGCGCGCCGCGGCCCAGCCGAAGGCGCGCCAGCGATCTTCGTGGTGGCCGATCAGGCTGTCGGCGGTGTTCACCGCCTTATACGCCCACACGCCGGGCAGGCCGAGGAGGAGCAGCCAGAACAACGGCGCCGCGACCCCGTCGCACAGGCTTTCCGCCAGGCTTTCGATCGCGGCGCGGGCGACGCCGGGCTGGTCCAGCGCGCGGGTGTCGCGGCCGACGATCGCGCCGACGGCGATCCTTGCGCCGGGCAAGTCACCCGCGTCGATGCGCTCGCCGACCGCGCGGACATGGTCGAACAGGCTGCGCTGCGCCAGCGCGGGCCAGGCGAGGATCGCGATGCCGATCCAGCCCCAGCTGCCCAGCGTCGCGAGCAGCCAATATTGAATCGCCCAGGCCGGACCGATGGCGACGATCAACAGGAGGAGCAGGGTCAGGATTCCCAGTGCTCGCCGCATCGCAAAGCTGCGCCTCGGCTGGTTCAACCCTGCTTCGCAGTGCTCGATGATCCGCGCGAACAAGCCAACCGGATGGCCGATACGGCGATAGAGCGGCCGCGGCCAGCCGAGCGCCGCGTCGAGCGCCAGCGCGGTGAGCGCGATCGGCTCAGCCATCGGCCAGCGCCGCGTCGAGCCGCGCCAGCGCCGCGGCATCGGCGGGCAGGCCGATGCGCAGCCAGCGCGGCTGGTCGGCAAAGGGGCGCGTCAGGATCGCGCGCCGCGCCAGCCGCTCGAACAATGCGTGCGCGTCATCGACCGCGATCAGGCGAAACAGCGGGCACGCGCCGGTCGGTCGATGCCCGCGGCGTATCAGCATCGCGTCGAGCGCGGCTGCGTCATGCGGCAGGCGGCCGCGCGTGGCGGCGATCCAGTCGCGGTCGGCATAGGCCGCGGTGCCGATCGCGATCGCCGCTGCCGACAGCGGCCAGGCGCCCAGCCTGTCGCGCAGCGCCGCGATCAGGTCTTGCGGGGCCAGGACAAAGCCCAGCCGCACCCCGGCAAGCCCGAAGAATTTGCCGAACGAACGAAAGGCGACCAGCCGCCGATCGTCGCCCACGAACGCCGCGACGCTGTGGGCCGGGTCGGCGTCAGCGAATGCCTCGTCGACCAGCAGCCAGCCGTCGCGGTTGGTCAGCAGGTCGCGCAGCGCCGCGGCGTCGATGATATGGCCGTCGGGATTGTTCGGGTTGGCGAGGATCAGCGAGCCGCCGCAATCGCGCGCTGCGGCCAGGTCGATTGCCAAGCTACCCGCGATCATCGCGCCATGGGTGCGGTACCCGGGGGCGATGTGCTGCGCCGGACCGCCGATCAGCGCGCCGACCAGTCGCAGCCCGATCTCGCTGCCCGGCACCGCGCAGACCTGGCGCGGATCGACCCCGAAATGGGATGCGGCGATGGCCTCCAGCGCGGCCAACGCCTCGGGCTCTGGCAGCCGCTGCCAGTCGAACGCCATATCGGTTGCACCCGGCCAGGGGTGCGGATTGATCCCGGTCGACAGGTCGATCCAGTCGTCGCGGCCGAAATGGCGCTGCGCCGCCGTCAGCCCGCCGCCATGCCAGGTCCATGGCTCGCTCATGCCAGATGTACGACCAGCAGCGCGGCGGCGAGGAGGAAGCTTTCGCCGACCTCGATCCCCGCGCCATGCCCGTCGCCCGAAATGCCGCCGATCTTGCGCATCAGCCACCAGCCCCAGAATGCGAAAATCAACGGTGCGGTCAGCAGCGACGGCGATATCCACGCCGCCGCGAGCAGCAGCGCGCTCCAGATGGCGAAATCGATCGGGCGCACGACATTCCGGAACCGCGACCCCAGCCCCGCGTGCAGATCGGGCAGCGCGCGTGACCAGATGAGCGGGCCGATCCGCGCCGCAAAGGGAACCAGCGCGATGGCGACGAGCGCTTCGCCGTCGATCAGCGCGCGGAGCAGCACCAGCTTGGTCATCAGTTGCAGCGCGATCGCGACGATGGCAAAACTGCCGACGTGCGGGTCCGACAGCACCGCCAGCAAGCGCGCGCGGTCCTTATGCGCCGCGCCGCTTGCATCGGCGATGTCGCCCAGCCCGTCGAGGTGGAGCGCCCCGGTCGCCGCAACCCAGATCAGCAGCGCACACAGCGCCCCCGTCCATGGATCGATCGCGGACCCGGCCCAGCCTGCGCCCGCAACGAGCGCTCCGACGATCAGCCCGACCGCCGGGAACCAGCGCATCGACGCGGCAAATTCCTCGCTCGATACCGCGATCCGCGGCGTCGGCAGCCGGGTGAGGAACTGGATCGCGATCAGCAGCCCCTTCACGGGCAAAGCCCGACGATCTGCGCGCTGGTCAGCTCGCCCGGCCAGACGGTCAGCGACAACCGCGCCGCATAGGGCAGGTCGAATGCCCACAGCTGGCGCTGGTCGAACCCGGCCAGCGTGTGCAGCGCCGCGCGCATCGTGCCGCCATGCGTCACGACCAATGTCGGCACCGGCGCCAGATCCCCGATCGCGGCGGCGACCCGCGCCACCAGCGCCGACCAGCGTTCGCCGCCGGGCGGCGGATTGAGGTCGGGATCGTCCCAGAAGCGGCCGAGCGCGTCTGGATCGACATCGCTGCTCGCCCGCCCGTCCCAGTCGCCGAAATCGAGCTCGCGCCAGCGCGGATCGATGGTCAGCGGCAAGCCCCGCGCCTTGGCGATCGCTTGGCCCGCCGCGCGGCTGCGGCACAGGTCAGAGGCGACAATATGTTCGATGTCCAGCCCCGCCGCCTGCGCCGCGCACGCCGCGATCCCCGCCGGTGTTGGCGCGCCATCGGTGCGACCCAACATCAGCCCCGGCGTTTCGGGCGCGCCGTGGCGCAGCAGATGGAGCGCAAAGCCGCTCACAACGACGCCGACACCTGCGCTTCGGCAAAGGTCGCCATGCCGTCGTGCGCGGCGAGCGCGCTGCGAAGGATGTTCGCCGCCACCGCGGCGCCGCTGCCTTCGCCCAGCCGCATGCCCAGCGCCAACAGCGGGTCGAGTCCGAGCATGTCGAGCAGGTGCCGGTGCCCCGGTTCAGCCGAACAATGACCCGCGATGCAATGCGCGGCGATCGCGGGATTGTCGGCGGCGAGCGGGGCGAGCGCGGCGCTGCCGATAAAGCCGTCGAGCAGCACCGGCACCCCGAGCTGGCGCGCGCGGAGCACCGCGCCTGCCATCGCCGCAATCTCGCGCCCGCCGACGCGGCGCAGGGTCTCGAACGCCGAGGTCGGTGCCGCGCGGTGGAACGTAAGGGCGCGATCGACAACCGCGGCCTTGCGCGCGACGCCATGGCCGTCGACCCCGGTGCCAGGTCCGACCCACGCCGCGGCGTTGCCGCCGAAACTGCGCGCGCATAGCGCCGCCGCGGCAGTCGAATTGCCGATCCCCATTTCGCCGAGCACGATCAGGTCGAGATCCGGCTCCACCACCGCCGCGCCGCGGTTCAGCGCGTCGAGGCATTCGGCCTCGCTCATCGCTGCCGCAACGGTGAAATCGGCGGTTGGCCGGTCGAGGTCGAGCGCAACGACGGCCAGCTCCAGCCCTGCCGCCGCGGCCAGCGCGTTGATCGCCGCGCCGCCGTTCGCAAAATTCGCGACCATCTGCGCCGTCACGCTCGCCGGAAAGGCGCTGACGCCATGCACGGTGATACCATGATTGCCCGCAAAGATCGCGGCGCGGGCGCGGTCGATCCGCGGCCGTGCGCGGCGCTGCCAGCCGGCAAAAAACACCGCCAGTTCTTCCAGCCGCCCCAGCGATCCCGCGGGCTTGGTCAGCTCGGCCTGCCGCGTTTGGGCGTCGGCCGTGGCATGCGGATCGGGATAGCCAAGCTCGGCGAGGGCGGCGGCGAAGGCCTCGGGAGACGTAAAACAGGTCATTCGGCGACATATCCTGGCGGCGGGGTGCGGGTGATGAAATGGCCTTTGACGCCTTCGGGCCACAGCGAAAAGGGGACGCGGCCAAATTCGCTCGCGGCATAGTGGACCGCATAGTCGAGGATGGCGCGCGCCGCGGCATCGCCTGCGACGAACCGGCCCAACACATAGGCGATCTTGCCCGGCGCGCGCAGATGGACGGTGCAGAAATCCTGACACGCGAACAGGCACACCATCTCCTGCACCGCGATCCCGGCATAGCGCGGGTTGGCCGCCTTCGCGCCCTTCAGCGCCGCGACCAGCCGCGCACCCCCGCGCACGCCGTCGCCGTCGACCTGCGCGTCACCGCTGTGGCGGCAGCTGTTGCACACCACCACAGCGGGGCCGGGGTCGACGCGCGTCAGCATCAGGCCGCGCTTTGGGCGGGCTGCGGCGGCGCCGGAACCCCCGCCGCCACAAGGACGCGATAGAGCGCGTACAGCCCGATCAGGATCGCGCCGTTGCGGACAAACTGCTCGGCGAGCAGGTCGGGCGCCGTCGCGGTGTGCAGTCCGCCGAGCATCAACGCCCAGCCGACGATGATCCCCTTATACGCGGTAAAACCCGCCGCATAAGCAAGACTTAGCCGCGCCGCGACCGACCGGTAACCCGTGGCGCGCACCGCGGCAGAGCCCGCCAGCGCCGACCCGACCGCGGCGGTGCCCAGCGCGAAGCCCCACGCCAGCGTGCTGCCGTCGCGCGGATAGCCGAGCAGGACGAAGCCGGTGAACTGGCTCGCGAGCCAC
>Ga0209232_1000544_pt1 | contig 22716 bp, 12 predicted proteins | sample ETNvirenome_2_60_FD_184066 | JGI IMG/M metagenome (GOLD analysis project Ga0209232, IMG submission 184066) | Marine viral communities from the Pacific Ocean - ETNP_2_60 (SPAdes) (version 2) | ecosystem: Environmental > Aquatic > Marine > Oceanic | place: Pacific Ocean | collected 2013-06-22
ATCACAAAGCTCTTTATATGGCTAACAATCCGGACACAGTAGCTAAACATTTTTATGATCAAGGTGTCGCCGATGCCACTAAAGATATAGTTGCTAAGTCTAAAAACATAAATTCAGAACCAAGATCTACTGATCCTGGTGATGTGTTTATAGATGGGTTTAAGGTCAGAGCTATAACGGGCGCTGATAGTTCCAAGTTGAAAATACAACGAAAACTTAAAAACAATTAAAAAATGGGATTTCAAAACAGCGGGAGTTTTCCTGCAAAAATAACCCCTTCTCAGAAAAAGTTAGCTTTAGAAACAAACTATTTGGATTTTACAAATGGTGCTAACGATTTTGCTCAGCAATACTTGCCAGAGCTTTATGAGCAAGAGGTAGAGAGATATGGTAACAGAACGTTATCAGGTTTCTTAAGAATGGTTGGCGCAGAGATGCCAATGACATCTGATCAAGTTGTTTGGTCAGAACAAAACAGACTACATATTGCTTATAACGATTGTACTGCTTCAGGTAATGCTGGTGCTCAAAAAGTTAAAGTAGACAATATGGGTCTTAACCAAGCTGCTGGTGAAACAGGAACTGAAGTTATTGCTATTAGAACAGGTCAAACTATACTAGTATCTGATGCTGCAACGGGATTAATTACTCAAAAATTATTGGTAGTTGCATCTCCTTTAGATACTAATAACCCAGGTAATGTAGCAGTTGATGAAATAGAAGTACAAGGTTATGATGCTGACTCATGGAAAGCAGGATTAGCTGGTAAGGTTAAAATGTTCGTTTATGGATCTGACTTTGGAAAAGGTACAAGCGAAATGCAAGGAGCTATTCAACCTAGTTTCACTCAATACAGTAACTCACCTATGATTCTTAAAGATTTCTTTGAAATCAGTGGTTCTGATACTGCTCAAATTGGTTGGGTTGAAGTTGCTACTGAAGACGGAACATCTGGATATCTTTGGTATCTTAAGTCTGAATCTGAAACAAGATTAAGATTTGATGATTACTTAGAAATGTCTATGGTTGAAGCAGAAAAAGCTGGCTATGACTTTAGTTACCAAGGTGGTAATGTTGGTGCAAATGGAGTTAGAGTTAATGGTTCTGAAGGTATGTTTGCTGCTATCGAAGATAGAGGTAACGTATATTCTGGATTTTCTGGTGCTGCCGCTCCTGGAGCTGGTGCATTAGGTGATTTTGATGCTATCTTACAACAACTAGACAAACAAGGAGCTATTGAAGAAAACATGTTATTCTTAAACAGAGCTACTGCTCTTGATTTTGATGACATGATTGGAGCAATGGCCGGTGGTGGTTATGGTTCTACTGCTTCTGCTTCTTACGGTTTATTCGATAACGAAGCTGAAATGGCATTGAACTTTGGGTTCTCTGGTTTTAGAAGAGGTTCTTATGACTTCTACAAAACTGATTGGAAATACCTAAATGATCCTACTACTCGTGGTTTATCTAACGCAATTGACGGTGTTATGATACCAGCTGGAACAACTACAGTATATGATCAAATGATGGGTGTTAACATTAGAAGACCTTTCTTACATGTTAGATATAGAGCTTCTGAAACTGAAGATAGAAGATACAAATCATGGATCACTGGATCTGTGGGAGGTGCTTATACTTCTGGTTTAGATGCTATGCAAGTACACTTCCTTTCTGAGAGATGTTTAGTAACACAAGCTGCAAATAACTTCGTATTGTTTAAGGCTGCGTAATTTTTATTAACCTCTAAACATAGAAATTATGAGTTATATTAAACTTCCTTTAAAAGGAACTGGAAATCCTCTACAAAACTACTGCGTAGTAAGCGTAGACGGTGTGTATGAAATAGATACAGAGGTAATAAGTAATCAAAGTGTTATTCACTTATATTACACTGCCGCTGCTTCAACTGATGAAGACTATTTAAGAGTTAGCATTACCTACGCTGGAAACGGTGTAGTTACAGCTGATGATATTGACGCTTTAAGATTATTAATCTTAAAAGTTAATGGTCAGCCTGGAAACGTGCCAATGTTTAAACTTATTGACGATGATGGAACTGATCCATACAAAGTTCAACTAGGTGTAGGACAAGGTACAGTTGCTAAGTCAAACGATCCTAAATAATAAAGTTATGAGTAATTATATAAAAATACCATTTGCTGCAAACGCGGCAAGGGCTTTTGGAAGTGCCATAAATATTGCAGGTGACCGACTTAGTTGGGCAGACACTGAAGGTGATGTAACTAGTGGTACTGCGGGTGCTGCTTCTGCTGAAGCTACAACTACAGTTGTTCCTGCTGGAGGTTCTAGTGCTACTTTTAAAGGAGCTACTGGATCTGCTCAAGATCCACCAGCTGGAAGTCTAGCTGAGTTAACATTAACTATTGAGGCGGCTGGAAACAACTACCAAGTAGGAGATGTTATAACTGTAGCTGCTGCAACAACAGGTACTGAAACAGAATGGGACGAACCTATTTCGTTTACAGTAATTGCTGCTGACTTAGTAGCTATTGAAGGTACTACAGAGCCTTTTGAGATGATTCCAATAGACGATGTAGTATGTGTTCAAACTATCGAACAGGGCGCTGCGACTGTAGCTAATAAATTATTTATTGCTACTACAATTGCTTCTGGAGATACTACTTCAACCCAATCACAATTTTCTGGTTGGACAGTAGAGTTTGATGCAGATAATTATGACGTAGAAGATTGCATGGCTTCAATTTGTGAAGCTATTGCAAATGCTGATGCGGCTATAAATTCACAACCTACCGTAGATTTCTTTGGAGGTGCTGAAGTAATGAATATTACTTATGGTGCAAATCCAAGTACATAGAAAACAATAACAAGATCCCGCTTCGGCGGGGTCTTTTTTAATTATTATATTATATTATATTATGGCAACAAAAGAAAAAGAAAAAGAAAAAACGATTTTTAGTGAGTGGGAATACAAAGATAGAAGATACGTTCTTCTTAACAATTACGAACCACTTACTTATACTTTACCAACAAGACACACTGCGAAATACCCATGTGTTTGGTTTGATCCGCAAGAAGGTTACAATAGAGAATTAAGATATGCAACTAACCAAAGGTCAGTTTTTGTTGATGAACAAAAAGGTCCTGTTACGTTAAAACATATCGTGTTTGAAAAAGGGTTTTTACAAGTAAACAAAGAAAATCCTACTTTACAACAATTTTTAATGTTACATCCTCAAAACGGGAAAAAATTCATGGAGTATAATCCTCAAGTAATAGCTCATAATGAAGTTGATCAAATTGAAATGGAAATAGAAGCGTTAAATTTAGCGCGTGAATTACCTTTGGATCACTTAGAAGCTATTATGAGAGTTGAAAACGGAACTAGTGTTTCTAAAATGAGCAACAAAGAACTTAAAAGAGATGCTTTAGTTTTTGCTAAAAGAAATCCAAAGTTATTTGTTGATTTAGCTACCGATGACAATGTTCAATTAAGAAATTTAGGTATTATAGCTGTAGAACAGGGAATACTTAAGTTATCTGGAGATAATAGATCATTTAGTTGGGCATCTAATAATAGAAAGTTATTTAGTGTTCCATTTGATGAACATCCTTATTCAGCATTAGCTGCTTGGTTTAAAACTGATGAAGGTTTAGAAGTTTTTAAATCTATAGAGAAAAAACTTAAATAACAAGTGATTATAATTAAGGCGGCCTTTTCGCCGCCTTTTTTAATATAAAGAATATGATAAACGTAAATGAAGTTTACCAAACGGTTTTGTTTATTTTAAACAAAGAACAAAGAGGTTATATAACACCTGCTGAATTTAATTCTTTAGCAGTTCAAGCTCAATTAACTATATTTGAAAAATATTTTGAAGATCTTAATCAAGCATTAAGAATGCCTTTAAATGATAGTGAATATGCAAGTAGGGTTAAATCAATTGAAGAAAAAATAGATATATTTGAAGTATCTGGTGATCTTGATATAAATAAAAGTTTATCAACGTTAGATCCTAAGGTTCATAGATTAGGAACTATCGAATACAATGCTATAGGTAAATTACCTGTAGAGTTAGAAGAAATGACAAAACATGACTTCAACCTAGCGATACGCTCGCAATTAACAGCCCCTACATTTTCTTTCCCTGCTTTTTTTATACAGGGAGAAGATATAAAAACTGCGCCTACTAGTATTGCGGGAGGCGATTTAACTGTTTATTATGTTAAAAAACCAGCAGATCCTATTTGGGGATATACAATTGGTGGTGTTGGAGAATTTGTATATAATGATAAAGCTTATGATCCTACTACCGAACCCTATGGAAGTGTTAATTTTGAAATATCTAGTGAAGATCAAGTAGAGTTAGTTAATACTATTTTAACATACTGTGGTATAATAATAAGAGATCCTCAAATAATTCAAGCTGCCGCTGGAATGGTAGGACAAGAGAATCAAAATGAAAAATCTTAATAAATGGGACTAATAACTGAAACTAACTCACAATATTACGCTGGTCAACAAACATTTTTTGGAGATGGTAATGAAACAGAATTTAAATGTACATTTGATACTGATTTAGTAGCTACAGTAGTTGGTGTATCTAATTCTAACTTTGAAGTGTTTTTAGATAATACTCTTCAAATTGCTGGTGTTGATTATAATTTAGTTGTTTCTACAGCTTTAGATTCAACCAATGTAATTGAATTTGTTAATGCTCCAGGCAGTGGGCAGGCTATAGTAGTTCAACTAGCTTTAGATACTATTTGGGCTAACAACGGAGAATATGCATACATAAAATTAAATGATATTGTAGATAATTTTCTAACAGCTTATGTTGGAGATGGAAAATACATAACTAGAGTAAAAAGAAAAGATGTAATTTTTCATGCAAAGCGTGGTCTTCAAGAATTTAGTTATGATACTTTGAGAAGTTTAAAATCTCAAGAGGTTCAAATACCTAAGAACTTGAATATCACTATACCTCAAGATTATGTGAATTATACTAGACTTTCATGGGTAGATCCAAACGGTGTTCAAAGAACAATATATCCAGCTAATACTATTACTATGGATCCAGTGGATCCGCTATTACAAGATAGTGAGGGGAGATATATTCAAGATAATTTAGAGCAAAATATCGAAGCTTCTACCTCTATAATAGAGGAAAGATGGAAAAGATTTAACAAGTATGATCTTAATGGGGAATTTAACTGGGATAATCAACAAGATTCTAATATATATAATTGGTCTTGGTGGAAAACAGCTTATGGACAGCGATATGGATTAGATCCACAAGTATCGCAAACTAATGGTTGGTTTACCATAGATGATAGAAGAGGAACATTTGGGTTTAGTAGTAATCTTGTAGATAGAATAATTACTATAGAATACATATCAGATGGATTAGCTTATGACATGGATTCTAAAATACCTAAAATGATAGAAGAAGCAATGTACATGCATATTGCTTACAGTATACTAGCAAGTAAAATAGGTACGCCAGAATATGTTGTACAGAGATTTAAGAAGGATAGAAGAGCACAATTAAGAAATGCTAAGATCAGGTTACAAAATTTAAAATTAGACACTTTAATACAAGTTATGAGAGGAAAGTCTAAGTGGATTAAACATTAATATATGGCACAAGCGAAACATACTTTTGTTGAGTCTAAAATGAATAAAGATCTAGATGATAGATTGTTATCAGGAGGACAATATAGAAATGCAGTAAATATTGCGGTTAGTAAATCAGAAGATTCAGATGTTGGAGCTTTAGAAAATGTATTAGGTAATAAGAAAATAAGTGATCTATTTCCTTCTAATGTAGTACCACCCGCTAATATAACTATAATTGGATGGCAAATAAACGAAGTTACAAATGATATTTTTCTTTTCATTACAAACTATTGTGACACTTCTGCCAATTTAGATAGGTTTGCTACTAGTGGATCTAAACATTATATAATAAAATTTAATACAGCTACTCAAGAAAGTAATATATTAGTAGAAGGAAAGTTTTTAAACTTTTCCACAACACATCCTATTTCAGGTTCTAATGTAATAGAAGAACTTCTTTTTTGGACAGATAATAGAAATCAGCCTAGAAAAATAAATTGGTCGACTGCTGCTGCTTTTAGTGGTAATACTGTTAAATATTATACAACTGAAGATCAAATATCTGTAGCTAAATATTATCCATATAATCCTCTAACCATTTTAGATCAAACATCTGTAGATCAAGTTTTTTGGGATGACGCTACTTATGATGGAGTTGATGTAACTAAATTTACTAGACCCAACAGCGATCCTTTTTCTTCTAATATACACTTGTATGATAGGTTTACTATTGCATCAAATGCTGATTTATTAGATGTAGCAGTAATACAAAATAATGAAACCGAAATTATAGTATATCCTCGATTAGGAAGCACTAATCCTCCAGCTACTGGAATTGCCGAAGCAGCTACATTTTATCATAATACAGCGATAAATACAACTGATAAATTACTTCCTCCATCAGGTAGAGTTAATATAGTATATTCAAGTACGGCTGTTCAAACAATAGCGGCAGGAACTTGGATTTCAACTACAACACCAAATGTAACAGCTGTAGATTATCTTTCACCACGCTTCCCTTTGCAATTTTTAAATGCTGCTGTAACAGCTCCTAATAACCCTATATTTTCTGGACCAGGTAAAGCTGTATCTTCTATTATAGATCCTAATGAATCAAATTCAGTAGCATTTAGAGTAGATGGACAAGGTAATTTAGATGCTATAGCATTTAATCAAGATGTTAAACTAGGTTTTGGATCCATTGATGTTGATTTATGTATAGATAATCCTTATTATGATGTTGAGTGGCCCGGAGACAGTTTAAATCTTAAAGACAAGTTTGTACGATTCGCTTATAGATTTAAATTTGATGATGATGAATATTCTTTAACTGCTCCTTTTACACAACCCGTATTTATTCCAAGACAAGATGGATTTTTCTTAGATGTTACTCCAGCATATACCGGAGATAGAAGGTCTGGTACTATTGATGATTTTGAAGAAGCAGGTCAAGCTACTATTGTAGACTGGATGGAGAATAATGTTAAGGAAGTAAAGTTAAATTTAAATTTTGAATTCCCTGTAAATGAAATTAATGAACGGTTAAAAGTTAAGGAATTAGAAATATTATATAAAGAATCTGATGCTTTAGCAATAAAAGTAGTAGAAAGTATTAATTTTAGAGATACTAATTTAGAAATCACAAACAACTCAACAAACTCATTTACTTATACATATCAATCTAATAAACCTTTTAAAACTTTACCAGATAAAGAAGTAACTAGAACTTATGATAAAGTACCTTTAAAAGCCCAATCTCAGGAATCGGCTGGTAATAGAGTTATTTATGGTAATTATATTGATAAACATACTTCTCCTTTAACACTAGATTATAAAGTAAGCGTTGGTGAAAAACTAAGACCTACTAATAGTAATTCTAATTTAAGCTATTTATCATATCCTAATCACACTTTAAAGCAAAATAGAACTTACCAAGTTGGAGTTGTACTATGTGATAGATATGGTAGACAATCTGATGTAATATTATCACCACCCCTAGAAGAAGCTGTAGAACTTCCACCTGGGTCAGGGATATATTATGGTGATTCAACTATAACTAACCCATATAAAGATGGAGAGTTTTGGAAAGAAACTTTAGAATGGCCAGGAGATAGTTTAAAAGTACTTTTTGAAAATTTAATTCCAACTGAAATAGCGGAACGAGAAGGATATCCTGGCTTATACTCTGAAACAAACCCTACGGGTTGGTATACTTATAAAATAGTAGTAAAACAACAAGAACAAGACTATTATAACGTATACTTACCTGGTTTACTTTATGGAAATCCTATAGGCGCTAGTACTACAGCTCAATGGGGTAATGGAGCTTGTAATGATCCAACTCAAACTAATGAAATACAACCTGGTCAAAATACTATGAGGGGATTGTCTAGTACTGATGGAATTCAAGTAGGAGATAAGTTTTGTCTTGAGTATCCAGGTAATCCACCTGATCAATATTGTTTTACAGTTGAACAAATATTAAGTGATTCTGTAATACGATTTTCACCTACATGGAATGGTGGTAGTGGTGGTGCTAATTTAACTTTAGCAGGTTGGTGTGATGAGGATTTGTATGGCAGTTCATGTTGTACTGCTCAATGGCCCGGGTATCAGTTAAATAAAGATATTGTATTTTTTGCAGGTCAAAGTTTAATTACAAATGAGTCAAGTTTTGTTAACGCTACAGAAATGGTTACAACTTTGCTTACTGATAACATTAACAAAATACCAGCAGACCTAGAGGATGTTAGACCTAATCAGCTTCAATATAAAACTACTGATGATTTAATATATCCTAGAGTTGCGAGATCTATAGCTAAGAGTTTTGTTATATTAGATGGAAATAATGAACCTATACCTGGAACAACTTTATATTGGTCTTCTCAAGTAGATACAGGAGAAGGTGCTGACAATGTTAAATTACTAGGTCAATTTAATGATTTATTTCCTGCTGACTTTGAGAGTGTAAATCTATATAAAGTTTATCAAAACCCTGCTTCTGGAGTTTTCACTAATCAATTTCAATTAGGAACTCCTAGTTTAGGTTTACAAACACCAGCTGTATTTGAAACACAACCTGTAAGATCTAATTTAGATATTTATTGGGAAACGTCTACTAGTGGTTTAATAACGGATTTAAATGATCTCATTGCTGATGGAAACACTATTGTAGGTATAGGTGGTTCAAGTTCTTTTTTACAAAGTGAGTCTTTAAATAACACTGCTCAAAACCCAAATCAAGTTGGAGAAGTTTACGGTGTAAACCCTAGCGGTTTAGTTACTCCAGTTTCTAGTTTAGTAATAAATCAAGTTAGAGATACTCAATTAAGTGGAGTAGATTATACAGGTAGCTACGCGTTAGGTGCTCCTACAAATGGAGTTTATCCTATTTTAGCTTTAGACAATCCTGTTTATTTAGAAAGCCAAAGTGCTAATCAAAGGCAATTTCTTTTCTCTATTGTAGATGCTAATGGAGCTACTCATAACTATAGCTTTATAGTTAACATATCTAACTCTGAGCCAGATTTAAAAGGAAGATGGTCAGCAGCGCACAACTCTTATGGGGTAGATGGTTTTACTACTAGGACTATTAATATAGGACCTACAAATGGATTAGCACAATTAGCTATCCCAGGTGGTGGAGAAACAGTGTATGGAGAGTTTAGTCCTCAGCCATTTCAAAATGGTGCTTCTGGAGACGATGAAAGAATTTATTTTTATAATGGATCTGCTAACGTATTAAACTTTCCTTTAGGGTTATCTCCTGATCAATTCTCAGAAACTGAAATAGAATTACAAGTATCAAGAAAAACTACAGCGCCAGGATATGATCAGAACTTTACAGGCCCTTTTACACCACTTCTTCCTAATGGGCAAGCTGGCAACCCTAATTCAATAGATGGATTTTATTTAAGTCCTGCTGGGTTTTCTAATAGCACAGTAGCTGCTAATGGTAAAATTGTTACACCTCAAGATTATAATCTTCCAGATGGTTCTCCGGCTTGGAAAATAATGTGGAATGGAAATGATGCACCTAATTTCTCAGGACAAGGTACTCCATGGTTAGAATGGCCTACTACAGATCAAGACCCTACTACTTATAGGTTTTTAAGAATTGTCATGAGAGATGCTAATGGTAACACAGGTGCAGGAGCGTTAAATTTAGTAGTTGCAGATAGTACTGCAGGTATAAATGAAGTGCCTATTGCGTTTAACTTTGTAACAGCGCAAGGGAATGGTATATTATCTTCATATAGACCTTGTTTAAATTTTGTAGGAAGTAATACCCAATGTATATTTCCTCCTGGTGGTACTTGTGGTGGAAATCAAATATCTGCTACATGTATATCTAGTGTAAATGGTGGATTGCAATTAACTACAGGTAACGGAGCTATACCAACATTATTATTAACATCAACTTAAAAATAAATTATGGCAGCAGGAATTGGCAGCACGTTTACAGGTGAAATATGTATTAGAACTCAACCTAGCCAAGGTATCGCATGGAACGATCCACAATATCTTCAAACTCAAGATGGAGACTTAAGACCAGGAAGTTTATTTAACAATATATTTGTTAAAGCACCAGTAGGATCTCCTGACTATACTACTCTTCAAAACAACGGCACCTACAGAAGTAGTGGAACTCAGTATAGTGGACCAAATACATACGCTAATAATATGGGTACTTTTTGTGGTACTTTAGATTGGACTATCGTATGCTTTATTACATGGATAGGTAGTAATAATGGCGTTGGGCAGCCTGGAACAGCTTCACCTACAGTTGGTCAAAATCTCAATAGTTATGATCATTGGAGTATTTTTGTACAAATGGATATAGATAACAGTGGAGGTACAATTCCACTTCCCACTGCTGTACAAGAATTTGGTCAAGGTTTTTTAATACAAATGATTAGTCAACCAGGTGTACAATTTCGACCTGCAGCAACGTGGCAAACATAAAATTATAATATGGCAGCAATTATAGAAATAGATTACTTTAATTCTTACTGGTTAAAAAGAGCGCCAACTGGTCCTTTATGTAGAGATATAGAAGCAAATAATGATGATTATGTAGTAACAAACAATTTACCTACTTATACATGGCCAGGGCCTTTTAATTACGGTGATGCGGTACAGAACCCTACTCTTCCAACCGCAATTGATGAAGGGTGCGTTGGTTTAGAACCAGACTCTCCACCTATTTTAGAACAAGCGTGGTATGTAGAAGAAAGTAGAATTAGAGGAGGGTATAATAATGTTCAAACGGATTTAGGTGTTAAGGCTTATTTAAATGAAGAAAACCCAATACAAACACGTAGAGAAAATGGCTTAATATATTCAGGTTCTTTTAATAGTTCTACTGGATACAATGCAACTAATGTATTTTCATCTGCAGATACTATTACTAAATTAGTAGATCCTATGAATGGATCTATTCAAAAATTATATGCAGAAGATACTAACTTAATTATCTTTCAAGAAAACAAAGTAAGCAGAGCGTTAATAGATAAAGACGCTATATATTCTGCTGAAGGTGGCGGTTCTGTTACTTCAACAAATTTAGTTATAGGCCAAATTGTTCCTTACGTAGGAGATTATGGAATAAGTAAAAATCCTGAATCTTTTGCTGTATATGGATTTAGAAAATATTTTACAGATAAATATAGAAATGCTGTAATGAGATTATCTAGAGATGGATTAACTGAAATATCTAACTATGGTATGGTTGATTGGTTTAGGGATAATTTAGAAATAATTAGCGATGATATACAACAATTCACTACTCCTATTGCATTAGATGTAGCTGATAAGCAAACTAATAATAGTTGGTTAATACCTAGTTCTCCTTTAATAAAACCAGGTGCTAAAGTAGCTTATTCTTCTAGTAGTAATTCAACTACTATTCCTTTGTCTATAGTTAACGCAGTAGAGTATTATTTTGATCCTGTTACTACTAATTATGATTTGGGTAAAGTTATTATAACTTTAGAAGATGACTTTCCTAATAGTATAGTAACTGGTGATGTTTTAATTTTCACAGTAAACGACAAAGCTCAAATTCTAGGTGGATGGGATATATATACTAAGCAATACCATGTTTCACTTCAGCAAAATTCTAATTGGATTAGCACATCATTAGACAGTTATTATACATTAGCTTTTGATGAGTCAGTGTTAGGATGGACTAGTTTCTTTAGTTATAAACCTTCTTTGATGGATAGTTTGAAAAATAAATTTTTCTCTACTAATCAAAGGGAAGTTTATCAACACAACTTTCAAGCGCCTAATAATAGAAATACTTTTTATGGTGTGTCTACACTTCCGTCTGTTACTTTTGTTTTTAATCCTCAACCTGATTTAAGTAAAAACTTTTTAACTATAAACTATGAAGGTAGTAATGGATGGCAAGTAGAATCTATAATATCAGATGATCAAGAGCCGATGTCTAGTTATGGTGAAAATCAAAATAATGATTACGAACCATTATATGATTCTGGTTCATGGGAAGTTTATAGAGATAAAACGTCTAGAGTATTAAGTTATTATAATGGAGTGTATGATTCAGCTACTCCTACTAACTATGGAGTCGCAGCAGTTGTACCTCCACTAAAGTATGCAGGATTTATTCCAAAAGAAAATTTATATACAGCAAACCTAGTTAGTGAAAGTGCTCCACGAGCTGGAGAGGTAATATTTAATAATAATCCTTTGAGAGCAAATAAGATTACAGGTATAAAAGCTAATTATGCAACAGTGACTATGTCAACTGATTCTGTAACTGATCTTAACAACATGAAAGAATTGTTTGCGGTATCTACTACATTCGCAAAATCAGGTTTTTAATTAAATAAGTAAAATAATATGTAATTATATGAGTATGACTATAGAAGAGATAAATAAACAAGTAATAGAACATCCGTTAACTAAAGAAGAAGCTAAACAGCAATTTGTAGAAAAGACAGAAGAGTATGGTTTAAAACATGCTTATACATTTGAAGAAGCGTGGGAAGTTAGTGAAGAACTTAAAAGAAGAAGAGAATGTAGAAATCAATTACAAATTTTAAGTGATGCATTTTTGAAAGCTGATGGAATAATAACTGGAGAAGAAGCTTCAAAAATTAATCCTGTACAACATAGTTTTGCGGATGGATGTTATATTAGACAAATATTTAATCCTGCTAATCAACTCATTGTTACTAAAATACATAAGAAAAAACATCCATTCTTTTTAATGGTTGGAGAAATGTCTGTACTTACAGAAGAAGGAGTAGAATATTTAAAAGCTCCTTATTTTAGTATAACTGAACCAGGAACTAAAAGATTTATATATACACATACGGATTGTATATTTGTCACTGTTCATGCTACAGAAGAAACAGATATAGAAAAAATAGAAGAAGAAGTTATTGCTAAAGATTATAATGATCCAGAAATTTCTTTAGATCAAATAAATTTATTAAAACATAAAATATGAGTTTTTTAGCGGGTACAGCATTAATTGTAGCAGGTGTAGGTATGGCAGCATCTGCATGGAAAACAAATCAAGCCAAACAACAAGCTGAGACAATGGCAGACCAAGCAAGAGGTGATGCTCAGCGTTGGGAGACAGAAATGAATAGGATTAAAGAAAATAGACCTAGCGTTACTAATCCTTACGCTAATATGACTAATGCTTTTGCTAATATGAGTAACCCATATGCTAAGTTGACTAATCAGTATGCTAATTTAGGAGTAGCTACTCAAGCTGCGGAATATCAAGCGGAACAAGCTGATATTGCATTAGCTAACACTTTAGATACTATTGCAGCCACCGGAGCAGGATCAGGAGGAGCAACAGCTTTAGCTCAAGCAGCTTTACAAAGTAAAAGAGGTATAGCAGCTGATATCCAAAGACAAGAAGCTGCTAATCAGAAGTTAGCTGCTCAAGGAGCTATGGAGGTTCAAGAGAAAAAAGCCATGGGCCAACTTCAAGTTGATACCCTTAAAGCTCAAGGAGAAGAAAAAGTTCAACAACTTCAAGGTCAAGGTAATCAATTTGTTACTGAAACGCTAGAAGCAAGAAGTACTCAAGATTTAAACAACGCGTCAGGAATGATGATGAATTATTTACAAATGCAAAATGATGCGGCGGCTGGAATGGTTCAAGCTGATTTAGCTGCTGCGGGTGCTTTTTCAAGTGCTGCGTCTAGTGGCATATCTGGATACTTTAATTAATAGAATATGAGTTACGAAAATCCACAAAAAATAGTAAATAGAACTTGGGATATATTTGCCAAGATGACGCAACAGAATAATGATAGAATTGCATCAAATATTGGTGCAGCTATGAAAAGCATGAGGCGTAAAAAAGAATACAACAAGTTAGCTCTAGAAAAAATTGAAAAAGAAAAACTTAATTTTGCTAGTAAACTAGATAGTATAGATACTTCAGAATCAGGTAAAGCTTTTGATGATAATTTACGGATGTTTTTTGATAGTCAAGTTGACAAGTATTTTAATATAAAAAATGCTATGCGTAAAGGAGATATGGATAAGAGAGAAGGAACTAGAATATTAGGAAACATGGATAGACAAGTTACTAAATTTCAAGCAATGCTACCTGAAATTTTAACTATAGCTAGTACTATTAAAGATCAAGCAGGAACCGCGACCAAACAAGGTGGAATATCAACAGGGACAACTCCTAAGGAGATTATAGATGTATTTGGTACTATATCAGGAGGAGGAAATGTTTATACAGTAGAAGATCCTAAAACAGGAAACTTGTGGTTAATGAAGCTACCTAAACCTATAGAATCAAAGTACTTAGAAGATGGAACTGTTAATGAAAATGAATTACTAGGATCTTTTAATACACATCGAGAAGATGGAACGTGGGATGGAGGTGGAGCTTTAGTTAATCTAGATGAAGTAATGAAGTTAGGTCCTAAAAATATGGTTCAATATACTACTAATTTAGATGCTTATTCTAAACCTTTAGCAAAAAATCTTTTAAATGAAGATGATATAAACAATGGTTTTTATCAACAAAATGTAACTTACGAGACAGAAGGAGATAAAACTTTAGAAAAAAGTTCTATATATATGACTGCTAATGATGCAAACCGTATGAAAGAAAAGGTTAAAACTATTAGAGGATATAAAACAATGTTGGATGATAACCAGGCTATGAAAAGTGTTTGGGTTGACTTAATGGATAGAGACACAGATTGGACTGGAGAAGGTTGGCAAAGAGACGCTGCTGAAGATTGGATGATTGAAGACGGTATAACGAAGTTGTTAATTAGACAAGGTTTAATAAAGACTAAAGAAGTAAATGGAGAATTAGTAGCGGACTTAAATCCTAATGCTAAGGGATCTTTATTAGATAGATTACAGTATGTACCTAAGGAAGAAGCTATGATTCAATCTCAACAAACTATAGATGTTGGGGAATTAACTGAAACTGAAAAATCAAGTATATTAACTAACTTACCTAAAGTTAAAAACTCTATGAACCACTTGCTTACAACATATAAAGATGAAGGTAAAGCAGATAATAGTTTATATAGCAAAAGAAGGTTCGCTAACAAAGTTGCTGATGAGTTAAACGCGATGGTTGGTGGTCAAGATAACTCAGCTAAAACTTGGCAGTGGAGTAAAGACATGAAAGAAGGAACTATTAAACGTGGTGATACAATTTATGAATTGTTTGATACTGATGGAAATATAAAAGAAGAAATGATAATTCAACTACTAGCTTCACGATCTGGACTAGGAGAAAAAACAGCATATAAATTAGCTACGCATTACAATGAATTTGTCGGTGAAGATGAACAAATTACTGAAATTGAATTATTACCTAATCCTTAATTATATATGAAGACATATACATATAATGGACAATCTGTAAGTGAAGATTTAGTTAATGATAAAGCTCTGTCGTTAGGTTTAACAACAGATCAATATCTAGCTAGTCCAAACGTTAATATACAGGTTGAAGAAAATCTTTTAGATGAAGACGAAGATGATAAAGAGAAGGAAAAGAAATCTAAAAAGCAAGAAAAAATAGATAAAAAGTTAGAGGAAGTTAATAAAAAAATTGATGCTCAAACTAGTTATGATGATGTGTTAACTAAAAAATCATCTTCATTAGATGTTGATAACACTGATAAGTTTCTTGAAAATCTTAAAGATCCTAATAGATTTGGATTAAAAGAAAAAATAAGAGATAAAAAAGTACAAAAAAGATTAGACCAAGTAACTTCTGAGATGAATGAAGAGGCAGAAGCCCCTAAAGAAAAATATATTACTAAAAAAGTTACTGGTGAAGATGGTAAACCAACAAATACCTATTACAAAGCTAGTGAATGGGAAGCTTATTTTGATCCTCAAAGTGAAAAATTTGATCCAAAATTCTTTGAGCAAGCTGTTAAAGTAACAGGTAAAGAAAACCCTACTCTAAAAGATTACTTGGATAAGTTAAGTACCATGAAAGGAGGAGGAGATATTCAATGGAGTATTACAGATCCAAGTAATATAGAAACACTAGACGAAGTTGAGATTGTTGCTACTGCTACGCATGGTCAAAAGAAAGAGAATATATTAAATGAAGTTTCTTTTGATACATACATGGATAGTATAGATTGGGCTCAAGCTCTAGCTATCCAAGAAGAAGTAAGTTCTGAAACTTTAAGACAAATACTTCCTCCTATGGTTAATGGGGATTTATATGAAGTAGAAGAGTCTTCAACAGACCTAGATAATGATGCTTTAAAAATATCTATATCCGATGAACATTGGGATTATCTTTTAGATCAAAATCTTCTGGATCCAGAATATTCGAAACTTCTTTTTGAGTGGAAAGAAAAAGGCGAAAAACCTTCTGTAACAATAACCGTCGGTAAAGATGGAGAAATATTTGGAGGGACAGAAAGAAAGGGACACTATTCTCATGGGTTTTGGTTAGAAGGTAGAGACGTTAATCATCCGGAATATAAAAAGTTTAAAGATTTTCTTAAGTTGTTTTCTGTAGTAACTAATGAGCAAGTTTTAAAAAATAGACAATTAGAAGAAGCGAAATTAACCCCAAACATAAAACCCCCTACTATTGATGAGTTAAGGACTTTAAGTAGTAAAGAAGCAACACAAAGATGGCGAAGAAGAACTTTAGAACTGAGAGCTTTTAATGAAAAATTAATAAACACACCTGTTGAGGATGGTGGAGTTGGCTTAAGTAAAAAGCAAATTGCGGCAAACGCAGAACTTAAAGCCGTTCCTTTAGATTATGAGGGAGAATATTATGAGGGAAGAACAAAATCCATTAAAAAATATTCTCATGCTGCTGCTACTGTAGCAGGTGATGTAAAAGGAGAAAGATATATTGAAAGAGATAGGAATGGTAATGAAGTTGTTCTTTTTGAGGGTGGTGGAGAAAAGTCTTTATTTGGATATTCTGTAGTAAATAAAGAAATAGCATATAGACCTTTAGGTGCTAAGAAAACTGCTTACATTTGGGAAAAAGTAATGGAACCTAATTTTCCAGGTGCTCCGAAAAAATTAATGGAAACTGTTGCGGGTTTAAAAGCTTATTATAAACAAGAAGGTATAGATGTTGATTTTGAAAGTGAAGAGTTTTGGCAATTAGCAAAAGAAGCAGCGGCGAAACAATATTACCTAGAAGACGAAGAGTTTTATAGAAGCTATAATACAGAAGATTTTATTGAAGGAAAAAAGTGGGGTAGTAGTGATGACAACATTAGACAAGGAGCTATGATTGGTGCTGTAGCTTTGAGAGATGCAGAAGATGAACTGCTTCTTAACTATGTCACATTAGAAAAGAATTTAGCACAAACTCAATTTGACAATAAAGTAGATGAATTTCAAAATAAAGAAAGAAATAAAGTAGTAGCAGCTTTTTTATATGGAGAAGATAGAGAAAAAGCTTTAGAAAATTTAGATATAGATTTAGGTCAAGATTTAGCTTATAATAACTTATTATATTTAGGAACTGAAGATTCAGTTGTACAATTGAATGATTTAGGATTTACTACTTATCCAGTTTACATAAAAAAAGTAGTTAACGGAGAAGTTAAATTACAATATGTAGAAACAGGAACTGAGTTAGATACTCTTTACGAAGATGGAACAAGAGTACAAGCTATCCCTGTTTCTGCTATTAATGATTTTAATTCTAACGCTATGGAATTAGAATCATATGGAAAAGTATTAAGTAATAAATATAAAGCTTATAGCGACATGGTTGCTGACATGCCAGATTTCCAAGGGCAGTTAGAAGTGTGGATGAAAAATTATCATGATGGGCAAGAGTTTTTTGTAAAGTTAGGTATAGCAGGATTAAGAACTGCTAAAAACATTGTATACGCTGCTGGAACTTTAGCAAATTACGTTAACCCAATGTATTGGACTGTGTATGGAATAACAGGAGTAGATCCTTTACTTCCTATGCAACAAGCTAACGCAGCTATGACAGAGTGGCTTGATAGTGAATTGAATTCATATAACTTTGATGTTGCTGCTTTTAGTGACATAATAAAAAATGGAGCGAGTGCAGAACAATCTTTTTTTACAGGAGCTAGATGGTTAATGGGTATGACTGCAGAGACTTTACCGATTATGGCTGCCATGATTCTTTCTGGAGGTAGCGCTTCTTATGGTCAAATAATAAGTTCTGGTGTTGCTGGTTTATCTTCCGCTGGTGGTAAATTCAGTGAAATGGATTTAACTAATTTCAATATACAAGAACAATTAGATGATTTAGAAAAACGAAAAGATTTATCACCTGAAGAAAAAGAAAGATTAAGAATAGGTTTAGAAAAAGAAACAATTGGTAAAGCTGAATATATATTAAAAGGAACAGCTTATGGAGTATTTGAAGGTGGTTTAGCTTATCTGACTACTAGTGCTCAAATTTCTGATGCTTATAGTATATTTAGAGGAGACAAAGCTGTACTTAGTAAGTTACACACTACAACAGGTTCTTTTCTAAAAGAAAAAGCTCCTGAATGGTTAAAAGGAGCTAACTTAGAAGCTATAGGGGAAGTAGGAGTTACAGTAGGTACTAATATAGTAGATGGAAGAAATCCGTTAGACGGTGTAATAGAATCATATGTTGGAGGTTTTGCTTTAGGTGGTATATTTGAAGGTATACCTATGGCACATTCTTATATGACTTCTAATTTTGCAACTAACTCTGATATAAAAACTATAAATAATAGCCAAAAAGAAATAATTAAATTATCTAACCAAAAAGATGCTTTACTTAATCAATTAAACTCTCTAAACTCTATACCAAGTACTGATACTCGTTTTGATAATGTAGATATATTTAAAGCTAAATTAGATTTAAATGAAGAAATTAAAAATGTAAATAAATCTATAGATGAGCAGGCAGATATAATGAAAACAAAGCAAATTGAAGTTCGAAACAAATTAGAACTCGATGGAATTGGGAAAGATGCTGCTCAAATGTCTGCTGAAAATGTGAAATACATGGCTGATTTAAGAAATGAAGCATCAGAACTAGTTTTAAATAACCCATCATTAGATCCTAAAACTACAAAGAAATTAGAAGGAATTAATAAGCGATATAAAGAAGCTCAAAACATACATAATAAATTAAAAAGCAAAAGAAACTTTGGTCATAAATGGATGGCAATGAAAGGTAAATCTTTATTTAGTTCTTCAATGAAAGTAGAAGTAAAAAATATAGAAGCCCAAGCAATAGAAAATATAACTGCAAAAAAAGGTCCATTGGTAGATGGTCCTACTGCTAGAGAGATTGAAGTAGAAGCAATGAAAATTGTTGATGCAAGAGATTATGATTTAAACCTAGATAAAGCTAAACAAGTAGCTAAGAAACGAGGACAAGATTATTACAGCTTTGATAATAATAATCAAGCGAAAAAAGACATTAGTGATATTATAACTAGCAGATTAAATAAACTAGAACAAGAAGGTTATGATATTAATGAAGTTATAGATATTGATGGAGAACAGTTAAGTTATACAGAGTACATTGAACAACAATTAACAGAAACTTTAGATGGTATTAGTGATGGAAGTTTAAATGGATTTTTTGACCCAGTAACTAACACTACCTATGCTTTTAGAGAAAATTCTATCAATAATCAAAAACCAGGAGTACCTTTACATGAATCTTCACATGGAGTTACTATAGATTTAATAAGAAAAAATCCTTTAAAATTTGAAGCAGCTGGTGAAACTATAGTAAGTTTTTTACAAAATAAGTATTCAGATTTATTCTTGAAAATGCAAGTTGAAGGTACCAATAACTTACGTAGTGAAACAAAAAATGCAGATGGTACTAGAGGTTGGGACTATGATGAAGTAATATCTTCTTTTGTTGAAGAGGTTGCAGCTGGAAACATAGATCCTAAACTACATAAACAATTTACAGCGTATTTAGGAAAGATGCTTAATGACGGAACAGTTGATGCATCTAATAATGGTATGTCACTGGATTTTAAAGGAGTTAATGACATTGCTGAATTCTTAGTTGGTTTAGGTAAAGATCTTAAACAAGGTAAAATTAATGAAGAAGCTTTTAATAAGCTTAAAAAGAAACAACCCGAAGGAAAAGTAATTCCTATGGGAGATCAAAATGTAGATAAAATAGCAGCATCTAAGACAAAGAAAAGTCAACAATCATCTAAAGCAGAATTAGTAGCAGAAAATAAAAAGCTACTCAAGGAGAAGCCAAAAGGTTTCATGGATAAGATAAAAGCTAATGCTCAAAAAATAAAAGCTTTGGTGTCAGGATCGGGTAGTGCGCCTACCTCCAGTATGCGAACAGGTACAGAACCAGCTTCCAGAGAAGCACAAAATGCTAAGAAAAAAATTGATGATGCATTTGGAGATGTGAAAAAGGAATGGCCTGATGGTAGTAATAGGCAGGCCAATGTAGTTGTAGATAATCAAAGAAATCCATTTATTAAAATAGTAAATAAAGAATTGGATGGTATGATAGAAGCCGCTGCAAGAAGTTTTAAAACTAAAGACGGTGGTGTTGTTAATCTTTTAAATAATGTAGATTTAAGTGAGCTACAACAAGCTGTTAAAATTGCTTTATTACCCGATATTAGAGGATTTAATAAAACAAATACTAGTTTGTATGGTTATTTAATGGGTAGGTTAGGTAATAGAATTGGAGACGTATTAAAGAGTGGAGACGTATTTAATGATTTTTCAACTAAGGATTTAGATGGTTTAGTTGGTAAGGAAAAAGGAAAACTAATTACTACCGAATCTAGAATTGAAAATGAATTAAAATTTAGAGAAGGTTTAAATATAGAAGAAGGAAGTGATCTTTATAATGATATTAAAGATAAAGTTGAAACTGTACTAGGTGGACAGTCTTTACCTAATTTTGAATATACTAGAAAAAAGAAAGGGCAAAAAGATCAAATAGTAACTCTAGCAGAAGTATTAAAAATTAAAGAAGATCCTAAAAGTACAACCGCTCAGAAAAACCAAGCTGATATAGATTATGCCAGAATAATAAAAGAAACTAGACAAAAGCTTCAAGAAGCTTATGACACCGTATTATTTAAACAAATTAAAGATGGAATGGGTACTGGCGCAAAGTATGAGCAATATTTAAAGGATATTCAACCTACTTTATTAGCTAGTAATGGTTTACCTATTAACAATTTAGTAGCTATGGAAAGGCTTTCTAAAGAAAAAATCTTTGCTAAAGTAGAAAAAGAAAACATTTCTCCTAGTGATATAGCAAAATATGAAGGAAGTGGTAGATTAGTATATACTAGTAAAACTTCTGGACCAACACTATATACTAGATTAAATCCTACACCTGAACAGTTTGTTGAGTTCTTTAAAAAACGAGGTAGAAAAGATGCTTTAGCAAAAAACATGGCAGGTAAATTAGGATTAGACGCAACAATGGATGTGTTAAGTAATCCTGATGCTATAGAAAAAATGACACTAGGAAATCCTAAGTTAAAACAAGTAAATAGTGATCAACTAATACAAACTTTTGCTCAAGTATCTCAACAAGGTATAGGTATGAAATTTTCTAGAAGATTCTTAGATTCAAGTGCTGACATGAGAGTTAAAGATCTTTTTATGAATAAAAGAGAAAGTTTCTTTAATAAACTTAAATCAATAGGTGTTACGGTTGAAAATGTAAATGTAGCATGGAATGAAGTATATGGAAAAGAAAAATTACAAGATGCAGAAGGAAAAAATTGGGCGACTGAAATTAAAAAAGAATATAGAAAATTAGTTGGTAATTTGGTTTCTCAAAAAGAAACTTATCCTGGTATTGAATTAGAAATCGATTCTTATGTTTCTAGTTTGGAAATGGCTATGGAAGAAGGTGATATAAACGCAGCTAAAAAGATATTAGGTTTACCAAGTGAATCAGCAGCGGCTTTATTTCAAGATGGATCTGAATATGGTGGAAGAAAAACCTATGAAAAAGCTATTAATACAATAGCTGCTAAAATGATAGAAGCAGATGGAACGCCTGAAGCAAAATTAAATGTAGGAATCAACTATATTAAATATAAAGGTTTATTAAGTAATGGTTCTAATAAATATATTGGAGCAAAAGATAAAGGTAATGGAGTTTTATATGGAGATAAAGAAAACTATATAGAAAACTTTTTAAAACCTACATTTGGAATAACTGATTATCAAACTACTTCTATAAATAAAGAACCTTATATTATAGTAACAATTGATGGAGAAACTATTACAGTGCCTTACAATATGCCAGCACAAAAGGTTACAAAAGGAATGATAGATGGATCTATAACTGATGAAGAAGTAATTAAAAGAGAACAAGCAGCAGACGAAGCATGGGATTTTATTAATGAAATGTATGCTATGATGTCTGATATTGTTAAAGATCCTAAACAAGAACTTTTTGATAATAGAATGTTATTAATGCTTAATGCTAGTATGTCTGCTAATATGACTAGTCCTTTAGCTATGGCTGCACCTTTAAGATTTATACCAGTTGATGCTAAGTACAGTGATCTGAAACAACCTAATGGTAAAAAAGCTTATGAATACGAACATGGGTTGCCAAGGAGAGTTGTAAACTTATTTTTATTAGATTATCATTT
>Ga0209232_1000546_pt1 | contig 22711 bp, 26 predicted proteins | sample ETNvirenome_2_60_FD_184066 | JGI IMG/M metagenome (GOLD analysis project Ga0209232, IMG submission 184066) | Marine viral communities from the Pacific Ocean - ETNP_2_60 (SPAdes) (version 2) | ecosystem: Environmental > Aquatic > Marine > Oceanic | place: Pacific Ocean | collected 2013-06-22
CGACGGCAAGTGTTGGAGCAATTACACCTGCAGATGTTATAGGATTAACAGGGGTTGAAGCAACCACAGAAATAGGTACAACTGGCTTTGGAACAATAGCGTACAAAGATATTGACATAACTGGCAATACATCTTATACAGATGTAAATCATGCTGCTTAATTGATTAAGGAGAAAAAATTATGGCATCAACATATACACCTTTAGGGGTCGAATTAATGGCAACCGGTGAAAATGCCGGTACTTGGGGAACAAAAACTAATACAAATTTATCAATAATCGAACAGATCTCTGGCGGATATAAAGTACAAACTTTAAATGCTGCAGGGACTGGAGCAAACACAACAGCTTTGGCTGTAACAGACGGAAACACTGGTGCAACACTGGCTACTAGAATTATTGTTTTAGGTGCAGAGTCACCAGAAGCGATTACAGGAAATAAAATTGTTACAGTACCTAATGATGTAGAAAATTTTTACATAGTAAAAAACAGCACAAGTGGTGCTTACACCGTACAATTTAAAACAGCATCTGGATCAGGCGCAACAGTAACATGGGGTACTACTGATAAAGACTGGAAAATTATTTATGTAGATGGCGCTGGAAGTAATCCAAGCGTTGTTGATGTTGGTGTAACCACAGCAGTAAACCCACAAACTTTAACAAATAAAACTTTAACTTCTCCAGCAATTGGAACTTCAATTTTAGATACTAACGGAAACGAACTTGCACTTTTAACAGCTACAGGTTCTGCAGTAAACGAATTTACAATTGCAAACGCGGCTACTGGCAGTGGACCTACTCTTTCATCTACTGGTGGCGATACAAATATTGATATTAACGTAACTCCAAAAGGAACTGGAGACGTTGTTCTTGCAGGTGATACTGTAAAAGTTGGAGACTCAGGGGCAGCAGCTACTTTGACTTCTAACGGAGCAGGAGCCCTAACAGTAACTACTGGCGGAACAGAAGATTTAGTTCTAAGCACAAACAGCGGAACTAACTCGGGCACTATTACTATCACAGATGGCGCTAACGCCGACATGACTATTGCTCCTAACGGTTACGGTAGAGCTACTTTCAGCGGTCAAGGTAAAATTGAAAGTGTTGCAGAAAAAGTTACAGTTTCTGCTAGTGGACCAACAGGAACAGTTAACTATGATGTACTCACACAAGCAGTTTTATACACAACTGCAAACAATGCGGCAAACTACACTCTAAATTTTAGAGGTGATGGTTCTACGACTTTGAACACTATTATGGATACAGGTGAGTCTGTAACACTTGCTCACATTTCTACAAATGGTGGATCAGCTTATTACAATAACGCAGTTACGGTTGATGGATCAAGTATAACACCAGAATGGCAAGGAGGATCAGCTCCTTCCGGAGGAAATGCCAATTCAAATGATATTTATTCTTATACAATTATTAAAACTGGGGATGCTACGTTTAAAGTGTTTGCATCTCAAACACAATTTGCATAATAAAATAGGAGGATAAAAATTATGCCACTATTAAGTACAAAAGGGGGCGGAAGCGCATCAGCATTTGGTTTTACAAGTTTAGGTATACCAGCAGAATACGAAGTACAATTTACAGTCGTTGGCGGAGGAGCTGGCGGAGGCGGAGACATCGGCGGAGGCGGCGGTGGCGGAGGCTATTTTCACAATTCAGCATATACATTCAACAGAGGCACTACATACCCAGTCACAATTGGCGGAGGCGGAGGCGGAAGTTTCCGAAGAGGTGGTAATGGAAGCGCTTCAGAAGTTCAATCAGCAAGTCCAAGTATCGGCGGCGGTGGCGGCGGCGGTAGTAGAGGACAACCCGCAAACCCGGGACCTGGTGGTGGCGGCGGAGGCTCTGGATATGGAGCTTCTCCAGTTGGATCTGGTGGACCTTATGGTTATCCAGGCGGCGGTGGCCCAACAGGAGCTGGCGGCGGAGCCGGAGGAACTGGCGGTAGTGGAGATTCCGGAACTGGTGGAGTTGGATTAGAGAGCCCAATAGATAGTACTTATTATGGCGGTGGCGGCGGAGCCGGAGGTTGGAATGCATCAACTGCAGGACCTGGCGGAAACGGCGGTGGCGGAAATGGCGGCCGTAGTGGTAGACAAGCCGGCGGTACAAATAGAGGTGGCGGTGGCGGCGGAGCTGGATCAGCCTACTCTTCTTCGGCTGGCGGTTCTGGTGTAGTTCTTGTTAAATTACCAACTGCTTATTTTAGTGGTACCACATCAGGTAGTCCAACTGAAAGTACATCAGGTGATTTTACAATTTTAAAATATACAGGAAATGGATCGGTAGAAGCGTAACATGGCTCATTTTGCAAAAATAGATGAAACTAATAAAGTGCTTCATATATATGCCGTAGACAATGAGGAAGTTCCAGATGAAGCAACAGGTATAGCATTCTGCGAAGCTACTGCAGGACCAGGAACATATATTCAAACTTCTTATAATACATACGGAAAAAAACATTATACTAATGGGGAGTTATCTGCGGATCAATCAAAAGCATTTAGAGGAAACTATGCGGATAAAGGCGGTTATTGGCTACCTGACGAAAATCATTTTCAACCAGTACAACCTTATTCTTCATGGACTTGGAATAGTTCTACAGCTACATGGGATCCTCCTGTACCTAGACCAGAAACAGATGCAGAAGCAGGCACATATTGGGATTGGGATGAAGATACTCAGAACTGGGTGCAGATCCATATTGTAATAGATTAAGTTTTGTTGTAGCATAAGCTACGTGATAGAAAGTTATTAAAGATGTTTTGGCCGTTTGAATTAGATAAAATTGAATTACATTGTGCTATAGAAAATTTTCTTTCTGATAAAGAATGTAAATCACTTATAGAATTAGGTCTGTCTAAAAAAATTAAAAAAGGTTCAACCTTTAATGGACAAAATGATCCTGTTAGAGAAAGTAATATATCATGGATAATGGGTGAAGACGCAGAATGGTTATATAGAAAAATAACTGATGCAACTCTTCGTGTTAATAAAACTCAATTTCATTTTGATTTAACAGGTCTAGGTGAGGGTTTACAGTTTACGCAATATATAGCACCCGGAGGGAAGTACGGAGCCCATACTGATAGTGGACCTAAAACATGTATTAGAAAATTAAGTTTTGTTATTCAATTATCTAATCCAACAGATCATGAGGGAGGTAATTTAAAACTTCATTTTTCAGATGATCCTTTGGTTATTCCTAAAAGAAAAGGATCTATTTGCTTTTTTCCAAGTTATGTGTTACACGAAGTTACTAAAATTACTAAAGGACAGAGGTTCAGTATTGTCGGTTGGATAACAGGACCTCAGTTTAGGTAAAGGTTAGATTGAATGCAGAAAGTAATAAACAACGTTTTAAGTAAAGAAGATATTTTTCAAGTGTATGAAAATCTTATTGATGACAACATGTGGAATTTAAGTAGAAGTTCTCAAGGGAATCTTGCAGGTACTTTTCCAGGTTGTACTTTAATAAACGACGGACAACCTGTTTATAATAATCCCTATTGGATAGGGTACTTTACTTGTTTATTTGATAGATTAAATCAAAAATTACAGGAACAACATAATTTTAAACTTGTAAGAAAAATAAAACGAATAGCTTTAAATGCAGCAAACAATAATTACTACACAGAATTTCATGGAGACGGAAATAATACATATAGTATTGTAGGTTTTCTTACACCACAGTGGTCAGAGGAATGGGGTGGAGAATTAAATGTAGAAGGTGAAATAATAAAATATAAACCGGGTGATTTTGTTTTATTTAATTCTGAAAAATTACATAAGTCACAAGAAATAAAAAAACAATTGCCATATTGGAGGGTATCTATAAATTATGTTATTGAAAACTAAAGAAGTAAAAACAATATGTATTGTAGGTGGCGGATCTGCAGGTTGGATGTCTGCTGCAACTATAACAAAACTCTTTCCAGATATACAAGTATATTTAATTGAAAGCCCTGACTTTAAAACTATTGGAGTTGGAGAAAGTACAATTGCACCTGCAATTAATACGTGGTTAGAAATGTTAGAGATTAAAGATAAAGATTTTATGAAAGAATGTGATGCTACTTATAAACTAGGTATTATGTTTAAAGATTTTTATAAAAAAGACACAGAACAATTTTTTTATCCTTTTCAAAAAGCTTACGAAAGAAGACTACCGTTTGGAAAAAATGCATGGTTTTATAAGAAACAAATGAACCCAGCATTATCAAATGCTGATTATGCTAGATTTATAACTCCCATTACACATTTTGCTGATCAATATAAAATGCCTAAAAACCCAATGGACATTCCAGGGTTTAATGCTGATCAAAATATTGCCTACCATTTTGATGCAACTAAACTAGGACAATGGTTAAAAAATAAATTTATTAAGTCAAATAAATTTAAGCATGTATTGGAAGAAATTAAATCTGTTGAAACAGATGATAACGGGATAAAAACTTTAAACAAAAAGTATACTGCTGATTTATTCTTAGATTGTAGTGGCTTTAAATCACTTCTTATGGAAAAGATAGGTTGTAAAAAAAATAGAGCTGCTTCTAAAATTCTTATAAATAATCAAGCATGGACAGCTCATGTTCCTTATGACGACGTCAATAAAAAAGAAGAGATGAAACCCTATACTTTGTGTACCGCAATTAATAATGGATGGGTTTGGGAAATACCTACTTGGGGAAGATTAGGTGTGGGCTATGTTCATTCTGACAAATACATTGAAACTAACAGTGCGTTAGTAGAATTTCAAAAATATTTAAAAGCTAAAGGTTATAAATATAAAGACCTTAAATATAAGTTAGTAAAATTTGACACCTATAGACATGAAAAAATGTTTGTTAAAAATGTTTGTTCTATTGGACTAGCTTCTTGTTTTATAGAGCCTTTAGAGTCGACTGGTTTAGTTACAATTCATGAAAACTTACTTGCATTAGCTAGATGTTTAAAAAGACATAAACATATTACCCAATTAGATAGAGATAGTTTTAATCTTCACACTAATATTACATATGATGGTTATGTAGATTTTGTTGGAATGCATTATTATGCAACAGCTAGAAATGATAATGAGTATTGGAACCATTATAGAAATAATAGTATTTTAGATTTATCGTATAGTAAAACAGAAGATATATTTTTAAATATTCATGCAAGAATGATTGAAAATTTTTATAGTTCTAAATACGGTTTTCATTATATTGCTGCAGGTATGAATTTTGATCCCCTTGAGTTGATGAGTCCAAAAGCTTTTAGAGAGGAATACCAAGAAGCAATTAAAGTTAGAGATGACTGGGTAGAAAAAATAAAAGAAGAAGTAAAAAAAGAACCCACTCATTTTGAATATTTAAAAAACAAAATATATGGTTGATATAGTTGAAGGATATATGCCTGAACAAGATATTCAAGAAATAGAAAAGAAAGTTCTTGATAATCCACACTTCCCCTGGTTTTGGGAGGGTCGTACAACTTCAGATAATTATCCCGCTATGATGCACATAATGGTAGGACGATATGATGAACCACCTCTTACAGAGTTTAAAATTAATTCTCCCTTCTTTCATTTATTCGAAAGAATATTTTTAGATTTTTGTAATAAAAATAATATAGAAGTTAATCAAATTTTAAGAGCAGCTGTTAATTTAACTTGGTATTCAAAAGACAGATATGGAGACCCCCACGTAGATCATCCCCATGAATATGGACATAAAGTATGTATGATGTATCTACACGATTTATCATGGGGACCTACTTTTATTTTTAATGAAAAAGGAATGGGTAAAGAAAATAATCCCAAAGAGTTTACTGTCGCTAAAGAAGTTCCTTTTGAAAGAGGAAAAATAATTATTTTTTCAGGGGAGCACTGTCACGCTGCTGGATTTGTAAAAAAATCTAATCAGAAAAGAATCGCTGCAGTGATTACATTTAAATGAGTGAAACTTTAATACCTTTATTTTCATCACTTGTAATGGTGAATGACACAGAACTATCTGAAATAGAAGAAAGAATTATTTTAGATTTTATAGATAAATGTAGCTTTGTGAAAACACGTGAAGACGAGAACTCTTCACATATATCAGAAGATTACTATGTTTTAGATGATCCAAAATTAGCAGCCATAAGAAACAAGATAGCTATAGAAGTTAATAAATATATAGATCATTTACAGTATAAAGGACGATTTGATTTTTCAAGTTCTTGGATAACTAAAACAAAACCTGGAGAACAAAGCCATTATCACACCCATAGCAATACTATTTTTAGTGGCATTTTTTATATTAAAACAAAAGATGATTGTGGTAATCTAGCACTAACTGATTTTACTAAAACAAAATGGGGCATTAAAAAGAAAAAAGCTAACGTCTATAATTCTAGCACTTGGGAGATTACACCATTAAAAAATAGAATTATTATTTTCCCATCAAATGTGCCCCATAAAATAAATACCAATAGAACCAAACATACTAGATTCTCTATAGCTTTTAATATAATACCGTTAGGGAATATAGGAGGTGGAGAACAGGAAATAATATATGGAAAACAAAATTAATTTTATAAAAAATTTTATAAAGTTCGACGTACCTTTTGATTTTAATAGTTTAGCTTTAATGTTAAGTAGTTATAATTTTTCGTCTAAAATAACAAGTAACCATACTTCAGAGTATATTTTAGATAGTACTTTTCAAATAAAAAATGTTGATAAGGATCCTAAATTTAAATCTTTATTACAATTATTAAACAACAACTTTAATAAAGAACAAGAATATATTGATATGGATATATTTTATTCAACATCTATCGGTGCATCTGGTATTACTCATAAAGATGAATATAGTGTTTATATATTAGGTGTATGTGGACACACTATTTATAAAGTAGAACAAGAAATTTTTGAAGTTTTTCCAGGAGATTTATTGTGTATACCAGCACATACCACTCATACAGCAATAGGCATGACGCCTAGAATTATATTGTCTTATGCTAAACCTCTTGAGGCTCGTCCACAAATTAATAATGTAAGGTACAAATAACACATTTATGGTACGAAGCTTTGATCCATTTATATATCAAAACATATTTCATGAATATGAACTAGACATAACACAAGGGGAAATAGATCTAGTCTACATGTTATTAAAAGATTTGTCTGTAAATAATTTGCAGCATAGTGATTCTAATGTAAAGACCTCATATAAAGATATAGATATTTTAGATACGCCTGGTTTATCTAATTTAAAAAAACAAATAACCGATATTTTAAAAACACATAACTTACGTCTAAATAACAATTGGGGTCAATTATATAATAAGGATAATGAGCACAAGGTTCATAATCATCCTTTTTCTACTTGTTCAGGAATAATATATTTAGATCCTAATGAGGCATCGCCTACTATTTTTTATGATAGAGATTTTAAAACTTATGTACATGCTTTTAAAAAAAATCAACTTTTATTATTTCCCTCTTACATTCCACATGAAGTATCTAGATTAAATAGCAATGAAAAAAGATTAGTAATATCATTTAACACAGATGAAAGGATTTAATGCAAAATATATTCTCAACAGGAATACAAGTACATCAGTTGGAAGGTATTGATAATGAAAAACTTATTCAATATGCTGAAAAATATTCGTTAAGAAATCAATTAAAAGAAAAATACGACATACTAAATAATAGTATATTTTCTACCGTAAACAATTTGGTAGAAATAAAAATGAATGATTATTTTAACCACATATATAACAACACACACCATATTAAGTTAACAGAAGCGTGGGCTAATGTGGACAATGATACAGCAATAACAGTACCACATACACATAAGTTTCATTTTGTAGTAGCTGTTTATTACCCTTTGTCTACAGATGGTTCTATTCGATTTATGAATCCGATGCCCAATTTAATAGTTCATCAAAACGATAGCATGATAGATAAGTATAATGAATACAATAGTGACTTTTATACACTGCCTGTTAAGACAGGGCAGTTAGTGGTATTTAATTCTATGTTGTATCATTATATAAATCAATCAAACAATAAAAGAATATCTATTGCCTATAATGGAAGTTTAATAAATGGACCTAGCATTTAATTTTGAAGATAAATTATTTTGGATACATAACTTTTTACCACAAGAAACATACAAAAACATGTATGTCGAATTTATAAAAAGTAGAAATAAATTAAACTTTACAAAAAGTAGTGTGGCCTGGAATACTTTTAAAGAAGAAGTTGATAATATGTCAGAAAGTTATAGCCAACAAAGTCAAGAAGAAAGTTTGCAAGAATATTTAAAGACTTATCACAATGTATTAAAGAACCAATCTTTTATAAATTTTTTAGATTTTAAATTTAAAAGTCATTTACGAATATTTAAACACAATCAGCATTTAGCATGGCACTCTGACGAAAAAGATAATAGAAAATATGCAGCTAGTTTTTATTTTAATAGAACATGGAATGATAATTGGGGTGGAGAACTTATGTTTAAAAGTAAAGAAGCCTCGGGTTTTATACCGGTGCTAGGCAACTCTTTAGTTATAGTTAAGAAGGGATTGATACACAAAGTAAACGCTAATCTTAAAAAAACCCACCCTAGATTAAGCATACAGACTTGGATAAATAGCTAGATTTACAAGGATTATAATATATAGTATAGAGTGCTAATATATTAGGATAAGTATGCTACAAAAACTAGGTTTTGCTCCAGGATTCAACAAACAAGTTACCGAAACAGGCGCTGAAGGACAGTGGTTTGACGGTGATAATGTACGTTTTAGATATGGAACACCTGAAAAAATAGGGGGTTGGAGTCAATTAGGTGAGAGTAAATTAACAGGAGCTGCAAGAGCTATCCATCATTTTGAAAACAATGACAGTGTTAAATATGCTGCCATAGGAACTAATAGAATTCTATACGTATATTCAGGGGGAACTTATTACGATATTCACCCTATCAGAGCTACTTTAACTGGAGCTAATTTTTCATCTACATCGTCATCAACGTCAGTAACCATAACATGCAGCGGGGTGCATGGACTAATAGAAAATGACATTGTTCTATTTGATGACGTAACAGGTTTATCAGGGTCTACATACACTAACGCTACCTTTGAGGACAAAAAATATATGGTTGCTTCTGTGCCATCAGCTACTACTTTTACGGTGACAGCGGCTACTGCTGAAGCAGGAACTCCGTTAAGCACCGCAGGATCGGCATCTGTTCTTTGTTATTACAACGTTGGTCCTTCTCAACAATTAGGTGGTTTTGGATGGGGAACTGCTAACTGGGGAGGTGAAGCTAGTGCACCGGTTACAACTACGTTAGCTTCTGCATTAACAAATACTGTTGATACTACAATTGTATTAACAGACTCTAGCCAGTTTCCATCATCAGGAGAAATTAGAATTGGATCTGAAGATATTAGTTATACAGCTAACAACACGGGAACTAACACTTTGAGTGGTGGAGCAAGAGCTGTAAACGGAACCTCACCATCCACACACAGTTCTAGCGCAACAGTTACAAATATATCTGACTTTGTTGCATGGGGAGAAGCATCTACAGCTGACTTTACAATCTCTCCAGGACTATGGGTATTAGATAACTTTGGTCAAAAATTAATTGCACTTATTTATAATGGTGCTTGTTTTGAATGGGACGGAGCTCCATCAAACGCAACAGCAACAAGAGCTACAATTATTCCAAACGCCCCAACTAAATCTCGTCATGTAATTGTTTCTACACCGGATAGACACTTAGTATTTTTTGGAACAGAAACAGATATAGGAGATCCGACATCTCAAGACGATATGTTTATTAGATTTTCTGATCAAGAAAATATTAATCAAACAAATTCTTACACTGTGACTGCTACTAATACCGCAGGCACACAGAGACTAGCTGATGGATCAAGGATCATGGGAGCTATCAAAGGTAGAGATGCTATTTATGTTTGGACTGATACTGCATTATTTCTTATGCAGTTTGTGGGTGCACCCTTTACATTTTCTTTTCAACAAGTAGGAACCAACTGTGGACTACTGGGTAAGAACGCAGCTGTAGAAGTTGATGGCGCTGCGTACTGGATGTCAGAGAATGGATTCTTTACTTACGACGGACAATTAAAATCTATGCCATGTTTGGTAGAAGATTTTGTTTACGATAATATTAACACGACAGCCAGAGATTTAGTAAATGCAGGATTAAACAACTTGTTTGGTGAAGTGACTTGGTTTTATTGTAACAGTGGATCTAATGTGGTTAACAGACAAGTAACTTATAACTATCTAGACTCAACAGTTAAAAGACCTATATGGACAACAGGAAGTTTATCTAGAACCGCATGGCAAGACTCTGCTGTGTTTGGTTTACCACACGCCACCTCTTATGATGTAAATAGTAATGCTTCTTATGATGTTATTGGAAACACTGACGGCTGTACAATATACTATGAACAGGAAACAGGGACCGATCAAGTTGATGCTGGAGGTGCTGTTACAGCTGTGATAGCTAACATATCTTCTGGTGATTTTGATATTACACAAAGAAGAAGCAATACTGGACAGACTGTAGGGATGCCGGATCTAAGAGGAGACGGAGAGTTTATAATGAGAATTAGTAGATTTATACCAGATTTTATTGATCAAACAGGCAATACGTCGGTAAAGTTTAAAACAAGAATTTATCCCAATAGCACACAAGTTACAAATAGCTTTACTTGTACGTCATCAACCACTAAAAAAGATATAAGAGTCCGAGCTAGACAAATTGCACTAGAGATTGCAAACACTACTAGTGGAGAAGATTGGAAGTTAGGAACGTTTAGATTAGATATACACCCAGGAGGTAGAAGATAATGGATGAAATAGATATAAACTTATTAAAAAAATTTAGAGGCGCAAACCCAGACGCTGCTAATCTTACAGACGATCAAATACTTGCTATATTTGCAGGATCTGGACCAGCAGAATTAGAACCAACTTTAGCAGGTGATTATGGAAGTATAGAGTATGGAGACAATGACGGATTTAGTTTAAAAAGTTTAATACCTTTTGGTGAAGGGTCTTTGTCTAGACAAATTATTGAAGGTCTTGGAAGTTTCTTACCACAACAAGACCCAAGACAAGTAGCTTTAAATAAATTTTATGCAACTAGGGGCGGAATAGATAACATAGGAAGAATAGAAAGCGGGATAATGAAAGGGTACAATCCTGTATCGGGCGGTGCTTTAAATTTTCTTACAAGTGGTAAATTTGGTGAACCTACAAATTATGGGCTACAAAGAACTTACGATAAAAGATTAGATACAATAGAAAATACTTTAGGTAAAAAATATGGTCTAGATGAAGATGACATAGAGTCTATTTACGCAGGGACTTTTGACGAAGAAATTATTAATCCAATGACCGGTAAACAAACAGGTTTAATACAAAGACTAATGGATATAAACAAATTAAAAACTGACGAAGCCGCTATGTTACGAAACATAGTCTCTGGCGATGGGGTAGGTATAAACGTTGACACATCATCAGGAGATGGCACAGGTTCTTCTGGCTCTTACGATGCATCTGCAATTAATGTGCCTGCTAACGTGGCAGCCGCTGGTGGTTCTTATGATGGTTTTCAATCTAATGAAGGTGGCTTTGAATTTACAGATTCTCAAGGCAGTGCCGCAACATCAGATCAAGGATTTACAGATGGAGGATACTATGCAGGTTTAGCAAGAGGAGGCATAGTTAGTTTATTATAATGGCAAAAATTGTACAATCATTAACAAGAGCAACCCAAGAGTACGAAGCAACAACATTTCAATCTTTGGTTAGAGATCTTGACTCTGTAATAACAAAATTAAATACTTCTTTTCAAGAAGAAGTAAAACAAGAGATAGAAGCCAAAAGCTTTTTCTTGGAGGGTTAGTGACAGTATCAAATGTATATAAATTTTTTGGAGTAGATGATGTTACATCTACAGCTGCACAAAATATGTTTGGAACAACTGTTGTAAACGGTGTAACTAAACAAAATCCTTTGATAAACGAAACCTATATTATTAAATCTATTCTTGTAACGTCTGCTGGTACACCTACCGTAACGGTGACTAACAACAGTATTACGACCATTAAAACAGCGGCTCTTACAGCTAATACAACCACGGAATTATTAACCAACCCGTTAATAGTAGAGGGAGATACAACTCTTTCATTAACTTCTAGCAGCACAGATTCTTTTGATATTGCTATAAGTTATCTAAACATTAAAAAGGAGAGATTAGATTAATGAAAATACTGGAACCAACAAAGGTAGAAACAACGTATAGACATAAGCAAACAGGCGAAATTTTTAAGGAAAGAAAAGACTGGGAAGCGAAGGGGTATAAGAATGATGACATGGCTCAGGACGTAAAAGTCATGATGCCACCTCTTGATTTACTCAGTAAAACAAAGTAGAACGATAAATTAAGGTAAAAATATGGCAATATCTCGAATGCAAGAACCCAGACAACTATATGGACTAGGAAGCCTCGTAAAAAAGGCAACTAGAGGTATCAAAAAGATAGCTAAAAGTCCAATAGGTAAGGCTGCTTTATTTGCTGCGGGTGCATATGGTTTAGGTGCTTTAGGCGGAGCTGCTCAAGGCGGTGGTTTTTTAAACATGCTTAGAACAGGGGGCATGAAAAATTTTGGCCTACGTCAAATTGGTGGCGGTTTAGGTAGATTAGCCTTTGGTCTTAAAGATGCAAAAGGTTTAGCCGGTCAAGGTTTGTTTGGATCTGGTGGTGTGTTCTCACCTAAAAGATCTTATCTTACAGCTGGACTTGCAGCATCAGCATTACCATTTTTTATGGGTGGTGACGAAGAAGTAGAGGAAGAAGTTGAGATGATTGACCCGGTAGCAATTAGACAAAGAGTAAAAGATTTTTATAGAACTGGAGCAAATCCAGATGAGTTTGCTTTTCTTCCAGATAAACGATTTGTTCAACGTAATTTTTACGCGGCACAAGGTGGTTTAGCTGAAGACGAAGAAGAAGAAGATAGATCTATGATAGGTAAAATTAGAAAAATGCCTAAGACATTTTTAAATATGGGTGGTGGTGCAGGAGATCAACAGGCCCAACAAATGCTTATGATGGAATATGTAAAATATAAAAACCAAGGCGGTGACATGTCCTTTGAACAATTTGTAAAAGCAGTAATGCAAGCATCACAAGAACCAGCGCAACAACCGAGAGTCATGGCCCAAGAGGGTGGTATCATGGATACAGAAGAAGCAGAAATGATTGACATGGGTGGCATGGAAAAAGATTATAGAAACACAGGCGGTTTTGTTGAAATGGGTGGTAAAGAAAGAGCTGACGATGTACCGGCAAGATTATCTAAAAACGAATTTGTATTTACAGCAGACGCTGTAAGAAACGCTGGAGGCGGAGATATCGACAAAGGCGCAGAAGTTATGGAAAACTTAATGAACAATTTAGAACAAGGCGGAAAAGTTTCTGAAGACTCGCAAGGGTTAGAAGGAGCTCAAGCAATGTACGATCAAATGAAACAATTAGAATCGAGGGTAATATAATGGCAGTAGCAGATTATTTAGAAGACGTTGTAAAAGATTATACCACGCAAGCCACAGCTGCGTTTCAAGCACCTCTTGCTCCTGAAACATTTACAGGCAGACAGTTTATTGCTGGTGAAGATCCTTTACAAACTCAAGCGATAGGAATGGCAACACAGGGTGTTGGATCTTACGCACCATTTTTAACAGCAGCACAAGCTGCACAAGCAGCCTCTGCAAATCAAGTTGGCGGAGCTGTACAGACAGCAGGTGGCTTAGGAGCATTAACCGGGGCTCAAGCATATCAACCGTTTATGTCGCCTTATCAATCACAAGTCATTGACGAAACTTTAAGACAATTCGATATTGAAAGAAGTGGTGGGAGACAAGCGATACAAGATTCTGCTGTTGCCTCTGGTAACTTTGGTGGTGGTAGAGAAGGTGCAATGTTAGGTCAATACGATTCAGATTCACTGGCTAACAGAGCAGGGATCAGGGCTGGTCTATTACAACAAAACCTTATGCAGGCTCAACAACAAGCTCAACAAGCGTTTCAAAACCAAAGAGCAATTGGACAAGATCAATTAGGATTAGCCGGTGCTTATAGACAACAGGGTGTCGATCAAATGGGTCTATCTAATTTTGCAAGAACAGGTATGGGTCAAGACATTTCTGCACTAGGTTCTCTTGGTGCGCTTAGAAGTGGACTAGAACAATCTCGATTATCTGCAGACCAACAACAACAGAGAGCTATGGCTCAAGAGCCATACGGAAGATTAACACAATACGGAAATATTTTATCACAATTTGGTGGAGGTGTCGGTCAACAATACGTAGAGCCTCAACCTGTCAGCCCTTTCCAATCAGCACTTAGCACAGCCTTAGGTATTGGTGGATTGTACGGAAAAATATTTGATTAATTATGGCTAAATCTAAAACTAAAAAAACATCTCTTAAGGATAATCTTATGTTTAAAGCAGCTAATATAGGTGGAACTGGATACGGTCTTTTTGAACTACTATCTCACATGGGTGCTTTTAAAGATGGTGGTAGAGTTCGAGGATGTGGTGTAGCTAAAAGAGGATTTGGTAAAGCTATGAGAGGAAAAAAATGAAACCATTAAATAGACCGATGTTTAGAATGGGAGGACCTATTAAAGAAGGGGTCATGTCAGGTATAAAAGAACCTAGACAAGGATACAACAGAGGTAAAATTGTTTCTAAAGTATTAAATAAAATTCCTGGAGGACAAAAAATTATATCTGGAACTAAAGATATTATACCAAGAACAATAGATAGAATTAAAAATTTTTATAAGACCCCACCTTCTACAAGTAAAGATTTAGTTATATATAATGCTGCAGACGCTGCAAAAAGAAACCCTGCTTTTTTAACTAACAGATATTTATTTGAAAAAGGTATTAAACCTGTAGCTGGAGGTATTTTTAAAACAGGTAAAGCTGTTCTACCATACACAGGGGTTGGAACTCTTGCAGCCGGCGGTGGGTTAGGTATCTATAACATGTTGAAAGGCGATCCAAAGGTGGACGACGATGGAGTATCTGAAATAAACAAACTTAAAGCAGCAATCGGCATGCCAGAAAATTTAACCATTCGTAAGGATATGTCAACAGCTGAAAGCATAGCTGATAAACTAAATGAAGACGCTATTAAAACTGCAGAAGATTTAAGAAAAGAAAAAATACAAAGATACAGAGACATTGTAGATATAAAAGGTATGAACAAAGATGCTGCATACAATTCTTTAATTGCAGCTAGTAAAGCTATTAGTGAGTCTGGTGATTTCAAAGGTGACCTTAAATCTGGTAGATTAATAAATCAAATTATACAAGGAGCTAGTAAAGCATTTGATAAACCTCAAGCAACTAAAGACGCTATCGATACTCTTATACTTAAAGGTGAAATTGACAAAGATATCGCTGCAGGAAAACCAAGCACACTTGAAGCACAAATTAATACCATATCTAAAAATTTAAAAGTAGATAAAGAGACTGCAACTAAAATGGCATTGAAACAACCAACTGATTTAAGATCACAAATAACAGAAGACGCAGCTTTAATGAAATCAATTCCAACTCATGACATTATAGCTAACGCAGCTAAAAAACAAATTCCTGGTGCTATAGTTTTATATAGTGACCTTGAAGTCAGAGAAAAATTTGGAGACAAGATAAGTGCTGAAGAAATAGTTAAAACAGAAGATGCTTTTAAAAAAGCAGCAGACCCTAGTGGGGTATACATTATTGGAAAAGAAATTGTTTCTGTAGATAAACAAGGTAGCCCAACTACAATATATCCGTAATGAACCATGGCAATACAAAAATCAGACTTATTCTCTACGGACGATTATCAGATCAGTAGAGGAAATAAAATTGGAACAATAGAATCTATGCTATCAGGTGTAGCATCTGGTTTAATTGCCATACCAAAAGGTTTCTTTTCTTTGGGTGCAAGTCTCATGGATCTTGGTGTTAACAGTGGTAAAGCTGCACAAGTAGAGGCGTTCTTTGATGACCTTACAGAATTTGATGAGAAAGCAGAAGCAACAGCTGCTGGTAAAATTACAGAAGCATTAGTAAACATTGGTATACCAGGTGGTATTGCATTTAAAAGTGCAGCAGGATTATCCAAAGCTGCCATGCTCGCAGGTAAAAATAATAAGTATGTAAGAATGACAAACCCTGGTTTAATTAAAGGGGCCGACGAAGCATTAGAACTTACAGCCAAAGGTAAAGGCAGACAATTTATAGCTGGTGCAATAGGAGGTGGTGTTGCAGAAGGGGTTTTTGTTGGTGATGCAGAAAAGATAGGTACCTTTGGGGATTTAATAGGTGGACCAACAGAGATAGATAGAAGCTCAGATGACCCGGATGCAGTAAGGGAAATATTAAATAGAGTTAAATTTGGTACAGAGGGTGCATTATTTACAGGAATAATTGGTGGCACAGGCACAATTATTAAAAAAATTACAAATAGAAATCAAGCGTTGGATGTAGCTAATTCAAAACTAGATAGATGGATTGATACAGTAGCATCTAAATTTAGAGCTCGTAGTGGTAAAACTAAAGAATTTTTTGATATAGAACGAGGGACAATTGGTGCACAAGCAGCTGATGCCAATGCTGCAAGAAATCTATCGATAGATTTAGATAGAGATATAGACAAAATGTTTCCTTTTTTTAGAAGGATTGGAAATGCACAAACTGAAAAACAACGATCAAAATTTTTAGGTGATGTAAATGATGCATTATTATCAGGAGAAGCAAAACTTGGTGACGACGGTATTGCAACTTTTGGGGAAATAGATGCGGCTGCAAAACAAAAAGTAATTGACGGCATAAGAAAATTTGCACCTAACGCAGATGTAGCAAAAGAATTAGAAGTATCTATCCTGGGTGGTTTATCTACTATGAGAAGTAAATGGGCTGACCTATTTTCTAAACTAGGTGGTTCATTAGATGCAACAGATATTCAAGCGTTTAAAAAATTATTTGGCGGAAAGTTTAAAAACTATCTTGGTTCTACCTACGACATATTTCAAGACAAAAGTATATTACCTTTTTTTAGATACAAACCTGCAGCACAAGCAATAAACAATGCTAAAGAATTATTTAAAAGAAGTGCAAAAGAAGCTGGTAAAGATATTACAGATTTAGAAGCAGAACAAATTGTAAATAATGTTCTTAAGACTTCTGGTCTACCTAAAGGTTTAAGAATGGATAAACCTTCTGATGCACTATTTAATATACCCGACTTTTTTGTAAATAAAACATCGTTAGATGATGCGGTTAAAAGAAGTGGAGTGGCTAGAATATCTATTAAAGATGTAGAATTAGCAGATGACAGAAAAGTATTTGATGAATTGTTTGGTAAACAAAAAAATCCTATGCAAACTATGATAGGCGGCATGGCTAAACTTTCTTTAATTACAAGACGTAATTTATTTTATGATGATCTTATAAAAAAGAATGATGAAGTTACAGAAGCTTTTAGAAATGCAACAGATAAAAGAGCAGTGGCTCAACCTATGTTTGCTAGATCAGAAGCAGAAGCTAGAGCTTTCTTTGGTGACGATTTTGTTAGAGTAGAAGTTATAGATCCTGCACAAACGTTAAACGTAAACATTGCATCAGGTGCAAGTAATCCATTTGGTGATATTGCAAAACCATTTTTTGCAAGACCTGGTGTTGCAGAGGCATTAAAAAATACATCTCTAAATACACAAAGCTCTGGTATACTTGGAAGATTGTACGAAAGTTTAGTGTTATACCCTAAAGCTACGTCACAAATTGCTAAAACAATTTTATCACCAGTTACACACTTACGTAACTTTGTTAGTGCTGGAGCTTTTGCTGCAGCAAACGGTATCATACCGGCGGCAGATGTTAGTGCAATCAAACAAGCATACCAAGCTTTACAAACACCTCTTAAAGGCACACGACAACAAAACGATTTATATGAAGAGTTATTACAATTAGGTGTTGTAAATTCTAACGTAAGACTTGGTGATCTATCTAGACTATTAAAAGATGTAAACTTTGGTGAGACCATGACATCTGATAAGGGGATGAGAATGTTATTAAAACCGTTATCAAAATTAAAATCTGTATCACAAGACCTGTACACAGCTGAAGATGACTTCTGGAAAATATATTCATGGGCCGTAGAAAAAAATAGAATAGAAAAATCTTTTGAAAAGATTGGTGTAACAAGAGGACAGTTTTTTAAACGTAATGGTATTGATGTAAGACTTGATGAAAATTTTTTAAAACAAGAAGCTGCCGATATAGTAAAAAATAATATACCCAACTATGATTATGTATCTGACTTTGTAAAAGGTTTAAGAAAACTACCTGTTGGTAACTTCGTATCGTTTCCAGCAGAGATAGCTAGAACAGGTACAAATATTGTTAGACGTGCACTCAGAGAAATAAACGAAGAAATTACTTTGCCTAATGGACAAACTTTTAAACCCTTTCAAAGCACTGGTTACACTAGATTATTTGGTTTTACTACCACAGTTGCAGCTATACCAGTGGCTACAACAGCAGCATTTCAAGCCTTATACGACGTCACAGACGAGGAAAGAGAGGCCATTCGTAGGTTTGTAGCCGGCTGGTCCAAAAACTCTACGATACTGCCTATAAAACAAGATGATGGTAGTTTTAAATATGTAGATTTTAGTCATGCTAATGCATACGATACATTAATTAGACCTTTACAAACTGTAGTTAACTCTGTTCAAGACGGTAGAACAGATCAAGACGGTATTATGGATGATTTTCTTAAAGGAGTGTTTGAAGCAACAAAAGAATTTGGTCAACCATTTATATCTGAATCTATTTGGACTGAGGCTGCATTAGATATTATAGCTAGAGGCGGTAGAACAAGAGAAGGTTTTCAAATATACAGTGATCAAGATACTGATGGAGATAAAGCTATGAAAATATTTGAACACTTAGTTAAAGCACAAATGCCTTTTTCAGTGGATCAATTAAAAAGATTAGACAGATCCATTGAAGGTGTAAATGTAATTACTAAAGGTAAGTTTGATGAGTATGGTCAGGACTATGAGTTCGGTGATGAGTTTGCTGGTCTGTTTGGTTTCAGAGCTGTCAACGTTAATCCTGAAAGAGCCATGAATTTTAAAGTTGCAAATTTTCAAAGAGGTGTAAGGGATTCAAGAAGTTTGTTTACTAGAACTGCATTAAAAGGTGGACCAATAGAACCAGTAGAAATTGTAGACGCATATATAAATGCTAATCGTGCAATGTTTGATGTTAAAAAAGAATTAAAAGGTGACATGGATGCTGCAAGATTATTAAATATATCTGATGAAGGTTTTGCTAGAGCACTAGACAGAGTTTCAAACATAGAACAAAGTGCAATCGACAATAATATTTTTAGACCATACGTTTTATCTTTAGAGGTACAGCAAGCAATGGCAGAGAATGCTGCTAGAATTGGAATACCAAATCCTTATGATATTGCAGCAGGAGCCATAGCAGATTTACAAGGACAATTTTCTGAACTTATTTTAACATTGCCAGAGTTTCCTGTTTTTGAAAATCCGTTACGACCTATCATGCAGGACACGCCATTGGGACCAACAACACTTAACTTACCTACAATTAATACAGATGTTATAGGTAATCAGGTGCAAGGATCTAATTTTAACAACTTGACAACAGAACAAAAATTATCAATACTATTTCCAAATGACTAAAAACGCATTACAAAAAATAGAAGACCATGAAAAGCTTTGCAGAATCATGCAAAAGCAAACGCATGATAAAATACATAAACTGGAGCACCAAATAAACCGGGTGGAAAGTATTTTACTAGTATCTACCGGTGCTTTAATTACAGGCATGGCCTATGTTATATTTACTTTAGTATTACAATAATGAATCTTTCACGTAACTTCACCCTCTCAGAGCTTATTAAAAGCGACACTGCAATACGTAAGGGCATTAATAATAATCCTAACGCAGAACAGATAGAAAAATTAAAATCATTGTGTGAAAATATTTTACAGCCAGTACGAGATCATTTTGGCAGAGTCAAGGTGACTAGCGGATTCCGTAGCGTAGAATTATGCACTGCTATTGGCAGCTCCGTAAATTCGCAACATGCAAAAGCAGAGGCGGCGGACTTCGAAGTAATAGGCACGGACAACGCTGAACTTTTTGATTGGATAAAAGCAAACCTTACGCCAGATCAGCTCATTCTCGAGTTCTATACTCCGGGTGAACCTAATAGCGGATGGATACATTGCTCGTGGATACCAGACCAACCAAGAGCATCATTCTTACATGCTTATAAATCAGAAGGTAAAACTAAATACAAACCTGTATTAGGAAGAGCAACGGATCTAGTTTAGATCCACTCTTTTAATTCTTCCCCCATAATCTGTGTGGCTATATTAACTTTCTTACGTAAAGCTTTTACTATTCTAGTATCAACAGTATTTTCACAAATAATATCGATGTATGTCATAGGTTTTTCTTGTCCTATACGATCTATTCTAGCTTCCGACTGTTGTCTTTTTTCTAAATCATAGCCATTAGAATAATAAATCATTGTTGATGCAGCTGTCAGCGTAATACCATAACCACCTGTTTGAGTCGTGCCGATAAAGAAACGAACACCAGACTCTGGGTCTTGGAATTTTTGTATGTTGTCTTGTCTATCTTCTTGTGGCGTCAGACCATAGTAATCTACAAAACTATTTTCGCCATATTTTTTAACTATCTCCTGGATTATCCTATGTACGTCTCTCTGGAAGTGGGCCCATATAACAACCTTACCTTCTACTTCATCTAAGACATCCATCAATTCAGTAAGTCTGTTGGTAGGAATTTCTACTAAAGTACCATCGTCAGCGGTAAAATTACCACAAGTTATTTGTTGTAATCTCATCAACTGAGTCAGAACCGTAGCTGTGGTCATGAGCTTACCATTAAAACTAGTTGCAGCAAGTCTACTCATTTCTTTGTATGCCTTCAATTGATCTGGTGTAAGTGTGACTGTTCTCTTCATAAAAGTTTTTCTAGGTAAATCTAAACACTCATCTTTTAAGACTCTGTAAGAAAAAGGTTTTAGTTTTTCTGACAGCTCTTCTAAATTTCTGTAGCCAGTAACTATCTGTACAGACCTGCCACTAAAGTTTGCAGTCTTCATGACTGCATATCTAGTTCTAAAAGAATAATAAGAGTCATGGCCCAACAGACCGGGGCTCAGGAATTCACATTGTTTGTATAAGTCTAGAGGTGATTTAGTTACAGGAGAACCTGTAAGTATTCTATTATATTTGGTAGCTAAACCTAGTTTGCAAATATTTTTTGTACGCTTTGCATCTGGATTTTTTATTGTAGTAGACTCATCAATAGCCATCATGGCTCTGTGAGAAAATAAAAATTTAGTTGCAAAGTCTACGCCTTTTTGAGTCGACAATGCTTCAACATTCATAACAAGTATGTGTAGATCTTCACCTGTCTCAAACAAACTATCTAGTGCAGTAGTTTGTTTTTTTGTAATTAACGGTTGCCACAATACAGTTTTATGTTCTATGTGGTCTACTAAGTGTGTGGGAATTTCTCCTTCGTACCAATTTTTTACAACACCTTTGGGCGCCACAATTAGGACACCATTTATTTTACCATTGTCATACAGCATAGATATGTTGTCTATCAACACTTTTGATTTACCAGTACCCATCTCCATAAAGTATGCAAAATATGGTTTATCCCACGACATTTCTAAAGCTTTAAGCTGATGCGCATATGGCTTTGTCTTAAATTTATAATTCATAATTTTTCTTCTTTCTGTATTGACATCTATATAGAACATCCTATATTGTTTGTCAATGTTAGAAAGAAAGAAAAAAGTTTACGTGATACAAGAACTACCTGGGACAAGAGCAGGCTCACCAAAAATAAATATTATGAGTGCAAAAGAATATGGTGACTTAGAATTTTTGTTACCAGAATTTTCACAAATAATATTTTCTCCTGGACCATTAGTTTTTAAGTTAAGAAAACTTTTAAAAGACTACACACCAGAAGATCATTTATTATTAACAGGTGATCCAGCGATAATTGGTATTGCGTGTTCTATTGTTTCTGATATTACAAATGGTAAATTCAATCTATTGAAATGGGATAGACAAGAACGAGTATACTATCCTATTAAAATAAATTTATACGAGAAAGGAGAAATTAATGATTGATTTTGAAAAAGACCAACGAGAAGAATTAGATGGTGCAAACGATGCAAATAAACTATCTGATCAAGTTGTAAAACTACAGCAACTAGAAAACGAGTTGCTAGCAAAAGAAGAAGAGTTAAAAGAATTGAAAAGAAAAGTAGACTTAGTATCTGGTGAGGTAATACCGACCATGATGCAAGAGATGAATATTTCTACATTGAAGTTAGCAGACGGAACTTCAGTAGAAGTAAAACCGGTTTACGGTGCTTCTATTCCTAAAGCAAAACAGGAAGAAGCATACACATGGCTTCGAGAAAACGGCCTAGGTGATTTGATTAAAAATGAAATCACTGTTGCCTTTGGTCGTGACGAAGATAACAAGGCACAGCAATATGCTGTC
>Ga0209232_1000547_pt1 | contig 22702 bp, 31 predicted proteins | sample ETNvirenome_2_60_FD_184066 | JGI IMG/M metagenome (GOLD analysis project Ga0209232, IMG submission 184066) | Marine viral communities from the Pacific Ocean - ETNP_2_60 (SPAdes) (version 2) | ecosystem: Environmental > Aquatic > Marine > Oceanic | place: Pacific Ocean | collected 2013-06-22
GTCTGATAGTCCTTTGACTGATGAGAAGAAAGCAGAATGGGCGACATACCGTCAAGAACTACGTGACCTACCTAGCGTATATAGCAAGGTGTCTGAAGTTGTTTGGCCTACGCCACCAGCATAATGACTGTCGTATACCAGCCCACACAAGAGATGCTTGGCGAAAACGCTCAAGCAATCGAATTTGAGTTGTTTAAGATCCAAGAAAAATTGGACGATTTAGAAACCCGCGTAACGGCGTTAGGCGGATAGGAGAAACATGTCAGGAATAAGATATAACGCCTCACAGTACGGAGCGTCTGTAGGTGATCAACAGTTAACAGTATCTTCTGGGGCTGTTGCTTGCACTGTGCCGACTGGTGCTGTTGCGGCGATGATAACAAACGGTGCTGAACCAATCAGAGTCAGGTGGGGAACCCCGACTGCTTCTGTGGGTCACTATTTAAATCCATACAGTGTTATGGATTTGTACCAAGACGATTTAACAGATGTGAAGTTCATCAGGGCTGGGTCATCAGATTCTGATATTCAGATCACATACTTTGGATAAGGAGTGTTGCAATGAGCGTACAGAGAATAAACCAACGTATCACACAGACCAGTACGGGCGACATTTCGGATGTAACTGCTGGTACTGCTCTCAGCGGCGGTGGGTCGGAGGGGGCTGTTGTTCTCAATGTTGTTGTAGACACCGCTACTCTTGTCATTGCGGGTCAGGTGTTTAACTAGATGGCTAAATTGACATCGGCGCAACGTAATGCGTTGCCTCGTAGTGACTTTGCACAACCTTCTAAACGCAAGTATCCGATCAATGATCGATCTCATGCTCGGAATGCGTTGGCTCGTGTTTCTCAGCATGGCACTGCTGATGAGAAAAGAAAGATTCGTAGAAAAATAGCGCAACGTTACCCTAGTATTGCTCAGACTCGTAGTAGGTAGATATGGCTTATAATCCTTTGTCGTCAGGTTTCAATGTTCAAGATCCTTATGGGATCTCTCCTAGTCAACGCCTTAAAACGGCGTTGAATAAGACGACTATGGATAGACGCAATGTGGGTACTGGTTATGATCGTCAACGTTACGACATCGGTCAGGCTCAGAAGGAGGCTGTTCCTCAGATTGGTGAACGGTTTATTTCTCGTGGTATTTATGATTCTGGTTTAAGGAAGAAGGCTCTGGCTCAACAGTTGGCTGCTTTTGATCGTGCGAGGTCTGAGGCGGCTACGGCTCAGAATCGTGCGATTTTGGATTTGGCTTTGCAGGATTTGGCGGCGCAGGGTCAGTTTACGGGTGAGAGGTTGCAGCGGGCTACTGATGCTAGTGCTGTTCGTGCTGCTAAGGCTGCTGAGATTCGGGAGGCGATGTCCTAATGTCTTATGATGAAACAGAATGGTTACAAAGATACCAACAGGAACAGTTAGCGGCGCAACAGGCAAAGATTGATGCTAGAAGAGGTGGTCCTGCGCCTGTAACTTTAAATCCACAATTGCAAGCAATATTGGATTTAAAAAACATGCAGGATATTCAAGCAGGTCAACAAGTCACTGATCCTACTGTTCCTACAAACGTTTATGGTTTGCAAGGAAAAGGTATTGTTCCTACTTATGAAGAGACTGTTGCTCCTTTAGGGGCTGCTCGTTTAACTTCAGGGGAATTAGAAGAAGCGCGGATTGCTAATAAAGTATTTAATCAACCTCGCATGGGATCTCCGTATGCTACAGGTCCTTCTGGTATGCAATCTCGTGGTAGGCCAACTCCAACTCCTCCTATAACGGGAGGTATCGTTAATGAAGGAAGTCGTGTAACTGGTGTAACTCCTTCTCGTACTTATGGTGCTTCAAGAGGTGGTTCTGGGAGAATAACTCCTGAGGCGCAACGTGCTATTGATGCAGCAGCACAACAGGCTGGATGGGATGCGAATGCTGCAAGTTTAAGAAACATGACTAGCACAAGAAGGCAAGCGGAGAGGGATGCTAGAAATGCTCCGTCTATTGCTGCAAATCAGGCGATTGCTGATGCCTATGCTGCTATAGATGCTGCTACTGCTGCAAATTCTGCTGCGTCTGTATTACAAAACCAAAGAAACATTGGTGATACTGGGATGAGAGAGGTTTTAGCACAACAGGCTCTTCTTGATCAGGTTGCTGCTAATGAGGCTACTGTTGAGCAAGGTGTTACTGGTGCTGCTCCTATGTCTGCTGATGATCAGATGAAAGCAATTTTGGCAGCAGGTGGTGACTTCTCAATGGGAGGACCTACTGGTGTTACCACTACTACTACGCCTGCGGCGACAACTGTGGCTGGTGATACTGCTGGTATAGAAGCCGCTGCACAGGCTGCGGCAACAGAAGCGGTTGCTGATCCTACTGCTAGTGCTGTGTTACCTCCTGACAATGAATTTTTCCGTATGCTTGCAGGTTTGGAAAGCGATGATGCTCGCGCTCAGTATGGTTTTGATAAGGGTATTATTAATGCTGATGTCTTAGGTGCGTTGCGCGCTCAAGAAGCCGCTGGTGGAACTATGAACATTAACCTTGGTGCAACAGATGTTGATGTGAAGGGTGTTTCTGCTGGTCAGAAAGCAATTTTTAAATGGACTGAACCTGATGAAACTGGTAAACGCACAATTGTAATGCTGTCCGATGATGGTAAAAAGAAGAAAGATGATCCCCCTTTAGGGGTCACAGGGATTATTGATGAATCTGAGGATGAAGAAACTATTCTTGCTGCTGATGATCCAGAAATAAACTACTTAAACGATCAAACAGAAATTATTACTAAGACTTACAATGATCGCATTGATGCTATTGAAGCGGCTGTTGAGGATGGTCGGATAGATATTAATCTTGCTCAAGGCGTGTTCAATGCCGCTAAAGACAAGTTGTTTGATGACATGGCGGAATTAAGCAAAATTACTTACGATGAAGTAAATGACACATTTTCTTTCAACACTGAGCAACGTGCCACTGATGTGCAATCAATGTTGGATTTACTGGCAGAGCAGGGTGTTGAACAGAATCTTATTCAGGATGTCATAGGTGGCGACATTGGAATGAACCTCGCTGGTTATGGTGAAGAAACTGATGCGATGCGTGATTTTTCTGAGATGTTAAACATCATTGGTCAGCAAGGACGTAGTGAAGCGGGATTGTTAGGTAACTACATGTTTGATAGTTACCGTCAGGATTTAGAAACTACTGGTCGGAACATGGAGTTGCAGGCTGCTATGCAACAGTTGGCTGAACAGCAGGCTGCCGCTGAACAAAACCTTCAGTCTTCTATACTCGGTCCTTACTTCGGTCTTGATCCTCAAACGATGATGGCTGGTATGGGCGCTGGTGTAGATGTTGCTGGTGTGTCAGAGAATCGTGCTGTACGAGAACAGGCTGCTAAGGATGCTATGGCTATGTTGTTGGCACAGCAGGCTTTTCAAACGGGTGAACGTGAAGCAGGGCAAACATTCCAAACTGGTGAACGTTTAGGCGCTCAACAGTTTACTGGCGGTCAAAATTATCAGAACAATGTTTGGGATTATTTAACTGATCAAACAATGACTCCTTACCAGTCAGGAATGCTTGGTGTCGCACAACAAGGTCAAGAGATGGACACTATGAGTACTTTGATGGATCTTATGAATCCGCAGCCTACGGCTGCTGATAACGCTGCGATGGCTGCTCAGGCTCAAACGAATGCTTTGGATTCCGCATTATCTAAAATGCAAATGGGAAGTATTCCTGCTCAAGACCCAATCTTTAAACAAGGTGAAATGATGGGAGGGGCGCCTGCTTTCAATTGGCAAAACACTTTAACAGGTGAAGAGGTGCAGGCTCTTGACGCTGTTGGTTGGGATACTGAAGGTTTACTGTACGGAGATATGCAGGAACAAGTTAACAGCATGAACGAAATATCCAATATGGGATCTTTCGCTGATGTGATGCAAGTTCCTTTAGAGGTTCTAATGGGCGCTGAAGCGCTTGGTGCTGGTGTGGTTGGTGCTTTGGTGGACGACATCATCGCTGGTGGTAACGATCCGATGGTCAATTACACGCATCCTGCTATGGAAGGTTTTGAGCCGTGGACTGAAAGCATACCTTTGTCTCAGGCTACTGCTCTGTACGATTATGAATACCAAGCGGGTGAGCCACTACCATTCAATTTGTTTGGTTATGACGTGGGTGAAGATGGGTTGCTGAACACTGATCGGGTTATGGATCTGATGGAACTCGGTTACACCATGGAAGAAATAGAAGAAGCATTGTCAGGACTGTAATCGCATGGCATATAAAACACCGCGCGGTTATGACAGAGGCGATCTTGTAGCCAAATTAGAGGGCATTAAACCTAAGGCTCCTACATTTGACCCTAAGTTGGGTATGGCTAAAAGGTTCCAGCCTCCTACTGCTGTTAAACCTACTGCTTCTTTTAAAGTCCCTGAGGCTGTTGATAAGGACACTGGTCCGAGTGGGTTGTTTGGTTTAGCGATTGACATTTTAGATTTTGGTCGCACTGGTATTGTTTCCACTTTGAAAGAAGGCATTGATCTTGTTCAGGGTGAGGGTTTTTCTTTTGGCGATTGGAAAAGTCAAGTTGATGAACATTATGGTTTCGGTGATTTGATTAACGATGAGCGTACTGCTGTTGGTATAGGCATGATGGCGTTGGGTGGTTTGAATCCTTTTCTGATTCCTTTGGGTGCTGGTGTGATGGCTGACAACATTTGGGCTGATAGGGCTATTGGTTTTATTGGTGATGTGGCTGTTGATCCTTTGACTTATATGGGCGGTTTGGGTGTGTTTAATCGTGCTATGAGTGGGAAGCAGGGGGCTAAACAGTTAAGCAAGTTGTTCCGTGATCCTAGTGTTACTGATGATGTTATTAAGACGGCTGTTGAAGAAGCAACTAAGGAGACTATTGATGATGCGATGGTGGCTAGTATCCGTCAGGCTGCTAGGGAGGCTGTAGAAGAGACTGCTCAGAAGACTATTGTTAAGGGTAAGAGATTAACTCCTGATGAGTTAATCAATAAGCCTATGGGTGTGAGAACTCAAAGTAATCTTTCTAGGACGTTGGCTGGTAAGGATGACGCTGGTCGTTTGGCTAGTAGCATTATGGGTTACGACACTGGTTTGCGTTTCCGTGTTGCTGGTACTGGTCCTTTGAGTAAGGTTTTACGTCAGGACAGGTGGGTTGAGGGTCTTGGTAAGAAGGTTTTTCGTCAAGCAGATGATTGGTATGTAAGCCGACAGTTAGAGAATGTGCCTCAAATATTCAGAGCGCGTTTCGGTGATGATGCGTTAAAAGAAACTATGGGGAAGATCCGTGGCGGTACTTTAAAGCAACGTGCCGCTGCTTCTAAAGCCAAGGTTGCTGCTCAGAAGGCAGGGAAGTTTGATGACGAGTTGTGGGAGATTGCTGGTACTGCTGCTCGCACACCGTTGGAAGTAGTTGTTCCTTCGTTGGGGTCTTTAGGGAAGGGTATAAAGTTTGGCGCTCGTGCTGGTTTGGGAGCGAAGTGGACGATGCAAGCAATGGATTTTCCTATAAGGGGATTCAAGAAGGTTGCTCCTGATCGTTTCCAAAACTGGGTGCATGGTCATTTCAACCCTGAACAGGTTATGGATAAACTTTTAAAATCTGGTGACGCTAATCAGATTGCGTTGGGTTTGCATCTTGATGATTTTGCACGTTTTGGTCGTAGCAAGGAACAGTTTTTTACCTCACAGTTTGATGAGGCTACTGAAAATATTATGACAGAGGCTCGTCTTCTTGGTATTGATGATGCTGCTATCACCGACTTTTTGGAACAAACAAATGCGTTAAGTATAAATAATCTAGGTAGACGTGGTGTTTGGTGGGATAATCTTCCTCAACAGATTAAGAATCTGCCAGAAGATGAGTACAAAAGGTTTGCTCGGACTTTAGATGATTGGGTTAAAACTTTAGATAAACAGATGACGGATGCTTACGGCACTCTTGATCCTGACACTGGTGAGCAGGTTTGGAGATTAGCGCAGAAGGTTCGTGCTGATGAGAACATGCCTTATCGTGCGCCTCGTCGTTTAAGAGAGAACGCTCGCTCTCGTCTAGTTGAAGGTTGGGACCCTAGTAAACGTGACCCTGAAGGTTTTCAAGAAGTAGAAAGAGAAGTTCATGGTCGTTTAACTCCTGCTTCTCAAAAAAGTCGTGGTTATAAGATTGGTGAGTTTGTTCAAATTCATGCTGATGCTGATATGGCTAACCCTAATTCTGTTGTCAAGCATACTCCTAAAGGTTCTAAAAAACAGATAGATGTTTTGGCTGTTAATGGCAAAGTGGTTCGTTTACAGGATCCTCAGAAGGTTGGTAAGTCTTTCCGTCGTCAGATAGACGACGCATATGAGGTTGCTTATGGTGAGAAAGCATATGAGGAAGGTTTCTCTGTGCTGGCTGATTCTTATAAGACTGGTATGGGTCGTGATTTGCGTGTGCAACATTTCATGCGTCGTTTGCAGAAGATTTTTCCTGCTGAAGAGTTGGAATATATGGTTGACGACATCGCGGAGGCTGCTAATAAGTATGCATCTAAGCAGGCGAAATGGCAAGGTAAGGGCGGTGCTATAAGTAAAGTCAATAAGACTCGTGCGGCTATAGCGAAACGTGAAGGTTGGAGAGATACTCGGAAGAAGAATAAGGCTGAGGCTGATCAGAAGGTTTATGAAGGCAACGTTGAGTTGAATGAGAACCGTCAGACTGTTCAGGATATTGATGAGTACACTTGGGCGCTTGATGATGAAGTAACAGAGTTGGTTGATCGTTTAGAAGAAATGGGTTTAAGTCTGTCTGTTGCTACGAAAGATTTAACTCCTGACAGTTTAGAAGATGTTGCTAAGTTGCGGCAGACTTGGACTGAGGAAGTTGAAAGAGTAATTTTAGAGGCTGAGGCTGCTGGTCAAAACATTGATGATGTTACAGAAACTTTGAATCAGATTAAAGCAATCCGTGAAGAGTTAGAAAGAATGATTCGTGCGGAGATAGGCAACTTGGCTCCTGCTGATCGTGAATTGTATGCGGCTATTGATGAGTATGATGCGGCTCTTAAATATTACGATGAGGTTGAGGCTTCTGTTACTGAGGGTAAAAAGAATGTTGCCGCGTTAGAGAAAAAGATTACTTTCGCAGAGGCTAGTGTTCGTGCTGGTGAACGTCGTGCTGCTCGTGCTGCTGATGAAGCAGATTTGATGGAGTATGAAGCGTTTTTAACTGAACCTGTTTCTGAGCGATCCCCATTAAGGGCTGCTCGAAGCCAGTTGGAACGGGAGAATGTTCGTTTACAGCAGGCTGAAGCGGATGTGGAGGCTGTTAAACAGCGTGTAGCAGAGTTAAAGCAGAAGCCTTTGAATGCTACTGATGCTAGGGCTAAGAAGGTTATAGACGATATTGATGCTAGACGTGCTAAGGCTAAGGCTAAGGTTGCTGATGCTCGTGCTAAACAACGTGAGGTTGTTGGTCCTAAGGTTGAGAGGTTTGAGCAGTCTGATGAGATGCGCGATTATCTCGGTAAGGCTGCTACTCGTGATCAGAGGCGAGTCAATATTAGAAACGATAAAGGTAAGGTTCTTAGTCAAACACCTAAAGGTGTTGATAAGAAGAAGTGGGCTACTGGTAGAAAAAAAGTAGAAGATGCTGAAGCCAAGATTAAAGAACTTGTACGAGAAAAAGATCGTGTAGTAGGTACACGAGGTGAGTTGGATGAAAATCTTACTTACACTGAACCCACTAATGCTCAAATAGTCGCTTCCGAAGCACGTATCACTGGTTTAGATGATCAGATCAAATATCAGGAAAAGATTATTGCCGAGCAGGAAAGAATCTTAAAGAAGTATGTGGAAGATTTGTTGCCTCCTAGGGAGGCTCGTCCTACACGCCCTAAGGCTGGGGAGAGTGTTCTTGAACGTAAAGCGGTTGAACGTTTAGAGAAAGCGGAGGCTGAGTATGAACGTTTGATGACTGATAAAGACATAGTTAAAGATTATGAGGACATGGTTGCTGTTCGTGAGCAGATTCAGGAGTTGGAGAATGCTAAGGCTGAGTTGAAGATGCGTGAAGGTGTTCCCAAAGATCCTAGAGGTACAGGTTATTGGAAGGATCATAAACCTCGTACAGCGGCTGAAAGAGAATCTGCTGCTAAGGCTCGTCGGGCTGATGCACAAACTGCTGTTAATGCAGAAAAACAAATTGCGGATCGGATGGGTCCTCTTATAGAGATTGAAGTCAGGAGCGGTCCTTGGACTCCTGCGCCTGCTAATGCGAATCTTGAAGCGTTGGCTTCTAATGGTAAACAGGGTTGGGTTCGTGTTCGTGACCCTCGCACTCAACGACCTGTGTTGTTGCGTGTTAATAAGACTGGAAATACTTGGAGTTACGCCGATGTTGACCCTTGGCAGACTGCCCGTGTAGAGATAAGTCCTAATCGGTTCTTTTCTGAGGCTGAACGTGTTCAAATGAAAAACGCCAGATGGCGTTTATTTGATGAGGCAGGAGAAGGACGGATTGATGTTGATGCTAAACGTAAGGCTTTAAAAGCAGCAGAGTTGGAAGAAGCGCGTTCGTTTGCAGAATACTCTGAGTTGATGGATGATGTGTTGGAGGAAATAAATAACGAGTTGGCTGTAGGCAGTTATGCTATTTATAATGCACCCCGTATTAAAACATGGAAAGGTCAAGGTCGGGCAAGAGTTATACGTCAATTAGAATATTGGTCAACGCATAAAGATGGTGCAAAATGGAGAAAGTATCTTAAACAAATTGATGAGAAAAGTCAAAAAGGATTTGATATAGAGCAACGAGTGATACAACTCAGAGATGAAGTTGCTGAAATAGAGAATCTGTCTCCTGAGCAACGTGCTGTTAGAGCAAGGTTCATTGAAGATGAAGAACTTGCTAGGGCGCAACGTGCAAGAGAAACTTTAGGTGAAGCAGAACCAGAGTTGGATGTCGCACAATCTAGACTCGCTCAGGAACAAGTCATAGCGGACGTTTATGATGAACGTCCTCCTGTGGTGTTTAATAATCGTGATGACTTGGATGAATTGTTTGAAGTTAATATTAATCGTATTGAGACTGCTGTTAATGAGGCTCGTGAACGGTTGAAGTTGGTTGTTCAGGCTGTTAAAAACGTTGCGGAAATGGATCAGTCTGTTGTTGCTGTTAAACGTATACGCAGGTTCCTTTCAGAAGTTGAGAAAGGTGCGGGAGGGTACAAGTTTGACGAGTTGTCTACTGGTCTTCCTATTGAGCGTGTTAGACGTTGGGAGAAGTTGATTAAGACTGCTGTTGCTTTGGATAAAGAGTTACAGCATGAGGCTTTTGTTGCTGGTACTCGTAATTTTACGACAACGTGGGAGGAGGGTACGGCTGCGTTGAAGCAGTTTAATGATGAGACTGCGTTGTTGTCTGAGGAGTTGGCGTTAACTGTTCGTGCTGGTCGTTCTGAGCGTGGTTATGCGTTTAAAGATTTGCAAATGGATGATGATGAGTTCGCCCAGTTGGAGTATGTGGTTGAGCGTAGAAACGCTTTGGCTACTGAGAAGCAGGAGTTGTTGGTTCGTCAGGCGGAGATAGAAGTAGAAATAGAGGCAGCCCGAACGAAGGGTGATAAGGCTGCGGAAGCACAAAAATATCACGAAGAGAAAATAGTAAAACTTGAACTTAAGTTGAAGGATCAAATCATGGCAAGGGAGCAGGCTGCTACCGAGTTCTTCCAACAGAAAGAAAGATTGGAACAAGTCAAAAAAGATACTAAAGAATTGTTTTCAAGTTTAACTGAAAGAGACACTGCTCTTGGAGTACCTGCTGGTCCTCTTAGTAGACAAGGAATAGATATTACTCGTATCGATTCTCAAGGGAACACTAAAGCATTGATCAGCGACATGCTGGCTAAAGATCAGACTTTTGATTTAACACAAGAAGCCAGAGATGTAAGTATCCAAGCACTTAAGGATGCTTTAAAAAATTCTGAGTGGGGTCCTTGGACTTTGCTTAGTAAAGATCAAGCAATGAACGAGAATGTTTATGCTGTTATCAATGCGTATGCGGCTATTAATGATCCGAAGCAAGTGGATGGTTTTTGGAAAGCATGGGATGGTGTTCAGACTTGGTTGAAGGCTGGTATGATCGCAACCCCAGGATTTGTGCAGCGTAACATTATGGGTGCGTTCTTTAACGCTTGGGTGGATGGCGTGAACTTGAATGAGATTATGAAATCTATGAGTATCACTTCTCGTGTGGCTAAACACGCTTCGTCTAACAGGATGTCTTTCTATGATGCTGCGAAACAGTTGGCTAAAACCAACGATGACATGGTTGATTACGTTGAACTGTTAGAAGTTGGTGTGCGTGGCGGCGGTCAGGCTGTGTCGGCTGTCGATTTGGAATACGGTTTACGCAGAGCGCGCAACATGGAACTGTTGTTAGGTGGACGTGGACGTGTTACGGAGCGTGGGGGTAGAAGAACTAGGGTTGTGTTAGCACCGTGGTCGCCTCGTTTCGCTCCTTATGCTGCTGTGCGTAGGGTTAACAGTTGGGCTGAGGATATGATCCGTATCGGTGTCGGTATGGACACGATGCGTCATGGTGGGAACATTGATCAAGCGTTGAATCGTATCGCTAAAACACAGTTTGATTACGACGAGTTGACAAGTTTTGAAAGAACTTGGATGAGAAGGTTCATACCGTTTTACACTTGGACTAGGAAGAATGTTCCTTACCAGTTGCAACAGTTAGGTAAGAACCCTGCTAAATATAATCGTTTGTTGGCTGCTAAACGTAACCTTGAGTTAGGAACTGAAGGTGAGGGAACTGTCCCAGATTATTATCTGGAACCGTTCGGTATAAGAATGCCTTTCAAATATAAGGGCGCTCAGGTTTACAGTGCGCCTGATTTCCCGTTCCAAGATTTGTTCCGTTATGACCCATTCAGGGAAGGTGCTGGGGGTTGGAAAGAAACAATGTATAAGGGTATGGGTATGACTTCACCTATTATTAAAACTCCTTTAGAGGTTGTTTTTGGTAAACAAATTTTTACTGGTATTCCTTTCAGTGGTCGTTATCAAAAAACTCCTAGCCCTTTGGACAACATTCCTATGGTTATGGATATTTTAGGAGAGTTGGGTATGGCTAAGAAATCTCCTAGCGGCGAGTGGAAGATGCGTGACCATCACATCTATTTGGTTAATGGAATGTTACCTAGTATCAGTTTCCTTAGACGCATGTTTCCTAATGAACCTAAGTATCAAAGAACCCACGCACGTAATATGTTGAGTAGTCTGTTAGGTGTGTCAGTTAATATGAACACTCCTGAGGTTCAAAGAAACTGGCGGGCTAATCAAAAATATGAGCGTTTATCTGAGAGGCAAGACTGGAAAGACTTGGTTTCTAGGGTTAGATGACGGGACAAAGAGGAGTATAAGTTATGAAGCACGTGTCTAGAGAAACGTGGGGTGCTAAACCTCCACCTAAAGGCAAGTTCGACAAGTTAAACAAATCAAGAGTGCAGGGTGTTGTGGTACATCACTCTGGTGTTAAGAACGGACCTAAAGGGTCCGCTGCTGTTAAGGCTTTTGAACGCCATCACATGGGTAAAGGCTGGGATGGTATTGGTTATAACTGGCTGGTTGATGAGACTGGCACTATTTTTGAGGGACGAGGTTGGGATAATCGTGGAGCGGGAACTAAGGGTTGGAACAGTCGTTCCATTAGTGTTTGCTTTACTGGTTGGGGTGGCGACAAGCCTCACGACAATGCTTTACGTGCTTTACAAACAGTTGTTGATGCCGCTGAGTACCATTTCGGCAAAGGGCTTTGGGTTTCAACGCATCGTAAGAAGAGCCGTGAAGGGTATACGACGTGTCCTGAGAAGTGGTTAGGTGATTGGGTTGAGAATGGTATGGGTGTCGTTGAGGCTCCTGAGTCTGTTGATTGGGCTGCTATCATTCAGTTCTTTAAAGATTTGCACGAGCAGGTGAAGAAGACTCCTTTGTCTCGTCCTTCTCGTAGTCGTGGTTTGCCTGTGCGTTTGGTGCAGGGAAAGTTAGCGGAGCGTGGTTTCGATGCTGGTCCTGTTGATGGGATTTATGGTAAGAAAACTGGTGACGCTGTTAGAGAGTTTCAGAAGACACAAGGTTTTTTGAAGGTTACAGGTGTGGTGAATGGTGAAACATTCGGTTGCCTGTTTATACAATAAGGAAAAATATTATGCCAAAAGGTGAAGGATACGGAACGTTTGAAGAAACGTTCGGTTCACAAGATGAGCAGCCTTATAACTCTACTTCTTCATTCAACATGTGGGATATGAGTCAGAAGGCTAAGAAAGCCGCAGCGTTTCTGCGGGGAACTAATTTGGGTAACGCCGCACATGGTGGTCGCCCTTTCGGAAGGTAGGTTATGATGCCACATCAATTGGATGGTAAAACAATGAAGGTACCTAAGGTCTCTAAGGTTTTAGTGGACACTGCTTCTCAGGGTGGGAACCAAGGTTCTCTTACTGGGGATGCCATGTTACGTATGGCTAATGGTATGCGCGCTAAGTTTGACGAGAACGACTAATGGGTCGTAAGAAGCCTCGTCCAAGATATTAATCTAATAAAGGAAAAAATTTGAAGAACATATTTGATGTACTGGAACGTGCTGGGTGGACTTTCGCTCAAGCGTTTCTTGGTGTTTTCGTTGTTGCCGACTTGTCGTCGGCTAAGGGTGCGGGTGTTGCTGGTTTAGCGGCGGCTGTGTCTGTTCTTAAAACTATCGTTAAAGATAAAGTAGCGAAATAGTATGGAAGCCGACCTTGAGGCTAAGTGGGATGAGTTCATGGAGGTTGAAGGGATTGCTCTTCAGAAAGATATTTATGATCACCTTCAGGACACAGCCCATTTGTTTGATCTCAGGGATGGCATTCATGCTAAGTGGTCACCAGATGGCGTTCTAGGGATACTCCTGATCTTCCATGAGGAAGAGGCTGAACTGTTACTTGCCGCTTTTCAAGCGGCTTTAGATGGTGTTGATGAAGCAGGTGAAGCGTTCGCTGTTTGGACTACATCTTTGATGGGGTTGTTGAGAGAGTCTATGGCTCCCAATTGGGAAGAGTAATTATCTTTTAAGCCAGTCTCTGATGTGTTCGGAGTCTATTAGTTTAGTCATTAGTTCACGTCTTATTTTGTCGCGTCTACGCGCTAGTGACGTTTTTGGTATGCCTAGTATGCGTCCTGCTTCTCGTAAAGATAAACGTTCCACTACTAGGGCGTTAAATATCCATCTGTCTTCAGCGGATAGATCGTCTATGACTTCTCCTAAGAGTTCTTTTATGGAAGCAGTTGTTTCTAATGGGATTAGTATCGGGTCTTGAAATGGTGCTAGTTCCATTAATGATTCCACATTTGATGTAGGACGTATGTGGTATAAGATTTTGTCTTTCCGTGTGGTGGAAAGTTGCCCTACCCAATCGTTATTGGGTGTTTCTTTCTTCTTGCCCATCAGCCTTCCAAGTTGTTACACAATGTAAATGGTTGGCTGCTATAACTCTGGTGTTCTCTGGGTCGTAACCTGATGGTCCTCCCAGTTCCCATCCTTCGTCGTGGTCTATCCATCCTAACATTTCGACTGTGCGAAATTCGTCGGGTACTGGTCTGACTACGAACAGGACAAGTCCTTTTCCTAGTTGCCTGCGGCGTACTGCCGCGTTGTTAGATGTTCTAACTCTTCTTACTTCTATGTTGTAACCTACGTCTGCACGATTTTTGTTTTCTACGTGTCGGTTACCTGCCCATACGTGACCACCCCAGTATTGGTTGGTCACTCGTGCTACTGCTAGTTCTCCTATTGCAGCAGCAACTTGTGCGGATCTGTCATCTTCCATGTATTCGCGCTTATAATGGGCAGCATCTTGTTTTTCCCAATTTTCCGTAAAGCGTCTGATACCTACATGAGATGCCCATTCATATTCCCACTTTTCTAATTCAATTAGTATCAAGACGATCTACTTTCACTGCGTTTATTCGTACTACTTGGTTGTCGTCATCCCATGCTACTCCATTCAGTGCGTCTAATGTGAGTTTAACATAATTGTCTAGGTCACCTCTTAATGTTTTCGCTGAGTGGGGTGATGTGCTTACATGAATGATTGTCTCATCTGGTGTGTACATTAATGTTACTTCTACAGGTTCAGAGAATTTTTGTTCAACTTGTTCTGTCCATGCTTTAGCCACGTAGTCTTCTTCATCGAGTGTGCTTTTAGGAGTGAAGACTTTACCTCCTTTGGTGTGCCTTGGTCGTGCTTTAACTTTAGGTCTACGATCTACTATGGCTATGAATGATTCCATTATCTTACTTTTTTACAAGCGTCCCTTACTATTCCTGCGAGGCGTTTATCACCGTCTGGTCTTTTATTATATTTCCCTCCCCAGTCGATGTCTGCTTCTTTCAATTCTTTGTAGATAATATCTTCGGCGTATCTTTGTTCTGCCATCGCGCAAGCGAGGGCGAATAGTGTGCCTGATCTGTCTCCTTCTGGTTTCTCTGGTTCTGGTCGTGGACCGTTACGCCGTATCACACCCGACAGACCGTCCAGTTCCCCTGTGTAGGGGGTCTTCCTATAGGTATACGCTGGGAGAGCCTCAGGAGGGCTGTATAAGGCTCTGACAGGCTCCCACGCAGCAGGTGTTACCCGTGTTGGTATTGCTTCTGCGAGGAATGTTCTGAGAGGAACCATAGAGAATGAATAATCAGTGTTATCCATCTCGTTGTAACCACCCTGTTTACGTGTATGTGCATAAGGTAAACGCACCCCGTTACCCCAACCTCTGTCAGTTATCTCAGTTTGTTTAGGGTTAACTTCTTTAGTGGGTGCCTCTACTATTTCACAGACAGCCATCAACCCTTCACGTACATCTACAGCAAGCATTAGTTCTGTGAAGAACACCCATACGTGGAATCCTTTTGAACGTGACCGTTCAACCCAAGAAGTTACTCCTAGTTGTTTGAGAACTTCTCTCAAGTTCTTAGCGTGAATGTACGACTCTGCCATTCCTTCGTCGAAGTCGACACATCCCCACCAGACTTTGATTCCATCATCTTGTGCGACCAGTGGGTACACACCGATGGCAGGAGAGTCCTTCAGGTGATCTTCGACCACGTTCAGGAAGTCTTTGCCGTCCGCTGGTATGTACCCACCGTCCGCTGTTTGCCAAGGACGAAAATCCCCGTCATCTTTTGCGACACGCCCACCACGAAACAGTAAAGCAAAGTCTCGTATCTGCTCGAATGTTATCTCATAAGGGTTACTGGTTTCCATCTGGAATCAGTTCCTCCCAATAAGGATGAACGTGACCGCACTCAGGATCTAAATAGTATGTTTGATCTAGGAGTCTGGCTGTTCTCTTATTCTTACAGATATTCATGTTGATACTGTTTGCGTGATATCTGGTTTCCCAGTCTGAAAGATCTGTTTGATCTTTCTTTCTGTAAACTTCCATCACAAATATGGCTTCTTGTTCGCCGCCATATCTACCAGCGTGGATACCAGCGGCTTTGCCTCGTTCTCCAGCAGTACGACCTGCTTGGTGAACAAGACCTACTGGTACTCGTTCTGTTTTAGCCCAACGTTTCAACGCTTGCGCTTTGGATGTTACTCCTGTTGCGTCTGCGTCACCGCCGACCATCAGTTCAAGATAATCGATCATACAGAAGGAAGGGTTTGCACCCCACCATTCTCTCGCTTCATCCATCGCTGCTGACATGCCTTCTAATGACATTGATTCATCTATGATTGCGACACGAGACAGTTCCCGTTCGGAGGCTAAACCTAACGCATCTAATACGTTGCTGTCTCCTGCTTTGATTGCTTCCTCCACATCTGTGGAAGAACGCCCTTGCAATAAGCAAAACAGTTTCATCGCTACCAATTCCCTTGGCTCATCCATTGAGAATATCACAATGTGAGCATTAGGATCATTGACTAGATTTGTGACTATTGAATTGAGCAGGATCTGTGACTTCCCTGTATGGGAACGACCTACAACCAATAGCACTTCCCCTTTACCAACACCTCGTGTTGCCAAATCTATTTCAGGGAACCCTAGGTACCACCGTTCTGCTGGGTTGCGGATGAAACCTATCAGGTTCTCCACTACCTTAGAGGTGGTAGCCCATCTACTTGGTTGCTTGTCGCTGTCCGCCTCGCCGCCCTGAGCGACAGCGAGGCGTTCAGCCACTTCATCCTGCGTATGCAGGGTAGCCATATTAGGAACGAATCTCCGTACCTATGGCGCTCAATTCATTGGAGTCTTTACCAGTGAATGGGCATACAAACCAATCAGGGACAAGAGACTTGCCGTCCTTCTTGGTAAGCCAGATACCTTTACCATCAGCCTTACGCTTGTAGTCAGGTCCAGCCTTGTTGAAATTAGAATCTGGATCTAATTTCTTCTGCCAGTTTGGATCCCACCAGTTGGACTTATTGTCCATCAAGTCTCTCCAAATGTCTTCCAAGGTTCCTCCAGTGCCTTTCGGACTGTAGGAATTATTGCTGGTCGGAGCGCTCGCCACGGGAGCACTTTTGGTAGCAGAAGGGAACTCCTTCTGTATCATACGCACCCCCTGTTCGGATAGTTCATATCCGACACCGAGTGCCTCATAGTTGGCTATCTCCAAAGTCTCACCCCATTGGGCTATCTCTTTGGCTACTGCCTCTTTGTCATCAGAGTCCACCGCTATCGTTATTGAACACGATGCCTCTGCTGGTTCATAGTTACCCGTTTGGATAACTTGTCTACGGAACACCGTTATGGTGTTCTCTGTTTTTTCTGCCATGGGTCTACCTCCCTTTCTATAGTTGGTTCCATGGGTCTGGTCCCGCAAACCTTCCCCGACAGGTTGACCACGCTCCGCACCACTTAGGAGCGCAATGCCAACCAACCATGTTTAATGGCCAGACGGGAAGGTCTGCGGATATGAGTGTTCCAGCGGAGCGAGCAAGCGCAACCAAAGATGCCCACCCCGCTGGTCCTACGTTCACTGTAGTCCGATGCACCTTGCCTTTGACAAGGTGTACGAACTCAAAATCTAAAGGCTCTGACAGGTTGTTGTCCGACATAGCGGACACAGCCCAAGTGTATGCGGCTGCCTGCACTGACCATCGTTTCTTCTCCCATTCGTCTGATGGTTTACGACTGGGGTTCTTCCAGTCAACTATTGGACGTGGAAATTCTTGCACACAATCGATGGTTCCTTGTAACCAGATTTCTGGTTTGTGATCAACCACGAGTGGTAGTTCAAAGTGTTGCTCAACTGCTATTGGTTTGATATCTTCTCTGACTTCATCCCACCATGCTGCTGTGTTAAGTTCTACTATCTTCGCACACTCTTCTATCTTGTGGTTCCATCTAACTATTTCTTGTTCTTTTCTAGTTAACTCTTCTAACGATGCTTCTATGCTGTCCGTTTTCGACAACGGACTGCCTGTTTGCATCTGTTCTGTGAGGCATTGTTCGATGCCGTAGTGAACTGCGGTGCCTATCGCAGTGTTGGTGGACTCGGTGGATTCGGCGATGCCGAGCATGTCCTGTCTGGCTCGCTCTGGACACATCGCTAGGGTGCCGAGCCAAGATTGTCGGAGGATGATTCGATCTTCGGTTGGTTGCATTTTCAAATCCTACCACATGTATACATGGCATGGCGGGATACCCCTAGAGGGTATCCCGCATAGCATGAAAATACTACAAGCCGAGGCATTAGCCGTCGCCTTTGATAATTGTCAGGTCTGGTTTATCATCAGGTTCGGGTTCATCTGTTACGATTTCTCCTCCTAATGATTCAAATATCCATCCAATATGTTGCATAAACTCGGTGTCTCTAGTCACCTTGTCGTGCATCATGTCTCCTACTGTTTTAAGTAGGTGTTGCAGTATGGATATTATCCCTGTTATAGCATCAGCGACAGACCCTGCTTCTTTACCGTCAGGGTATACTGCTGATTCCAGTTCATTAAGCCTATCTTCGATAGACTGTTCTTTATTAGTTGCCATGTTATGTTCCTTCCATTTGTCGTATGGCTTTCATTTCTTTTAAAGTGTAGGTGTCATATGGGTCAACATTATTGTTGGAACGCTTGCGTCGTATGACAGCCTGCTTCCGTTCATACTCTAGGTTCGCTGTTGAACAAATATCACATCTACAGCGGTGCCTTTTATATGCTGATAACCCATGTTTAAAACTATTCATCTTTAGATGTCCAGTCTTCTTTTAACCTATTAATATAATGTAATGCTTCTTCTTTATCGTTAAACAGTTCTCTGATCCTACCGTCTTGGAATACAATCCAGCGTGTCATTGAAAGTCCCGCACCCATCGGAATGGGTTTGCATTTTAGTTGCAAGTCAGTTCTCATCCTGTCTCCTAAGGGAGTAGTGCGAGGACGAGAAGGAGGGTAACCCGTCCCCGCACCACCGATTATGAGGCTTGGATAGCAAGGTCATTGCCAAGCGAGCGAACTTGTATTTCCACTCCGTGTCTACGAGCGGCTGCATAAATATTTGCTTTCATGCTCTTAGGTGGACAATCAAAATCTTTGTCCCCTTCCAGTAGTCGAACCTTACCATCGAACCACATGCCCCATGGGTAACGTTCTTCCCTGCCACTTCGTTTAACGGATGGCATTTCATTTAATATTTTCAATTAACTCTCCTTTTCGGTTTTCATATATACTAACATCATCTATCGAACCTGCAATCCTTTCATTGAATGATTCAATAGCCTCATCTATTGTGTGGCAATAGTTTCCCCACACGCAGTCCCATTCCTCTCCGTCATCAGAAAACATACTCCAACAGACGTAAGGGTGATACCCTGTATTTGTTTCGGCAACAACAACCCCGCAAAAAGGTCGTTCCATTGGACCGCCATTTCTTACCAGCCACACTATCGGAGTGGCTCCGTTATTTAATTTAATCATTGTTAGTCCTCCCAACATGATCTACTTGGATACCAATGTGAGGCGTTTCCCCACTTTGGATGTGGTTGTTTGTAGTACAGCCAAGCAGCGACACCAACATTGGCTCGTGGTTCAACAGCCAACCAACCGCTGAACCCTGCTTTGTAACTTCTCTCTTCCCACCATTTCGGCAGGTGCTGGAACCATCCCGTGGCTCCGCTCTTAGGATTAATAGCCTCTGACCACTTATCATCTGGTTTAGCAGACGACTCGCAGAAAGCGATTCGTAACATCAAAGGCACATCTTCAGGTTCAAAGTAATGCTCCACCAGTTCACGCAACGAAGGAAGATGAGCAATGTACTCATGTTCTGGTACGTCACACGAACCGTATGCAGGACACTCCTCTATAGGTTCAGAGGCAACGTGTTTAGCGTAGTCGGTTTCCTCCCACGCTATCGTTGTTGAAGTAGGCACTGTGATAACAGGCACTTGAACTCGGCTAGTGGAAGTGACAGGGAGACACGCCCCTGCCACTCCCAAAGCACCGACCAATAATATTTTTGCAATCATTGAGCCAGTATCAAACTCATCGCTTTGTTAGCCAAAGGTGTCTTACCTTCAAGAGCCTTCTGCAATGACTTAGCCTTATCACGTTTACGCCCTGAGTTAACAGTGTGCTGCTCGGCACCTTGAATAGCGTTCCAAGCAAGCCAACCATTACCTTCACCCCACTGTTCCTTCTCATTAAACCAACGTCGCCTCATTGAACCACGAGCCTCGTTAGCAGAGTTCTGTTTGCGGGTAGACATGTCATCTTCGACAGGGACCAACTGGGTGACTAATTCAAAGAACTCTGAATCAATCATAGGTTGCTCCTTCAACATGAGAGCCTTACCTTGCCAAGCAAGCGCCTGTTCAGCAGCCTGCTTCACAATGGTGGCTTTCATCTCGAAGATTTCATCGTGGTTCTTCGTGTGCCTAACCTTCAATAGTGCTTTACCCACTAATTGGTTTTGGCAGAAGAACCTGCGTTGCATGTCGTACACACTGGTTGACCAAGAACCATCCAAGGAACTGATCCACACTAGATGGGATTGGATCTTATCTCCACCACCTAAATCTATGGAGTCCGAGAGTTCTTGCGTAACCGCAACTCTCTCACCTGCCCCCCAGAGTGTACAGGACGTAGTTGATAGAGGGAACATCATGTCTGCCATGTCAGCAAGCATCTGATATCCATCAACCTCAGGGTATTTACCAGAGTGCAACCCGACTACCTGTCCAGTGTCCTCACGGACAACGAACTTGTATAAAGGTTCACCCTTGTAAGTGCCGCTCTCAATCACAGGAATGTGAGCGTCTTCTCTTCGCAGACAGTAATGTTCTGCTGCTGGATAATGCACAGGGAACAAAGCCCCAGCATCACCCATAGTTTCACGAGCATATTGCGGCTCGCTGTTTTCTATAACTGTCATACAGTCTCCTTTTCTGCTGACCATTTAGCAAGAGCAGAAGCAATGGCTTGTGCTTGTGAACCACGACCAATTTTATCGTCGTAATCCCTACCACGAGCCAGTCCACACTGACCTGCTACCCAATAATGAAAGTCCAGAGCGTAAATGCCCGTGACCTTCTCTTGTGGAACACCATTCTTAAAAATGGTGGTCTTAGGACTGCTAGTATCTGACTCAAATTCCGTAGCCAAATGCTCACAGTCGAACCCAGCATCTGTATAAAACGCTGGATCCATAATGCTGTGACCGTCACCATCAATAACTTGGTTATTAATAGCGTCAATCACCTGTTGTTTGGTAATCATCGTTACCCTTTCTGTGAGGCGAACCTCACGTTGTTTATGCCATCGATACACATGTTGCATTCAACACACGCACCGTGACCTGTTTTCTCCGTGTCCCAAACCACCATCGGCAATTTGCCTGTCAGTTCAGGACATCGGGGACCTTTACGCTCACCCTTAAACGAGCGAGCCAAACTTTCTGTCTGATCCCAAGTGTCAGCACAGAACGCTAACTTGACATCAGGGAACTCTTCCTTCACCTTGAACGCTTGCACAAGGTTCCCATCATCCACACTCAAATACAGAGTGAAGTTGTACAGGTACTGTGTCAGGTTGTGTATCACATCACGATCAAAGTTGCGGGTGTAAGCCCAGAACTTTACGTTAGTGAACTCCCATGCAAGGTTACGCATAGCCTTCGAGAAGTTCTCGTTAGGTATGTCACCATCCCAGAACCATCTGAACACAGGCTCAACCTCACGCTTCTCACACTCGTCAACAAAGTCAACGATCATCGGGCGTAACAGTTTCTGCAACTCCTCCCACGAGTCCTGATGCTCTAAGAACAACTCCCAGTTAGCGACCAGCATCTCACGGACAGCAGGGAAAACCTTTTCAAGTTTCCCAGCGTAACAGTTAGACAGACACCAGTCTGTCGCACCCTTACACGAATAGTCCCTGCCTGCTGGCAGACCGAAACTATTCTTAAGTGGCTTCATCCCATTAGGGGATTTGCCCTGTCTGCGTCCGTAAGGTGCAACCTTGCGGTCACTGGATGCTCTAAATGATGTCAATGATTTGCTCATCGTAACCCCAGTACGTGTTACCTGATAGGTCGACACAATCAAAGCCTGCTTTACCATTCTTGATATCGTCGAACACCTCAGTCACTTGCACGTAACGCATACTCTGTCCGAACGTCCTGTAATAGACGTGTTCGCCTACTTCAGGTCGCCCGACTCTTGGTTTTCTACGCATCGTGTTCCTTCATCCTTTCTTCCTCCAGATGCACTCCGAGTTGATACTCAAACTGCTGTTCCCTATCGGATAGTTGTTGTGTTACCAGCGTGTCAACTGAATTAAGACATTCTTGTATATAAATGCTTTTCAAAAAGTCGGTACGCCTTCTCTCTCCCCTCATGCAGACAGCCTGAGTGATTGGCACAGCAAGTGCCATCCCTATAGCAATCCACAGGAAGGTTTCAATAATTTCCATTACTGGTTCTCCTGTCTTTTCTCTTCGATGCCTTTCATAACATCGTTTAATATGCCCGCTACACGCAGGTCAATTTGTGCATCGATAACATCACGCAAATCGTTGATTCGCACATAGTTGTTATCAGGTGATAACTCACGTATCTTTTCACGCAATTCATCAACATCCAGTACAACACTATCTATCTGTTCAATCGCACCATCCATGTGTTCATCCACATAATTGTGCATAACAACACTGTCCACAAAATCGTGGTCTCGGCAAAGAATTTCTGCCAAGTCTTCGGTGTTAATGTCTATAGTGACATCCGCATATTGGTCAATTTCTATATTGCATTCACCTTGTAATTCCATTTCCATTATTTCTCAGCCTCCTGACTGTAATAAAGAGACATGGCTTCGTCCATATCTCTGTCTTGCTCAGATACAACGAGTCGATTAGTACACCAGCGTTTACTGCTGTACGAGTCGCCACAATATTGACATTCAACATTGTCCCCGTCATAACTGTTCGTCCACCTGTGACCGAAATCATCAGGCGTACTATTTAAATAACCATGAACTAAACTCACAGTTAACTCCTTTCTATATTGAAAGCCATGTACAGGAATGGCATTTCCATCCCCTCACAGCGCTCTCCCTAGCCTCTTGCTCGGCTTCAGGAGAAACCCAACCAACCTCGATGCCAAAAAGTTTGCCATCCCAAGGTTTCATAAACCCATCCTCGCCACA
>Ga0209232_1000548_pt1 | contig 22697 bp, 23 predicted proteins | sample ETNvirenome_2_60_FD_184066 | JGI IMG/M metagenome (GOLD analysis project Ga0209232, IMG submission 184066) | Marine viral communities from the Pacific Ocean - ETNP_2_60 (SPAdes) (version 2) | ecosystem: Environmental > Aquatic > Marine > Oceanic | place: Pacific Ocean | collected 2013-06-22
GCGAAGTCGAGACACGCTGAGCGCCGGGATTCGCGATGGGTGTCTCGACTACGCTCGACACGAACGGAAGAGGGGCGCGTTTTACGCCGCGAACCGCCGTGCTGCCGGACGGCGGGCTGTTTCGTCGAGCCACGCGCGCGCCTGGCGCTGCGCTTCGGCGATTTCATCGCGGCTCATTTCATCGGACAGGTCAGCGCGGCATTGCTGGCCTTCCTTGTTGCCGCCGAGCGCGGCAAGGTTGAACCATTTATGCGCCTGGATCAGGTCGACATCGACCCCGCCGGTGCCGGTCGAAAACGCGATGCCCAGGTCGAAATAGGCATTGGCATCGCCGCGTGCGGCATCGAGCAAGCGGCTTTCGATCAGATATGCTGCGGACTTCAGACTGTTGGCCATAAAAACCCCCTGTCGCCTCCCCCCACAGGAGGCTTCGGGGTCCAACCTTGCGGCTTATGGTCAACAAAGCGTTAACACCGTTGGCAATTTCTTGTGGATAGCGCGCTGAAATGGCGGAACTCAGCCGTTTTCACTTTTCGTCAACCCACCGGATAATTGTCGATCAGCCGTGTTTTTCCGATCCGCGCGGCCGCCAGCAGCCGCGCCGGGGCGCGAAAAATGTTCAGCCTTTCCAGGCTGTCGGCGTCGGCGAGCGCGACATAGTCGACGCTGTCGAACCCGCCCGCGACGATCGCCGCTTCGGCTTTGGCGAGCGTTTCGTACATGTCGTCGCCGTTCGCCAGCGCGGCGGATGCGGTCTTGAGCGCTGTCGGAAAGGCGACCGCTGCGCTGCGCTGCTCAGCGGAGAGATAGGCGTTGCGCGACGACAGCGCGAGGCCGTCGGGATCGCGCGCGATCGGCGCCCCCAAAATGTCGAGCCCGAAATCGAGATCGCGCGCCATGCGGCGGATGATCGCCAGCTGCTGCCAGTCCTTTTCGCCAAAAATGGCGATGTCGGGGCGGACCTGGTTGAACAATTTGGCGACGACGGTCGCGACCCCGTCGAAATGGCCGGGCCGCGCGGCGCCGCAATAATCGGCGCCGAGTTCGGCGACCTCGATATGGGTGCTGTGGCCGCCCGGATACATCACCGCGACATCGGGTGCCCACAGCAGTCCGACGCCTTCTTCGACCAGCAGCGCGGCGTCGCGCGCTTCGTCGCGGGGATAGGCGGCGAAATCCTCGTTGGGGCCGAACTGGGTCGGGTTGACAAAGATCGACACGATCACATGGTCGGCGACACGGCGGCCCATGCGGACCAGCGAGAGATGGCCGTCGTGCAGCGCCCCCATCGTCGGCACCAAAGCGACGCTTTTGCCCCCCTGCTTCAGTGCCGCAACGGCACGGTCCAGCATCGCGATGTCACGGATGATTTGCACGCTCGGTCGCCCTTCGATATTGGCGCGACTGTATCACTTCGCGCGTCGGCCGCCCATGCCGCGCCAACTGGAAAATCGCAACGGCCCATGACGACTATAGCGACGAAGCCCGCCCCGCACCGCATCATCTTTGCCAATGAGAAGGGCGGCACGGGCAAATCGACTTGTGCCGTGCACTTTGCGGTCGCGCTGGCGAGCCAGGGCTGGAAGGTCGCCGGGCTCGATCTCGACCCGCGCCAGCGCACCTTTCACCGCTATCTCGAGAATCGCGTCGGCACCGCAACGCGCCGCGCCATCGAGCTGCCGATGCCGCATTTCGAAGTGTTCGAGGGCACCACGGTCGCAGAGCTCGACGCGCAGGTCGCGCGGCTGACTGCGGATTGCGACTATTTCGTCGCCGACACCCCGGGCCGCGACGATGTGTTTGCGCGCCATCTGGCGATGACCGCCGACACGCTGGTCACCCCGATCAACGACAGCTTCATCGATTTCGACCTGATCGGCCAGGTCGATCCCGAGACGTTTCAGGTCACCCGCCCCAGCTTTTATTCCGAACTGATCTGGGACACCCGCAAGGCGCGGGCCAAGACCGACGGGCGGACGATCGACTGGATCATCCTGCGCAACCGGCTCCAGCATGTCGACGCACACAATATGCGCCGCGTCGGCGAGGCGCTCAGCCAGCTGTCGCGCCGCGTCGGCTTTCGCGTCATCCCCGGCCTCGGCGAGCGCGTCATCTATCGCGAGCTGTTTCCCGCCGGGCTCACCCTGCTCGACAAGGCGCATCTGGGCGGCATGGGCATCGGCCATGTCGTCGCGCGGCAGGAACTGCGCGAGGCGATGGGGGGGCTGAACCTTCCGGCGCGCGAGCGGTTTCATCCCGACGGCGACCTCTTCGCCGCCGCCTGACCCTCAGTCTTCCCCCAGACAGGACCATCCGATGACCCATATCTTCCATCCCACGATGCTGCGCGAATATGACATCCGCGGCGTCGTCGGCGACACATTGTCCGCCGCCGACGCCTATGCAATCGGGCGCAGCTTTGCGACGCTGGTCGCGCGCGCCGGGGGCAGCCGGGTCGCGGTGGGCTATGATGGGCGGCTGTCGTCGCCGATGCTGTGCGATGCGCTGGTCGCCGGGGTCAACGCCGCGGGGATCGACGCCTTGAACGTCGGGCTGGGGCCGACCCCGATGCTCTATTACGCCGCCTCAACCGAAGAAGTGGACGGCGGCATACAGATAACCGGCAGCCACAATCCCCCCGACTATAATGGTTTCAAATTTGTGATGCAGGGGCGACCTTTCTACGGCGCCGATATTCTGCGGATCGGCGAAATGGCCGCCGCGGGCGATTGGGAGGCGGGCGAAGGCACGGCGCAAAGCATCGACATCGTCGATGCCTATGTCGACCGGCTGGTCGAAGGGTTCAGCGGCGGCGCTTTCCGCATCGGCTGGGACGCCGGCAACGGCGCCGCCGGCACCGTCATCGAGAAGCTGACCGCGAAACTTCCGGGCGAGCATCATCTGTTGTTTACCGACATCGACGGCCATTTTCCGAACCACCATCCCGATCCCACCGAGGAAAAGAATCTGGCCGACCTGAAGGCGCTGGTCGCCGACAAGCGCCTCGATTTTGGCGTCGCTTTCGACGGAGATGGCGATCGCATCGGTGCGATCGACGGCGAGGGGCGGGTGATCTGGGGCGATCAGCTGCTGCAAATCTACGCCGCCGCGCTGCTCCCCGATCGGCCGGGGGCGACGATCATCGCCGATGTAAAGGCCAGCCAGGCGTTGTTCGACCGCGTCGCCGAACTGGGCGGGACACCGCTGATGTGGAAAACCGGCCACAGCCTGATCAAGGCTAAGATGAAGGAAGTCGGCAGCCCGCTGGCCGGTGAGATGAGCGGCCATGTCTTCTTCGCCGATCGCTATTATGGCTATGACGACGCGCCCTATGCCGCGGTGCGGCTGATCGAGGCGGCGACCAAGCTGGGGCAGAGCGTCACCGCGCTGCGCGGGGCGATGGCGCCGATGGTCAACACCCCAGAGCTGCGCTTCCAGGTCGATGAGGTCCGCAAATTCGCCATTGTGGACGAAGTTCTCGCGCGGCTCACCGCGGCGGGGGCAAAGGTCGATCGCACCGACGGTGCGCGGGTGCTGACGGGCGACGGCTGGTGGCTGCTGCGCGCGTCGAACACCCAGGACGTGCTGGTGGCGCGCGCCGAGGCGACCGACGAAGCGGCGCTGGCGCGGCTGCTCGCCGCGATCGACGAACAGCTCGCGCTGTCCGGGATCGTGCGGGGGCCGCAAGCGGGGCATTAGCCTTTTCTCCCCTCTCGCTTGCGGGAGGGGAGCAGAAGGCCCCTGCAAAAATCTTGCCAGATTGACCTTGGCGGCGCTCCTCGGGTAACGCCCGCACATGTCTCCTCAGGAAGCGATGCAGAAATGACCGACGACGAAGCGACCCCGGCAACGCTGACCGCCGACGCCGACCATGGCGTTGCCGAGCACCAGGCGCATGCCCGCGAAGATGCCGCGGCGGGGAACGGTCTGGCGGTCATTTCGATCGCCAAAAGCTATGACAAGCGCACCGTCCTGTCCGATGTGTCGCTGTCGGTCGGCAAGGGCGAGGTTGTCGGGCTACTCGGCCCGAACGGCGCGGGCAAGACGACCTGCTTCTATTCGATCATGGGGCTGGTCAAGCCCGACGCCGGGCGCATCATGCTCGACGGATCGGACATCACGGCGCTGCCGATGTACCGCCGCGCGATCCTCGGCCTGGGCTATTTGCCGCAGGAAACGTCGATCTTTCGCGGCATGACGGTGGCGCAGAATATCGGCGCGGTGCTCGAACTCAGCGAACCCGACAGGGTCGCGCGTGAACGGCGGCTCGAAGAATTGCTCGAAGAATTCGGTCTGACCCGGCTGCGCGATTCGGCGGCGATGGCGCTGTCGGGCGGTGAACGCCGCCGCGCCGAAATTGCCCGCGCGCTCGCCGCCAACCCGTCGATCATGCTGCTCGACGAACCCTTCGCGGGCATCGATCCGCTGTCGATCAGCGACATCCGCGATCTGGTTGCCGATTTGAAGACGCGCGGCATCGGGGTGCTGATCACCGACCATAATGTCCGCGAAACGCTCGACCTCGTCGACCGCGCCTGCATCATCTATGATGGCAAGGTGCTGCTCGCGGGCTCGCCCGAGGAACTGGTCGCCGATCCCGAAGTGCGGCGGCTGTATCTGGGCGAGGGTTTCTCGCTGTGAGGAGCCGTGGCCGCACCGATGTCGAATGAACCGCTTTCCATTTCCGTTCGTGTCGAGCGAAGTCGAGACGCGCCGAGTTCGTGCCTGGCTTCACGTGTCTCGACTTTCGGCTTCGCCGGAAGTTTATCCCGAGCGCCTGCCAAGGCAGTCGAGGGGCTCGACACGAACGGGAAAGTAAGCAGGTAATTTCCGATGGCGTTGGGTCCGCGCCTCGATCTCCGCCAGTCGCAATCGCTGGTGATGACGCCGCAGCTGCAGCAAGCGATCAAGCTGCTGGCGCTGTCGAACCTCGAACTCGAAGCCTATCTGGCCGAAGCGCTCGAGGGCAATCCGCTGCTCGACACGGCGTCGGCGGACAGCGATGGCAGTATCGGCGACCCGGGTGGCGCGCCGGGCAGCGACGCACCCGCGGCAGAGGCGGCGTCGCTCGATGCCGACCAGGCACTGGCGTCGGACAGCGGCACCGCCAACGATCTCGACGTCGATCTGGCCGCCGAAAGTTTCCACCACGACAGCGCGAGTGACAGCGTCGGCCTGTCGGGCGCCGACAGCGACGGCATCGATTTCGACAGCTTCGCGGGCGACGATGAAACGCTCCACGACCATCTGATCGCCCAGGTCGGCGAACGCTTCAGCGGGCTGGAGGCGATGATCGCGCAGCAGCTGGTCGGGCTGATCGACGAGACCGGATATTTGCGCGCCGACCTGGCCGAAGTCGCGCAGCGACTGGGTGTGCCGCTTGCGCTGGTCGAAGCGGTGCTCGCGGGGGTGCAATGTTTCGACCCGTCGGGCGTCGGCGGGCGCGACCTCGCCGAATGTATCGCGATTCAGGCGCGCGAGGCTGACCGCTATGATCCGGCGATGGCGACGATGATCGCGCACCTCGATCTGGTCGCCAAAGGCGCCTTTCCACAGCTCAAGCGGATCTGCGGCGTCGATGACGAAGATCTGGCCGACATGATTCGCGAATTGCGGGGTTATGATCCGAAACCCGGACTGAAATTTGGCGGCGATGCGTCGCAGGCGGTCGTTCCCGACCTGTATATCCGCCGGACGGCAGCGGGCTGGGCGGTCGAGATCAACGGCGGGACGTTGCCGCGGCTGCTCGTCAACCGCCGCTATTATACCGAACTCGCCAAGGGCGCCGCGGCCACGAGCAAGGCGTGGCTGTCGGAGCAGCTGGCGGGCGCCAACTGGCTGGTCCGCGCGCTCGACCAGCGCCAGCGGACGATCGTCAAGGTCGCGAGCGAGATCGTGAAGCAGCAGGAGGGCTTTTTCCTGCACGGCGTCGCGCATATGCGGCCGCTGACGCTGCGCCAGGTCGCCGAGGAAATCGGCATGCACGAATCGACCGTCAGCCGCGTCACCAGCAACAAATATCTCAGCTGCGCGCGCGGACTGTTCGAGCTCAAATATTTCTTCTCGAGCGGCATTTCGGCGACCGAAGGCGACGGCGCGGTGTCGTCCGAATCGATCAAGAGCCGGATCAAGGCGATGATCGAGGCCGAGGATGGCGAGGCGATCCTGTCGGACGAGGCGATCGCGCAGAAACTGTCGGCCGAGGGCCACGACATCGCGCGCCGCACCGTGGTCAAATATCGCGAGGCGATGGGCTATGGCTCGTCGGTGCAGCGGCGGCGGCAAAAGGCGCTGGCGGGGTAAAGCGCCGCCCGGTCATCGTCACCCCGGACTTGATCCGGGGTCCATGCGGGCGAGCGCGGCCATGGATCCCGGATCAAGTCCGGGATGACGAAATATGGGCGACCAGCGGTTGACTTTTTGCCCCCATCCCCATAGTTGCGCCGCTTCGCGTCAACACGCCAAGATTTACGGACAAGAACCATGAAGATTCGCAACAGCCTGAAGTCGCTGAAGGACCGCCACCGGGATAACCGCGTTATCCGTCGTCGTGGCCGCACCTATGTGATCAACAAGACCAACCGCCGCTTCAAGGCGCGCCAGGGCTGATGCCCCGGCGCGGGGTGTTTTTGCCCCGTTTGCTTGTGATGAACAGCGTTACGCCGTCGGATGCTTCCGGCGGCGCTTTCGCGTGTCCTGACCCCCTCGCCTGAAGGAAAGGGGCTTATGACCATTCCCCGCTCGGTCATTTTCGACGTCGGCCGCGTGCTGTTCGACTGGGACCTGCGCTATCTCTTTGCCAAGCTGATTGCCGATGCGGACGAGCTGGAATGGTTCGTGTCGAACGTCGTCACGCCTGGGTGGCATTTCCAGTCCGACGCCGGCGGCTTGCTTGCCGACATGCTGCCCGAGTTGAAGGCGCGGTTCCCCGATCATGTGGCGCTGATCGATGCCTATGCGGCGCGTTTCAACGAGACGATCCCCGGCGCGATGCCGGGCAGCCTCGAACTGGTCGAGCGACTCGATGCCGCGGGCGTGCCCTTGTTCGCGATCACCAATTTCGGTCATGAATTCTGGGAAGGCTTCCGCCCGACCCAGCCGGTCTTTACCCGCTTCCAGGGCATCATCGTGTCGGGCACCGAGAAGCTGATGAAGCCCGACCCGGCCATTTACCGCCTCGCGCTCGATCGCTTCGGCATCGATCCCGCGGGCGCGCTGTTTATCGACGATGTCGCGGCCAATGTCGCGGGCGCCGAATCGGTCGGCATCGCCGGCCATCTGTTCGACGGCGCGGCGGTGCTCGAACGCGATCTGGTCCAGCGCGGCTATTTGCCCGGCTGATCGAAGCGCAGCACCAGCCGGCGCCCGGTGGCAATCTCGGCGGCAAAGCTGCCGTCGGGCTGCGCGCGCAGATCGGCGATGCCGAACGGATTGACCAGGCCAGCGCGCGCCAGACCGCCTTTGGGGTCGAGTCCGATCAGCGTCAGCGGCGCGTCGGTCCGCTGCATCGCGGTGTCGAAATAGCTACGCATCGCCGCATGTTGGTCGGCGGTGCCGATGCACAGGCCCCGTTCGATGTGGAAACGGATGCTGCCTTCGACTGCGGCGTCACCGAACGTGCCGTTGTAGCGCTGCGCGCCGACCGGGCAGGCGGCGGCGGTCAGCCCCGCCGGCACGCGGCGAAAGGGCGCCGCGAGCATCTGCGCCGAGGGTTCCATTCGTGACACCCACTCCGAGTTCGACAGCAGGCTGACCGCGGTGCGTTCAGCGCGCCACAGCCCGACCGTGCTGCGCGCGCCGAATGTGATGCCGCTGTGGTGGACATAGGGCGCGCCGTCGCTGTCGCGTCCGATGCGCCAGCCGAAACCGAGGACATAGTCTGAATCGGCCGCCGGGCCACCGTTGGTCAACGTAGCGGGGACCAGCATCGCGTCGAAGGTCGCGGGGGTGACGATGCGCCCCTCGATCATTCGCCCGCCAAAGCTGGCAACCGCGCCCGGCGATCCGCTCAGGCCGCCGCCGCCCCAGGTGTAGCTAAAGTCGCGCGGCGCCGCTTCGACCGTGATCTTGTTCTCGAACGCATAGGCGCGCGAGGCATTGCTGTCGCCGCTGTGCGTCGCGTCGGCGCCGATGGCGAGCCCGGGAACCAGGCGCGTGCGGATATGGTCGGGGAAGGGCAGGCCCGCGCGTTCCTCGACCAACGTGCCGAGCAGCGTATAGCCCCACGACGAATAACGGTACTTGGTACCCGGTGGCGTCAGAAGATCGCGATCCGCAAAAATCCCCACCGCATCGCGGCCCGTCGCATAATGATTGGCGCCGAGCAGTTCGTCGCCGTCGCGATAATGCGGCAGGCCCGAAATATGCGCCGCCAGCTGGCGCGGCGTGATCGCCGGCCAGCGCGCGCCGAGCCAAGGCAGCTGCACCTGCACCGGGGCATCGAGGTCGAGCTTGCCTTCCTCGGCGAGTTTCGCCGCCGCGGTCGCCGTGAACAATTTCGACACGCTCGCGAGGCGGAACAGCGTCTCGCGCGTGACAGGAAGGCGGCGCTCGACGTCGCGCAGCCCGCTCGATCCCTCCCAGACGATCTGCCCCTCTTGCCACACAGCGGCGCCCATGCCCGGCACGCCGTTGCTCTCGCGCAGTGTATCGAGCAGGCGCTGGGCTATGATGGCGGCGTCGGCGCGCGGTTCGGCTTGGGCGGTTGATGCGCTCGCCAGCAAAGCCATGAGGCCTGCAACGCACGCGGTCGATCTTGTCGTCATTCCGTCTCTCCCTCGGTGGAGGGGAAGCGGTGGTGGCGAGCTGTCGCACCGATGTGCCGAAATGTCGCGCGCTTGTCGCAGGCCGCGGCGCTATCGGCACCGGTACATATTTTGCGACGTCCAGCGGTCCGACTTGGCGACATGACCCGCGCCCGCAATGTCGTCTGCGCCGAATTTGTCGAATCGGGGGATAGCGGTTCGTCGACATGCCGACGTTGGAGCGCGAGTTGAATGGGCGATGCTATCTTTCCGGATGATCGCGTGCATCCGTCGTTCGGGACACTAAAGGATATATCAGGTTGAACAGCCAACTCACGGCGCCAGCCAAGACGATAACCAAAATTCCGAGCGGCGTGCGGCGCCTGCCTCCCATCTCGATCAACGGCGTGTCAGCGAACATCCGCCAGATGACTTCGTGAGCGAGATAGGCGGCGAACCCAATAAACAGCAGGTGTATCAGAAGGCGTTTCCACGAAACGACTATGGGCTGTAGCTGTTCGGACATCCGAGACTATTGCTCCACCCCCAGCTGCGTCAAGACGAACGCAAATTCCTCGGCATCTTCGCGCAGCGCGCCCCAGCGGCCCGATTTGCCCGCATGGCCTGCGCCCATGTTGGTGCGCAGCAGCAGCGTCGCATCGTTGGTGCGCGTCGCGCGCAGCTTGGCGACCCATTTGGCGGGCTCCCAATAGGTGACGCGCGGGTCGTTGAGCCCCGCCGATACCAGCATCGGCGGATAGGCTTTCGCCGTCACATTGTCGTATGGGCTGTAGCTCAGCATATAGTCGAACGCCGCCTTGTCGGTGATCGGATTGCCCCATTCGGGCCATTCGCCCGGGGTCAGCGGCAGCGTTTCGTCGACCATCGTGTTGATGACATCGACGAAGGGCACCCCGGCGAGCACTGCGCCCCACAATTCGGGCGCCTCGTTATAGACGACCCCCATCACCTGTCCGCCCGCCGAGCGGCCTTCGATCGAAATCTTGCCCGCGCTGGTATATTTGGCCGCGATCAGCCCCTTGGCGACGTCGATGAAGTCGTTGAAGCTGTTCTTGCGCGCGGTCGTCTTGCCCGCGAGATACCAGGCGCGGCCCAGATCATCGCCGCCGCGGACGTGCGCGATGGCATAGATCATGCCGCGATCGACCAGGCTGAGCCGTGTTGTCGAAAATCCTGGCGGGACGCGGTAGCCGTAGGAGCCATAGACATAGAGGTGCATCGGCGCGCTGCCGTCACGCGGCGTGCCCTTTTTATAGACGAGCGACACCGGCACCGGCGTGCCGTCGCGCGCGGACATGTTCACCAATTCGGTTACATAATCATCATGATTATAACCCGAGGGAATCTCCTGTACCTTCAGCGTCTCGAGCTTGCGGCTGGCGATGTCGTAGTCGAACACCGTGTCGGGGGTGACCATCGATTCATAATCGAGGCGCAGCTTGTCCTGATGATATTCGGGATTGTCGCCGAGGCCTGCGACATAGGTCGCCTCGGGGAATGTAATCCGGCCAGGGGTCAGCGGCGCGTCATAGCGGCGGACGTCGACCTGATCGACGCCCTGCTCGCGCGCTTCGAGCACGAAATAGTCACGAAAGATGGCGAGTCCGGTGATGTAGGTCGCATCCGAACCGGGGATCAGCGTTTTCCAATCGCCGGGCTTATCGAGGCTGGCAGTGGCGACGCGGAAATTCGCGTGATCGTCGTTGGTATAGATATAGAGCGTCTTTTCGCGGACATCGACGCTGTACTCGCGGCCCTTCTGGCGCGCCGACACCAGCATCGGCTCGGCGCCCGGCTCGTCGGCGGGGAGCAGATAGACCTCGCTCGTCTCGTTATCGCCGGTCGCGATCACGATATAGGCATCGTCGGCGGTCTTGCCGATGCCGACGCCAAAGCCGATGTCGGCTTCCTTGTAGATGCGGACATCCTCGCTCACCGGGGTGCCGAGCCGGTGGACATGGACATTGTCGGTGCGCCAGTTTTCGTTGGCGAGCCCATAAAGCAGCGCGTCGTTGTTCGCGGTCCAGACCAGCGACGACAGGGTGCCGGGGATGACGTCGGGCAGCGGCTTGCCGCTTGTCAGGTCGGTGAAGCGCACTTCGAATCGTTCGGAGCCATTGTCATCGACCGCATAGGCCATCAGTCTGCCATTGGGGCTGATCGACACGTCGGACAGGCGGAAATATTCCTTGTCCTTCGCCATCGCGACCTCGTCGAGAATCAGGACCGCGTCGCCGGAGCCTGACGCCGGCCGCCGGTACCATTTCTTATACTCTGCGCCTTCCTCATATTCGACCCAATAGACCCAGTCGCCGTCCTTTTGCGGCACGGAGGAATCGGCCTCCTTGATCCGGCCCTTCATCTCCTGAAACAAGGTTTCGACGAGCGCCGCGTGCGGTTTCATCGCCGCGTCGAAATAGGCGTTTTCGGCTTTCACATAATCGAGCACGTCCTTGTCATCGATCGTCGGATAGCTCTCGTCCTTCAGCCAGTGATACGGATCGGACAGTTTTTTGCCGTGCAAGACCGTTTCGTGCGGGCGCGTGGCGGCGACCGGGGCGGCGGGCAGGGCAGGGGTGGGGCTGGTCAATGCGGCGTCTTTCTGTTGGGCAAGCAGGGGCGGTGATGCGACAAGCGGGGTGGCAATTGCTGCCAGAAACATCCAAATAGCGCGCATCGAAAAATCCCCGACGGTGTCGCCCGAACTGGGCGGGATCGTCCGCGATGTAGGAATAAGGAACGTCTGATGTCCAGCGCCATCCATGCCGACCGTCTCGCCCGCGTCCGCGCCGCGCTCGCCGCGCGCGGCCTCGACGGCTTTGTCGTCCCGATCAGCGACGAGCATATGAGCGAATATGTCGGCGACTATGCCCAGCGCATGGCGTGGCTCACCGGCTTTGGCGGTTCGGCGGGAACCGCAGCGGTGCTGCCGGCCAAGGCCGCGGTGTTTATCGACGGGCGCTATACGGTGCAGGTGCGCGACCAGGTCGATGGGTCGCTGTTCGACTATGTCGGGGTTCCGCAGTCGAGCGTTGCCGAATGGCTGGGCGCGAATATCAGCGCGGGGCAGAAGATCGGCTTCGACCCCTGGCTGCACGGCATCGACTGGGCGCGCGGGCTGGGCAAGGCGCTGGCCGCGAAGGGGGCGCAGCTGGTCGCGGTCGATAAGAACCCGATCGACGCGGCGTGGGACGACCAGCCGGCGCCGAGCGATGCGGTTGTGACCGTTCACGATGTCGCGCTCGCGGGGCAGGGCGCGGTCGAGAAGCGCGAAGTGATCGCCGACTGGCTGAAAGCGAACGGCCTCGACACCACGGTGATGACCGCGCTCGATTCGATCGCGTGGACCTTCAACATTCGCGGCACCGACGTCAGCCACACCCCGGTCGGGCTCGCCTTCGCGTTGCTCCATGCCGACGCGACGGCGGACCTGTTCATCGCGCCCGAGAAAATCACCGACGCGGTGCGCGCGCACCTCGGCAACAGCGTGCGCATCCATGATCGCGACGCGTTCGAAGCGGCGCTCGCTGGCCTCAAGGACAAAAAGACCGCGGTCGATCCCGACCGCGCCGTTGCCGCGATCTTCACCGCACTAGAAGCGGCCGGGGCAAAGATCGAACGCCACCGCGACCCCGCGGTGCTGCCAAAGGCGATCAAGAATGACGTCGAACTGGGCGGCACCCGTGCCGCGCATGTCCGCGACGGCGTGGCGGTGTCGCGCTTCCTGCAATGGATGGAGGATGTCGCGCCGCAGGGCGGGCTCGACGAACTTGGTGCTGCGGCGAAGCTGCGCGCTTTCCGGGACGAAAATGGCGCGCTCGTCGATCTGAGCTTCGACACTATCTCGGCCGCGGGGCCGAATGGCGCGCTGCCGCATTACAAGGTCGATGAGACCACGAACCGCGCCATCGAGACCGGGACGCTCTATCTGGTCGATTCGGGTGGGCAGTACGCCGATGGCACCACCGACATCACGCGCACGATCGCGATCGGCGCGCCGACCGCCGAAATGCGCCGCCGCTTCACCCAGGTGCTGAAGGGCCATATCGCGCTCGCGACCGCGCGCTTTCCCAAGGGGACGCGCGGCAGCCAGCTCGACATTCTGGCGCGCCAATATCTGTGGGCCGACGGGGTCGATTATGCGCATGGCACCGGCCATGGTGTCGGTGCCTATCTGGCGGTTCACGAAGGGCCGCAGCGCATCGCCAAGCCCGCAGGCGGGCAGGCGGGCACCGAAGAGCCGCTGCATGCAGGCATGATCCTGTCGAACGAGCCCGGCTATTACAAGGCGGGCAGCTTTGGCATCCGCATCGAAAATCTGGTGATCGTGGTGCCCGTCAGCATCGACGGCGCCGAGGAGGATATGCTGGGGTTCGAGACGATCACCTTTGCCCCGATCGCGCAAAATCTGGTCGAAACCGCGCTGCTGTCGCCCGCCGAGGCCGACTGGCTCGACGCCTATCATGCTGAAGTGCTGGCAAAGCTCTCGCCGGGGATGACCGGCGGCGACCGGGACTGGCTTGCAGCGGCGTGCGCGCCGCTCGACCGCACCCCCGCCGCGCTCGCGGCCTGACGCGGCGATGGACCGGAGCAACTGGGATGTGCCGCTGGACGATTTTCGGGTCCATGAGACGGTGCGGGTGCGTTTCAACGAGATCGACGGGCAGAACATCGTCTTCAACGGCAATTATCTGGTCTATGCCGATATCGGGGTGACCGAATATTTCCGCGCGCTAGGTGAGGGCCAACCCGGACCCTATTTTCACCAATATGGTACGGATATTCGCGAGACGCGGTGCGAAATTGAATATCATGCCCCGGCGCGGCTGGACGAACAGATCACCATCGCGGCGCGGGTGAGCCGGTTCGAACGGACAAGTTTTACCGTTCATTGCGCGATTTTTCGGGACAGCGAACGGTTGACCGATATCGCGATCAGCTACGCGCATATCGACCTCGACAGCGGCGGCGTGACACCGTTGCCGGGCAGTTTTATCGCTGAAGTACGCCGATTCGAAAAGCGGATGCCGTTGCAGGCGTGATTCGCGAATCACCCAACGGAGCCAGAATCGCCATCTCTCAACTAAAAAGGTCGAAAAAAAAGGGCCACCCGAGGGTGGCCCATGAAAGTTTTGGGAGAGGATGCCTAAAAGGCATGCTCATATTGCAGCGCACAAAAAATTGTGCAACTGCGAAAAGAGCATCTGCAATTGCATTTTTTGCAATCGCGAACGTTCCCAGCAATCGTCCGGCGCAATCCTTGCCCCTCGCAAATTGCCGCAGCTTCGCCTAAATTGGGGACATGGGAATGTTCAACACTGTCGACATCGGCGGCGGCCTGTCCGATTTCTGGGCCTATATCCGCGAACCTCGCCCGCATCGCTGGGCCAGCTGGGGCGTCGCGGTCGCGCTGCCGCTCGTGATTTTCTATGGCTTTTCCGAACATTTGATCCGCACCGAAGAGCCCAAGGTCGAGATCATCTATTTCGAAAACTGGTCGGCGGACCGCAGCGCTGCCGAAATTCGCGCCGAATGGGTCGCGCGCGCCAAGGAAACAACGCGCGCCAACGCTGAGAAGCGCGCCGAATATCAGCGGCTGGCCGACATGATGGGGGTCGAATATGATTCAGCCGAGGCCGACGAGGTGACCCGCGAAACGCTGGGCGATGAAGCGGCGGCGGCGGCGAAGCAGAAAAAGCCGGTTGCGGTCCAGCGCTCGACGCTTGCCGAGCGCGCGGCGCGCGGACCGCAATCGCAAGCTGCCGACTGACCGCATGCAACGGTCGCCCGCCGATGCCGACTGGACGGCGGCTGCCATCGCGCTGTCGCGGCGCGGCCGCCCGGCGTCGGCGCCCAATCCCAACGTCGGCTGCCTGATCGTCAAGGATGGCAAGGTCGTCGCGCGCGGCTGGACGCAGGCAGGCGGGCGTCCGCATGCCGAGGCGATGGCGCTCGCCGTCGCGGGCGACGCGGCGCGCGGCGCCACCGCTTATGTCAGCCTCGAACCCTGTGCCCACGCCAGCCCGCGCGGTCCGTGCTGCACCGATGTGCTGATCGCTGCGGGCATCGCGCGCGTCGTCATTGCGGCGCAGGATCCCGACCCGCGCACCGACGGCCAGGGCATCGCGCGGTTGCGGCAAGCGGGGATTGGGGTTGTCGAAGGCGTCTTGTCCGCTGAGGCGTGCGCTGCGTTGGCGCCCTGGTGGACGCGGCAGGCCGCCGGACGGCCGTTCGTCACGCTCAAGCTCGCAACCTCGCTCGACGGCTGCATCGCGCGGCCCGATGGGACGAGCCGCTGGATCACCGGTGATCGCGCGCGCGCGCACGGCCATCTCGAACGCGCGGAGCATCAGGCGATCCTGGTCGGGCGCGGGACGCTCGACGCCGACGCGCCGACGCTCGACGTGCGCCTGCCCGGGCTCGCCGCGCGCAGCCCGCGCAAACTGCTATTCACCCGCGGCGATGCGCCTGACGGCTGGACCGCGGTGTGCGCGCCGACGGCACTCGATTCGCTCGACATCAATTCGGTGCTGGTCGAGGGCGGCGCCGGCGCGGCGTCGGCCTTCCTCGCCGCCGACCGCGTCGACCGCCTGCTCCTCTACCGCGCCCCGATCCTGATCGGCGGCGGCAAGCCTGCGCTCGGCGACATCGGCCTGACCAATCTTGCCGACGCCCATGGCCGCTGGCGCCTGACCGACAGCCGCCTGCTTGGCAGCGACCGACTCGACGTTTACGAGCGAGTCAGAGAAGGATAAGCGCTCCCATGTTCACCGGCATTATCACCGACATCGGCACCGTTCGTTCGCGCGAAGATCGCGGCGACACGCGGCTGGTCATCGCGACCCGCTACGACACCGGCACCATTGACCTCGGCGCGTCGATTGCCTGTTCGGGGGCGTGCCTGACCGTGGTCGACAAGGGGCGCGACGGCGACGGCGATTGGTTTGCGATCGATGCCAGCGCCGAAACGCTCGCGCGCACTGCACCCGGAATGTGGGACGCGGGCCGCCGCCTCAACCTCGAACGCGCGCTCAAAGTCGGCGACGAGTTGGGCGGGCATATTGTGACCGGGCATGTCGATGACATCGGGCGCATCGTGTCGGTCGTGCCCGTCGGTGACAGCGTCACGGTTACCGTCGCGGCCCCCGCGTCGCTCGCGCCGCATATTGCGCCCAAGGGCTCGATCACCGTCGATGGCGTGTCGCTGACGGTCAACGACGTGACCGACCAGCCCGAGGGCGAAGCGTATTTCACGCTCAATATCATCCCGCACACCCAGGAAATGACGACGCTCGACGAAGCTGCGGCGGGGCGCTCGGTCAATCTCGAGATCGACATCCTCGCGCGCTATCTGGCGCGGATGCAGGCGCGCGGCGCTTAGCCTTCCATCCAGCCCAGCCCCAGTTCCGGGTCGGCTGTCACCATCGATCGCCGCATCGCGAGCCGACCGATCCGCAGCAGCTCGGCCTTGCGCCGGGCCGGGGCCAAGTTGCAGCTCGCCGCCTCGCGCACCACCGCCGCGCCATAGCGGTCGGCGATGATCAGCCCCGATGTCTCGGGACGATAGTCGGGGGTGTCAAGGATTGCGGGGTCAAGCCCCGATGCCAGCGCCCAGTAAAAGCGGTCGCACCAATCGCAATAGTCGGGCCATTTGCCGTCGCCGTGCAGGTCGGCGCGGCTGACCTTGATCTCGACGATGGTGATCTGGCCCTTGGCATCGATCGCGGTCAGGTCGGTGCGCCGCCCGTTGGGCAGCGGCACTTCGGGGATTGCGACCAGCCCTGCCTGCGCAAACAGCCGACACACGCCGCGCGCGACGTCCGCGGCGGTGGTCAGGTCGCTTGCTATCATTCGTCAGAACTCAGAACGGGACGTCGTCGTCCAGATCGTCGTCGAAGGGCGGGCGTCCGCCGCCCGAACCGCCGCCGCCCGACGATCCGCCCGAGCCGCCGCCCTGGTTCCAGCCGCCGCCCGAGCCACCGCTCGATCCGCCGCCATTGCCCCAGTTGTCGTCGCCGCCACCGCCGCGCGATCCACCGCCACCGCCACCGGGGGCGCCATCAAGCATGGTCAGCGCGCCGCCGATGCCGGCGATCACCACTTCGGTGGTATATTTGTCGTTGCCGTCGCGGTCCTGCCATTTGCGGGTGCGCAGCGAGCCCTCGATATAGACTTTCGAGCCCTTTTTCAGGAAGCGTTCGACGACCCCGACCAGCCCTTCGCCGTTGATCACGACATTATGCCATTCGGTGCGCTCCTTGCGCTCGCCGGTCATCCGGTCTTTCCAGTTTTCCGACGTTGCGATGCGGATATTGGCGATCTTGCCGCCGTTCTGGAACGATTTGATTTCGGGATCGGCGCCGAGGTTGCCGATCAAAATTACCTTGTTGACGCTGCCAGCCATGCCGCTCCGCTCCGCTTGAATGTTGGAAGGATCAGCCGAGCCCGAAAGCGACCGCTGTCCAGTAAGTGATACCTGCTGCGGCATAGGCGAGCGCGAACAAATAGCCAACCATGAACAGCGGCCATTTCCACCCATTGGTCTCGCGCCGGGTGATCGCGATCGTCGAGATGCACTGCGGCGCGAACACGAACCAGGCGAGGAACGCGAGCGCGGTCGCGATGCTCCAGCGGCCTTGCAAACGCTCGCTCAACGATTGCGCCATCGCTTCTTCGTCATCACCCGCTTCGATCGCATTGGCGGTGGCGAGCGCCGACACCGCGACCTCGCGCGCCGCCATCGCGGGGATCAGCGCCAGCGCGATGTCGTGGTTGAACCCGATCGGCGCGACGACAACCTCCAGCCCGCTCGCGATGCGCCCGGCGACGCTGTAATCGACCTGGCTCTCGCTGCTGCCCACCGGCACCTTGGGGTAGCTCAGCAACAGCCACAGCGCGATCGTGGTGACAAAGATGATCGTCCCGGCGCGGCGGAGGAATATCCACGCGCGCTGCCACAGTGCGATGCCGACATCGCGCAGTCGCGGCCATTGGTAGCGCGGCATTTCCATCATGAAGCCAGCCGCGGTGCCCTTGGCGACGGTGCGGCGCAGCACCAGCGCGACGACGAGCGCGCCGACGATGCCCGACAGGTAGAGCCCGAACAGCACCAGCCCTTGCAGCCCGACGGGCGAGCCGCCGACATTGCTATTCGGAATGAAGGCGCCGATGATCAGCGTGTAAACAGGCAGCCGCGCCGAACAGGTCATCAGCGGCGCGATCAGGATCGTCGTCAGCCGGTCCTTCGCATCGGGGATTGCGCGCGTCGCCATGATCCCGGGGACCGCGCAGGCAAAGCTGGACAGCAGCGGGATGAAGCCGCGTCCCGACAAGCCGACCTTGGCCATGATGCCGTCCATCAGGAACGCGGCCCGGGTCATGTAGCCCGTGGCTTCGAGCAGCAGGATGAAGAGGAACAGGATCAGGATCTGCGGCAGGAAGACGATCACCGACCCGACCCCGCCGAGGACGCCCTCGATGATCAGCCCGCGCAGGAAGCCGTCGGGCAGCGCCGCGGTCACCGCCTCCTGCAAAGCCGCGATACCGCCCTCGATCCAGCCGATCGGCGCTTCGGACCAGGCATAGACCCCCTGGAACATCACGAACATCAGCGCGAGCAGGATCAGGAAGCCGAGGGCGGGGTGGAGGAGCACGGCATCGACGCGCTGGGTCCAGCGCCGCACCGGGGTTTCGGACAGCGTCGCGGCGCGCGCGATCGCCTTGGCGCGCTGGTGCAGCGCGACGTCGGACGGCGGCGGTGCGGGCTGCGCGGTCGCCTGCGTCTGGTGCGACAGGATCGCGCCATCGACCGCCGCGAGCAGGTCGGTCAGCCCGCGCTTGCGCACCGCAACCGTCGGCACTACCGGCACGCCGAGTTCGCGCGACAGGATCGCGGGGTCAAGCGTCAGCCCGTCGCGTGTCGCGAGGTCGAGCATGTTGAGCGCGACCACCGTCGGCTGACCCAGCGCGATCAGCTCGAGCGCGAAGCACAGATGATTGTCGAGGTTGGCGGCATCGACGACGACGACCAGCGCATCGGGACGCCGCTCGCCCGCCTGCTGGCCCAGCACGACATCGCGCGTCACCGCCTCGTCAGGACTGGCGGGGGTCAGGCTGTAACTGCCGGGCAGGTCGACCAGCGACATGGGGCGCCCGTCGGCAAAGCTGGCGTGGCCCGCCTTGCGCTCGACCGTGACGCCGGGATAATTGGCGATCTTTTGCCGCGCGCCGGTCAACGCGTTGAACAGGCTCGATTTGCCGGCGTTGGGATTGCCGACCAGTGCGATCGTCGGAATGGCAGCGGTCATGGCGCGGTCGGCGCCACTTCGATCATCGCCGCTTGCCGCGCGCGGATGATCACCTGCATCCGCCCGATCGCCAGTGCCAGCGGGTCGCGCGAGAACAGGCTGCCGCGGTGCAGCGGCGTGACGTCGATCCCCTCCATCAACCCGAATTCGCGCAGCCGCCGCCCTTCGTCATGCGACATGGCGTCCCAATCGATACGGGAAATACGGACAGCGACGCCGAGCGGCGCGGAATCGAGCTTTGGGTTCATTTGCGAGCGATTATCAATAACGGCGGGGTAGCGCCAGTTCTTTATCGAGGCTTGCTAGCGCCCCGGATAGCGCAGTCGTCCGACAAAGCGGGCGAAGCTGGGGCGTTCGATGCTGCGCGAGGCGCGGCGATATTTCCAGCTTTCGAAGCGCATGACCTGATCGATCCGGCGCGCCAGGAAGGCGCGCGTGTTGGCAAAACCGTCGCTCTCGTCGTTCAGAAACACCGCCATCGTCGAGGCATAGACGGCGCCGAGAATCGCGCGTTTGCTGTAGTGATTATAATCGGTCGCGGTGTCGCCCGCGAGCCGCCACATGATGTCGGCGCTGCGCCAGCCGAGCTTGGCCGCGAACGGCATATTGGTGGGTAGCGCCAGCAGTGCGAGGGCGCGGCGCAGCGATTCGCGGTCAGGAGCCAGCAGGTCGATGCGCGTTTCGACGAGGGTGGTGATCCGCTCGCGAATCTTGAGCGTTACCAGTTTCTCGGCGGGCCATTTTGCTGCCATGCGATCGTCGATGTCGGCGAACCATGCATCGACCATGTCGCGCCCGCCGCCGGGAAAGGCGAGACGGGCGACATCGGGATCGACCGCGGCGCGGCGCGCGGCGTCGGCGAGCGCGGCGGCGCCGAAACCGTCGAACGCCGCGGACGCGGCGATCAGCGGCGCGAGCGCGGCGCGGATTTCGTCGAGGGTCGGATCGGCAGGGAGGATCGAGGCCATAGACTTCAGATAGGCGCTGCGCGGCGGCTCGGCAACCGGATCAGCACGAGCGCCGCGCCGACCAGCATGCCGCCAAAAATATCGATCGGGCCAAGCAGCTCGCCGAACGCCAGCCATCCGGCGAGCGCGGCGACCGCGGGCTGAACGAGCAAGGTCAGCCCGATGACGAGCGGCGAGAAGCGCGGTAGCGACCAGGTCATCAGCCCCTGACCGATAATCTGGCTGGTCAGCGCAAGCAGGATCAGCGGGGTCCAGTTCTGCGGCATGATTGCCTCGCCCAGCGCCAGCGCGGTGCCGAGCAGGATCGGAACGCAGACGATCGACGATATCGCCAGCGCGGTCCAGGGTTCGAGCGTCCCGCGCACCCGCTGCATCAACAGGACGTAACCGGTATAGAGCACCCCCGCGAGCAGGCTGAGCAGGTCGCCGACGAGGTAGGCGGGCGACAGTTCGTAACTTTGCCCCATGAGCAGCGCCGACCCGGCAAAGGCGAGCAGGATCGCCAGCGCCTGCCACCCGCGCGGCCAGCGGCGCGCGAGGAAAATGCCCCAGATCACCAAGAGCAGGCTGGCGCAATTGCCGAACAGCGTCGCGTTGGCGACCTTGGTCTGGAGAATGCCGATATGCCATGCGACCAGATCGAGCGCGAAGAAAACGCCCGCCGCGCTGGCAACGACGATGGCATTGCGCGGCGGCAACCGCCCGCCGCTCTCGCGCCATGCCAGCGCGAGCAGGAAGGGCAGCGCGATTGCCATGCGCCAGAAGGCCGAGGCGGTCGGCCCGGTGTCGGCGAGGCGGACGAGCAGCGCGCCGATCGACAGCGAAATATTGCCCGCGAGCAGCGCCAGAAAAGCCCAGCGCCCCGCGGTCGGCGTCGCACCGGCTTTCTCGTCGAGGCTTTCGATCTTGGCTGTCATTTAGATTTTCTTTTGATACTGACCATTGTGCAGGCACCGCGGCATCCATAGCTTTGCGGGCCATAGCGGCGCCCCGAACGGTCGTCGCGCGGAATTTGGAACGTGGAGGATTTATGGCCGTATCGCTTTTCGACCCGATCAAGCTGGGCGCCATTCAGGCGCCGAACCGCATCATCATGGCGCCGCTGACCCGCGGCCGCGCCGGTCCGGGGTTTGTCCCGACCGAACTCGCGGTCGAATATTATCGCCAGCGCGCCTCGTCAGGCCTGATCATTTCGGAAGCGACGGGCATTTCGCAGGAAGGCCTTGGCTGGCCGTCGGCCCCGGGTCTGTGGACCGACGCGCAGGTCGAAGGCTGGAAGCCGGTGACCGATGCCGTCCATGCCGCCGGTGGGCGCATCGTCGCGCAGCTGTGGCACATGGGCCGCCTCGTCCATTCGGTGTTCAACGATGGTAAGCCGCCGGTCTCGGCCTCGGCGACGCAAGGCGAGGGCCGGGCGCATACGCCGGTCGGCCGCCGTGACCTTGAAGTCGCGCGCCCGCTGGAGCTGGCCGAGATTCCGCGACTGATCAATGATTATGTCAAGGCGGCAGAAAATGCCAAAAAGGCCGGATTCGACGGGGTACAGCTGCACGGCGCCAACGGCTATCTGATCGACCAGTTCCTGCGCGACAACAGCAATTTGCGCGATGACGATTATGGCGGGTCGGTCGAAAACCGCATCCGGCTGCTGCGCGAAGTGACCGCAGCGCTGATCGGCGTCTGGGGCGCCGACCGCGTCTCGGTGCGGCTGTCGCCCAATGGCAATTCGCAGGGCGTCGATGACAGCAATCCGGAACCCTTGTTCACCGCTGCGGCTGCGGCGCTCGATACGCTCGGCATCGGTTTTCTCGAACTGCGCGAACCCGGCCCCGACGGCACCTTCGGCAACACCGACGTCCCCAAACAATCGCCCGCGATCCGCAAGGCGTTCAAAGGTCCGCTGATCCTCAACAGCGACTATGACGTCGCCAAGGCCGAGGCAGCGCTTGCCGACGGTCTTGCCGATGCGATCGCCTTTGGCCGCCCCTATATCGGCAATCCCGATCTGGTCGAACGCATCCAGAGCGGCGCCCCATGGTCGGCCGACAATCCGCAGACCTGGTATTCGGCGGGTGCCGAGGGCTACACCGACTATCCGGCGCTGGTGGACGCCTAAGGCTCGATCAATCCTCCCTGTGGCGCAGCCATGGGGAGGGGGACCGCTCGCGAAGCGAATGGTGGAGGGGCAGCGACGTCGCGCGATAGCCCCTCCGTCGGCCCTCCGGGCTGCCACCTCCCCATCGCTACGCGACAGGGAGGATTTTGGCTAACCCTGCTCGGCCAACGCCTTGTCGACGATCCCGGCGCCCAGCGGGCCGAGGATATTGCTGCCAAAGCGGAACAGCAGGAAGCCGCCGACGAAAAGCAGTACGGGCTGAATGATCAGCGCGACAATCGCCGCGATCACCATGACGACGAACAGCGTCACAAAACCGCCGCTCAGCGTCTGTTGCCCCTTTGGACCGAGTTCGATCGTGCGCGGACCTTTCGCATCCCACCATTTACCGGTGACGATCGTCTTGCGGGCGCCGCTTTGCGGGGCGGGGCGGCTCGGGATGTGCGCGGGGGTGTTCGCCTTCAGCGCCGGCCGGTCGCCCGGCGCTGGCGACCAGGGCCGCTTGCCCTGCTCGGCCGTTGCGGCGACCATACGCGGCTTG
>Ga0209232_1000550_pt1 | contig 22665 bp, 23 predicted proteins | sample ETNvirenome_2_60_FD_184066 | JGI IMG/M metagenome (GOLD analysis project Ga0209232, IMG submission 184066) | Marine viral communities from the Pacific Ocean - ETNP_2_60 (SPAdes) (version 2) | ecosystem: Environmental > Aquatic > Marine > Oceanic | place: Pacific Ocean | collected 2013-06-22
GCGGGGCTGTGGGAATGGCTGATCAATGCCGGCGGCGCGGGGGTGTTCGGGCTGGTGTTGGGCGGGTTGATTGTCGCGGCGCTGCATCTGGTGCCGGGGAAGAAGAAAGCAGCGCATTGACCTCGCCACTTCGTCACCCCGGATTTGATCCAGGGTCCATGACTTCGGCGCTGTGATGGGTCCCGGATCAAGTCCGGGATGACGAAGACGGACAGTAAGGATTATCCGAGAAGAACCACCGGACTATCCGCGCGCCAGTGCATGCTGACCTTGTCGTCCCAGGTGAAATCCTCCTGGTCGTGGCGCGACAAATTGGGGCGTGAGACGCGGATGCGGGTGCCGGACTCCAATTCGATCTCGAACAGGGTGATGTCGCCGAGGTAGCTCATGCCTTTGATCTTGCCGCGGGCGAAATTATAGCCGTCGGGGGCATCCTGTGCCGCGGCCTTGACCGCCTTGCCCGCGCCGGGGACGTGAAGGTAGATTTTCTCCGGGCGCAGGGCGATCCAGACGTCGGCGCCGTGCGGCCCGGTGACGCCATGGTTCAGATAAATCTTGCCGACCCCCGGGCAATCGACCGCCGCCTTGTCGGGCTCGTCGAGGGTCAGCTTGCCCTCGAAGATATTCACCGAGCCGACGAAGTCGGCGACGAAGCGATTGGCGGGATATTCGTAGAGGTCCGATGGGGTCGCGAGTTGCGCCACCTCGCCCTTGTTGATCACCCCGATGCGGCACGCCATTGACAGCGCCTCGTCCTGGTCGTGGGTGACGGTGACGAAGGTGATGCCGACCTTTTCCTGCAATTCCGACAGCTCGAACTGCATTTGGGCGCGCAGTTTCGCGTCGAGAGCCGACAGCGGCTCGTCGAGGAGGAGCACTTTCGGCCGCATCACCAGACTGCGCGCAAGCGCGACGCGTTGCCTTTGTCCGCCCGACATCTGATCGGGCATGCGTTCGCCAAAGCCGCCGAGCTTGACCAGATCGAGCGCCTCAGCAACGCGGTCCTTAATCTCGCCGCCTTTCACCCCGGCGATTTTCAGGCCGTAAGCGACATTGTCGGCGACGCTCATGTGCGGGAACACCGCATAGCTTTGGAACACCATGTTCACCGGGCGCTTGTTCGGCGGGATGCCCGCCATGTCCTGCCCGTCGATCAATATCCGGCCCTCGGTCGGCAACTCGAAGCCCGCGATCATCCGCAGCAAGGTGGTCTTGCCGCAGCCCGACGGGCCGAGCAGCACGAAGAATTCGCCGGCGTTGATGTCGAGACTGACACTATCGACCGCAGTCACCTTGCCAAAGCGTTTCGAGACATTCTGGATCTGGATGATCGGTTTGGCGGTTTCGGTCATGGTCAGTGGGTTTCCGCAATGGCCTTCACGCCCTGGGCCTTCAACGCGATGAAGGTCAGGACGACGGTCAGGATGATGAGCAGGGTCGACGCCGCGTTGACTTCGGGCGTTACCGAAAAGCGGACCATCGAATAGACCTTGACCGGAAAGGTGATCGTGTCGGGGCCGCTGGTGAAATAGGTGATGACGAAATCGTCAAGGCTGAGCGTGAAGGACAGCAGCGCGCCCGCGACGAGTGCGGGTTTGATGTGCGGGATCAGCACATCGCGGAACACCTGACCTTCGCTGGCGCCAAGGTCCTTGGCCGCTTCCTCCTGCTCGCGGTTGAACGTCGCGAGCCGCGAGCGGACAACCATCGTCACAAAGGGAAAGCAGAAGGTGATATGCGCGATGGTGATCGCGCCGAGGTTGAACGGCCAGACCAGATCGGTCGGCCAGCCCACCGCGGCAAAAAACATCAGGAAGGCGACGCCGAGGCAGATTTCGGGAACGATGATCGGCAGCGAGATCGTGCCGTCGATCGCGCCTTTCCAAGGGAAACGAAAGCGCCACAGCATCACCGCCGCCAGCGTCCCGAGCACCAGGCTGGCCAGCGTCGCCAGCGCCGCGATGGTCAGCGAGTTGACCAGCGCCTCGACCAGCTGGTCGTTGCCCAGCGCCTTTTCATAATATTTGGTGGTGAAGCCGCGCCACACGACGTTGCGCTTGCTGTCGTTGAAGCTGAAAATCATCAGCACGATCAGCGGCGCGTAGAGGAAGACCATCACCGCGCCGACCCACAGCCGCATCCACAAGGTGCGGCTATATTCGAGCGGAGCAACGGGGGTGCGGGCGAAGCGCGCCATCAGCGAACCTCCGGCACTTTTTTGCGCATCGACTGCAAGGCGATCAGGATGAACATCGCATAGATGAGGAGGAAGGACAGCGCCGCGCCGAACGGCCAGTCATTGGCTTTCTTGAACTGGCGTTCGATGACGTTGGCGATCATCTGGCTGTCGGTGCCGCCCATCAAATCGGGGGTAAGGTACGCGCCGAGCGCGGGGATCAGGGTGATCATCACGCCCGCGATGATACCGGGCGCTGCCAGCGGCACCACGATGCGCATGATGGTGCGGAAATGCCCGGCGCCAAGATCTAGGCTCGCCTCGATCAGACTGCGGTCGAGCCGGTCGAGCGCGGCGTAAAGCGGCAGCACCATGAAGGGCAGGTGGACATAGACCAGCCCGAACACGACCGCGAAATTGTTGAACAGCAGCTGCACCGGCTCCCACGTCGGCAGCGGCTGCAGCCCGGCGAGCGTCTTGATCCAGCTCGTCCCTTCCCACAGCGCGCCCATCCCCTTGTTCGCAAAGCCCTGCGTGCCGAGCAGCATCATCAGCGCATAGGTGCGGATGAGGAGGTTGGTCCAGAAGGGCAGCATGATGCCAAGCAGCAGCCACGGCCGCCATTTCTCGCTGGCAAAGGTGATCGCCATCGCAACCGGAAAACCGACGATCAGGCAGATCAGCGTCACTAGCGCCGCGACCGCGAAGCTCTTGCCGAAAATGGTCAGATACAGCCACTCGGTGGCGCGCTTGTAGTTTTCGAGCGTGCCCGAAAATTCGATTTCGGTCAGGCCGCGATTCTCGCCAAAGCTGTAGAGCCAGACGATGGCCATCGGCACGAGGAAGAAGACGACCACCCAGAACAGGGTCGGCAGCGACACCGCCGCGAAGGTCCGTTTGCTTGTCTTCCAATCCTGCTCGGCCACCCCCCAAGCCCTTCGTGATTACGCCGCCCGCACCCGCGTAAACGCTTCTTCGTACAGCGGCTGCAAGGTCGGGTTGAACTTGGCATATTCGCATTTGGCCAGCACGTCGGCGGGCGGATAGATGACCGGGTTGTTCTTGTAACTGTCGGGCATCAGCGCCTTGGCCGCGGCATTGGGGGTCGGGTAGAGGATCGTTTCGGTGATCGTCTTGCCGACTTCGCCGTCAAGCAGATAGTTGATGAAGGAGTGGGCGTTCTTCGGGTGCGGCGCGCCCTTCGGAATGCACAAATTGTCCGAATTGAGCTGACTGCCTTCTTTCGGCACGACGAAATCGATATCGTCATCCTCGGTCATCGCCTGCGCGATGTCGCCATTATATTCGAGCACCAGGTCGACATCGCCCTTGAGCAGCAGATCCTGTCCGTCATCGACGTGGAAATTTTTTACATTGGGCTTTTGCTTGATCATCATCGCCTCGATCGTCGCGATGTCGGCGGGGGTCAGTGCGTTGACCGATTTGCCCAGATATTTGCCGTAAAGGCGGAACATGTCGCCAGCCTCCGACAGCAACGCGATGCGGCCGGCATATTCGGGGCTGTCGAACAGGACTTTCCAGCTGTCGGGCTTCGCCTTCACCTTCGACTTGCGATAGCCGATGCCGAGCGCGAGCCAGGTGTAGGGCATCGAAAATTTGCGGTCCTGGTCATAATCGACGTCGATAAAGGTCGGGTCGATATTCTTCATATTCGGGATTTGGGCATGGTCGAGCGTCTGCAGCATGCCCGCCTGCGCCATGCGTTCGACAAAGTCGTTCGAGGGGACGATTACGTCGTACCCAGGGTTGCCGGCCTTGAACTTGGCGAACAGCACGTCGTTGCTGTCGAACAGGTCCATCTTCACTTCGACGCCGCTGGCTTCCTTGAAATCGTCGAGCGTCGTCTCGCCGATATAGGTGTCCCAGTTGTAGAAGTTGAGCTTGCCCTCTTCGCCATTGGCGAGCTTTTTGCCTTCGCCCTTGCTGCATGCGGCAAGACCGCCAAAGCTGATCCCGATCGCCGCGACCCCCATCGCCTGCAAGAGCGAGCGACGCCCGCGGGTTTGCTTGATCAGTTCGTTCAGATCCATGACGGCCTCCCTTTTGTGACGTCAAGCTGACTCAATAAAGTCCGCTTGGAAAGAGGTTATTTTGCACCGCAGCACGAATCTTTGAAAGATTCATGCGTTGCGAAGGTACCAGTCGTAATCGAGCGTGGGTACGACGCCGAAATAGCGGTCCTGTTCGACGCGTTTGACGACGCTGAACATGTCGACGAAGCGGGTTCCCAGATAGTCGCGCATCAGCGCCGAGCCGTGGAAGCGATCGACCGCGGCGAACCAGTTCGACGGCGGCTTGTCGTCGCCGCTGTTGTCGCGGTCATAGCCGTTGCCGACGACCGCGGCGCCGGGGTCGGTCTTGTTTGCCATGCCATGATGCATCCCGGCGAGCACCGCGGCCACGGCGAGATAGGGATTGGCGTCGGCACCGCAGGCGCGATGCTCGACATGGCGGCTTGGCGGTGGGCCGGCGGGGATACGGAACGACACCGTGCGGTTGTTGACGCCCCAGGTCGGTGCGACCGGGGCGTAGCTGTTCGCTTTGAAGCGACGATAGCTGTTGGCGTGCGGGGCAAAAAGCGCGAAGGCGTCGCCGACGGTGCCGATCATGCCGCCGATCGCGTGGCGCAGCGCCGGGGTGCCCGCGGGATCGTCGCTGGCAAAGATGTTGGTGCCCGAACCATCGTTGACCGAGACATGGATGTGCATGCCGCTGCCCGCCTGCTCGGCGAACGGTTTGGCCATGAAAGTTGCTTCCAGACCGTGCTGCTGCGCGACCGCCTTGACCAGCCGTTTGTACATAATTGCATCGTCGCAGGCGCGCAGGGCGTCGGGTTTGTGGCGCAGGGTCAGCTCGAACTGACCCGGCGCGAATTCGGAGATTGCGCTTTCGAGCGGAATGTCCTGCGCATCGGTTGCCGCGTAAAGCGCGTCGAAGAAGGGCCGGAAATCGTCGAGCTCGCGCAGGCCGTAGACCTCGACATTGCGCGGCGTGTCGCGGCTGTAGCCGGGGCGGGCGGGGCGCACGGTGCCGTCGCGGGCGCGGCGCGGATCGACGAGATAGAATTCCAGCTCGACCGCGAGCACCGGGGTCAGCCCATCGGCGACAAAACGATCGATCACGCCGCCCAGCACATGGCGTGGATCGAGGTCGTGCGGGGTGCCGTCGAGCTCGTAGAAATCGACCAGGAACTGCGCGGCATGGTCGCCGCCCCACGGGGTGCGGACAAGGGTGCCGGGGATCGGCTTCATCGACCGGTCGGCGTCGCCATCCTCCCACACCAGGCCGGTTTCGACCGTGTCCTGCCCGGTGATGTCGACGACGGTGATCGATCCGGGGAACATCCGCCCGCTTTCGTAAACCGCCATCACTTCATGCTGGCGCAGCCGCTTGCCGCGCGGGACGCCGCCAAAGTCGGTATAGATCATCTCGATCGAATCGATATCGGGATTGGCCTTGAAAAAGGCTTCGGCCTCCGCGCGCGGCGCGATCACGCCCGATGATTTCGACATCGCCCCTCTACTCCTTCAGTGCTTTGGTGCAGTCGGCGAAGCCGTCCACCAACCGGTCGATCTGGTCGTCGCCGGTAACCGGGCTCACCAACATCATATTGTGGAAGGGCGCCAGCAAAATCCCGCGATTGGCAAGGAACAGGTGGATCACCGCCTCAAGTTCGGGCTGCATCGCCGCTTTCGCCTCGCCGCCATTGCGCGGTGGGGCAGGGCAGGTGAGGAATTCGACGCGGGCGCCGACCTGGGTGACGTGCCAGTCGAGATCGGCGGCGGCGATTTCCTGCTCCAGCCCGGCCACCAGCCGCGCGGCGCCGCGCAGCATATGGTCATAGGCGGCGGGGGTGATAACCTCGCCCAGCATCGTATCCATCGCGGTGATCGCGAGCGCGTTGGCCGAGAGCGTGGTGCCGATGCCGCTATGTCCGGGCGGGCGCGCTGCGTTCAGCGTCGCCATGCGTTCGGCCACCTCGGCGCTGAAGCCGTAGACGGCGCAGGGGACGCCGCCGCCGATCGACTTGCCGACGACCATAAGATCGGGTGTCGGCCCATGCGCGACGCCATGGCCGCCATAGCCCGAGGAGATAGTGTGCGTTTCGTCGAAGACGAGCAAGGTGCCGGTCTCGTCGCAAAGCGTGCGGAGCGTTTGCAAGAAGCCCGGCGCATCGCGCACCATTCCGACATTGGTCATCACCGGCTCGACGAGGACGCAGGCGATATCGCCGCGGCGCAGCGCGTCGGCGAGGGCGGCTTCGTCGTTGAATTCAATCACCGTCGTGGTGTCGCGCAGATCGTGAAGCTGGCCGATCAGGCTGCCGCGCATGACGGGCTGGCCGTTCTTCAGGTCGACGAAGACGTCGTCGACCGCGCCATGATAGGCGCCGTTGAAGATCAGCACTTTCGCCCGCCCGCTGATCCCGCGGGACCAACGGATGACCGCGCGATTGGCTTCGCTCGCGGTGGTTGTGACCTGCCACTGGGGCAGGCCGAACATCGCGGCGAGCTTGGCCGACAGCGCCGCGCCGCGCGGCGTCGGCAACATGTAGCTCAGCCCTTCGCTCGCCTGCTGCGCCAGCGCGGCGGCGAGCGCAGGTGGCGAATGGCCGAACAGGCTGGCGGTGTCGCCCAGGCAGAAATCGTCATAGGTCTGGCCGTCGATACTGATCAGCGTCGCGTCCTTTGCCGACGCGGCGACGATCGGCACCGGGCTGGGCCAGTCGCGCATCCAGTGGAACGGCACCGACTGGAACCAGCCGCTTGCCGCGGCCTGATGGGCAAAGGCTTGGCGATTGGCGGCGCGAAAGCGGTCGGCCTCTCGCGCCGCGACGCGCGCTATGGCGCCATCGGATATCACCCGAGCCGGTCCTTCATCGCATAATAGAGCAGCCCGAGCGTCGCGAGCGGTTGGCGGAGCCATTTGCCGCCGGGGAAGGGGCGACTGGGCAGGCCCGCCAGCACATCGAACCGCTCGGCGGTCCCCGCCATCGCCTCGGCGATCAGCTCGCCTGTCAGTGTCGTCACCAGCGCGCCATGCCCCGAAAAGCCGTGCGCGAAAAAGACGTTCCCGCGCCGCCCGATATGCGGCAGCCGTTTCATCGTCACCGCGACCGCACCACCCCAGCCATAGTCGATCGGCGCGTCGGCGATCTGCGGGAACACCTCGGCCATGAACGGCCGCACGAACGCCGCAATATCGCGCGGCGGGGTCTGCGAATAACGCTCGCCGCCGCCGAAGATGAGCCGCTTGTCGGCCGACAGGCGGAAATAGTTGAGCACGAACCGGCTGTCGGCAACGGCCGCATCGCTGGGCAGCAGCGCGTCGGCATTGGGCAGCGGCGCGGTTGCGATATTATAGTTCATGATCGGCACGGTGTAGCGGCCGAGATCAGGTTCGAGGTCGCCGATCCAGCTGTCGGTGGCGTCGATGAAATATCGTGCCTCTATCGTCGACTCGCCGAGAAACAACTCGCCGCCAGTGCGGTCGAGGATCCAGTTAGCACGCTGTCCCTCAAGAATCCGGACGCCCGCCGCTTCGGCTGCTTTGGCCAAGCCGATTGCGTAGTTGAGCGGATGGAAATGTCCACCTTGCAGATCATGGATGCCACCATGGTAAAGCGGGCTTTCGATATGAGCGCCCATTTCGGCTTTTGTGATTACATCGGTTTCATAGCTGCGGCGTTTGGCGAGGTAATCGGCTTCGCGGCGCATCGCATCGAAATCTTTTGGCGTCCACGCAGCTTCCAGATGTCCAACCTTGAGGTCGCACGCGATGCCATGTTTTTCGATCCGCGCTTTCACCCGGTTCTGGCGCCAGCACAGGTCAAACAGTGCGTCGGAGCGCTCGCGTCCGAATTCGGCCTCCAGTTCGGAAACCGACCAGCGAAGACCAGGGATCAATTGCCCGCCATTTCGCCCCGATGCGCCAAATCCAACATGCTCGGCTTCAACCAAAATGACTGAAAAGCCGCGCTCAGCGCAAGCAAGCGCTGCCGATAATCCCGTAAAACCCCCACCGATAACGGCCACATCGCAAGCATGGTCGCCTACGATATCGGGGTGTGCGGGCCACTCATGCGCGGTCGCGGCATAATAGCTGTTGGCAAGCGGGTAGGTCATGGCGGGGTGCGGGTCAGACCCGCATCAACAGATGTTCGCGTTCCCAGCTCGACACCACCGACTGGTAGTTGAACAGCTCATAATCCTTCACCGCAAAGAAGATTTCAAAGAAATCATCGCCGAGCAGGTTGCGGACTTTTTTGCATGAGCTGAACCGGTCGAGCGCCGCCTCCAGCGTCCGCGGCAACGTGCGGGCGCGGTTGTACGCGCTGCCGGTGATCGACTTGGCCGGGACCATGCGGTCGACGACGCCGATATAGCCGCAGATCAGCGACGCGGCGATCGCCAGATAGGGATTGCTGTCGGCACCCGGCAGACGGTTTTCGACGCGGCGGTTGGCGCGTTCGGAGATCGGGACGCGGAATCCGCATGACCTGTTGTCCTCGCCCCACTGGACGTTGATCGGCGCCGCGCTGTCGGGGCGCATACGGCGGAAACTGTTGACGTTGGGGGCCCACAGCGGCGCGATTTGCGGCATGTAGCGCACCAGCCCGGCGATGTAGCTGCGGAACATCGCGCTGTCGCGGCCGTTGGCGGTCGAGAACAGGTTCTTGCCGGTCGTCGCATCGACAACCGACTGGTGGATGTGCATCGCGCTGCCCGGCTGGCCCGCCATCGGATTGGCCATGAAAGTCGCATAGACGTCGTGCTGCTTGGCGACGTTGCGCACGACGCGCTTGAACAGGAACACTTCGTCGGCGAGCCGCAAGGGGTCGCCATGCTCGAAATTGACCTCGAGCTGCGCGGCGCCCATTTCGTGGATCATCGTGTCGATATCGAGCCCCATCAGCTCGCAATCGTCATAGATATGATCGATGATATCCTCATATTCGTTCATCGCCTCCAGCCCGTAAGGCTGGCTGGCGGACTCGCTGCGCCCCGACTGACCGGTCGGCGGGGTCAGCGGAAAGTCGGGATCGACATTCTGCGACACCAGGTAAAATTCGACCTCGGGCGCGATGACCGGGCGCCAGCCCTTTTCCGCATAGAGCGCGAGCACCTTTTTCAGGATCGTGCGCGGCGCAATATCGACTTCGCTGCCGTCGCGGTTGAGCACATCGGCGATGACAAAGGCGGTGGGTGATTTGAACCCGGGCGCGACGCAGATGGTGTCGGGGTCGGCGATCAATATCTTGTCGGGATCCTTGTCCCAGATGTCGTCGATGTCTTCGGGATAATGGCCGTCGATCGTGCAGATGAACACGCTGCCCGGGATGCGCAGCGACTTGTCCTTGACCGAAGTGAGGAACTTCTTGGCGGGCAGCACCTTGCCGCGCTGGACCCCGTTAATGTCGGGTACGATACATTCGACTTCGTCGATTTTATGGTCGCTGATCCATTGATCCAGATTGACTGACATGAGCCCCCGATTGGGCCAAGGAGCTGGCCCTGCTGTGTCCGCACAGCCTATCGTGAAGTCGCGCCCAGCGCCAGAGGGGCAGTTATCGGCCATTTTCGGCGTTGCCAGTGTCGAGCGCGGCGGTCACTATGCGCCGGTTCGACTTACCGGGAGAGTGGTAGTGAAGGGCGAGAATGATCCGCTGGCAGCCTTCTGGATGCCGTTTACCGCCAACCGCGCGTATAAGGCGACCCCGCGCCAGCTGGTATCGGCGAGCGGCATGTTTTATCAAAGCGGTGATGGCCGGACGATCCTCGACGGCACGTCGGGGCTATGGTGCAGCAACGCGGGTCATTGCCGCGACGAAATCACCGAAGCCATCGCGAACGCCGCAGCGACGCTCGATTTTGCGCCGACCTTTCAGCTGGGCCATCCGCTGCCGTTTGAACTGGCGCGGCGGCTGGCGGCACTGATGCCCGACGGGCTCGACCGGATATTCTTTACCAACAGCGGTTCCGAATCGGTTGATACGGCGCTGAAAATCGCGCTCGCGATCCAGCGCGCAAAGGGGCAGGGGACGCGGACCCGACTGATCGGGCGCGAGCGCGGCTATCACGGCACCGGCTTTGGCGGAATCAGCGTCGGCGGCCTCGTCAACAACCGCCGCGCCTTTGGCGGCGGCCTGCCCGGTGTCGATCACCTGCGTCACACGCACGACATCGCGCGCAACGCCTTCACGCGCGGCTTTCCGCAGCATGGCGCCGAGCTCGCCGACGATCTCCAGCGCCTCGTCGACCTCCACGGCGCCGAAACCATCGCGGCGGTGATCGTCGAGCCGATGGCCGGATCGACCGGGGTGCTGGTGCCGCCGGTCGGCTATCTGCAGCGGCTGCGCGAGATTTGCGACCGGCACGGGATCATTCTGATCTTCGACGAGGTCATCACCGCATTCGGCCGCGTCGGCGGTGCCACCGCGGCGGGGCGGTGGGGCGTCACCCCCGACATCATCACGATGGCAAAAGGGCTCACCAATGCCGCGGTGCCGATGGGCGCCGTCGCGGTGAAGCGCGAACTGCACGACGCGGTGCTGGACAGCGTCGATGCGGGCATCGAGCTGTTCCACGGCTACACTTATTCGGGGCATCCGCTGGCGAGTGCCGCGGGGCTGGCGACGCTGGATCTATATGCCCGCGACGGTCTGTTCGACCGGGCGATCGAACTCGGCGGCTATTGGGAGGATGCGGCGCACAGCCTGAACGGGCGGCGGCATGTCATCGACATTCGCACCATCGGGCTGGTCGCCGGGATCGAACTGGAGCCCCGCGTCGGCGCCCCGACGGCGCGGGCAATGGAACTGTTCCACGCTGCCTTCGACAACGGCCTGCTGGTTCGCGCAACCGGCGACATCATCGCGCTGTCGCCGCCGCTGATTGTCGAAAAGGTACAGATTGACGCGATGTTCGGCACGATTGCCGACTTGCTCGACCGCATCGACTGACGGGACGCCCGTCAGTCGGCGGTTGCGTTGGCCTCGACCTTGGCGGCGGTGATTGCGGCCTGCCGCGCGCGGGTCGCTTCGGTCTGGATCAGCCGTTCGGCCATCGTCCGCCACGCCTGTTCGGCGCGCAAATTGCGGTCGCGGACCTGCGACAAGGTGCTCGCCGCCGCATCGACCGCGCATTTATCCGCCTGTGTCAGGTAAAAATCACTGGTGTTCGACATGGCGGATATCCTCGGGTCTATGGTGGGTCGGGGGTGGTGAGAGAGCTCAGTCGATCATCTGGGCGATCAGACGGCGCAGTTCGCGGCGCGTCAGCGTGGGCGATCGCCGGATGGTCTTTTCGGCCGGCGCGTCGATCGCGGCAAAGGGTCGAAGCAGAGAAGGGAAAGCATTCAAAGTAAAGTTCATATTATCCTGTAATCATTATATATATTTGGCTGGATCTGGAAATCAGCGGCGGTTGCCCTTGCGGGGCCCGCCACCGGCCGGACCGGCGCCGCGATCGCGATATACGATGCGGCCTTTGGTCAGGTCATAGGGCGTCATTTCGACGCGAACGGCATCGCCAACGACCGACCGGATACGAAAGCGTCGCATCCGGCCAGCCGTGTAAGCGATGATGCGATGATCATTCTCCAACACGACGCCGAAGCGCCCGTCGGGAAGAATCTCATCGATCTGGCCGTCGAGGGTCAGCAGTTCCTCTTTCGCCAAAGATCAGGCCTGCTGAATGTTGACGGCGGCGACTTTGCCGCGCTGGTCGGTCTCGACGTCATAGGAAACGCGCTGATCCTTGTTCAGCGTCGCCATCCCGGCGCGCTCGAGGGCGGTGATATGGACGAAATTGTCGCCCGAACCATCCTCGTTGGCGATGAAGCCATAACCTTTGTCGGTGTTGAAGAATTTAACGGTGCCGGTGGGCATGGGTCGTTCCTTTCACGGAAGCGGAGTTACCATCGGCCGATGCCGATGGCGCCAGGTGGCGTGAGGAAGGAAGTGACTGCCGTTGCGGCAACAAAATCCGTCGAAAGCGACGATAGCCTGCGCAAGATGGGGCCCGGGGCGCGAAAAGTCAAGGATCGGCCGGGATTCGCGCCGCCGGTCGCTTCGGTTCAGCCGTCGGCAAGCAGCGGAAAAGTTACCGAAACGCGCGTTCCCTTGCCGACTTCGCTGTCGATATCGAGCTGGCCCTGATGGCGCTCGCCGATGTGTTTGACGATCGCCAGGCCCAGCCCGGTGCCGCCGACCGAACGGCTGCGCGCCTCGTCGACGCGGTAGAAACGTTCGGTCAGCCGGGGCAGGTGGTCGGGCGCAATGCCGTCGCCCGCGTCGCTGACGGACAGCCGGACGCGCCGCCCCTCGCGGGCCAGCTCGACCGTCACCGGGGTTCCGGCGTGGCCATATTTCATCGCGTTCGAGATGATGTTGTGGGTCAGCTGGCTCAGCTGTGCGGCGTCGCCCAGCATCGGCTGCGGGCCGTCACCCAGCGTCGCGACGACATCCCTGGCGCGCGCGGGTTCGCTATCGCTCAGCTGGGCGATCGTGGTCCGGACGATCGCGGCCAGATCGACGGCGGTTGTCGGTCGGCGAAACCGGTCGGCCTCGACGCGCGAGATCGACAGCAGGTCGATGACCAGTTGCTGCATCCGCCTCGCCTCGCGTTCGATGATCGACAGAAACCGGTCGCGGGTCGGCGCGTCGGCCTCGCCGTTCATTTCCTGCAGCGTTTCGACATAGCCAAGGATCGCCGCGAGCGGGGTACGCAGTTCGTGGCTGGCGTTGGCGACGAAATCGGACCGCATCCGGTCCGCGGCATCGATGGCGGACCGGTCGGACAGAAAGATGATATATTCGCTGCCCGACAAAGCGGCGATCCGCATCGTCCAGCGCTGGCCGGGCCGGGGAAAATCGATCAGGTTGACCGTGTCCAGCGGGGCTTCGGCGTCGATGCGCGACAGCCATTCGGTCGCGGCGGGGTGACGGATCGCGGTTCGCACGTCGGCGCCGACGATATGCCGTCCCAACAGGCGGACGGCGGCGTCATTGGCGATCGTGACGATATTGTCCGCGGTGCCCAGCAGCGGCTCTTTTTCCTGATCGACCCAATGGGCGAAATCGGGATGGCGGAGTAGCGAAACGGGTGGGACTTTGGCCGGTGGCTGCGCGGTGGACTGCGCGTCGGGTGCCGCGGGCGGCAGCGCGCTGTATACGGTGACAGCGGCGACGAACCCGGCGATCGTCATGATCGCGATGGCCAATGGATCGCCGCCGGTCAACGCGGCAAAGATTGCCGCGATGACAACCATCGTCAGGGCAATGACGAAGCTGGACAGGCGATCGAACATCGCCTGCCCGCCTCGCACGAAGCGAGGGGCGGGGCAAGGCTGTTTGCGGAGGTTAACCCTTGCCCTGGGGATGTCCCAAACCGGGATGTGATCGCTTCCCGCAGGTGTTTTGCTTTTCCTTGCGTCGTCATTGGGTTATGCGCCGACCATGAGCGAGAACGAAATTCCGAACGAAAATCCCGTCGAAGCGGGCGACGTCATTCCGTCGCGGCGCCGGATGCTGGCGCTCGGCGCGGTCGGCGTCTCGGCGGCGCTGACGATCCGCCCCGCGTTCGCGCAGACCGCGGTGTCGGTGATGAACTGCCAGATTCCGGTGCCAGGCCCGGGCGGCGCCGGAAAATTTATCGACACCCAGGGCAAGCTGGTGCCGCCGGGGACCAAGGGCGCCTTTCCTGGCGCGCTGCGGCCGTTCACCGGCGAGGAAGTGAAACGCGCCTTCCGCGGCCAGACCCTGCCCGGGACGACCTATAATCAGTCGCAGGCGTATCTGCAGTATATCCGGCGCTTGCAGGCGGGGCAGAGCGGCTTTACCTGTTTCGCATCGATCACGACGTCGCGCTGATTTTCGCTCCTATTCTGGCGATGTCGGTTCAGCCGCGTCGTCAGCCAAAGGAGTTTCCGTGAAACTAGCTTCGCTCAAACAGGGCCGCGATGGCCGTCTTGTCGTCGTTTCGGACGATCTTGCCTGGTATGCCGACGCCGGGCAGATCGTCCCGACGTTGCAGGCGGCGCTCGACAATTGGGCTTATGCCGCGCCGCGCCTTGCCGCGCTGGCCGAAGACCTCAATCACGATGCCATCCCGAAGGAGCGTTTTCACGAGCGCGATGCCGCGTCGCCGTTGCCCCGCGCCTACCAATGGGCCGACGGCAGCGCCTATGTGAACCATGTGGCGCTGGTCCGGCAGGCGCGCGGCGCCGAAATGCCTGACAGCTTCTGGCATGACCCGTTGATGTACCAAGGGGGCAGCGATGCGTTTCTTGGGCCGCGCGATCCGATCCCACTCGGCGACCCGGCGTGGGGATGTGACATGGAGGCCGAGGTGGTGGTGGTGACCGGCGACGTTCCCGCGGGCACCGACGCGATTGCGGCGCGCGGCTATATCCGGCTCGTCGGTCTGACCAACGATGTGTCGCTGCGCGGCCTGATCCCCGCCGAACTCGCAAAAGGCTTCGGCTTTTTCCAGTCGAAACCGTCGAGCGCGATGTCGCCGGTTTTCGTGACCCCCGACGCGCTCGGCGCGCGCTGGCAGGACGGCAAGCTGCATGGCACGCTGTGCGTCGATCTCAATGGCCAGCCGCTGGGCCGCGCCGATGCCGGGGTCGATATGACGTTCGATTTCGGGGCGCTGATTGCCCATGCAGCCAAGACGCGCGACCTGGGCGCGGGCACGATCATCGGTTCGGGTACGGTGTCGAACCGCGATGCCGACGGCGGCCCGGGCAAACCGATTGCTGCGGGCGGCCTGGGCTACAGCTGCCTGGCGGAAGTGCGAACGGTCGAAACGATCGAGCAGGGCGAGGCGAAGACACCCTTCATGCAAAAGGGCGATACGGTCCGTATCTGGATGGACGACGAGCGCCACCACAGCATCTTTGGCGCGATCGAGCAGCAGGTGATGTAAAACGAAAAGGGGCGGGGATGACCCCGCCCCTTTGGCTATTGGATGCCGGTCCGGCGATCAGCCGAAGCTGCCGCCCGACATGGCGTCGCTCAGCGAACAGGCGGCCGGACCCAGGATCACGACGAACAGCACCGGCAGAATGAACAGGATCAGCGGCACGGTCATGATGGCGGGCAGGCGCGCGGCCTTTTCTTCGGCGCGCATCATGCGTTCGTTGCGGAATTCGGCCGACAGCACACGCAGCGCACTGGCCAGCGGCGTCCCGTATTTCTCGGTCTGGATCATGGTCGTAACCACGCCCTTCACCGATTCCAAATTGACGCGATAGGCCAGGTTTTCAAACGCCTGACGACGTTCGGTCAAAAAGCCGAGTTCGATCGAGGTCAGCGCAAATTCCTCGCCCAGTTCGGGATAGGCGCGGCCCAGTTCCTTCGACACGCGCGAAAAGGCGGTATCGACGGTCAGGCCCGCTTCGGCGCAGATGACCAGCAAATCGAGCGCGTCGGGAAGCCCTTTGCGGATCGCGTCGGTGCGCTTGGACCGCTTGTTCTGCACGAACAGGTCGGGCGCCTTGTAGCCGAGGATCAGCGCCGCCATCGTCGCCCCCGACCGCTTGAACGGCGTCAGATCGGGCCACATCTCCAGCCCATAGATCAGGAAGGCGGCAATGCCGCCAAACACGATCGGCAGAACCAGGCGGCCAAAAATCACCGCGACGGCCAGATCCTTGGACCGGATCCCCGCCTGCGCCAGCTTTTGCTGGACCTCCTTGACCTGACCTTCCTGCAGCACCTGGAGCTTGCCCAGGAACGTCCGCATCTTGTCGGCATGCTGGTTCTTGCGCACCAGTTTGGCGCGGCGTTTGGCGGTCGATGCGGTGATGCCCGCCTTCAATTGCTCGCGGCGTTCGTTGAGCGCCTTGACGCGCTTGGTCATCGGATTGCGCACCGTCAGCGCGCCATAGATGGCGAACAGAACGGCAAAAACCCCGACCGCGGCCAGCATCGTGCCGGCCCAGATGACATCGACGCCCATCAGCGTCGGGCCCGCCTGAGCGCCGGTAAAGGTGGTAAGAAGGAGGCTGCTGTTCACTGGTTCTGCCCCTTCAGATTTCGAAGCTGATCATTTTGGCCATGATCCCGGCGCCGATGCTCATCCAGATCAGCCCGCCGATCCCGGCGATCATCAGGCGCTGTTCGGTGAAGAAGCCCGCGAGATACGAAGGGTTCATCGACCACACGACGCCGAACACGAAAAAGGGCAGGGCGCCGACGATATAGGCCGACGCTTTGGCTTCCGACGACATCGCGCGGATCTTCAGCTTCATCTGCGCGCGCTTGCGTAGCACGTCGGACAGGTTCGCCAGCGTTTCCGCCAGATTGCCCCCGGTTTCGCGCTGAATTTGGATGGTGATGCAGAAAAACTGAAATTCCGCCGTACCGAGCATCGTCGCCGATTCCTGCAGCGCGGCTTCCATCGTGTTGCCGATGCGGATGCGTTCGACGACGCCCTTGAATTCCTCGCCGACCGGACCCGGCAGCTCCTGGCTCACGACCTGAAAGGTTTCGGTGACCGGCAGGCCCGACCGCAGGCCACGGACCAGCAGGTCGATCGCATCGGGAAAGCGGGTGTTAAACTTCGCGACCCTTTTTTTGATTGCACGGCCGACGACGAAATACGGAATGCCGAGGCTGAGGAACAAACCGATCATCCCCGCCATCAGGATCGGCGCGCGCAGCACGAGCAGGCCGCCGGTGACGACCACGAACAGGGCCATCGATGCGAACATATACTGCGTCAGCGTCCATCCCTTGCCGGTCCGGCGGATCCGCTTTTCCATTTCTTCGCGGCGCGGCATCAGGCTGGTCAGGGTCGAACTGCCCTTGCCGCCCGATTGGATCGTTTTGCGCATCTGCGCCGCGACCACCGCTTCGGTCGATGCGGCGTGGCGATCCTTGACCATCGCCAGCCGCCGCGTCTTTGCTTTGCCGGCCGAAGGTCCGCCAAGCAGGATCACGAGGACGGCAAAGGCCAGGAAGGCCCCCGCGACGATAAGGATGACTGGCAGATTCATGTCGGCTGATGTCCGCTTCTATCGCTAATGGCAGTGATGACCCGTCGATCGGGCTATCATGCCGGCTGTTTCGTGCCCTTTTTCGTCATCAGCCCAAGTTTGCCGAGCAACGAGCCGCCCGACTTGCCCTTGGCCGCGACGGCCTGCGCTTCTTCGGCTTCGACATCGGCGCCATCGAGGATCAGGCGCGTCAGATTGCTCCACACCTGCGCCGCTTTCGTGCCCTTGCAGACCTCAGCATAGGATTTGCCGAGTTTCGCCGACTGGCTGACCAGTTTCGGGTCGAACGGAATGACGACATCGATCTGGCGTTCGATCGACGATTCAAATTCCTTGCGCGACAATTCGCCGACGGCGTTCTGGAACTTGTTGGCGACCAGCACGACGCGGGCGCCGGGAACATTTTGCTTGAACCATGACAGCAGCCGGATCGTGTCGCGCGCCGCGGCGAGCGTCACATCGCTGACCAGCAGGATCGTCCCCGCTTCCGACACCAAATGCGGGAAGGGGATCAGGACCTGGCGCGGGATGTCGACGATCGTCATCTCGAACGCCCCGCGCAGTTCTTCCTCCAGTTGGAAAAACGCCGAACCGTCGGTCATCACCGGCTGATGAATCGGCGCTTCGGCCGACAGCAGGCTGAGTTTGTCCGACGCGCGCACCATCGCACGTTCGATGAACAGGCCGTCGATACGGCTGGGATTGTCGATCGCGTCGATCAGGCCGCGGCCGGGTTCCAGGTCGAGCGTCAGGGCGCCGGTGCCGAAATGCACGTCGAGGTCGAGCAGCGCGGTCTGGCGGCCCGCCTGTTCGCTCATCGCCCAGGCCAGCGAGGTCGATACCAGCGATGCGCCAACCCCGCCGCGCACGCCGACCACCGCCATCATATGATGCGGTTTGTCGTCCTGAATATCGGCATGTTTCGGCGCCGTCAGCATCGCCTGCGCCATGGTCAGCGATTCGCGGACCTGTTCTAGCGACAGGGGCTTGAGCAGATAGTCCTGGATCCCGCTCGACAGCAGATCGCGGTACAGGCGGACATCGTTGACCTGGCCCGCCGCAATCACGACCGTGCCGGGCTCGCACACTTCGGCCAGCGCGTTGATGTCGTTGATCGGATCGCCCGATTCGGACATGTCGACGAACAGGATGTTGGGGCTTGCCGACACCGACAGCGATTGCACCGCATTGCGCAGGCCGCCCTTGTTACATTTTTCGATCGGCCAGCCCATGTCGTTGGCCGCGGCGCGGATCAGCTCCAGCGTGTCGTCGTCGCACACAAAGGCGCTGAACGGATCACGCAACCCCGCAGATTTGAACGGCGCGTTCACTGGCCACCTCCTTCGCTGGTCTTTTCGCCGCGCAATTCGCCGGCACCCGTTGGCGGCTTTTCGCGGAAGGTTTTGATCGCCCGCGTTGCCATCGAGGGATCGTTGCCCTCGTTGCGCGCGCCCTTGATCAGATCATTGGGATCGGCGACCATCGCCGCCAGGTTGCTGTTGCTTGCGCAGCCATAGTTCGACGAAGTTGAATTCGCCAGATTGATCGCCGATTTGCTGTCCCAGTTGGGGCAACCCGGTACCGAAGCCGACGCGCGGGTCACGATGACCCGCAGGTGACCCTGCGGCACCGCCCCGGTGGTCACCGGAACATCGTTGGTGACCAGCAAGCCGCGCCGCCCGACCATCGACCGCACCGTCGCCTGCGCCGACGTGGCGCCGTAAACCGACGGGTCTTCGATCGAAATGCGATCGCCGTAACGAACGCCCATGGCGTCGAACCAGCCTTGCAGGCGGCCCTGCTCGCTGGGCGGCAGTTCACCGTTCGCGGCGGCGACGTCGAATTGATAGATGGCGTTGCGCACGACCGGTTGATGCACCGAATCCAGGCTGCTGTTGCTGTACGCGGCGCCCGTACATCCGGCGAGCGACGTGGCCAGGGCCAGAACCGTCCAAGTTGCGATTTTTTTCATCACTTTGCTCCTGAAATCCCGCGCGTCACTTGATGCTGAAGCCAGGCGACGCGTCGCCGGTGCCCCGCGGCCGATCGGCATCGCCGATGCTCGTGTCGAGCCGCGGTTTCGGCCGGTCGCCACCGGTCACACCGTTGCTTTCCTGATTGAGCAACAACCGCGACAGGTCGTTGGCGTTTTGATACGCGTCGGTCGGCAGCTTGATGTCGTTCGCCGACACCGGCTGGACCAGATAGGGCGTCACCACGATGACCAGCTCGGTTTCACCGCGGCGAAAGCTGTCCGATTTGAACAACATGCCGAGCAGCGGCACGTCGCCGAGGCCGGGCATTTTGTCGATCGCGCCGATCGAGCGGTTGTTCATCAGGCCGGCGATCATGAAACTTTCGCCCGAACCAAGCTCGACCGTCGTTTCGGCGCGGCGGATCGTCAGCGCGGGAATCTGGAAACCTTCCATCTCGATCGCACCCTCGGTCGACAGCTCCGACACTTCGGGACGGACGCGCAGGCTGATGCGGCCGTTCGACAGCACTGTCGGCGTATACGCCAGGCTGACGCCATATTTGCGATATTCGATCGTCGTACCGGCGAGGTTGCCGGGGATCGGGACCGGAAATTCGCCGCCCGCCAGGAAGTCGGCGGTTTCGCCGGAAATCGCGGTCAGGTTCGGCTGCGCCAGCGTCACGACCATACCCGACCGTTCGCCGATATCGAGCGAAGCGATCAGGTCGAGCCCGAACAGGCGACCGGCGCCGGCAAGGCTCCGCCGACCTGCGGCGTTGGCGATCCCGTAGCTTGTGCTCATCACCGATCGGTTGACCGGCTGGCCGGTAATCGGATCATAAGGCCGCGGAACCGGGCTGCCCGGGAACACCGCGGTCGGATAGGGAACATCGGTGATCGTCCCGGCGTTGCGACCGCCGAATATTCCGCCAAGGAACCCGTTGCCCAGCGCCCCGTCGTTGTCGCGGGTCAAAAGATTGCCGCTGATTTCCTTGACCAGCGTGCGGTTGACCTCGGCAATGCGGACCTGCAGATTGACTTGCAGCGGCGTTGCGGTGCGCAGACGCGACAGCACCTTGGTGCCTTCGCCGACAAAGGCCTGAACCAGACGTTCGGCCTCGGCGGCGTCGTCGGGCGACTGGACCGTACCGGTCAACAGCACAAAGCCGTTCATCGTGTTGGCCGAAATGCTGGCTTCGGGCATGGCGAGCGACAGCATCTGGTCGATCGTCTCGATATTGTTGCCGACGCGGGCAACGGTCGAAAACACGACGCGGCCGCTGGCATCGGTGGCATAAATGCTGGTTTCACCCGGCTTTTTGCCAAAGATATAAAGCTGACGGCCCGAACGAACCTGGACGTCGGCGACTTCGTCATTGGCGACGAAGACGTCGGTCATCGCGGCGGGCAGACTGATCAGGCGGCCGCGGCCGACCGACAGGTCGATGCTGCTGCTCGCATTCTGGGTTGCCTGCGCGGCGACCGGTAGCGACGGAGCGGACGCCAGCGCCGTTGCCACCAAGCCGATGGCCAGGGTGCGGGCGAGGGCCGCTGCCTTGAAATTGGCTTTGCTGTTCATCTTACTTACCCCCCACCGGAACGACGGTCATCTTGTCGCCGCGCGTGACCCGGACGACCGGGCCACTCGACGCCGGCCCATAATTGCCCCCCGACGGAGCCGACGGCGCGTTGCTCACCATCGGCTGCGGGCTGCCGCCGCCGCCGACGCGGCCGCGCACCGGGATCCAGAAACGCGACACGTCGCCGCCAGTCGTTGCCGTCTTGGCCGTCACCGGCCGAGCCTGTGCCTGCGCCAGCATGCGGCGCTCGGCGACGGTGCCACCCTTTTCGGGAACGTTGATTTCACCCGACGCGATCGCCGATTCCAGTTCGCCGGTGCTTTCGGCGAGCGGGCGCAGCGCCAGCGACAATTTGCCCATGCTCTGCGCGACTGCGATCCGCTCAGCGAGCTCGGGTGTCGCCTCCAGCGTCACCGAGCCAAAGGTGCGAACCGGGGTTTTGCCGGTTTCATCCTCGGCGTCGTAACGCTGGTCGGTGGCAAGCACGCGAACGTTGCGGACGATCGTTTCGGCGGTGAACAGCTGCTCATCGGGATAGGAGCTGCCTTCCTTGATCGCGATGGTCTGGGCCAGCAGCACGTCGACGCGGTCACCCGGAAAGACGAAACCGGCGACGCCCTGTTCCTGGCTGACCTTGACCGTCACGGCACGCATGCCGGGGCCAAGCGCCGCAGCGAGGAAGCCGCGATCATCGGGATGGACCAGCGCGCCCTGGGTCAGCGGCTGACCGGCGGTGATCGGATAGCGCACGACGGTGCCGACCAACGTGTTGACGTCGGTCTTTTCCTTCATGAAATACGCCTTTTCGACCAGCTCTTTCGGCCAGGGTTGGAACCGGAAGCTGTCGGGGCCGATAATCGTCCCCACCGGCAGCTGCCGCGTTGCGACCAGGATCATCGGACCGGTAATGTCGGGCGCCGCAGCGGCCCGAGCTTCCGGAGCCGAAGCGCCGCGCATCATCTGGTTGACCCCGAACGCTGCGCCGATCGCAATGACCAGCGCGCCGACGATCAGCATAATCTTTCGCGTATCCATGACGATTTTTCGCCTCCTAACACCAGCCGGACACGGCGGTGCTTGCCCTCAGGTTCAACCGATAGCCTGAAACTGGTTAAGATATTGTTGGTGAAGCGCCCAAAGCCCCGCCGCGGCGATGGCTACCCCATAGGGAACCTCCACCACTTTGTCGGACCGCCGCAATTTCATATGGATAAGCATCATAGCGGACAGGATGCCGCCCCCCACCGCCATCACCATGAGCATGGGCAGGAACAGCGGGAGCGGGATCCACAGCATGACGGCGCCGATCATCTTCACATCACCGCCGCCCATCGCACCGATCGCGAACAACCCGGCAAAGACCAGAAAGACGGCAAAGGCGGCACCGAACTGAATCGGCACGTCGGGCCACAGCGCAAGACCGCTCGCGATCCAGAACGGAATGGCGAGCAGCGCCATTGCGGCGTTGAGTTCGTTGGAAATGGTTCGCGACCGCAGGTCACTGATCGCCGCGGCGATCATCAACAGACCAAGTACGGCCATCAGGCCAAGGGAAATCGTGCCGCTGTCCATCGGCCGTCTCCTACGCAACATGGCTTACCAAAGGGTAACCATGTCCGTGCTGGGTTTGGTCCCGGGTTTGAGCGACGGCGCCGCTTGCAATCCGTGGGCCAATGGATATGCGGCGGGGCATGACCGACGCGCCGCCTTCCGCCATCGACGTGCTGATCGTCGGCGCGGGTATTGCCGGCGCCAGCCTGGCTGCGGCGCTGGCGCCCTGGCGCCGCGTGATGGTGATCGAGGCGGAAGATACGCCGGGCTATCACGCCACCGGCCGCTCGGCAGCGTTTTGGCACGAAACCTATGGCGGGGCGCGGGTGCAGCCGCTGTCGGTTGCATCCTTTGCG
>Ga0209232_1000552_pt1 | contig 22654 bp, 23 predicted proteins | sample ETNvirenome_2_60_FD_184066 | JGI IMG/M metagenome (GOLD analysis project Ga0209232, IMG submission 184066) | Marine viral communities from the Pacific Ocean - ETNP_2_60 (SPAdes) (version 2) | ecosystem: Environmental > Aquatic > Marine > Oceanic | place: Pacific Ocean | collected 2013-06-22
TAAATCATGGCTATATCAAGACAACAACTAGCTAAAGAGCTAGAGCCAGGTCTGAATGCATTATTTGGACTTGAGTACAAAAACTACGAAAACCAACACGCAGAAATCTATGATACAGAAAATTCTGATCGAGCATTCGAAGAAGAAGTAATGTTATCTGGATTCGACAAAGCTGCAGTTAAAGCTGAAGGCGCTGGTGTGGTTTATGATAACGCGCAAGAAACTTTCACAGCAAGATATCAACACGAGACAGTGGCTCTCGCGTTCGCAATCACTGAAGAAGCGATTGAAGATAACTTGTATGACAAGATTTCTACTCGTTATACTAAAGCACTAGCAAGATCTATGGCTCAAACTAAGCAACTTAAAGCTGCTGGGATTTTGGATGGAGCTTTCACTACTTCTACAGGTGGTGATGGTGTTACGCTTTTAGCGGACAACCACCCAACAATTGCAGGTACTTTCAGAAATAAGTTAGCAACAGCTGCTGATTTATCTGAAACATCTTTAGAGCAAAGTGTTATTGACATCGCTGCACTAACAGATGAGAGAGGCTTAAAAATTGCTGCTCAGGGTGTAAAACTAATTATTCACCCAGGACAACAATTTGTAGCTGAGCGAATCATGAAATCTGCTAACCGAGTTGGAACTGCTGATAATGATATTAATGCTTTATCAAGCATGGGAATGATACCACAAGGATACGTGGTAAATAACTTCCTTGCTGACAACGAAGCGTTCTATATCAAAACAGACGTTCCTAACGGCATGAAACACATGGTTAGAGCACCAATCAAAACTGCCCTAGAGGGTGATTTTGAAACTGGTAACGTTAGATATAAAGCTAGGGAAAGATACAGCTTCGGCTTTTCTGATCCTAGAGGTCTATTCGGATCACCAGGTGTATAATCATTAAGGTTATAAACCAATTTAGAGGGGCGCTTCGGCGCCCCTTTTTATTTGCAATCACTATTTTAAAAGAGTATAGTTAGCAAAACACAGACTTGACCAGACGGCCTCGCGACTGTGTTAAATTTATAAGGAGGATAAACACATGGGTACAACTACTTTTTCCGGTCCTATTAAAGCCGGAGACAAAAGAGAAGGAGCTACGAAAAATACTGGTTCCGTCTTAATGGCACAATCAAAAGTTATTGATATCATTGGTGCTACCAATACTACAGCCGTAGGAATTATTCCTGCAAACTCACAAATCGTTGATGTAATTTTAAATGTTACAACTGTTTCTAACGATGGTGGTGCAGCTACAGTAAAAATCGGACACTCTGGTGATGATGACGAATATCTTGCAGCGACTAGCGTAAAAGGTTCGCCAGCTACAACTAGAGGTACTATTGGTACTGATGGTACAGATATTGGAACATCTGATCAGACAGTTAACGCTGTGTTCACAGGAGCAAACGGTGATGGTACAACTGGTGCCGCTACGGTTACTGTTCTGTACATACAGAATAATAACTTAAGCTAATAAGTAATTAATGCGGGGCTTCGGCCCCGCTAATTTAGGAGGATAAAATTATGGCAGGTGGTGGATCATTCACATCAGACCAGAAAACAGCACACGCAATAGCTGATGGCCAGATGGTATCAGGGCCTTGTAGAGTTACATCCTTACAAGCAAAAGGTGGAACTAACTGTAGTGTTAAACTTTACGACAATACTTCTGCAGCGGGTACAAAAGTACATACTTTTTTGTTTGGTTCAGAGGGATTACAAATCTATTTTCCTGGTAGCGGTATAAGGTTTAAAACAGGTGTGTTTTTAGACTTAACAACTACTGGCGGCGTTACTATTACGTTTAACTAGGAGGTTCGATGGCTTCATCAGGTACAACTACTTTTGAAAGTGGCTTTGCGATAGATGATATTATACAGGAATCTTATGATCGTGTAGGTATTCGTGTAGTTAGTGGTTATCAATTAAAATCAGCAAGACGTTCTTTGAATATTTTATTTCAAGAATGGGCTAATAGAGGTTTGCATTATTGGGAAATAGATAAAACCAATATTGATCTAATCGAAGGTCAAGCAGAATACAAATTTTTTAGAAGTTCTGCTGATGGTACAAGTGCAGTTACAACTCCTACGAACGGTATTTATGGTATTGATGACATATTAGAAGCAGCGCTAAGAGACAATAGAGCTGCAACAACTCAAAGTGATTCTGCTCTTACAAAAATAAACAGATCTACCTATTCTGGTTTGTCTAATAAACTATCAAAAGGATCACCCTCACAATACTACGTTCAAAGATTTACTGATCACGTTATGCTTACAGTTTATCCAACAGCTGACGCAACAGCGGCAAATAAAAATCTTGCAATTTATTATGTTAAAAGAATTGATGATGTTGGTAATTATAGCAACACTGCTGATGTTCCGTACAGATTCGTTCCTTGTATGATAGCTGGCCTATCTTATTATTTGTGTCAAAAATATAACCCAGAATTAGTTCAACAATTAAAGATGTTGTATGAAGATGAATTACAAAGAGCCTTAACAGCTGATGGTTCTTCTTCAAGCACATATCTAACACCACAGGCTTATTATCCAAATGTCTAATTTTGCAACAGGTAAAAAATCAAAAGCAATATCCGATAGAAGCGGTATGACTTTTCCATACAAAGAAATGAGAAAAGAATGGAATGGACTATTTGTACATACGTCTGAATATGAAGCTAAACATCCGCAACTAGAACCAAAAACACAAAAAGGTGATAAGCAAGGTTTACAAAATGCTAGACCTGACAGGCAAGAAAATCCAGTTGCAAATATGTTGGGACTAAATTCTTTTGCTACGGCAGGACAAGGAACAAATACTATTACGGTAACTGAATCAAGTCACGGTAGAGCAACAAGTGATACTGTAAGATTTAGAAACGTAATACCTTTTGATGGTCTTACAAAAGCTAAATTAGAACTAGCAACTGGTTATTCCATTACAAAGGTTGATGATAATACATACACTTTTGTTATAAATACTGATACAGCTACAGTTGGAAATCAAAAAGGAGGAGGTGGACTTGCTTCAGCGGGTCCTGTAACATTAACGCCATGACAACTTATGCAGAACTAGTAACGCAAATTAGAGGCTACACGGAAACTGATGATCAGGTTCTGACCTCAACTATTGTAAATGATTTTATAGAACATGCTGAACACAGGATTTTTAGAGATGTTGAACTACAAGATAGTAATGTTTATGTAAATGGTAATACTGCAGCCAATAATAGATTTGTAAGATTGCCTGGATATAGTGCTACAGATCCAACCAAACCTACAATATCAGATCTAACCAACATAAGATATGTGACGATATATTTGGATTCTGGAAATAAACAAAGATCTGAGCTGGTCAGGGTCGATCAAGACTTTATGAATGAGTATTATGATACTCCAGAAGCGGGTCAATCCGACAAACCAAAGTATTATGCAAACTGGGATATGGGCACAATAGTCGTTGCGCCAACCCCAAATGCAGTGTATAAATTTGAGATAGGTATTACCAAAAAACAAACAGGCTTGTCTAGTGGTAACACTGAAACATGGATCAGCGTCAACGCTCCTCGTGTTTTACTATATGCCTGCTTATGTGAAGCGTTTAAGTTCTTGAAAGCTCCACAAGACCAACAAGTATATGAAGCTTCTTACAACGAAGCGATTCAACAACTTGCACAAGAACAATTAGGTAAAAAACGAAGAGATGAATATAGGGACGGAAGTTTACGTATTCCTATACCATCTGCAAACCCTTAATAGGAGAAAAGTATGGCGATATCACAAGCAGTTTGTAATGTATTCAAACAAGAGCTATTGAAAGGAAACCACGATTTCGACGGTGGTGCAACTTACTATATTGCGCTTTACACTTCTTCAGCAAATATGGGAGCAACTACTACAGCTTACTCAACATCAAACGAAGTAACAAACTCATCAGGTTCGGCTTATTCAGCAGGTGGTAAAGCATTAACTAGTCCAGCTGTAACAGGTGGATCGGGTGTTTCTACTGCATTTGTTGACTTTGCTAATATATCTTGGACTTCTGCATCTTTCACTGCGAACGGTGCTTTGATTTACAGACAAGATGGTAGTGCTCCAACTAATGATGCTGTTGTTGTGTTAGCGTTCGGTGGAGACTTCACAGCTTCGAACGGAACATTTACAATTGAATTCCCTACAGCTGGCGGCGGATCAGAGATCATCAGATTAGGATAGGAGGATTAAATGGCCTTCGTCCTTAATGATAGAGTCAAGGAGACGACTACCAGTACAGGAACGGGTACTATTCAGCTTGCTGGAGCAGAAACAGGTTTTGAAACTTTTGTTGCTGGCATCGGCAATTCAAATGAATGTTACTATTGTATTCAAGCACAAGGTGGTTCTGCTTTTGAAGTAGGTCGTGGAACTGTAACTGATGGTTCACCTGACACACTTTCTCGTGTTGAAGTATTTTCTAGTTCTAACTCAGACAGCTTAGTTGATTTTAGTGCCGGTACAAAAGATGTATTCTGCACATTACCTGCATCAAAAGCAGTTGTAGAAGACGCATCAAACAATGTAGCTATTGGTGGCACTATAGATGGAAGAGATTTACAAACTGATGGAACCAAACTTGATGGTATTGAAGCATCAGCTGATGTAACAGATTCAGCAAACGTAGGTACAGCACTAACAGGATTTCCAACTGGTACAGATGCAGCAGCTTCTGATTTAGTTCCTTACTATGATGTAACTGCAAGTGCATGGGAAAAATCAACAGTAACTAATTTAGCTTTACAAGGACCAACAGGTCCTACAGGACCAACGGGACCAACCGGACCTACGGGTCCAGGGGGGCCAAGTGGAGGATCAGGGCCTACAGGGCCAACAGGTCCTGCTGCAGGTTTTGGTACACCAACTATTTCTACAGGTTCACCGATTGCTATAACAGCATCTGGACCTGATACAGCAAAAGTATTCGCCTTTACTATACCTGCTGGAGCAACAGGTCCTACGGGACCAACAGGTCCTACAGGGCCAACGGGACCAGCCGGAGGAACGGGACCTACAGGACCAGACGGACCAGACGGACCTCCAGGTCCAAGCGGTGGTACAGGTCCTACGGGACCAACAGGGCCAAGCGGTGGTACAGGACCTACTGGGCCAACAGGACCAGGTGGTACAGCAGCAGGTTTTGGTACACCAACTATTACAACAGGATCGCCAATAGCTGTTACAGCTTCGGGACCAGATACAGCAAAAGTTTTCGCCTTCACCATACCAGCAGGTCCTACGGGGCCTACTGGTCCGACAGGACCGACAGGACCAGCAGGGGGATCTGGTCCATCAGGACCGACAGGACCGACAGGACCAGCCGGAGGAACGGGACCTACAGGCCCAACAGGACCAACAGGTCCACAAGGTCCTTCAGGTGGTGCTACAGGAACAGAATATAATGATGATGTTGTGGTTTCTTTTGGTGCCGGCGATGATTTAGAACTTTTCCATGAGTCAGCAAACAATCGTAGTATCATTAAAGAAAGTGGCACTGGAGATATGCATATCAGAGCAAATGATTTGTATCTGAAAAGCACAGACAATAGTAATACTTATGCTTACTTTACCAATGGTGGAGCAGCGGCTTTATATCATAATGACTCTGTTAAAATAGTTACAGCTAGTGGAGGAATTACAGTTACGGGCACGGTAGCGGGTGACGTTGTATCAGCACATACCGCAGAAACAAGTATTGCAAGTGATGACTTAATTGCAGTCTATGACACAACAGCAAGTGCAATAAGAAAAGCAACTATTGCTAATGCTGCTTTAGCAGGACCAACAGGACCAACAGGACCAACAGGACCAGCAGGTGGCACTGGTCCATCAGGACCTCCAGGACCTAGTGGAGGAACAGGACCAGACGGACCTCCAGGACCTTCAGGTGGAACCGGACCTACAGGCCCAACAGGACCAAGCGGAGGCACAGGGCCAACAGGACCTACTGGACCAACAGGACCAGCGGGTGGATTTACTACAAGTTCAAATGCACAAGTAAATAGTTTAGGTGTAAACACAGCAGGATCAGGAACCGCTGGTGAAATACGAGCGACCAATAATATTACAGCGTATTATTCCGACTCGCGTCTAAAAGATTTTGAAGGACCGATTGAGTCTGCTTTAGATAAAGTAAAAGCTTTGACAGGTTATTATTTTAAAGAAAATGAACTTGCTAAAAAGTTTGGATACGACAATGATAATCGTCAAGTTGGTGTAAGCGCACAGGAAGTAGAAAAAGTATTACCTGAAGTCGTAACTGAAGCACCATTCAATCCTGAATACAAAAGTGTTTGGTATGAAAAACTTGTCCCGCTATTAATCGAAGCGATTAAAGAACTAGAGGCTAAAGTTAAAAAACTAGAGGATAAATAATGTTTTTTGGATCGGTACCATTTAGTGCTGCGGGTTTCGCAGATCCAGGCATAGAAATTTCTAATGTTACCATTTCTTTATCAGGTCAAAGTTTATCTGTAACACTTTCAAATGCCTACACCGTACAAAAAATACATCACGTAAATGGGCTTAGTTTAACCTCAGCTGTAAATTCAGTTACACCAAATCTTTTACCAACAATTGCAAGTAACTCTTTAACATCTGCTACTACTACACCAACTGTTTCTGCAGATGCAAACTTAACTCTTTCTGGCAATTCACTTTCTGTAACTCTTGGAACTTCACAAAATATCGTAACTGAGTTCTTAGATGGTAATGCTGCTACTGTTTCTACCAACACACCAACTGTTTCTGGAGATAGTAACATTACATTAACCGGTAACAGTTTAACATCAGCTGTAGGAAACGAAATACTATCTGTTAGTTCTACTGTATTCGCTTCTGGTCAGTCGTTAACAACAACACTTGGAACTACAGGTCAGTTTATAAATGTTTCTTTAAGTGGTAACTCTTTATCAAGTTCTGTAAATTCAGTTGGCATAGGTTATGCGCACGGTGTAACAGGCAATGCATTATCTTCTTCTGTAAACTCTGTATCTAATGAAGTTAAAAAAACTGTTACAGGCGAACAAATTGATTTATCACTAAATAGTGTATCAGTATCAGCAATTCAAAATGTTAATTTAACAGCTACTGGAAACGCTTTATCTTCAGCCGTCAACAGCGTAACTGCTAATATAATCGCAGGCGTACAGGGCAACGCTATGACGCTTGCTACAAGTGGAATACAACAGATAAATCTAAGTCAGGTAATGTTACCAAGTGGTAATTTAGCCAGCTTAGCCACCACGGGTGTTTCAGTGTTTACATTTAGTGACGTAGATGATACAACTACAGCTACGATAACGGCAACAGATATTAGCACTGCAGGAGCTGGAGTTGTATCTAGTACTGAGGTCAACACAGCTGGAGCTGGTGAAATTGACACACGAGAGGTAGCATAATGGCGTCAACATATTCAACCCGACTAAAAATCGAATTAATAGGTAGTGGTGAGCAATCAAACTCATGGGGTAATACTACCAATAATACTTTTTCAAATACCTTTGAAGAATCTATTTCAGCTGTTTATTCAAAAAATTTATCAGGAGCGTCCAGTCCTGTTACTTTAACGTCAAGCAATGGACCAGTAGCACAAGCCAGCAACGAAGTACGACAAGCTGCAATTAGGTTTCATGGACACACAACTGCTTTTATAATTCAAACAATTGCTGTTGAAAGAGTTCAATTTATTATTAATGACGGCACGGCTAATGGCACAATAACAATGAGACTTGGTGCGTCTGGTAATACTTTTGTTGTTCCTCCTGGTGCAAGAATTTTACTAGCAACTGACGGTACAAACTGGTATCCTCTACAAACTACAAGCTCAGGTTGGGTTGCATCAGCTATTACAGCTGGAACAGCAAATGCCTTTTCAGGACAAAAACTTTTCATAGATACTACAAGCAACACAATCACACTTACTTTTCCATCAGCACCCGCTGTTGGAGACGAAATAAGTATTCTGGATGTTGCTGATAATTTTGGAAGTAATGCCTTAACTATAAACCCTAACGGTAAAAAAATATTTGGATCATCTTCAAATGGAACTGTATCTACCAACGGTGCTTCTTTTACAGTTGTCTTTACAGGAAATACGCACGGTTGGAAAATAACGGAGAAATAAAATGGCAACATACGAATCAAAAAAGTATGCAACCATTCCGATTGCGGCTACACAGGTAGCAGATGGAACTGTATCGGATAGTGAGTTTCAGTTTATAAACACTCTTTCCTCAAATGCTCAAACACAGATAGATAGTAAACTAGCTTCGGCTGGAGCATTCACAGTTCAAACAGGAATGATTGTGCCTTTTTCTGCTGCTGCAGCAAGTATACCTGCAGGTTATTTAAATTGTGATGGCACAGCTGTTAATCGTTCAACTTACAGTGCTTTGTTTGCACTGATTGGAACTACTTATGGAGCAGGTGATGGGTCAAGCACTTTCAATGTTCCAAACTTAGCAAGTCGTATGGCCATAGGTAAATCAGGAACATATGCTCTTGGTTCTACTGGTGGTGCCACAACAACCAGTTTTACTCCTAGTGGTTCAGTATCAGTTACCGTTAATAGTCATACATTGGCTCTATCAGAGATACCAAGTCACTCTCACTTTACATCAAGCAGTAGCAATGGGTTTCCTAACCAAGTGCAAACCAATGGCTCTAGAACTGTAACCAGTAAATCAAATGGTGGTGCAGGTAACAACGATTATATTTTCTTTGGTGTTATCGGTCAGGCTGACCAATCACCATCTCAATCAGTTGGTGGTGGCGGTGGTCATACTCACAGTGCATCCGGATCACTTAGTGGTAACGCCGCAACAGTTAACGTTTTAAACCCTTATCTCTCTATTAACTTTATAATAAAAACATAAAATGGCTACATACGAATCAAATAAATACTCAGTAATCCCTATAGCAGCAACACAGATTGCTGATGGCAGTGTTAGTAATACTGAGTTTCAACATTTAGACGGAGCTGCTTCGGACCTACAACCTCAAATAACAGCTAGACTACCACTTGCTGGTGGAACGATGACCGGGGATTTAAACTTGGGTGATAACGTAGATATTAATTTTGGTGCTAGTACAGATTTAAAAATATTTCATGATGGTAGTGACAGTATTATACAAGACGCCGGAACAGGGGATTTAGTTTTAGCTGGTGATAATGTACAAATAGTAAACTCGGCACAATCTAAAAATGCAGCCGTATTTACATCGGATGGGTCAGCAGCACTATATCATAATAACTCAAAAAAATTAGAAACCACGAGTACTGGAGTAACTATTACCGGAACACTTAATGCTAGTCTTGCAGGTGCTTATCCTATTGGTTCAATTTACATGAATATTACTTCGACCGATCCAAATACATTATTAGGGTTTGGAACTTGGGCAAGATTTGGTGAAGGTAAAATGTTGATCAGTCAAGATACTGGTAATTCTCGTTTTGATGTAGCTGAAGAAACTGGGGGATCTGAATCAGTAACATTAACAACATCTCAAATACCAGGTCATACACACACAAAAGATGCTTGGTTTATGGGTCAAGGTATTAGACACCAAGATGGAACCGACGCAATTCCACAACGTGGTGACCAAGGTAGTCAGAGCGGAACATTTACAACTGATACAACAGGTGGTGGTCAATCACACGACAACATGCCACCATTCATAGTTGTTTATATGTGGAAGAGGACTGCTTAATGGCTTTAATAAAGGCACAGTTTTTGCCTGGCATTGATAAACAAACAACCACGTATGGCGCTGAGGGTCGTTGGATTGATTCCAAAAATGTTCGCTTTCGCTCAAAGTTACCAGAAAAAATTGGTGGATGGTCAAAAGTTGTAACAGGTAAAAAACTAGTTGGAGTTGTAAGAGCTACTACAGCTTGGGTTTCATTATCAGGAGTTAGACACTTGGCTCTTGGCACTGACAGAAAATTGTATGTTTATGTTGAAGGTGCTTTTTATGATATTACACCAATTAGACTTGAAGCAGCTTTAACAAATCCTTTTACGACAAATGGAACAACTACGGTAAGTGTTACACATAATTCTCATGGCGCTACATTGGGAGACTTTGTAACCTTTGATTCTTTCTCTGCAATAGACGGATTAGATATGAACCAAGAGTTTGAGGTAACTGAAATTGTTGATGGTAATACTTATAAGATAACACATACCAGCGCAGCCAGCGGTTCAACGTCAGGTGGTGGTGGATCGGGGAACGCTAAATATCAACTCAATATTGGAACAGAAAGATCAGCTTTTGGTTTTGGATGGGGTACTGGAGCGTGGAACGTGAGTACTTGGAATACACCAAGATCAACAAGTTCTATTGAACTAGAAGCAACGTATTGGTCCTTAGACACATTTGGAGAAGACTTACTAGCAATTAGAAACGATGATGCTTTATATCGTTGGGACTTATCTAGTGGACCAACAAACAGAGCAACAAAAGTATCTGCAGCTCCTAGCTCAAATAGGTTTCTATTAGTTTCTTCTCCCGACAGACATGTTTTTTTAATGGGAACAGAAACAACTATTGGTACTGCAGGAACTCAAGATGATTTGTTTTTACGTTTTTCTTCTCAAGAAGATTTCAATACTTGGGCACCTACAGCAGAAAATAGTGCCGGTTCTTTTAGAATACAAGATGGTTCAAAAATTGTGTGTGCAGGAAGATCAAGGGGTTCTATTCTCGTATGGACAGATACTGCTTTACATGCATTAAATAATATTGGTCCGCCTTTTATATTTGGTCTTAACCAAGTTGGTGCAAACTGTGGAGCTGTTTCTGCAAACTGTTCTGTAGATGTGAACGGTGTTACTTTTTGGATGAGTCAAACTGCATTCTATATGTTTGATGGTGCAATTAAAAAATTAGATTGTACAGTGCAAGATTTTGTTTTTGACGACATAAATTCAACTGCATTGGGACAAGTGTCTGTTGCCGTTAACACAGACTTTAATGAGGTGACTTGGTTTTATGCAAGTTCTGGTTCTGATTTTTTAGATAGAAGTGTGACCTATAATTATTTAGAAAATGTTTGGTACACTAACGATGGATTTGTTAGAACATCTTGGGTTGATAGAGGTGTCTATGCTTTACCTTATGCAACTTACTATGACCCTAGTTCTATACCAAACAATGAACCAATTTTAGGTGTAACTAATGGCTGCACAACTTTGTATAGACACGAAGATGGTTTCAATGATGACGGTGCCGCGATGGAGTGTCAAATTACAAGCGGTGATTTTGATATTGAAGAGGGTGATCAAGTATTCTTATGTTCAAGAGTTATACCTGATTTCAAAGATCAAGCTGGCAACACAGATGTAAAAATAGAGTTTGCAAATTATCCAGCAAGTACAAACAGCCGATCTTTTACATCTACTACAACCAGCACAACAAAGTTCTTTTCTGTAAGAGGTCGAGGCAGGCAAGCTAATGTTAAAATTTCTAGTAATGCGGTTGATTCCAATTGGCGATTTGGAACGGTCAGGCTAGATATAAGACCGGATGGGACAAGATAATGGCAAAAATTAATGTAACGAGATTACCTCTACCATCTGACGATTTTGATCGTCAGCAACAAGATATTCTTATTCGTGAGTTAGAAAATATTATAAATCAATTAAACTTTACATTTCAACAAGACCTACGAGAAGAGTTAACAGCAAGGAGTTGGTTTTTAGGATGAGTGACGTATATAAAAATAAATCTGTAAATCTGACCACTACGGGACAAACAACAATATATACTGTTCCAACGGCTGATGTTTCTACAACACCTCCACAAAAACCTGTTCAGGCCATTGTAAAAAGTATTAGAGTTTGTAATGTAGATAGCAGTGCTGGAAATATAACCGTTGTAAACTTTGATAAAAGCTTAGGTCCAGCTGAAATTAATATAACGCAATTATTAACGATTGATGGTAATAAAGCAGAAGAATTACTTGGTGCTCCCTATGTACTAGAGGATGGGGATGTGATAAAAGCAACAGCTAGTGTAGCTAATCGTTTTCATATAACAGTGTCAGTATTGGAAATATCATGAAAAAAATACAAGAATCTAAGATTTTAGGACATCAAAAAATAGAAGGTAAAGAAGTACCTATTGTACAGCCAGAGGTATATGAGAGAATATATTGTAAAAATTGTGGAAATGAGGTAGATTCACATGAACAGGCTACGGGAGTCTGCAGTAACTGTGGTGCGCCTTGGGCAGAACACAAGGCAACAGACATACAGGTTAAAGTGATTCAGATACCATTAGGATCTGGCACAGGAGAATAACAAGACTGACCATCTTGCGGTAATTTATGGATGATCTATTAGACATCATAGGACTATATAAAGATCACTATCCGCTATGGTCCAGCGATAGCTTAAAAGACATCTATTATCATATTTACCCATCATTAATATTAGCCCAATATACCATTAATAAAAATGAAGATGGTATTTACGGTTTTACAAACTGGGCTTTTTTAGATGATGAAACGGAACAAAAACTTTTAGATACCAGATCATTAGATTTTAATGACTGGAAAACGGGAGACAAGATTTGGATAATAGATTCTATTTATACAAAAGAGCACAACGGAATGAAATTTAACAAAACATTTTTTACACATTTACTTGGTCCTGGAAAAACTGTTAACTGGCTTAGACTAGCTTCTAACGGTTTAATTAAAAAACATTTTACAGTTATCACTAAGGAGTGTTGGTTATAATGGGATCAGTAAAGAAAAAACTAGCAAAAGGTCTACAGAAGATAACACCAAAAGAAATAGCACCAGCCTTACCTTTTATAGCTATGGCTATTCCAGGTTTGCAAGGTCTAAGTCCTCTGATGAGATACGCTTTACCACAGTTGTTGACAGCAGCAGGTTCGGCTAGACAAACAGGAGACATCAATTTATTAAACCAAGCATTAGCACTTGGTGCCAGTTATGCAGCTGGACCGGCTACAACAGGTGCAGACGCTGCAACCTCAAAAGAAATTGCTTTTGCCAAAAAGGCTCCTCAGACTGAAATGGTTGCGAATGCACCCATGGTAAGTGGCCAACCTCCTGTTCCAGGATTAGAACCTAACATTGCATCCTCGATGCAGCCAACATTAGCTGCAACTGATCCGATAGCTTATGCTAAACTAGATCCAACTAAGTTTGAAGCGTTCAAAGCAGCTAACCCTGGAGTTAAAAATACTTTTATGGAAAACTTAAACGCAAGTTTAAGACCCGTGGGTGAAGGCATACGATCTATAGGTTCTGGTGACATATTTGATGTTGGTGGACTTATGACAGTAGGTGGCTTAGGCGCAACTGCAGCTGGAACAGACTATGCAAAGAAAAAAGAAATAGAGTTTGAAGAAGACGAAAGACAAAGAATGGGCTTTATCAGTGACTATGCTGATGCTCTTGCCGATTTTAAAAATTATTTTAGAGAACAAGATTATGGCCTAGAAGACGTATACGGACCAGGCAATGTTCCAAGTTTCTTAGCGGCTGATGGTGGCCGTGTAGGGTTTGATGATGGAGGTGATGTAGGACTTTTTGAAAGTATACTTGGTGACAACATAGTTGATCAAGTTCAACGTGGTTTCGTTACGCTTTTGGGTGGAGGCAGTTTATTAGGGACTAGCATGAATGAATACGATGACGCATACGATCAACTAAAAGAAATGGGTCAAAGTCATGAAGAAATTATAGGTACAATCGGAGAACGTCCGGAGCTCATGAGCAAAGCTGATGGTGGCCGTGTAGGCTTAGCCGAAGGCGGCGATCCGATGACGGCTCAAAAAACAGTAGATCCTATAGTAGGATTTAGACCACAACTTTTTCCAGGTAACATAGGTATGCCTCCACAACAAACTAACCCAATGTCTCAAATACAAAACACAGTTAATCAAGCTATTGATAATATGCAAGGTAGCTTAAATCAAAATTTACAAAACTCATTCAAAACAGAAACAGTTGACGCTATCGTACCAAACGATCAACAATCAATGATTGGGGGCCCGTCCGTTCGTCCACCAATGATTAGACCAGGCATAGTGGGTTTATTAGGTGGTATAAATCTCAAAGACCGAGCTGGTTTCAATCCTAATCAGATAATTGATTTTAGGTCTAGACCATTTCAAGCAAGGCCGGCAGTAATGCCACAGATGGGTTATGCAGAAGGTGGTGAAGTTGCTCCAGGTATGCCACAAGGTATGCAGGTTGACGGACGTAACGGAACATTTATACCAATGGGCGTACAAGAAAAAGCAGATGATGTTCCAGCTATGTTATCAAAAAATGAATTTGTAATGACAGCGGATGCTGTAAAAGGTTTAGGTAATGGAAGCCCTGAATTAGGTGCTCAAAGAATGTATGACCTGATGAATAATTTGGAGACAAAAGTATAATGACAACTTATGACGAACGGTATCAGGCGATATTAGACGCCAGAAAAAATCTACCAAAAGATTCGATATCTGTTAGTGAGGGTTCACCGGCTTACGAGGCGTTGCTCGCTCAATACGCTCCTCAGTTAGCAGCGATCAGTGATGTTCCTATTGATCAAACGAAGTTAACACCTGAAGTTGCAGCACAAACAGGATTACAAGGACAAGCGGCAACACTAGCAGCACAACAAGCAGGACTCATTGGTGCTAACCAACAAATGGTATTCAATCCCAATACGGGAACATTTGATTTACCTGCAAACGCACAACAAGGAGTTGCTGGGTATCAACAATTTTTAACCAGTGCTACTGATGCTGCCAACGCGGCACAAGCAGCAGCTACAGCAGGTCAAGGCGCTGGCCAAGCTGGAATAACAGCGGCTCAACAAATTGCAAATCAAATGCAAGCAGCAGCTACAGCAGGTCAAGGAGCTGGCGATCAGTTCTTGCAGGCTGCTCAAGGTTTTACAGGACCGGGCGCTTATCAACAATTTATGTCGCCTTATCAGCAAGAAGTTATTGACGCAACACAAGCGGACATGGCATCACAATTGGCACAACAACAAGCTCAACTTGGAGCGAGTGCTGGTAGTGCCTTTGGTGGTGGACGTTTTGGTGTAGCTGAAGGTCAACTAGCTGCATCGGGTGCATTGGGTTCAGCTTTAGCTGGGGCACAATTAAGACAACAAGGATTTAATACTGCACAACAACTAGCAAACCAAGCTTATCAACAACAAATGGGTTTAGGTACTCAAGCAATGCAACAAGCAGGACAGAACGTAAGTCTATTAGGAACAGCAGCACAATCACAACTTGCAGGATCACAAGCTGAGCAACAACAATTGGCATCAACATTAGCTAATCTAACAGGGGTGGGTACTACGCAACAACAACTAGCTGCATTACAACCACAACTAGCTACACAACAAATTGGTCAGATTGGTCAATTGGGTGCACAACAACAAGCACAGGCACAAACTATTCTTGATACAGCTAGAGCTGCTAGAAGACAAATTGCATACGAGCCATATGAGAGATTAAGTTTTATGGGTCAACAACTAACAGGTATCAAAGGTGGATATCCAGGAGCTACATTTAGTTCTGCACCTGTTGCAGGAACTAGTCCAACAGCAGGTATCTTAGGATTACTAACAGGTGGCGCGAGCCTTGCAACGGGGATCGCGGGTTTAATGGGTAACAATCAACCACAATTTATGTTACCGGGACAGGGAACAGTATGAGTTACACCTTAAGAAGAAAAATGTTTAAGTTAGGTGGACCTGTAAACACGCACGGTGTTGGTATTACATCAAACCTTAAGATGAATAAAGGTGGCAAAGTTGTCGCCGGTGTTGGTAGTGGTGCGAACCCTAAAGTAAAAGGTCCAGATGGTAAAATGAGAGAAGGACATTATTTTGGAACAGTCATTAATGCTGCTCTTATGGGAATACCTAGAGCTGCTCAAGCAGCTAGGTTTATGTTTAATACGCCAGGCGGATCTAATTTAGTTAGTAAATATGGTTTCAAAGGAGCTGAAAAAATAATGAAGGAAGCTCAAAAAGTTAGGTCTACAAAAATAGGTGTGCCAGGAACAACTATGTTGGGTGGCAATATTCAACAAGCAGCAATGTTGGCTAATAGAGCAGGTGCACCTTTAAAAATGGGTTTTGGTAGAACAAGAGCATTGGCTCCTCTTGGTATTGCTGGTGCTGGTGGTTTAGGTGCCGGAATGGCTCTTACGGACAGAGCAGGTATTACTAAGGAAGGTAATGATGACAGTAATATGGAAAAATTATTGAGGGGAACAGGAAAGGTCGCTTTAGATTTCTTAAGCACTCCAGGACAATTAACTTATATAACTCAAGCGTTAAGAAGTAGTGAAAAAGATCCTAAACAAAAAAGTTTATTTAACTTACTTGCAGATAAAAAACCTGTAAAATCTGCAGACCGTGAAGGTGTAATTGACGATGAAGTAGAAGCAATGAAAACCATGACCGACAAAGCAAACGCAAGAGCATCCGAAATATATAAAATGTTAGGTGGCGGTCAACAAAACAAAATGTTAACAGCTAGTCGGGCGTTAGCTGCTGCAACACCTTTTGTTGCAGAGGGTGAGTACGGCAAAGCCGCTGCGGCTGCAGGAGAATCACTAGCTGGTTCTGGAGAAGAAGATAAGAAGATTGCACAAGAAGCAGCATTAATGACTATTGAAGAATTAAAAGAAGAAGAGCAATTGAAAGCAGGTGTGGTTGCACAACTTATGGGTGCCGGTGAAGTTGAAACAGCTGTGGAAGCTGAAAGAGCTTACGAAGCTGGTAAACAAATGGGCAGCATGTCAGCAATTAAAAGACTACCACTGAAATCTGATGGCAAACACGATACAGCTGCTACGACTACCGGAGTTGTTTATACAGACTTAACTAATGTATCTGGTAAATTGTTTATTGCGTACAACTCAGTCGAAGAACCTATTTTCACAAACGATTATCAAACTGCATTAAATCACAGCAAGGATTAAGTCATGACAGACTTTGACACGCTACTGAAAGAGAATGAAGGAAACTTCGATCAAACAGTAAAACAATTTGTTAAAAGAAAAAAGTTCTTATCGGGTGGTGCTGTCGGAGCTGGTGGCAAAAAAATAGGTGGTGTAGGGACAGCTGTTGACAATCAGGTTGGCACATTTCAATCTGTTCTATCAGGTATAGGTGCTGGTTTAATTGATATACCAAAGGGCGCATTTAGTTTGGGTGCAAGTTTACTAGATCTAGGACTTGGCACCAACAGCGCTGCTCAAGTAGAATCTTTTTTTGATAATCTTACAACTCTTGATGAAAAAGCTGAAGCAACAACAGCTGGTAAGATAACAAGAATACTTACAAACCTAGGTATACCAGGCACTGCTGCTTTTAGAACTGCATCGGGATTAGCCCAAAAAGCTATGACAGCATCTAAAAAGGGTAACTACTTTCATCTTTCAAGAAAACTTGATGGTAATTATGAAAAAACTTTAACCAACAAAGGAAGATTACTTTCTACTCTGGCTGGAGCTGGTGGTGTTGGCGCTGCTGATGCTATATTTGTAGGTGATCCGGAAAGAGTTGGAACACTAGGAGATGCATTCAACATTGGTCCTACTCAATTAAGAGACAATGATGAAAACGAAGCATCAAGAGAAGTCATGAATCGTATTAAATTTGGTATTGATAGTGCTTTACTTGGTGGACTTATTGGTGGAACGGGGAGCGCGATTAGTGCGGCGGTAAAAAGAAGTAAGTCACTTAATAAAAACAATGATGTTATTGATAAAATTTTAGAATACACAACACCTCAAGGAGCAAAAACTAGAGAGTTTTTTGATACCGAAAGAATTTTTACAGGAAAAAAATCTGCTAAATTAAACGAGGCTCAAGTTCTACACAGACAAATGGATAAACACATTGATGGTTTATTTCCATTATTAAAACAAATTTCTTCTGCAAACGTTAGAAAAGAAAGAGACAAAGTTGTAAAAACAATTAACGACGCTATGACTTCTGGTAAACCAAACGTTGAAGACATACTTGATCCCAAAACTAAAGAACTAATAGGTGGTCGTTTTGATTTGGGTGATATGGATTCGGCACTTTTGGAAAAAGTAAAAAACATACCTGGTTTAAACTTTAATGAAGTTGTTGGTATCATGAAATCATCCAGAGACATTATTGGTGATACGTTTAGTGATATTGGAAGTAATATTATACGAGCAGGTAAAAAGAAAAGTGAAGCTTTTGCAGATATTTCAAGCAAGTATGAAAAATTTAAAACTGCATTCAATGAAAAATCATTAGACTACATTAACAATACATACGGCATATTTAAAAACGGAGACATTAATGCTCTTAAAACATTTAAACCAACAGACGAAGCTGTTTCAAAAGCAAAAAATTTATTTATACAATTATCAAAAATGAGAAACAAAGCTGACCCGTCTATAAAAGTTTTAGATGATCAAGAAGCATCTTATGCTGTTCAAAGAGTTTTAGAGGCGTCTAAAAAATACAACAAGTTTTTAACTGAAGGCGAACTTATTCCTATGGTTAAAGATGAGTTTGGTTTTTTAAAAGATACGGCAATAAAAGACTGGAGCAAAGACCTGTTACCTTTAAATAAAATAACAAATGAAAAAATACCAGGCTTTGATGTTAAACCAAGGCAAGTTATCGAAGAATTGCTTGGTAAAGTTGAAGATCCATCAGCAACTATATTATCAAGCATGAACAATCTTTCAGTAATTGCTGGAAAACATAATTTTTACGGTGACCTTTTTGACAGGCTTTATCAAAAACCTGTATTGGATAAAGCAGGAAAAGTTATGTTAGATGCAAATAAAAGACCAATATTAAAAGGTCAGTTTTTTGAATCTAGAAGAGAAGCTGTAAAAGTTTTTGGTGATAACAATGTTTTAAACACGCCAATAAAAATGGATGCAACAAGTAAAGGCCGTAGTATATACACAGAAGCAGTAAATCCTTTAAATGGTTTGTATACCAGTAAAGGTAATCAGGAAGCACTAGAAGGATTGAATAGGAACATGTTTTCTTGGACAGAAAACAACAGTATGTTATCCAATTTATACAACAATTTTATTTTATATCCGAAAGCAACTTCGCAATTAGCTAAAACAGTTTTATCACCCATCACACACGTACGTAACTTACTTAGTGCTGCAGCGTTTTCAGCAGCCAATGGTTTAATACCTTTGATAAATAGAGAAGCGGTTAGTGAAGCATACGGCGCATTTTCACAAGTTGGTAAGAAGGGAACTGATGCATACAATAAAAGATATCAAGAGCTCCTTGAACTTGGTGTAGTTAATAGTAGTGCGCGGCTCGGGGATTTAACAGATATTTTAGATGATGTTAATTTCGGTAATAGACTATCTCAGATAAGAGCTTTACGTGGAGTGACAAAAGGTGGGGGTAGATTTAAACAATTTGCAACTGACCTGTATACTGCTGAGGATGACTTCTGGAAAATGTATACATTTGCTGCTGAAAGACAAAGAATAGCAAAATCATTAAGAGACGCAAGCATTGATGGTAATGCTTTTGCAAAATCGAGCGACAATAACTTAGGTAGATCGTTTGATGATATTGATGCTTATTTAGATGAGGCCGCTGCAAGCATAGTTAGAAACAACGTGCCCAACTACGACTATGTAAGTAACTTTATTAAAGATTTAAGAAGAGCACCAATAGGTAACTTTGTATCCTTCCCTGCAGAAATTATTAGAACGAGTGTTAACATTGTAAAAAAAGGGCTTGATGATTTTAATTATGTTGCACCAAACGGTACAAAACCTTTCAAAGGCACAGGCATGACACGTCTTGCAGGTTTTGGTTTAACGGCTGCCATAATACCTTATGGTTTAGTTGAAGGTTTCAAAGCTGCCTATAATGTTGCTGACGATGAAATGGACGCTCTTCGAAGATTTGTTCCTGACTGGTCAAAAAATTCAAATTTAATACCAATACGTGGTGATGACGGTAAGCTTAAGTATGTGGATTTTTCTCATGCTAATGCATATGACACGATATCAAGACCACTTAAAACAGTATTCAATGCTTTAGCTGACGGTCGTACAGATAATGATCAAGTTATGGAAGATTTTATGCAAGGTGTTGTTGAAGCAACATCTGAACTAGGACAGCCTTTCATTAGTGAGTCTATATGGACACAAGGTATATCTGATATATTTATTAGAGGTGGTCGTACAAGAGAGGGTAGAAGATTATATACTGAGCAAACACCGTTTGGTGAAAGATTTAGCACCGCATTAGGACATTTAGCAGAAACACAGTTCCCAGGTTCACTTAAACAAGGTGAACGACTTATTAGATCTATTGTAAAAAACCCTGATGAGTATGGTAGAACATATGAACTTGCAGATGAAGCATTAGGTTTTGCCGGACTACGTGCTGTTGAGGTAGATCCTGTTAACTCAATGAAGTTTAAAATAGCAGATTTTAGAACGGGTATTAACAACTCACGACGTGAATTTACATCACCGCTACTTAAAGGTGGACCGGTAACCGCGGAACAAATTGTAGACAGATATAAAATTGCAAACGAAGCGTTGTACAAAGTACAAAAAGAAATGGCTAAAGATTACTATGGAGCTGTATTGTTAGGCGCTAACCAAGGAGCGTTGAACAGAGAGTTTAAAGACCGTGTTTCTAATGTGCAACTTAGAGCGATTATAAAGGGTAGATTCAAACCATTCATACCATCAGAAAATATTGAAAAAGCTTTTAGAGAAAATGCTAGAGAAATAGGTGGTGTTAATGCTTACAACGTTGCTAAAGAAACTATTAGAAGAATGGCCAAGTCTTACGGTAGATTAAATTTATTTGAGTCTAACTTACCTGATTTTGAAAATCCATATAAGACAGCACCTCTTCCTGATCTTGGTATCGGTAATACAGCAATACCAAACCTAGGTCTTGGTTTGCAAACTCCAGGGGTATCTGGTATTAGTAATAATATACAAACAACCGCACTAAAAGGTCAAAGAGTATTCGGTCCTAATGATACGGTATTTGGGGGTTAGATGAACGATACAGTAAAAGGCATAACACCGGAAGACGATAGAGAGCATATCATATCCTTGTACGGACATGTTAAAGGTGTAGAACGCGAAATAGAACTTATAAAAACTAATCATCTAAAACACCTGGATGATAAAATTTCACATGTGCATCAAGACGTAGAGGCTTTGGGTGGCAAGATAGACAAAATCTATTGGGTAGTTTTAACCACGGTGGGGGCTGTTGGTTTGGTATTTATAGAGACACTGTTGGGGATGATATGACATTTGCAGAAGCATTCGCAGACGCGAGAAAAAAATTGGGTCCAGGACAAACTTTTACTTACAAAGGTAAAAAGTATACAACCGATCGTGCTGATGATGTATCTCCATCAAAAAACAATGTTGATAAAGCAATCAGTGTAACTCCTAAAAAGAAACCCGTAGAAAAGAAAACACCTACAAAAGACAGAAAAGAAAGAAGAGAAACAAAAGAAGTAAAACAAGAAGAAGAGTTTGTTGAAGGTAAAGAGGACAAAAGTCTTTTAAGTTTTATACCATCAAACCTTAGAATGTTTTTTGATGATACAGTTAGAACTCAACTTGGGTTAGAAAAAGAAGGGCTAACGGAAAAAGATCTTTCAGAAAAACAGCTAGATGATTTAAGACAAACTGTAATTAACTCTGTAAATAGAATAGGGGTAGATGACGGTATCCTAGACGGTATTATAGATTATGAAGATTACAATACTCAACTTGGTAATGCATATACTGGAGGAGTTTCAAAGTTTTTTAACCCTGCGTTTCATAACAAAACAACTTTTGGAAAAATGAATTATGATATTGATGATCAAGGTAATGTAATTTTAACCGATAGTTTTGATTTTGCGGATGCTGCTGCTAAGCAAGACAGTTCGATACCTACGAAGATTGCTAGAATAGCACAAGCTTATTCTAATTCAGATAGTTTTGGAGGTGGTATATACAATGCTCTTAGAGAAACATCTGGCAACTTTGGATCACCAGAGGGTACAGGTGGACAATCAACAATAAACTTAGGTAACTTTTTATCACAAGATCAACTAGCCGGTATTATGGCATCACAAGCAGCAAAGGACATTACGTAATGAGACTATCAAAAAATTTTTCATTAGCAGAATTAACCAAATCACAAACTGCAACTCGCAAAGGTATCGACAACGAACCTTCAACAGAACATGTAGAGAATCTTATTCACCTAGCGGAGACTGTCCTGCAACCAATCAGAGATGAATTTGGTAGACCGGTCGTTATATCTTCAGGCTATCGTAGCCCAGAGCTGTGCGAAGCTATCGGGTCTTCGGCTAAGTCACAGCATGCCAAGGGTGAGGCAGCAGACTTTGAAGTTCCAGGAATGGATAATATGCAACTTGCAATATGGATTAGTAAAAATACTGTATTCGATCAATTGATACTTGAGTTTTATGAACCAGGAGATCCGAATTCAGGATGGGTGCACTGTTCAGCGGTGAAGGAAGGGTCGAGAGCACAAGTGTTAAAAGCATCAAAAGTAGAAGGGAAGACCAAATACGAA